>ENA-UOOC01000847-UOOC01000847.1-human-gut-metagenome-genome-assembly--contig:-C48old-NODE-847-length-28355-cov-5.715088_pt1 | contig 28355 bp, 22 predicted proteins | sample MGYA00242469_ERZ724016 | MGnify/ENA metagenome assembly ERZ724016 | reverse complement strand
GTTAGGAGAAACGTGAGAAGCAGTAAGTGCTGCGCACTAACTGCGGGCGGGGGAAATCCGCACTTTTGCTACGGTTTTAGGGTTCCCCTCGGGTGCAGTTAGCACGCCAGTGCTTACTGCTTGCCTTAGGGTCATCCCCCTTACCCACTGCAGGCAGTTGGACAGGTCACAAACGGCTCACCCTATGGAGCGAAGCTTCCTTACATACATCCCCGCAGTCCGTCGGACAGGTCACAATCGGCTCACCCTGAGGAGCGAAGTGTCCTTTCACACCATCCGCAGTCCGTCGGACAGATAACAAACCCTTCACCCAAAGCCGCAAATCCTCCCACCGCACCATCCCCATCTCCAAAAACAAACAAAACCCCCAGAAAGTGAAAAAGACCAATGTACAGAATAAGACACATGGGCTGCGACGCAGTCCATTCAAAGGACTTTAAACTCACCCGCCCAAACGGCTTTGAAACCTACCTTGCCCTCTACGTCCGCTCGCAGGCGTACTTCACCTTGGGCGGAACCGAAATCAGAACCGAGCCGGATATGTTCATCGTATACGACAAGCGAAAGTTCGTTTCCTACCGCTGCTGCGGCGAGCGCTACGTCAACGACTGGATAGAGTTTGAAAGCGACGAGATCCCCGCAATCGAGTTCGCCCGCCCTTACTATTTCAGCCAGAGGATTCCGGTTTCAAGCTATACCCATCTCATCTGCGACGCCTACTACCGCCGCAGTGAAAAGGCGTGTTCCCAGCTGATGAGCGCGTTTTTCAGCGAGATTTCGCTGATATCCGGCGACCCCGGCGGCTCCGGCGTCCACTACCGCGAGCTTACCGATATGCGTATGCAGATATATATGTCCCCCGAGCGGGACTGGACTGTTCCCAAAATGGCGAAAAGCCTTCACATCAGCCCTGCATATTTGCAGGAGCTTTACAAAAGCACCTTTGGGGTGTCCTGCCGTGCCGATGTTATAAGCTCGCGAATCGAGGCGGCAAAAACCCTGCTCGACGGTACTTCTCTCAGCGTTGCAGAGGTGGGATATCGCTGCGGCTATAATAGTCCGGTTCACTTCTCTCGCCAATTTTCAATGGTAACCGGATTTTCTCCATCAAAATGGAAGTCGAGAAAATAGAACTTCCGGCAAGGGAGATAATTCGGCGAGAGATTCGCGGAAAATGTCGGCATAAATACCTTAAGCCGTATTGACATTTGTATTGTGCTGGATTATAATATCCTTGAATCCGCGCCGACGCTGCGGTATGCTCAATCCGAGCTGCCATATGCGCTGTGCCGGAAGCAGTACGAAAGCCGTCTTTGACATAACGAAAGGAGTAATTATCATGGATAAATTTGTATGCGATCTTTGCGGATACGTCTACGACCCCGAGGTCGGCGATCCCGACAACGGAATCGAACCCGGCACCGCCTTTGAGGATCTCCCCGAGGATTGGGTCTGCCCTCTCTGCGGAGCAGGAAAGGATTTCTTCTCTGAGGAGTAATTGAACGTTTTAACACGCAAAAATCCCGCATGGAAGAATTGCCTTCTGTGCGGGATTTTCTGTATAGTGAAGCCGTTTGGCACGGCTGATTATCAGGGATTGTTCGCTTCTGCGGGCAATTGGCTGACGGGCTTCCTTTCTTTGAAGAGTTGGCTGTCTCCCTGCCACCCTGATGCACTATCCAATCCTACTCCATAGCTATGGCGATAACTCCGGCTATCTCCTCCAACTCGAACCGCCCACCGACAAGCCTGTCGTTGCTGTCGGTGGTAGTCTGCCACCTGTACTCAATTTCCGCAACTCCCTGCGGCAGACCAAGCGAATCAAAGTAAACAGGACCTTCGCCGATATCATAGGCGTAAATCTCGCCGTCTATGGGGGATTTCATCAGCGCGAACTCCAGCTCGTACACCGGCAGATAATAGCCATTGCCGCTTTCATATACCGCCGCGATGAGCCGCTCGCCCTCAGCCCAGACGGGATATCCCCGATACTGCTCTGAGCCGTTTCCGTAGTGCCAGAGGGTTATTTCGGAGCCTTCCTCAGACGAGCCTTGCGTGAAGTCCCTGACAACGCGCAGGGTGTAAAGAGTGCCGTCAGACCTGCCCGAAACTTCGGCGGCTTCTTCGTCTTGGTGAACCGCTGCCACCTCGAACTCAATAAGCCGCAGCCCCGGCTTGTCTTTCAGCAGCTCCTCCGAGACATCCGCAAAGTCGTAGTGTCCCAAAAAGTCCGCTTCTGCCGAGAAGCTCGGGCTGTATTCGGTAAGCCCGACATCGTGATACGCAAATCTCTGACGGCGGATCTCCGAATTGTCGGTGTCGGGGATATCAAAGCCCTTAAAGTCTATTCCGCGCAAAGCCCAATCCTCGCGGATAAAGCCGGCAAGGTCGGCAACCGCCATTTTGTGGATGTAAACTGCCGCTTCTTCGTCGGTCATGGGGAGGTCGAGGTTATGATAATCTCCCTTGACAAGCCCGATTTCAAGCCCGTCCGCAATGGATATCCATTTGCTGCCGCGCTGGAGGGCAAAGTCGACGCCGTCCTCGCTGTATACGTCGAAAAGCATATCCGGGATGTAATAGCCGCAGCCTGATATGTCCGAAATAACAGCGATATGCTCATCTGCGGCAGTCTCGCCGAAGACTTCGGGAAACAGGCAGAGCAGGATTTCCGTTTCCTTTGACATATCCCGCTGATTGAGATAATCATAGGTTATTCGCGCAGACATGAGAACCCGCGGCGCAGGTGCATCCGCATCCGTATCAGCGTCAGGCTCGAGGAAGTCGGGGTTGCCGGTGATTTCGGCAGCCTTTTCGGGAGTGAATCTCTCGATGATTTCAAGACGGACAAGCCCATAAGCCTTGCCGGAGTTATACATATCCTCGGTAAGCTCCTTGTAGGAAAACGCGCCGCCGGTGTAAGGATCAGTATCTTCGACATTGGGTCTGGCGTGAGGATCGGTTTCTACTAAGTCTGGGTCATAGGGTTCGTCGGGGTCATCAGGAAATACCGGCTCGTCATCCGTCGAAACGTCGGTTACAAGCGGGTCGGTGTCGACGTTATTTCCGCAGGGGGGCAATAAGCCTCTCATAAAGGCGTATCCCGCCGCCGAAACGGCAATCACCGCACATGCCGCTATGGATAAATATTTTATATAGGATATTCTTGGCTTCGGAACGCTTGGATTTTCTGCCTGTTCTATGAGGTCGGCGTCTATCTCCGAAAGAATATAAAGCAGATCTGTTCCTCTCACAGCTCAACGCCCTCCTTTTTGAGATATTCGCGAAGCTCGGCGCGGATCCGGCAGAGTGTAGTTTTAACGTTCGATTGGCTTATGCCGAAGCGCTCGGCAAGGGAAGCGGTCGAATCGGTATACCAGTACCTTCGCAGAAAGATAAGCCGCTTGGTTTCGGGGAGCGAACGCAGAAAATCGCTGACAAGCGCGGCGAGCTCATGCGATTCCACTTCGCACTCGGTGTCGTCCGGCGAGGAGATAAGCTCTTCCAGCTCGTCCGAAAGGTCGACAAGCTCGCTCTGCCGCTTAAGCCGCTTTGAATCGCGCAGGCGGTTCAGCGAAAGGTTTCGGATAATCCGAGCCAGAAAGGCATAAAGGCAGTTTACCGGCTCTGCGGGAGGGATTGCGCCCCACGCCGCCAAGTAGGAGTCGTTTTCGCACTCCTCGCTCGATTGTTGGTCGCGCAGGATGTTATATGAAACCGTGCGCAGGCGGGAGCCGTATTTATCGCGGGTATTAGCGATTGCGGATTCGTTTCGGGAAAGGTAGAGGGAGACTATTTCTTCGTCGGTCATGGGAAAAAGTCCTTTCTTTTTTGTCTTCATCTATTATAACACTTTTTGTGTGGGTTTGGTTACGGTTTTTTGAAAAATTGTTCGGTGTAATTTGGGCTAAAAGATATAAAAGCTCTCTGTTGTTCCGCAGAACGTGATTTCAGTCTGAAACAATAACAAAAAGTGGGCACAAAATCACTATCCGATGGATTTTGTGCCCACTTTTCGGTCGTTTTTCAGACCGGTATCAGTATAAATAGTTACGGACCTGGCTTAAAAACCAAGTGCCAAATCAAAAGAAGGGAAAAGTCATGCGGGTCTGCAATCACCCATCTACCTCTTTTTCCCGACAACCGCACCCGCGCAGGCAATAACCCCAACCGCGATAACTGCCGCACCAATCAGAGCAAGCGCAGCGCACATCCCCGCGGGACTGCTGTTTATCTCAACGGAAACCGAGTTAATTTCCATCAGCTTGCGGGTGATATTGTCCCAAGCGGCGACCGAAACGGCGCAGCCCAGAACGCAGCCGGGCAGTGCCAAGCCCATGCCGCTTAAGAAAACGTAGCTCAGCTTGTCTTTGGTTCTTGCTCCCAAGGCGTTCATCACGGACACCGTTTTTGCTCTTGTGAATACAAACAACGCCAGAAACAGCACCGTTATCACCACAAACGCTGCCGCTCCCACATAAGCCGCCTTGGACGAAACTCTCATATAGCTTTCAAGAGCTTCGGTGATGCCGGAGTATCCCCTGTCGAAGGTGGTAAATTCAGCCGAGAGTCCGGCTTCCTTTGCCAGCTCCAAAAATTCATCCGCCTTGCCGTTTTGCAGAACTACGCTTAAAAACATTCCGCCGTTGCGGGTAAAATATCTCTTGGCGGAGGATACGGCTGACTTCGGAATAAAAACGGTGTTCGGAGTAAAGCCGTAGCTGCTTTCGGAGTTTGCCCATTCGTTTTCTCCGCGATACAGCCCCACAACCTCGAATTTCTGCGCATCTGTCTCAAAGCCAAAACGCTTTGAATAGAGCGCGGTGTGCGGAAAGCTGAACGTATACATCTCCCTCAACGAGCGGTCGTGGGGGATGTTGTAGTCGTAGGAATATGATGAAAGGTCAATCGTATCTCCCACGCTGATGTTGTTGGCAGCGGCTAAGGACTGCGAGATTATAGCGACCCTGCTGCCGTCCGAAAGCTCCTTCTCGCTGAAATCCCTGCCCTCAACTATCCTTGCCTGCTCCCTTGCAAAATCCGCCTGATAGCCGATTTTGTCAACCGCTATCAAGGGCAGAGCGTGGTTGTTGATGTCCATATCACTCAGCTTTTCAGACCATTCCACGCCTTTCTTTGAAGATAAAAACTCTTCTGCGCTCTGACCTTCCGTCAATTTTGCTATCGTGGGAACAGAGTAGTACTGCTCATACTCGCTTTGCGGGATGACCTCGGCACCCTCCTCCGAAATGTCCATATTCTGGCTGTCGTATGGATTGTAACTTACGAAATCCGGCTTGCGGTCGGTGATTCTTTGGTATCCTGCCGGTACACCGTACTCGTCAAAGCCCATGGGCATCCACGGTAGCTCTGAGTAGTCGCAGACGGTCGCCGCGCAGCTGTCTGCCATGTACAAACTCGCGGAGGCAAAGGCTTTGTAGACCTTTTCATCGCCGACGGTATTTTCATAATAGTTATAAACGGTGCCGTTGCTGTCAACCGTATCCAAGCCGTAGGGGTGGCTTGTGTATACCTTTGACTTATCAAACGGCAGACGGAAATTGATATCGTCTTCTGAAATTCTCTGCCTTAAAACCCAATCTAAGTCGATGTACTCCTCGGTGTAGATAAGGTATCTGCCGCCAACTTCAAGCTCCATTGCCTCCAAATCCTCCATGGTTGGAGCGGTTATGTCAAGATAGATATCCCGCCCGATCGGGGAGGCATAGCCTTCCTGCAAGCAGATCACACTTTCAACTCTTCCTAAGCAGTGCTTCTTGACATAATATGTCTCGCCAAGCTCGGATTGGCTGCCATCAACGTCCGTAACCGTGATAAATTTCCGCGATTCGGCGGCGTTTTCATCAATCTCCAAGATGGTAATTTCCAACATGGCGCAGCTCAGAGCGTCGAACTGATACAGGGTTTCTTCGTCTGAAGCGTAATTGACAAGCGAGTTGACGGAAAACGGCGGGTTCTTGATTGTGGTGTAATTTATTGGAGAGATTTCGGGCGAGTATCCCGTAAAAAGCCACGAATTTGAAATAGACTTTATGATGTCGGGATGCCCGGCGGCGGATTGATTCAGCCACTCAAGCTCCTCAGCGGACATATCCGTCTGCACACCGAAATCCTTTTTATTGAACAGTGCCACCGTGTCGTATTGGTATTCAATGCTTTTGCGGGTGCTTTGGGTGTAGACCTGCTGCCCAACGCCTGAAATCAGCATCATAACAGCCGCTGCCACCAAAAGTATTCCCATAGCCGATTTTACAGGCTGCCTTAACAGTTGGGTAAATGTTTTCATTATGTTCACCTGTGCTTCTTTGGAGACTAAACCGCCGGAGCGGACTGTTCGCCCTGCAAAAGACCGTCCTTCATTTCTAAAACAACATCCGCCTGCTCTGCAACTGCGCTGTCGTGCGTTACGATAATCACCGTGCGACCGTCGTCATGAGCAAGGCTTTTTAGAATCTCAACGATATTTTGGGTGTTGGAGCTGTCAAGGTTTCCGGTGGGCTCATCGGTAAGGATGATTTTGCAGTTCTGAGCCAGACATCTTGCAATGGCAGCACGCTGCTGTTCTCCGCCTGAGATTTGGGACGGCAGCCGCCTGTCGTAATCGTCTGCAAGACCTACTCTTTCGCGCATTTTCTTGGCGACAGATTTTGCCTCACTGCCGCTGATTTTCTTAAGCGTCAGCGGATAGCAGATGTTTTCGCTGACAGTCAGCAGCTGGAAAAGGTTGAAGCTCTGATATATCACCGATACGGCTTCACGCCGAAGCGCTTTTCTGTCCCACTCGGCGGTGGATTTGCCATCAACCAGAATTTCGCCGCCTGTAGGCAGATCAAGCCCAGCCATAAGCGAAATCAGGGTGGACTTTCCCGAACCGGATTTGCCGATAATTGCATAAAGTCTGCCCGCCTGAAATTCATAGCTCACGCCTTTAAGGGCGTTCACCGTTTGATATTTTCCCTTGTAGCTGTATACAACGTTGTTGAGTAAGATTGACATATCATCACCCCTCTATTCGTCCTTAATCATTAGCATCAGATTGTTTTTGAGGAAGACGGCAAGTGCCGTTGACACCCCCGCAAGCAGCAGTATCAGAAAAATAAGTATTGTCGGCAAAGGTCTCCAAAGGAAATACCCTCCGCCTATTATAACTTCAAGCACTGCCGGAAGCATCTGCTCAAAGACAAACTCGCCGAAAATCGCCATGTCGGATTGACCTAAAATCCTTTTGATGGCGATGTCGTGCTTGCTTCCTCTGATGACTATAAATCCAATCAAGAACCCCGAAGCGGCAGAAAGCACAAGAATTATTATGCTGACTACCGAGTTGACCCGAAGGCTGCTTTTCAGCGATGACTCCGCCTGCTTAAGTGCCGAATCGTTTATGCTGAGCGCAAGCTTTGACGAATCCGGCTCTGCATTGGGGTCGGGAAGAGCAAAATGCTCTTCGGCGGTTTTCTTGAAAAGCTCTAAGCTGTCGTTGTCTTTAAGCACCATTCTGAGTGCGCAGGCTTCGCAGAACCCGTTCATGCTCTTTGATATATTCAGATATGTATTCCACGATGTAAAAATCTTTTCAGCCTCGCCGGAATACTTTCCCACGACCTTTAAGCTTGTAGAATCCACAGGCAGCGACTGCAAGCCCTCCGCAAGCTCTTCGGGGACAAGGCAGAGGTTTTAGCCGGAAAGGAATCCAGCTTCGTTATAGCCCTGACTCCACGTGATCACGCAGCCGTTTTCGGGGAGCAGGACTTGATCAAAGCTGAGTGAGTTTGTCCCGACAAGCGAATAAGTCTCGCCCTGATATGTAAAATCCATGCTTCCTTTTATCTCCACCGACCGTGCAAGCTCCTTGAAATCGGAGGGCAGAGTGGGAATCTCTCCGGTGAAAAGGGTGTAGACATAATTAGGAATGAACAGTCCGTCCGACTTTGAACCGGCTGCATTGGTGACGGTTCCCATAACCTCAATCCCATGATAGATTGAATTAAAATGATTTTGCGCGGAGACGTTATTCGCATTCAGCAGACATAGAACCGCGCTCACCACCGCCCCGAAAAGCATTGTTATAATAAAGATAACGGGGCTGCGCCTTGTCTTTGCAAAATAGTATTTTAGCATTTTTCACCTCCGCGGCGGTTGATGGAATTAAAATTATCATACCAAAGTGCAATGTTAGCAGACATCACGTCCGCTTTTATCACTTGTTTCGAGTAAGTCCTGTTATGCCTTTATCATCATTCCTCCGGCGGTATAATTGTATATCCGAACCGTTCTGCCAATTTCAATGCCCACTCCGCATCGCGGCTGAGTGAAACATCAACGCTGTTTATCATGTTGACGACAATAGGTATCTGCTCCTCGCTTTTCAGATTGAACCATATGCAAAGACCGTAATAATCATCATAGCAGGCATATTTCGGTAGACCGTCAAGGAAATACACCTGTATGGTTCTGCCCATCTTGTCGGTGTAGGTTTCATGGTCAAACTTGTCGATGTAATCTTTGATAAAATCCTGCGCGTGCATCCACGGAGACTCCGCAAGGAAGAAGGTTGATTTTACCATGGGACCTGCCGCACGATATGTTATAAGATCACCGTCCATTATTCTTACGGGAATATCACCGTCGTAAATAGGTATGCCTGTAAGCTCATTTTCAAGCACATAATAATCACGATAGAAGCGGAAGCCCTTCCAGCCCTTCGGTGCCATTACCGAGCGGTACAAAGGTCCAAAGCTATATCCGATTTTCTCGTAGCCGGAGTAGTCGCAGTCAAAGGTGTTATCAGCAAAAATGGTGACCTCTTTGCCCTCGGGTCGGGTTTTTAAATCGCTGTAATAGTCTGTCCAGTAGTCGCTGTAACTTTTGATTATAAGAGTATATTCTTCTTCATCATAGGGAACATCCTCATCAAGAGTAGCAGCCTCGCCGTTTTTCGATTCATATTTCACGGTGTCAACAATTTTAAGAATATCGTCCACGTTGTCGCCGTCGTCGAGATTAAAGAACACGCAAAGCTCGGGGCAGTCGTCAAACGTGGCGAAATCAAGCTTTCCATCGAGATAGTAAAGCTTCATTCCCGCGCCGGAATCGGTGGTGTACGTTTCCTCGACAAACGGTGTTCCCGTGTCCTGCCAGCCGTCTACATGGGTTTGCGCGCGACCGTTTACAGCAACTGCAACAAACAGCTTGCCGCCGTAAAGCTCCTTCTGCTCAGGGATATCACCGTCGTAAAACTGGATTCCCACGTGCTGCGGTTCGATAATCTCATCCGCCATAACCGTAAAATAGCTCCAGCTTTTGGGGACTGTCACGCTGAAATCACAATCGCCGAGGTTATATCTGACGGTTTTGACTGTTAGCGGTTTGTGCTTGTCAGCCGAAGTTTCCGATAGACCCTCATCCTGCCCGCCGGCTGAAACCGTGCTTTCCGACTGAACAGGCTCAGAATCTAAAGGCTGAGTTTCTGCCGAAGTTACAGGCTTGATATCGCTTTCACCGTCATTTCCTTTGACGTCTGTTTCTGCACAGCTGCAAAACAACGACAGTAAAATTGTCACCGTCAGAAAGATTAATAATAGTTTTTTCATAGAAAACCTCCCTGATGAATTTTTGTCGATTTACTATCTGTAAAAATAATCGTGCCGAATGTGTTTTGGGGACATTTTTTCACAAAAATATAAATCATTCTAATCTATAAACAGATTTTGTAATCCGAATTATATTATAACATAAATTTTTTTGTTTGTAAATGACGAATTGGAAAAATTTGATTCTGCGCCGCTGCATACCTCAAAAAAGCTATGTTCATGGTCTTTTCGACGTGTCTATCAGTCTCATTCCTGCAAAAGTCCCTGCAAATATGCCAGCAGCTTATCATAATCATCTTTACTTACATTTTGTTATCTCATGTTATAAAATTATTGTATGCCCCTCACCCGCGGCTCCGCCTGTACTCGCTCGGCGACATCCCGCAGTACTTTTTAAACGACCACGAAAAATGCTCGCAGGAGGAATAGCCAAGCTCTTCGGCTATCTCGCCTATACTTTTTAAGCTTTCGCGCAGCAGGGTGCGGGCGGCGAACATCCGCGATTCTGTCTTCTTTTGCTGGAAAGTTTTGTTGTAATGCTCCTTTAAAAGCCTTTCGGTCTGACGCGTACCCAAGCCGAGCTTTTGGGAAAGTCCATCGAGGGTGATGGTTTTGTAGTCGTACAAAAATGCGTCCTCGATAATCAGGTAGCTGTGTTCGGTACTCGGTCTGCGCTCCGGAGCGTTGCCCGCGGAAGCTTTGCCGCTTTCGTAAAGCCGAATCACGGTGAGTATTAGCTGGAGCATCAGCGACTCAATCATCAGCTCTCTGCCGAGCATCGAGCCTTCAAGCTCGCCGAAAGCACTATTTATGATGCTGCGCAGGCTTCCGCCGTCATAGCTTATCCAGAAGAGAGTTCCGGTAAATTTCTCCGCAAGGCTTTTCTTTTGAGGACGTCCCATTTGCTCCGCTTTGAGATACACGCAGTACTTGGTCAGCGGGTTTTCGGGGTCGGAGATCTGTTCGTGTTCAACTCCCGGACCGGTCATAAATACGGTTCCCGGCTGAATGTGATACTGTTCGCCGCCGGAGTTTAAAAGTCCCTCGCCCGCCGCGACATAGTGAAGCTCGTAGCTGTTTTTGCTGTGAGCGTGCATCGGGATGGGGCGGATGAGCTGCTCCGAGACAAGGCTGAGGATTGTGAATCGTGTGTTTTCAATAGTGAAGGAGATGTTGAGGTCGCGGTATTTCATGGTATCAGTCCGCCTTAAATTAGTTTTTATATAAGTATAATGTATCATAAGGGTGATGTCAACAAAAAACCTGCGAAAAGGCGACATGATTTATATAATTTTGTCAGACAGTAGTATTGAATGATGGGGGAGAATGGGGTAGAATTATGATATAAGATAAAAGAGAAGAGATAAGAGAGAAAAGAGAAAAGATGAGGTATCGGCTTACGCCGATGGATTTTTTAGCGGCTTCGCCGCTTCACTTTGTGAAGTGTGGCTGCGCACTCACGAAGCGTGGCTGCGCACTCACTTTTTAACTCATCTCAAAACAACTCATTCAATCAATACAACTATAAATTATCTCATAGGAGGCGCAATATGATAGTAAAAGGTACATATTTCCAAAACGACCCCATCCGCCCATTGGTCTATGGCGACGTTGAAATCACCAACCGCAAACGCAGACGTCTGCGCGGCGAACCTGAGAAGGACGGCGTTCTTTGCGAGCCGGTTTTAATCGGCTTCTGCGGCACCGACAACGAGCTTATGAACATGGGCTCAAAGGGTCTTCTTACCCCCAAATTTCCTGAGGGCGAGAACCGGCTTATCAACGGTCACGAGGGGATAGTATGGGTTCCGTCCGAAAACCGCTTTGCAATCGTTCTTATCCGCGGCGGCGACAGCGTCGACCCCACCCGATACACCGAAGACGAAACCTATTTTGAATACGGCTGCGACAAGGCGGACGGCTTATTTGCCGACAAACAGTATTTCAACCCCGATATGCTATTAAAAATTCCGGACGGATACGTCCATAACGGCAAGCTTGATTTAGAGTTTGCCAAAAAAATGGTCTTTCCCGATCCCTACGGCTGTATGCTCTTCCAGCTGGAGCGCATGGAGGACTTGGGCAGCGCACACAACTTCCGCGTTGTGATGGCTCGCGAGAAGTGTTCCGAGGCTGAAGCCCGCAGAATCGCCACCGAGGAGGTCTTTAACCGCACTGTAATTTTCGGTCTTGGCACCACAGGAATGTTCATGGGCGACCTTATCAAAAAGCACCACCCGAACGCAAAAATCCTCTTCGTTGCGCGCAGTCCGGAGGGCTCCGAAAAAGTAAAATTTGCACTGCGCGAAACGGGCGCTATGTATCTCCAAAGCAATTTCGATTCTGAAAGCCAGCTTGCGGCGGCTATCATGGAAAGGCTCGGCGGCAGGGCGACCATGTTTATCGGCGTAAGCGGCTCGAATGTCGAGCACAGAATCGCCTTTGAGCATAAGGTTTTGGGCTGCAACGGCGTTTACAACAGCTTCTCACTCGGTCCGAGGGTGGAATACGACACCATGCCGTTTGGCTTTGAAAACCACCTGATATTCGGTTCCATCAATTTCAGACAGTGCCACATGGAACGCGCCATCGAGCTTTTGGCAAAGTCGCGCTACAACGAAATTGTGTCTTTGATAGACCGTGAAGAGTTCGCGGCTGACCCTATAGGAGCGTATAAAAACAAGATATACTCCAAAGGCGCACCGATGAAGACGGCAGTCATCTGGAATAAAAAATACATTGACATTTGATATACATATCACAAAAAACGAAAGGAAGAAACTAATATGAAAACAGTATTGATCAATAAACCGTTCGAGATTGCGGTAACCGATACCCCAGCGGTCAAGGCAAACGAGGGCGAGGCTCTTTTAAAGATAATGTACGGCGGAATCTGCGGCGCAGACGTCGCCAGCTACACAGGCAACCAGCCGTTTACCACCTATCCCCGAATCCCGGGACACGAATTTTCCGCGCAGATAGTCTCCATCTCCGAAAACGACAGGGGACTTAAGGCGGGGGACATTGTAACTGCCAACCCCTATTTCAACTGCGGCGAGTGCTACTCCTGCAAACGAGGATTTGTTAATTGCTGCACCGACAACAAAACCATGGGCGTTCAGCGTGACGGCAGCTTCTGCGAATACGTATCCATGCCGGTTGATAGAATCTACGACGGCAAGGGGCTCAACGCCAAGCAGCTTGCCCTTGTGGAGCCGTTCACCATCAGCTATCATGCCGTAAACCGTGGAAAGGTTAAGGCGGGCGACAGGGTGCTTGTCGTCGGAGCGGGTCCTATAGGACTTTTTGCGCTGATTTCCGCGATTAATAAGGGTGCGCAGGTCTGGGTCGCCGATGTTCTGGACGGCAGACTGCAAAAGGCGCTCGACTTCGGCGCAGCCGGAGTTATAAACTCCGCGAAGACCGACATCAAGGCGGAAGCTGATAAAATCACTGCCGGCGACGGCTTCGACGTTTGCATAGAAGCCTGCGGACAGTCGGTTACATTCCTTAATTGCATCGACTGCGCGGCGTTTGCGGGAACTATAATCCTAATCGGCAACGGTAAAAAGGAAACCACCTTCCTGCATTCGGTGCTGCTTAAAAAGGAGCTGAACGTGTTCGGCTCGCGCAACTCTTTAAAGTCCGATTTTATGGACGTTATCGACCTGATAGCTTCGGGTAAGGTGGATGTTTTGAAGATGGTAAGCGACATCTACCCGATGGAAAGAGCTGACGAAGCTTTTAAGGCTCTGGCGAATAACAAGGGCGATTTGTGCAAGATTTTAGTAAATATTGGCGATAGGTGACAGTATCAACTTTGTAATCGTCGTACTTTTGTTTACCGTCACGCATTGCGTTTCCTCCGTCTTTGATAATTTGTTTGAGGAACGAGCAAAAATCTGCGTATTCCGCTCTATTGCTTGCAATTATTGGACGGAAACGCCCGACTTTTGCCAGCAGATGTTCGACTTTGAATTGAATCGAAAATAAGTATAAATCTCATTTTTTAAGAAAGGAGCAACCATCATGAAAGAAAAAATAATCCAATTCGGCGAAGGAGGCTTTTTGCGCAGCTTCGTCGATATGTTCATAAACATCATGAATGAGAAGGGCGTTTTCGACGGCAGTGTTGTAGTCGTCCAGCCCATAGAAAAGGGTCTTATTTCCGTTTTGAACGAGCAGAACGGCGTTTACCACCAGTATCTGCGCGGAATCGAAAACGGCGAGGTTATCAATCAGATGACCGAGGTTCATTCCATCTCACGCGGGGTAAATCCCTACACCGACTATGCGGAGTATTTAGCTCTTGCCCATAACCCCGATATGCGCTTTATCATCTCCAACACTACCGAGGCAGGCATAGAATACTTGGGCACCGAGAGCCTGAACGACGCTCCGCCCAAGTCCTTCCCCGCAAAGCTGACAGCACTTTTATATGAGAGATACAAAGCGCAGCTCCCCGGTTTTATCCTCTTCTGCTGCGAGCTTATCGACCACAACGCCGACTTTCTGCGCGAATACGTCATTAAATACGCTCAGCTCTGGAATCTCGGCGAGGATTTCATAAGCTGGCTGAAAACCGAAAATCACTTCTGCAACACCCTTGTTGACAGAATCTGCACCGGCTATCCCAAGGACGAGGCGGCAGCTCTCTGCGCTCAGCTCGGCTGCGAAGATAGGCTTATAAACACCGCTGAAATATTCCACCTGTGGGTAATCGAAGGTGATTTCGAGGACGAGTTCCCTCTCAAAAAAGCAGGAATCAACGTAATCTGGACAAAAGATGTCACCCCATACAAAAAGCGCAAGGTGCGCATACTCAACGGCGCACACACCTCAATGGTTCTGGCGGCGCGGCTTTACGGGCTTTCGACCGTCGGTGAGTGCTTAAAGGACGAAAAGGTATCGGCGCTCCTCAAAAAGACTCTCTCCAAGGAAATCATCCCAACCCTTGGCGGCTCGGAGGAGGACAAAGCCTTTGGCGACGCGGTTTTAGAGCGTTTCGCGAACCCGTTTGTAAAGCACCAGCTTTTAAGCATTGCTCTCAACTCTGTCAGCAAGTGGAAAGCGCGTGTGCTTCCTACCGTTTTAGAATATCGCGATAAGTTCGGCTCTCTGCCCAAGTGCCTGACTATGTCCTTAGCGGCGCTCATAGCCTTCTATCGCACTGATGAAGCCAACGACGGCGAGGAGATCATGTCATTTATGAAGACTGCCACCCCCGCGGAGATTCTTGCAAGAGCCGACTACTGGGGAGAGGACATCAGCTTTATGCTTCCCGAAATTGAGAAGACATTAGAAATCATCAATAACAGCGGTATGGACGCTTATTACGTGGAGGCTCTGTCATGAGCACGATTAGGATATCAGCTTCGGACAATGTAGCCGTAGACACCTCAACCGGACATAAAGTGGCTTTATGCGACATCAAGGCGGGAGAAAAGGTGATAAAATACGGTTTTCCGATAGGGATAGCGTATAAGGATATATCAAATGGCGAGCGGGTGCATACCGACAATATCTCAACCGCTCTGGGCGAGAAGCTGGAGTACAGCTACACCCCCGATCTGCGTGATATCCCGCCGCAAAAGCCCGCTCAGATCAGGGCGTATGTCCGCGAAAACGGCGACGTCGGAATCCGCAACGATATCTGGATAATTCCGACAGTCGGATGCGTCAACGGTGCGGCGCGCAGACTGGCAGAGGCGACAGGAGCGGTCGCGCTGACCCACCCCTATGGATGCTCGCAGCTCGGCGGCGACCATGCTCTCACCCAGAAAGTCCTGCGCGGACTTGTCAACCACCCGAACGCTGCCGGAGTGCTGGTTTTGGGTCTTGGCTGTGAAAACAACAATATCGCAGAGTTCAAAAAAGTGCTTGGCATCTGGGATTCGCGCCGTGTCAAATTTTTAAACACTCAGGAATCGCCGGACGACATCTCCGAGGGAATCGAGCTGATAAACCGGCTCAAAACCTATGCCGAAGGCTTTAAGCGCGAGCCTGTGCCGGTTTCAAAGCTTAAAATCGGGCTAAAATGCGGCGGTTCGGACGGTCTTTCGGGAATCACCGCTAATCCGCTCATCGGGCGGATTTCGGACAGGATTATCTCCATGGGCGGCGCCTGCGTTCTGAGTGAAGTTCCGGAGATGTTCGGCGCGGAAACTATTCTCATGAATCGCTGCGTCAGCGTTGATGTGTTCAACCGTACAGTGGGATTAATCAATAATTTCAAGGACTATTTCACCTCACACAATCAGGTGATTTACGAAAATCCATCCCCCGGAAACAAGGCGGGTGGCATATCAACGCTCGAAGAAAAGTCGCTCGGCTGTACCCAAAAGGGCGGAAGTTCGGCTGTTACGGACGTATTGGATTACGGCGATACCGTCCGGAAAAGCGGACTGAATCTTTTGAACGGTCCCGGCAACGACATGGTGGCGGTGACGAATCTGACTGCCTGCGGATGCCAGCTGATACTGTTTTCAACAGGTCGTGGAACCCCGCTGGGCGCGCCTGTGCCGACAGTAAAGATATCCACAAACACTGCTCTTTATGAGCGGAAGAAAGGCTGGATAGACTTCAACGCAGGAGAAATCGTCAACGGTGATAATCTCGACGACGAGCTGTTTGACTATGTTTTAAGCGTGGCAAACGGAACTCTCACCGCAAACGAGAAAAACGGATATAAGGATATTGCAATATTTAAGGACGGTGTTACGCTATGATTATCGACGCGCATCTTCATCTGTGGAAAAAGCAGCAGGGAATGGTAAACGGTATGCCGGTGTACGACATCGGCGGCGGAAAAAGTATGTTCATGGGCGAGGTGCGCCAGATGATGCCAGCATATATGGATGACGGCGCAAACACTGCAGAGCGTCTGCTTGCTAATATGGACTATGCCCGCGTGAACGCTGCCGTATGCACTCAGGAATACATGGATGGCAATCAGGACGAGTATCTTAATGAAGTACGGCAGAGGTATCCCAACCGTTTCAGGGTGTGCTCGCTGTATGAGGAAAGGTCAAACTATCGCACCGATGGGTTCGACGGCATAAAGGTGTGTGCCTCACGCCTTGCAGACAAGGATTTGAAAAAGCTCCTGCCGCTTTTCAAGGACGCTGAAGAAAAAGATATGTTCATATCGATCGACCTCGCCGACGGCGACGAGCAGGTGGACGGCATGGAGTATCTCATAGAAAAATGCCCCAAGCTGAGAGTTGCAATCGGTCACTTCGGAATGGTGACAACGCAGAACTGGCAGTCGCAGATAGCTCTTGCAAAAAGCCCTAATGTGTTCATCGAGAGTGGCGGGCTGACATGGCTTTTCAACCGTGAATACTACCCATACCCCTCCGCGATTGAAGCGGTGTGGGAGGCGGCGGATATCTGCGGCATCGAAAAGCTGATGTGGGGAAGCGACTATCCCCGCACCATGACAGAAATCACCTATAAAATGGCAGTACGATTCATCAAGGAAACGCCAAGGCTGACCGAGCGGGAAAAGAGGCTGTTTTTGGGCGAGAACGCCGAAAAATTCTATCGCTTCGAGCACGAGGAAGAGCTTGCCGAGATAGGCAATATGCTTTAATTTAACATTGACATAGAAGTCCTGCCGATAGCGGCGGGACTTTTTTGCGGAAAATTTTATAAATGCGTTAACCGTTCTGCTTTGGCGGATACAATATAGATGTAATCCTATTCGTTGTTTAAATTGTAAAATAAAATTAATGTTGCCTCTTGACAACGGAACAATGTTATGTTATAATGTAATTCGTAAGTAACAATGTTATGTTACGCTCATTCATAAAACGAAGGGGAATATCTATGAAAAACTCTGCTGAAAAAGAGGAAAAGACCAAAAAAGAAAAGCCAAAATACAATATGTGGCAAAACTCCGCGTTCATGATACGCCTTGCATGGCAGGTAAAAGAGAAAAAGGTGCTCGTTCTCGGCGTGATAACCGCACTCCTTGCCGTGGCGACAAGCCTTATAAACCTTTATATCTCGCCGATGATTCTTGCCTGCGTGGAGCAGGGGGCGTCGGTTGCACGGCTTGCAGCGACGATTCTTGTGTTTACGGGTCTGCTGATTGTCACAAGCGCAGTTTCTGCCTATGTAGGAGCGAACATCATTTACGGCAGGATAACCGTGCGAAGTGCAATCATAGCGGCGGTCAACCGAAAGGCGACGACGACATCATACCCCAACGTCGGAGACGAAAAATTCCGCAAGCTTCACTCCAAATCCTCCGAGGCGGTGTCTTCCAACTCCTGCGCCTCCGAAGCCATCTGGACAACGCTTACCGAGCTTTTAAAGAACGTTGTCGGCTTTGCGATTTACCTTGCACTGCTTTCAACCCTCCAGCCGGCTGTAATGCTTGTCATCCTTGCAACCACTCTTTTGGGATACTTTGTAAGCAAGCGGATCAACGAATACGGCTATCGCCACCGTGATGAGGTCGAGGACTACGAAAACAAGCTGTGGTACACCTCACGAACCTCGCAGGACGCTAAGGCTGCCAAGGATATAAGAATATTCAACCTGAAGCCGTGGCTCAACGAAGTCACCGATAAGGCGTATAACGCCTATGTGCAGTTTCACCGCCGAGCCAACGGCGTGTATATCTGGAGCAGCATTTTAGACCTTGTTCTGGCATTTTTAAGAAACGGCGTTGCCTATGCCTACCTTATCAATCTTGCTTTGAAAGACGGTCTGAGCGCCTCACAGTTCCTGCTTTACTTCTCGGCTGTCGGCGGCTTTGCGGGATGGGTCACCGGAATTTTAGGAAACCTTTCCACCATGCACATCCAAAGCCTTGATTTGTCGGTGATACGCGAATTTCTGGAGTACCCCGAGCCGTTCACGCTCGACGAAGGCAAGCCGATTCAGCCCGACCCGATGGGAAAATATGAAATCGTTATGGAGAACGTAAGCTTTAAGTATCCCGGAAGCGAAAACTACATCCTCAAAAACGTGAATCTAACCCTCCACGCTGGCGAAAAGCTTGCTGTTGTGGGACTTAACGGCGCGGGAAAAACCACCATTGTAAAGCTTTTATGCGGCTTTTACGACCCAACCGAGGGCAGAGTGACTCTGAACGGCACCGATATCCGCGAGTTCAGGCGGCGGGACTACTACAAAATGTTCTCGGCAGTGTTCCAGAGCTTCTCACTGTTAGCATCCACGGTCGCCGCAAACGTCGCTCAAAGCGAGGACGATATCGATATGCAAAGGGTGCGCGAATGTGTTGCGATGGCTGGTCTTAAGGAAAAAATAGAATCCCTGCCGCAGGGCTATGAACAGCTTTTGAACCGCGATGTTTACGAGGACGCGGTTATGCTCTCCGGCGGAGAGACACAGCGGCTTATGCTGGCAAGGGCGCTGTATAAAAACGCGCCGGTAATCATGCTCGACGAGCCGACAGCCGCGCTCGACCCAATTGCCGAAGCCGAGCTGTACCAAAAGTACGGTGACATGACAAGCGGCAAATCCTCGGTGTACATCTCCCACCGTCTTGCATCCACCCGCTTCTGCGACAGGATAATTTTTATAGAGGGCGGGGGAATCGCCGAAGAAGGCACCCACTCCGAACTTCTGGCAAAGGGCGGACGGTATGCCGAGCTGTTCGAGGTTCAGAGCAAGTATTACAAAGAGGAGGCTGAGGAAAATGTCTGAAAAAGCTAAAAAGAAAAGCTCGCTTCTGCCGTGGAAGGAAGCGGCACACATCAACATTAAGGCTATGAAGCTGCTTTGGGGCGAATACCCGCAGATGTTCGCTTCCCGAATCATATATATAATTTACAACGCACTGACACCTTACGTTGGAATATATCTTTCCGCACTGATACTGGGCGAGCTTTCCACCACGCGCGACCCTCAAAGGCTGATGCGGCTTGTAATAATCACATTGGCTTCGGCAGCGGTGATATCACTTATAGCCGCACTTATAAGAAAGTGGTATATGACCAACTCCGCCGGAATGTACTATAAGGTAGACCGTATCCTTACCAAAAAGCTTTTGGATATGGACTTTGCCTGCGTGGAGGACGCCAAAACCCAGCAGCTTCTTTCAACCATCATTCAGAACCAGAACGGTCAGGGCTGGGGACTTATCAATGCCTACAGCGGCGTTGAGCAGATAGTCTCCTCTGCGACAACGATTTTAGGCGGCGCCGCGCTGACCGTCACGCTTTTCACAAGCCGCGTTCCGCAGTCGGCAGGATGGCTGACCGTTCTCAACAATCCTTTTATAGTACTTCTCGTTCTTGCGGTTATGATACTGATAACCTACGCTTCCCCTGCGCTTTCAAGCAAGGCAAACGAATACTGGGCGCGCGAAACCGACAAGCACAACCTTGCAAACCGCCTGTTCGGCTTTTATGGATGGATGGGCTATCACAAGGATCTTGCGGCGGACATACGAATCTATCGTCAGGATATAATATGTGACAAATACAACACCGACAAGCACGGAACCTTTGCCTCTAAGGGACCGTTTGCCAAATCCGCCAAGGGACCTATAGGACTGTATACAGCCGCAGGCTCGGCAGTCTCGGTGGTGTTCACCGGCTTTGTATATGCGTTCGTCTGCCTTAAGGCGATAGCGGGAGCCTTCGGTGTCGGCGAGGTCACCCAGTATGTCAGCGCTGTAACTATGCTTGCGGGCGGAGCTTCAAAAATCTTTGGAAACCTTAACACTGCCCGCATGAACGCGTCCTTCTTAAAGCCTGTATTTGAATTTTTGGAGATGCCTTCGGATATGAGTACAGGAACTGTCCCCATCAGCGAGAGCGATATCAAGAATTTTGAGATCGAGTTTAAAAACGTTTCCTTTAAGTACCCGGGAAGTGAGGATTACGTTCTTAAAAACGTCAGCTTAAAGCTCAATTCCGGAAGCTGCACCGCGATAGTAGGGCAGAACGGAAGCGGCAAAACCACCTTTATAAAGCTTTTGTGCCGCCTTTACGACCCCACCGAGGGCGTAATAACCCTCAACGGCAGGGACATCCGCGAGTACGACTATGCGCAGTATATGCGTGTGTTCTCGGTGGTCTTTCAGGATTTCAAGCTGTTTGATTTTATGCTGGCGCAGAACGTTGCATCCGGCTCGGAATACAACAGCGGTCTGGTGGCGGAGTGTCTTGAAAAAGCCGGCTTCGGCGAGCGGCTTAAGTCGCTTCCGCAGGGAATCGAGACCTATCTGCACAAGGGATTTTCTAAGGAGGGGGTAGACGTCTCCGGCGGCGAAGCGCAGAAGATCGCCCTTGCGCGAACCCTTTACCGCAACGCTCCGTTCATAGTTTTAGACGAGCCCACCGCCGCCCTCGACCCGATAGCCGAGTCGGAGATGTACGCCCATTTCAACTCGATAGTAGGCGGCAAGACTGCGGTATACATCAGCCACCGCCTGTCCTCCTGCAGATTCTGTCAGGATATACTTGTGTTTGACTGCGGAAGGCTTGTGCAGAGGGGAGAGCATGAGGAGCTGCTGGCGGATGAGAGCGGCAAGTACTATGAGCTTTGGACTGCGCAATCGCAGTATTATGCTTGATATCGCTTTGAAAAGTCGGGGAGGTTAGGAATCCCGAAAAGCAGGTTATCATCTATTACCTCTATATAATAACAGCACCTGCCTGAGATTTCTTGGGCGGGTGCTGTTGTTGGCGTATATGGGTTTGGTTTGGGCTATTACGGAGTGCAGTCATGGACGCACTGGCGTGCGCCCATAGGGAGACCCCCGACGAGGGTAGCGTTAGGCTTCGCCTACCGTTTCCCACGTAAAAACAGTCCACCGGACTGTTTTTACTCCCCATCCTGCGTTTCGCTTGCGCAAGAGATTTCGCTCCCTGCGGGGAGCGGTAAGGGGCTCTGCCCCTTAAACCCTGCAAGGGCTGCTCGCCCCTTGACCCTCGCGAGGGCGCTGCCAAGTCGACAACATAAGTCCGGCGTTTCCGTCCGTCGATTGCAAGTGTATGTCAGAAACGGCGTACAGCCTGGCTTTATTGAGAAGGAAAAGGAAATTACGGAGGAAACGCAATGCGTGACGGCATACTATTGACAAGCGACTTACAAAGTTGATGCCGTCACCTGCTGCCTTGAAAGGCTGGCGAACTTTTTAAGATTTTACTTTTGAAGGTTTGGCATGAAAACAGCACCTGCTGATTTCTTCGGCAGGTGCTGCATTATTACTTATTCGGCTTAGATTCAATCTTGATATCAAGCGGTGCGTCTATCTCCTCTCCAACGTACTTACCGTCCTTTTTGCGCTGTTTAACGCATTCGGTGAGAAGATATTCAATTTGTCCGTTTATGGAGCGGAAATCATCCTCAGCCCAAGCGGCAAGGGCGTTATAGAGCTTTTCCGATACTCTTAATGGAATCTGCTTTTTTTCAGCCATGATTTAGTAAAGGCTTCCCGAGTTCACGATCGGCTGAGCGTCGTGATTTCCACACAGAACTACCAAAAGATTTGATACCATAGCCGCTTTTCTTTCTTCGTCCAGTGTTACCATTCCGCCCTGATTCAGTCTTTCCAGAGCCATTTCTACCATGCCTACTGCGCCGTCTACAATCATCTTTCTTGCGTCGATAATAGCGGAAGCCTGCTGTCTTTGCAGCATTACAGCCGCGATTTCGGGAGCATATGCAAGGTATGTTATCCTTGCCTCAACAATTTCAAGTCCGGCTTCGTTTACTCTCTTCTGAATCTCTTCCTTTATTCTTCTTACAACAATCTCGCTCGATCCGCGAAGGCTGCCTTCGTCCGCAACGCCGTCGCCGGTGGTATCAACATTTGGCGAAACATCGTAGGGGTAGACCTTTACGATTTCACGCAGAGCGGAATCGCACTGCAAGCTTAAGTATTCCTTATAGTTATCAACATTAAACACAGCCTTTGCGGTGTCAACGACCCTCCACATAACCGCAATGCCTATTTCGATCGGGTTGCCAAGGCAGTCGTTTATCTTCTGGCGGGAGTTGTTAAGGGTCATTATTTTAAGGGATATCTTATTGCTTGGCATTTCAACGGCGGTTGCAGCAGCGGCGTTTACCACTATCGGAGAGGCCTTTGTTGCACCGTCAACGTCGCCGGACTGGTTAAGCTTAGTCTTTGCGGCAGGGTTGAACGACGAGCAGAAGGGGTTGACGTAATAGAAGCCGTCTCCTTTAAGTGTGCCGACATACTTGCCGAACAGGGTCAAAACCAAAGCCTCCTGCGGCTTTAAAACCTTAAGACCGGCAAACGGAATCCAGCCCAGAAGTATCCATACAATTCCGATTATCAGAAGCGGGACGAATATAACCTTGTTGGCACCGTTATCCAATTGTATTCCCGAAAAAATAGTCAGTGCGATAGAGCCGAGCCAGAGAACAAGTGTTAAAAACAGCACCTTCATGCCGTTTTTCTTTGCGCCTAAAACCTTTTCTGTCATTGTAATTTCCACCTTTATATAGTATAGAACCACGCTCTTCTTACGTGATATCAAAATGATATCACAATAATATGAGCTTGTCAAGTGGTTTTATATAATTTTTTCAGGATTTTCCCCAGAAACGCTCTAAAGTCCGGTTAAACTCCTCCGGAACGTCCATATTTGCGCAGTGTCCGGCGTTCTCGAATATGACGGATTCGCACTCCGGTTCGCGCTTTTTCCATTCGTCTATGATTACGAGTTCGGAGGGGATGTCGTGTCGCCCGCAGCCTATCATCAAAGGATAGCTACGCGGCGAGCCGGAACCTCCGCCGGTAAGCGCACCGAGTCCTGCCAGATAGATAAACGACCTTTTGGGAAAGCGAATATTTATCTCATAAAATTCCTGCTGAGCCTTTTCGGTGTAGGCGCAGATTTTCTTGTTGGCTTGGGCGAACCACTTTACCGAGAACACCGCCCTGAACATGATTTTAGCTTGATGCGAGCTGTTCTCCTTTTGCAGCTTGGGGTCACAATTATTGATATCGTATCCCCCGAAGCAGGCAAGCGAGCCCACCGCTTCGGGATATTTCCCCGCAAAGCACTGAGCAATCACCGCTCCCAGCGATACTCCAACGATGTGAGCCTTTGCTATGCCCTCCTTGTCGAAGATTCCCTTTATCCAGTCTGCGGTCATGGCGATGGAGTCGCCCTTTTTGGTATCGAGCGATTTTCCGTGACCGATGAGGTCAAGGGTCAGCACGTTGTATTTATCGTTGAAATACTCCTCCTGCGAGCTGAACATAGTGTGGTCGGCAAAGGCGGCGTGAATAAACAGCACCCACTCGGCGTGCTCTTTTCCGCTTATGTAATACACTATCGGCGAGCCTTCAAGCCTGTGTTCGGTCATAATATATCGCTCCTTTTAATTCATTGTAATAATACCACTATATAGCAAGCAAAGCCGAAAGTCAATAGGTGATTGCCGCCGGTGAAGCAATGATATGTTTCTTGACGGCAAAATTCGCTTTTCTCACATAAACGAAGCGAAAATTTGCAAACTTTTATACACTTTAAACAGTTGACAACTTACCGCTTTAATGCTATAATGAATAAAAATATAAAGGCAATGACGAAGATTAGAAAAGAATCCGTCAGCACTCAGAGAGCCGGGCAGGGTGAAAGCCGGCTGCGACGATCTTTTGAAGATGTTTCTTCGTGATTCGCGTATGGTGAGCAAAGCCGTTAGTTCGACAGCAACAGCACCATATTCAAGGCGCATAGCCGGAAGTTCGCGTAAGCGGACTGACCGCAATTCGCGCCCAATAGCGCGAATTGCTCTTCTCCCTTCCGAGCCGGCAGCCCGAACATACTATATAATATAACTAAGGCTGCACGTGAAGCTGCGTAAACGCAAAGGGATTGTTAGATCCCATGAGGTGGTCGGAAAGTATCCGTATAAACGGCTATATCCGGCAATTTGAGTGGTACCGCGAGTGTACGGTTTCGGCAAAGCCGAAACCAGCAAATTTTGACTTCGTCAGAGCTTCATGTCCTCAATATCTGAGCATGATTTGACAATGTTGAAATCGATTTAAGCACCCGTCTCAAAGTAAATGCTTTGGGGCGGATTTTTTATTACCGCTTCATGGCAAACCTCAAATAATTATTTAAGGAGAATAACAGTTATGATGGACGCTTCAAAGTACAAAGTGGGATATTTCCCCGCACCCGGTAATCACAACAAGTGGGTGGAAAAGGATCATATTGAAAAGCCGCCGGTATGGTGCTCTGTGGATATGCGTGACGGCAACCAGAGCCTTGTTATACCAATGAATCTTGAGGAAAAGCTCAAGTTTTACCAGATGCTTTTAGAGGTTGGCTTTAAGGAGATAGAGGTAGGCTTCCCCGCAGCGAGCGAGACCGAATACGAATTTCTGCGCACACTTATAGATAACAACATGATCCCGCAGGACGTTACCGTTCAGGTGCTGACCCAGTGCCGCGAGCACATCATAAGAAAGACCTTTGAAGCATGCAAGGGCGCGCCCTCGGCTATCATTCACTTCTACAACTCGGTAAGCGTAGTTCAGCGCGAGCAGGTCTTCCGCAAGTCTAAGGAAGAGATAATGAAGATCGCGACCGACGGCGCAAAGCTTGTTAAAAAGCTTGCCGCCGAATACGAGGGCAACTTCCGCTTTGAGTATTCCCCCGAAAGCTTTACAGGAACCGAGCCGGAATACGCACTGGAGGTCTGCAACGCAGTCCTTGATATTTTAGAGCCGAGCGAGACCAACAACGTTATAATCAACCTCCCCGTGACGGTTGAAATGAGCCTGCCGCACGTGTATGCATCGCAGGTGGAATATATCAGCGAGAATCTTAAATACCGCGAGCACGTCACCCTTTCACTTCACCCGCACAACGACAGGGGAACCGGCGTTGCGGATACCGAGCTTGCAATCTTGGCGGGCGCGGACAGGGTAGAGGGCACTCTCTTCGGCAACGGCGAAAGAACCGGCAACGTGGATATTGTCACCCTTGCAATGAATATGTATAGCCACGGTGTTGACCCCAAGCTCGACTTTTCCGATATGCCACACCTTGTCAGCGTGTATGAGGAATGCACCAGAATGCACGTTTATGAGCGCTCCCCCTATGCCGGAGCTTTGGTGTTCGCGGCATTCTCCGGCAGCCATCAGGACGCTATCGCAAAGGGCATGAAGTACCGCGAGGAAAAGGGACTTAGTCAGTGGAACGTCCCCTATATCCCCATAGACCCCCACGATATCAGCCGCACCTACGATGCAGACGTCATCCGAGTGAACTCGCAGAGCGGCAAGGGCGGAATAGGATATCTTTTAGAGCAGAGCTACGGCTACGTCCTCCCGTCCGGTATGCGCGAGAACCTGAGCTATCTGTGCAAGTCGGTCTCCGACCACGAGCATAAGGAACTTAAGGTTGACGAAATACTTAAGATTTTCAAGGATCATTACTTTATAGATAACAAGTCGGTGGATATCGCCGAGATGCACTTTATCCGCAAGGGCAAGGAGATTCAGGCGGACATCACCTTTATTAAGAACAACGAAAAAACCGTTGTCACCGCAACAGGAAACGGCACGCTTGACGCCGTAAGCAACGGCTTAAAGAAATTCACCGGCAAGACCTACGAGCTTTTGGTTTACACCGAGCACAGCATGCAGGAGGAAGGCTCTAAGAGCGTGGCAGTTGCCTATATCGGAATAAGGGACGAAAACGGAACTCTTAGCTGGGGTGCCGGCACCAACACCGATATCATCCACGCCAGCGCGGACGCACTTTTAAACGCCTTCCACAACGCCTTTAACAAATAAAATCAAGAAAGGATATACAGTTATGGGAATGACGATGACACAAAAGATTCTGGCGGCGCACGCAGGTTTGGACAGTGTGTGCGCAGGTCAGCTGATAAATGCCAAGCTGGATATAGTTCTTGGCAACGATATCACCACCCCCGTGGCAGTGAACGAATTTACAAAGTCGGGCTTTAACGGCGTTTTCGATAAGAACAGAATCGCGATAGTTTTAGACCACTTTGTCCCCAACAAGGACATCAAGGCGGCGGAGCAGTCGAAGCAGTGCCGCGAGTTTGCGGGCTGTCACGGTATCAGCCACTTCTATGATGTCGGAAAGATGGGCATTGAACACGCCCTTCTGCCCGAGCAGGGAGTTGTCACCGCCGGCGACTGCATTATCGGCGCGGACAGCCACACCTGCACCTACGGCGCTTTGGGAGCGTTCTCGACCGGCGTCGGCTCGACCGATATGGCTGCCGGCATGGCTACCGGAATGGCATGGTTCAAGGTTCCATCAGCAATCAAGTTTAATCTTACAGGAAGCCTTCCCGCAAATTGCAGCGGAAAGGACGTTATACTTACCATCATCGGCATGATAGGCGTTGACGGCGCACTTTACAAGAGCATGGAGTTCTGCGGCGAGGGAGTTAAGTCGCTTTCGATGGATTCGCGCCTTTGCATATGCAACATGGCAATCGAAGCGGGCGCAAAGAATGGCATTTTTCCGGTTGACGACATCACCCTTGAATACATGCAGGATCGCTGCGAGCGCGAGCCGAGGGTGTTTGAAGCCGACCCCGACGCCGAGTACGAGCGGGTTATCGACATCAATTTAAGCGATATCACCCCAACCGTCAGCTGCCCTCATCTCCCCGAAAACACCAAGCCCGCATCAGAGCTGGGCGATATCAAGATTGACCAAGTAGTAATAGGAAGCTGCACCAACGGACGCATGGAGGACATGGAAGCCGCCTACAACGTGCTTAACGGCAAAAAGATAGCCGACGGCGTTCGCTGCATAATCATTCCGGCGACAATGGCAATTTACCGCGAATGTGTTGAGCGCGGATATGTCACATCGTTTATAGATTCGGGAGCGGTGGTTTCAACCCCCACCTGCGGTCCCTGCCTTGGCGGATATATGGGAATTTTAGCAGCCGGTGAGCGGTGCATAGCAACCACCAACCGCAACTTTGTGGGCAGAATGGGTCACGTTGACAGCGAGGTTTACCTTGCTTCACCGGCGACTGCCGCCGCAAGTGCGCTGGCGGGACACATCACCGAGTACAAGCTCTGATATCGAGGAGGATGAAATTATGAACACCAAGGGAAAAGTTTTTAAATACGGCGACAACGTGGACACCGACGTTATCATCCCCGCAAGATACCTGAACACTTCCAATGCCAAGGAGCTTGCCGCCCATTGCATGGAGGATATCGACAAAGAGTTTGTAAAGAACGTCTCTGCGGGAGACATCATGGTTGCAGGCTGGAACTTCGGCTGCGGCTCGTCTCGCGAACACGCTCCGCTGGTTATCAAGACCTGCGGCACCGGATGTGTAATTGCAAAGAGCTTTGCGCGGATTTTCTACCGCAACGCGATTAATATAGGTCTTCCGATTTTAGAGTGCGAGGAAGCCTGCAACGAGATTGAAGCCGACGATCAGGTTGAAATCGACTTTGACAGCGGCGAGATTAAGGACATCACCAAGGGAAAGGTGTTTAAGGCTCAGCCGTTCCCGCCGTTTATTCAGAATATTATTAAGGCTGGGGGACTTTTGAAGTCTATTCGGGCAAAGTAGTTTTTCGCGGAGAGATTTGGTTTGCCGAAAGGTGAACTTTGTGATTGAATTATTGGTTTGATTGGATTGAAAGTTTGTGCAGGGATGGACGCACTCTGTGCGCCCATAGGGAGACCCCCGGCGAGGGTCTCCCCACGCAAAAACAGTCCACTGGACTGTTTTTGCTCCCTCTCCTGCGTTTCGCTT
>ENA-UOOC01000844-UOOC01000844.1-human-gut-metagenome-genome-assembly--contig:-C48old-NODE-844-length-28414-cov-5.795409_pt1 | contig 28414 bp, 27 predicted proteins | sample MGYA00242469_ERZ724016 | MGnify/ENA metagenome assembly ERZ724016 | reverse complement strand
GTATATTAACTATCAGATATTGGTTCATATTTTTATTGATATACTTAGACGGAAGATGCTGTGCTTAACGGATATGCAAATTTATCATGTAATTATATATTATACATGATATGACCGCTTAAATCGCCCAACTCTTTTATTTTGTGCATGTTTCCTTGTGAAATGTTCATTGCGCTTATATAGATTTTGTGTTAAAATAAATCCAGTTAAGATCAATTGGCATCCGAAAATCAGTGGAGGAGATATTGTTATGAATATAAATGACTGTAAAGAATTTTTCAGAAGCAATGGTAACATCGAGAGTTTCAAAGACTTATACGGAACAAATGATCATACACTTGAAAAGCAAAATAAGCGCTACATAATGGCGATAGAATTATTCTATGATTTTTTTCCGACTCGGACAGAAATCAGTATCTACTCTGCTCCCGGAAGAACAGAAATAGGCGGAAATCATACAGATCATCAAAGAGGTGTTGTTCTTGCCGGTGCGGTCGATCTTGATGCCATCGCTGTGGTAGCCTTCCATAATGAAAGGATTGTGCGAGTAAAATCTGAAGGATATATCCTTTCTGAATTCAGCCTCGATAGTTTACATCCAAATAATGCCGATGATGGAACCACCGCCCTCGTAAAAGGTGTTATAGCTAAGTTTTTAGAAAAAGGTATTGCTGTCGGTGGTATGGATATGTATGTGACTTCCGATGTCATTTGCGGTGGAGGGATATCTTCCTCAGCGGCCTTTGAAACTTTGATTGGTACAATCATCGATTGTCAATACAATAACGGCAACAGCACAGCATTCGAAATCGCTCAGTATGGCTGGTATGCAGAAAATACTTTTTTTGGAAAAAAGTGTGGACTGCTCGACCAAACGGTTTCATCTTTCGGTGGTTTGGTGTCGATTGACTTTAACGATGACAGTGCTCCGGAAATTGAAAAGATAGACTTTGACTTCAATGAACATGGGTATAAACTGTGTATAGTTGATACCAAGAGCAGTCATGAAGATTTAACTGATGATTATGTTGCTATTCGTGAAGAAATGAAACAGGTCGCAAGGTACTTTGAGTGTAATGTACTCAGCGAAGTAAACGAAAAAATGTTTTATTCTGTTTTGCCAAATATAAGAAGTTTTTGTTCTGATCGTGCAATACTTAGAGCTATGCATTTTTTCAATGAAACAAAACGAGCACAAGAGGAAGCTGCCGCGCTGATGAATAATGATGTAGACCGTTTTTTGGAGTTAGTAAATGAATCAGGAATTTCCTCCGGTAATCTTCTTCAGAATCTTTATTCTACGAAATCACCAACGCAACAATCTATACCGTTAGCGATTGCTGTCAGTAAATCTATTCTCGGTGATAGAGGAGCGGTAAGAGTTCATGGTGGTGGTTTTGCCGGAACAATACAAGCATTTGTACCTAATGATCTTGTGAATGAATATAAGATTGATCTGGAAAACCTTTTTGGCGATGATGCTTGTCATATTATGAAAATACGTCCTGTTGGCGGAATAAAAATTATATAAGGTGGTAAGTATTATGAAACTTTTAGTTTTAGGCGGGGCAGGATATATCGGCTCACATACTGCACTCGAATTGTTAGAAAGCGGTCATGAGGTTGTAATTGCAGATAATCTCGCTACCGGACACATTGAAGCGGTTCCTAAAAATGCTATCTTTTATCAGGGTGACATTCGGGACAAAGCTTTTCTCGAAAAGCTGCTGAAGAACGAAAAGGTTGATGCTGTTATTCATTTTGCTGCGTTTTCGTTGGTCGGAGAAAGTGTAGCAAAACCTCTGAAGTATTATGATAATAATTTGTATGGAACCAAGGTGCTCCTTGACGCTATGGTCGAGACCGGCGTTGATAAGATTGTTTTCTCCTCCACAGCGGCCACATATGGAGAACCCGAGAATATTCCGATTTTAGAGAGTGATAGAACTCGCCCCACTAATCCATATGGTGAAACAAAACTTGCAATGGAAAAGATGATTTTCTGGGTAGCTAAAGCATACGGACTGCATTATGTCTCCCTTCGATACTTTAACGCTTGCGGTGCTCATGAGAGCGGGGCTATTGGAGAAGCACATAATCCGGAGAGCCATTTGATTCCGCTTGTGCTTCAAGTTCCCAACGGGAAGCGTGAGTTTGTTTCTATTTACGGTACAGACTACGATACACCGGATGGAACTTGCATGCGTGACTATATCCATGTCACAGATCTTGCTAAAGCACACATTCTTGCGGTTGAATATCTGATGAATGGCGGCAAGAGCGATATATTCAACCTTGGAAACGGTATCGGTTATTCTGTCAAGGAAGTTATTGAAACAGCGAGAAAGGTGACCGGACATCCTATTCCTGCGAAAGAGGAAGCAAGACGTTCCGGAGATCCAGCCAGACTTGTTGCCTCCGGACAGAAAGCAAAAGATATTCTTGGATGGGAGCCGGAGATCAAAAATTTGTCGGATATTATTTCCAGCGCATGGAACTGGCATTCCAATCATCCGAACGGATATAATTGCTAATTACCTTTCAAAATACCAAAAGGCACTGCATATAGGAGTTATAGCCTTGTGCAGTGCCTTTTTGCTGTCCTTCTGTTTTCAATGCTATAAATACAAATCCATTGAACGGATCGAATGTTCTTGTGAGTGTGTTTCGCGAGTCTTCATCCATTCAAGTTCAGGAGCAATGAGTAAATAAACAGTGTAGAAGATAAGCATAATATGTTTCTTTAGTTAGATAACAACATAGCAGTTTACAAGCTCATAACCTGTAACTTTCAACACGACGCATCATTATGGTCGTTCTCTGTTTTTGTAATCTCTTGGTGACATCCCTGTGTGTTTCTTGAATAGCCTGCTAAAATATAGTGGATTATCATACCCAACCGCAGCCGCTATCTGAGTAACATTATAACTCGTGTTTTCCATTAAATTCATGGCATTGGTAATTCTTAAAGACACGATATACTGCAACGGAGTCATTTTTGTTATATGTTTAAAATTCAGAATAAACCAGTTTGGCGAAAAATTGTGTTCTTCTGAATACTTTTCAATACTGATCGGTTGATTGTAGTTTTCGTTGAAGTAGTGTGTCGCCCTTTCCACAACATCAATCATATCCGTACCAAGAGATGTTCCTTCTTTAAGGTATCGATTTATCATCAGAAATATATGCCTTAGGTTCATTGTCAGAAGGTCTTCAAAATTTGCTCGCATCAGTTGTAATTCCTGAATCATCTGTCGGAAGAGCCATTGATAATCGGGGGAGGTACCTGTAAAGAAGACATTTTCTCCTTTTGGCATCTGATAGTAATCAAGCAACTGCTCCACACTTGAACCTGTAAAATGTACCCAATATGTTTCCGGTTTGTCTATAGCATATAAGTTATAGATCTGTGTTTCGCCAGGGCGGAACAGAACCATATTACCTTTGGTTACATAACGTTCTTTCTGATCGAAAAAAAACTGTGCTTTTCCTGCAGCGATATATAACAATTGGTAATCGCCGCGCCCGTTTGGTCGATCTGTATCAATAACGGGACTGGTGTGGACACGGTAATAACCGGCAGCTGTTACGATTATCGGCTTGCTGGTATCAACTATATCTTCATGCGCTTCGCCGATATATGCAAGATTGGTATACATTGTATTCTCCTTATCTTTCCATCTGGTTGATGACGCTATATTGATATTATACATCATATCTCGTCAAAAAGCAATAGATAATTTGATTTTGTGCATGAATCATGGTATTATGTTTATTGTAAAACCTATTTGTATGTGCTAAAATATAAATGTAAAGTTAATCGAAACAACGAGGAGGACCCGTCATGATATGCGCCGCAGTCCAGAGATTAATTGATTATGGAATCAAAACATCTCTGATTACTCAAGAGGATGAATATGTCATTCGAAATGAACTGATGGATATTCTCAGACTCACTGATTGGCGTGATGGTGAGAACAACAACAACTCAGCTGCTATCGATGACATTCTGCTGCCACTCGTCGATTATGCCTGCAAACAAGGAATCATTCCTGACACTTCCAGTTCCCGAGATCTGTTCGATACGAGATTGATGGGATTTCTCACACCGATGCCGCATGAAATCATTACTGAATTTCAGCGTCGGTATGATGGAAGTGCCATTAATGCAACGGATTGGTACTACCGCCGTAGTCAGGAATTAAACTACGTTCGCTCCGGCAGAATCGCCAAAGATCTTCGCTGGCAGCATGAAACGGAATATGGTACGCTGGACATCACGATCAACCGTTCCAAGCCGGAAAAAGACCCTCGCGATATAGCACTGGCAAGGAAACAGAAATCAGGTGACTATCCAAAATGTCAGCTGTGTCCCGAAAATGCCGGATTTGCCGGTACCGTAAAGCACCCCGCAAGACAAAATCTTCGACCGATTCCGATTACGGTTGCACGAGAAGATTGGGAGATGCAGTACTCTCCGTACAGTTACTACAATGAACATTGCATATTCTTCAATAAAAAGCACATCCCGATGAAGATTGATGCCGCTGTCTTTGAGAAACTGTTCGATGTAATTGACTACCTGCCTCACTATTTTGTTGGCTCTAACGCTGATCTTCCTATCGTGGGTGGATCTATTTTGAGTCATGAGCATTTCCAGGGCGGCAGATACTCATTTGCCATGAATCGCGCACCGATTGAAACGGAATTTGCTATTTCGAGATATCCGAATGTGAAAGCAGGTATCGTGAAATGGCCAATGTCTGTCATCCGTCTGATAGCAGAGGATCGCGAAGAACTTGCACACTGCAGTGATCTGGTTTTGGAAACTTGGCGAGGATACAGTGACAACACAGCATTAATCTTTGCTGAAACAGACGGAATTCCGCATAACACCATTACTCCGATAGCTCGAAAAGAAGGAAACCTGTATGTCTGTGATCTGGTTCTCAGAAACAATCTCACAACCAAAGACAGACCGCTCGGTGTATTCCATCCGGCGCCGGAACTGCATCACATCAAAAAAGAAAATATCGGATTGATCGAGGTTATGGGATTAGCTGTACTCCCTGCAAGACTCGCAAGAGATATTGACTTGATAGAAAACATGCTGATAAACGGACAAGATATTTGCTCTATGCCCGAACTTGATCAGCATACAAAATGGGTAGAAGAACTGCTCATTAAGCATTCGAGTTTCACTGAAAAGAATACCAGAATTATTCTGGAACAAGAGATCGGTGAAGTCTTCCTGCATGTCCTTGAAGATGCAGGAGTATTCAAATGTAATGAAGCCGGTCGTTCGGCATTCATGCGCTTTATTGACGTTCTCAATAATATTTCTTAGATTCCAACATAACTTACACATTTCATTTTGGAGGATAATAAAATGGAACAGCGCAAGTACTTAAAATGGTATCACAAGGTTGGTTACGGAACCGGAGATGTTGCAGGAAACTGTGTATATGCACTTCTCACTGCATTTATGATGATCTATCTGACCGATACGGTTGGACTCAGCATGGGCATGGTCAGCACTTTAATTGCCCTCTCGAAGATTTTTGACGGTGTAACCGACTTCTTCTTTGGAAGAATGATTGATAAGACCCACACCAAGATGGGTAAAGCTCGTCCCTGGATGCTCTGGCCTTACATCGGCTGTTCGGTTTGTCTTATTGCCTGCTTTGCAATCCCGATGAGCTGGGGTGAAACTGCACAGTACGCATTCTTCTTCATTGCATATACCCTTCTCAATGCGGTCTTCTTTACTGCGAACAACATCGCATATGCATCCCTTACTGCGCTGATCACCAAGAATACCAGCGAAAGAGTACAGCTCGGTTCTTTCCGCTTTGTCTTCGCCTTTGCAACCAAAATCTTCATTGAAGCGATTACGATTTATGCTGTTAACTGGCTTGGCGGCGGTGCATTTGGATGGAGAACCATCGCAATCATTTATGCTATCCTCGGTCTGATTACCAACACCATCTCCGTTTTCTCTGTTAAAGAACTTCCCGAAGCAGACGAAGGCATGGAAGAGGAAAGAGAAGAAGAACACAAGCTCACATTCTTTAAATCCTTCAAGCTTCTGCTGAAGAACAAATACTACGTTATCATTTGCATTACCTATATTATGACCCAGCTCTATGCCTCGGTTATTGGTATTGGCACTTACTACGCTAAGTACATACTCGGCAATGAGGAACTTTTCAGCGATCTTTCCCTTGCCATCAATGTCACAATGGTTGTTTCTCTGATTGCACTTCCCTTGATCATTAAGAAAATGGGTGGCATGTACAAGCTGAATATGCTTGGCTATCTCATTGCCATCATAGGACGTGTAGGTGTTATGGTTGCCGGCTCTATGGGCAGCATTCCGATGATGCTTGCCTTTACCGCAGTATCCACCGTAGGTATTGCTCCTCTCCAGGGCGATATGAACGCACTGATCGCTTCCTGCTCTGAGTACACAACACTTACCACCGGTCACCATCTTGACGGTATGATGTTCTCCTGCTCTTCTCTCGGTATCAAAATCGGTGGTGCTTTCGGTACTGCTATCTGCGGTTGGCTTCTTGATGCCACCGGTTATGTTGAAAATGCTGCTGCACAGAATGCCGGAACAATCGGTATGCTCAATTTCCTCTATCTTTGGGCCCCCATTATTATCTGCGCTATGGTTCTGTTCCTGATTTCCAGACTGAAAGTCGAACAGGCTAATGCAAAAATCCTTCTTGTAAAAAACATGAGTGAAGATGATGTTGATACCGTTTACGGTAATGTATAAGGAGATGAAATATGAGAGAATATGAAAGCTTTGCCAGAATAGGCACAGAACCGCACAGAAGTTACTATATACCGTTTGCTGAAAAAGACATAATTCGCACTAAGCACGGTATTCAGGATCGCACCTCAAGCTCACGCTTTATGTCTCTTGATGGTGTTTGGCAGATTAAGCAGCTCGATCATGTAGAGGATTTCGATGTGAGTGAAATGCTCGGCGAGTCCATTCCCGTACCTGCTTGTGTACAGATGCACGGCTATGACCATATCCAGTATCTGAATATTCGTTATCCCTTTCCTGTTATGCTCCCTCACCTTCCTTATGAGAATCCTTGCTGGCATTATCGCCGCACTTTTAACGTGAAAAAGCAGGAAGGCGAGAGATATTACATCAACTTTGAAGGTGTTGACAGTGCATTCTATGTGTACATCAACGGAGAATTCAAAGGCTATTCTCAGATTTCTCATTCAACCAGTGAGTTTGATATTACCGATCTCGCAGTGAACGGCGAAAATACCATCGATGTACTTGTTCTCAAGTGGTGTATCTCTACTTATCTTGAGTGCCAGGATAAATTCCGTTTCTCCGGTATCTTCCGCAGCGTATATATGCTGACCCGCCCCGAAGAACACATCACCGACTATAAGATCGAAACCTCCTATAACAAAGATACAGGCATTCTCACATTCATCAATGAGAGCGAAATTGATGTCCAGCTTTCTCTTGAGGGGAACAGCGTGGTTGTTCCTGCAAAGATGAAAACCGTGATGGTTGTTCCCGGTGTTAAGCTTTGGACTGCTGACGAACCTAATCTCTACACGCTTGAAATCACTGCAAACGGCGAAAAGATTGTTGAGAGTATTGGCTTCCGAGTAGTTTCAATTGATGGTAAGGTATTCAAGATCAATGGTGTACCCGTGAAGCTAAAAGGCGTTAACCGCCATGACTTCAACTGCGAAACTGCAGCAACTGTTAGCCTTGAGGACATGGCTAAAGACATTCACCTGATGAAAGAGCTGAATGTTAATGCTGTTCGCACCTCTCATTATCCCAACAGTCCCGAATTCTATATGCTCTGCGATAAGTTCGGTATCTTCGTAATGGATGAAGCAGACCTTGAAATGCACGGTGCCTGCTCCCGTGATGGACGTTACGATACTCCTCTCTGGATGGAATATGCAGAGAATGAATTCTTTGCTCCCGGTATTACTGACAGACACACCGCTCTTGTAGAAAGAGATAAAAACCGTCCCAGCGTTATCATCTGGTCGCTCGGTAATGAAAGCTCTTTTGGCAAAGCATTCTTTGACGGTGCAAGATACATCAAGAACCGTGATAACACAAGACCGATCCATTATGAAGGCTTACAGTATTGCGATCCTAAGTATTATTACACCGATATGGTGGATATGGTCAGCATGATGTATCCTTCCTTTGAAACCATTCAAACCAGAGTTCTGGACAATCCCGAAGAAAACCGTCCCTTTGTATTGTGTGAATACACGCACGCCATGGGTAACTCCTGTGGTGACATCGCTCAGTATTGGGATATGATCTACAATAACGAGCAAATGATGGGCGGCTTCGTTTGGGAATGGGCCGATCACGGTATCAAAACGGATGAAGGCTTCCTTTACGGCGGTGACTTCAAGGAACCCGAACATGATGGCAACTTCTGTGCAGACGGTCTCTTGACACCTGACAGAAAGTTAAAATCCGCCGCACTTGAAATGAAAGCTGTATATGGCGGCAAGACCAAGTCTGAGGTTTGCATCGTGGATGTACCGACCAGCACTTACAAATTCTCCTCTGCAATAGCAATTGAAGTGAATGAACACACAGGTGAAATTACTTCAATCAAGGCCGACGGCAACGAAGTTCTTCGTACTCCGATGCACTTCAACATCACAAGATATACCGATAACGATCGCGATTTGATTCCTCACTGGATTGGCAGATGCCATTTGGATGCATGCAAACCCCATATTTTCTCCTGTGAGAAAACCGAGAATTCCTACAAGTTTAAGGGTGTTCTTGCTGCAAACTGTCTGATGCCTGCCGCCGAATTTGATCTTATGTATGAGATTAACGGTAATCAGCTCACGGCAACGATTGAATACAAGCTGGCGGATTATATTGAAAGCTTCCCGCGTTTTGGTATTGAATTCGGAGTGGATAAGGCACATGGAAACTTCTCTTACTCCGGCTTCGGTCCTTCCGAAAGCTATGTAGATAAGCATATCGCATGTGAGTACGGTTACTATGTAAGCTCTGCCGAAGAAAACTACGACAGAAATTATATCCGTCCACAGGAATCCGGCAGCCACTATGCTTGCAAATATCTCGCAGTAAAAGATCTGTTTAAGGTAACCGCTGAGCAGCCGTTCTCATTCTCCGTGAATCCGTTCACAACAGCCCAGCTTCGTGAAACGCTCCATTCCTTTGAACTGGAAGAGAACGATTTTGTTAATGTCTGCATCGATCTGGCTATGCGTGGTGTCGGTTCCCATTCTTGCGGTCCTGTTCTTCCCAAGGACTTTGAAATCCCCAAGTCCGGTAAAAACACTTTTACATTTACTTTCTGATTCTGTTGAACCAAATAAACACCAGAATCACCAGACGCGGATAAGCCGCTGCAAAATCACATACGATTTTCGGGGGCATCTGATTTAGATGTCCCCGGTATCTTCATACAGGAGGAAACACATGAAAATTGCGTTAATTGCACATGATAAAAAGAAAAATGAAATCATTGAATTGGCAACCAAATATAAAGAAGTTCTCGGCAAACATGAGTTGTACGCGACCGGAACCACAGGAACTCTAATTATGGGAGAAACCGGTTTAGCTATCCACAGAATGAAAAGCGGACCGCTTGGAGGTGACCAACAGATCGGTGCCATGCTTGCCAATGGAGAGTTGGATTTGATTATCTTCCTTCGTGATCCTTTGACAGCACAGCCTCATGAACCCGATGTTACCGCTTTGCTCCGTCTCGGAGATGTGCAGAAAATTCCGCTTGCCACAAACGTAAGCAGCGCTACCATTATGCTGGAAGCATTAAAAAATGAAACTCTTTACAGCATGATTGCTAATACAAAATAACAGCAAAAACTTCCGCAGGATAAATAACACAACCTATATTTTAATTGATAACAAGGAGATAAATATGAGATACGAAATCGAACTTACAACGACAAAAGATGTACAGGAATTCACCACCTTGGTTCAGCAGGTGGATTGTGATGTCAGACTGAGCGGTATAGATGAACACGGTGCACAGTGGGAACTTTCCGCTAAATCCATGCTTTGCGTTTTTCTTCTCGGTGGTTATATCCAGCGAATTCTTCATGCCCCTCAGCAAATTGACTGGAACAAGATCTACTGTGAATGCGACAAAGACATTTATCCGATCATCCGCAAGTTTGTGAAAGCATAACCCGCAACCATATATAGAACTGCGAATATGATTGAACAGGAAACCTGGATGTCCTTTATGTGGGGGGATACACCCATTTTTCATGTAATAATATAATCAGTAAATCACCATACTGAAAGTGTTGACCTCACTTGAGTAAAGTGAAATTGTAAAAGCCGCAACGACTGAAATGTACTATAAGTAAATGGGGATATTATGAATCTTTTGCACATGAGATAACTGATTACAAAATGCAGAATGCTTGGCAAACGCGTCATTACAGCTACTGAAATGCTCGAATCAATGATTAGCAATCCAAGACCAACAAGAGCAGAGATTTCTGATGTTGCAAACGCTGTCTACGATGGTACCAGTGCCATTATGCTGTCGGGAGAAACTGCAGCTGGTAAATATCCGATTGAATCCGTGAGAACGATGGCAAAGATTGCAGAAACAACCTAAGCCAACATTCACTACAACAAGCGCTTTCACAATGCCGGATTTCACATTAAAAACTCAGTGGATGCGATCTCACATGCCACCTGCGGTATGGCTATCGACCTGGATGCGAAAGCAATTGTCGCTTGTTCGCTCTCTGGTATGACAGCACGCATGGTTTCACGATTCCGTTCACCGGTTCCAATTATTGGCCTTACAACAGACGAAAAAACGTGGCGAAAACTTGCACTTTCATGGGGAGTTATACCTGCAATCTGTGAAAAGTTTACCTCTACGGATGTGCTGTTCTATACGGCAAAAAAGATTGCCGAACAAAGTCTGTCACTGAGTAAAGGATCCAAGATAGTTATAACAGGTGGAAACACAAGTGGTGTTTCGGGTACTACCAATCTTATCAAAATTGAAGATATTTAATATTACACACTTTAGGTGATAAATTTGAAGGTTAACCTATAATATGCTAATTGAGTATATAAGCAAAACAATAATTGATATGAAACAAGGCACAGTCTACACTGTTTAGGTGCAGACTGTGCCTTGGCTTATAGTTTTGTTATAAAATGGTGTTCTTTCCTACATGTATTCTGTTTTCATATCACACTCATACTCATAAGCAGCGTCAAGCATGCTCGAACATCCATCGACAAAGTTAAAGATACTTATAAGCCAATGTATTGCCTGATTGAAGTCTACTTGTTTTAAATCCAGGTCGCATACAAGGTCATAATTTGTTGGATATCTGAATTTGTCACCGCGTTTATCTAATTTGCTTAATTCTTTCAAATATGAATCTGCCAACTGCACTATAGCTAAATCATATTGATTGTTTTGAGCATAATACTCAATCATATCCTTAATGGACAGCCACAAATCTTGATATATGATATGGCTTTTTTCCTTGGAACGTTGAACTTTCTGACTCACATTTTTTGATGTCCGTGAGAACAGCATGCTTTTGAGCGCCAATTCAATAGCGTGTCTGAGCAAAAAGGCAATTGCCATAAACGAGCAGTGGTTTTGAGGAAGTTTATCAAGTAAATAAAATGCGATATCAGAATACCCTTGAATATGTGTGTAATATCCTTCATCCCAAGGTGATGTGAACAGCATGCAGTTTCCAAAACCATGCGAAGCAAAAAATAAAACATGAGGTTTTATTGACAAATCAATATCTGATGAATATTTTTGAGGGGTATGCTTTGCATCTACACACTTGAAAATAATTGAGTAACATTGATCTATGCCAATTGACATGTTAACAGTATCAAGAAAGTCATTTTTGTATTGGTTCAGAAATCCGTCTTTTATTGGATATCTAAACAAGTTAGATTCTTTATCTATCAATTCCAATTCAGAAAGATACGATAGTACCCACGCTAATTCACTATCAGATAACGATGAGTTTGAGCTGATACTTAGATAATCATTGAGCAATTCAATAATATTATGCTTATATGAAATGAATTTATCAGCAACTTTAGTGCGTGGCACTACGGAGATTAATAATCCTTTACAAAGAAGTTCAATTGCTTGACGATACAGATATAATGCTGGGAAAAACCATTGGTCAGTTTTATTATGATCTGTATAATCATTATATATTTCAAGCGCAATTATTTGAGCTGCATTATAAAATGATTCGCTTAATTCGATATAGTTGTCAGAAGGATTTTTGTCCCATTTAAAAGTGATAACATTTTGCGGATTACAAATATCGTCTATTTTTTCGCCGGTTGCAATCCAGTATTCCTCCGGTTTTACCATATTTAATCACCTACTGTAAATCGGACGCTATATTATATTCTCTCAAATCCAAGATACCGTGTACCTTGGAACGTCAGATTACCTCTGTCGCCTTCGACCAGCATCCCATATTCCTGTCCGGTCATATGTAACTCCATCCGATCACCGCTGTCCACTTGAAACGTAACGTAGTAGCTGGTGGAATGGTGCGTATGATGATCGTGATGATGGTGCGAAACATTTGTCCGCTTGCTGACCACCGTTGCAGGCACGGTAAGCCGTGGTGAGTTGTTGTTTTTATTCCACTGTCCAATACTGCGAACAATCGTCACAACAAATATACCAAATACCAGGATGAACATCAGCGTAAACATCACGCCGAACATCCCGAAACCGAATCCAAATCCCATGTTATCTGCCTTTCTGCTTAATATGCGGTTCTATATAATTCCAAATTCGATCCCGGTCAAGCTCTGCAACAAGTGCACGTGCATTGCCTTTGCGTGTAATGTATGACTCGTTTCCGGTGTTGAGGTATCCGTAGAGCTGTTCATATGGATTGTATCCCGCGTCCTTCAACACTGTCACAACATAATCTATCGTTTCTTCGAATTTATCCTTCACTTGCTTGCCTCCGTATCAATAGAACTTGTTTCTGTATTCCTGCTCGCGGAAGGGCAATCCTTCTTTGATATAACTTGAAACCTTCAAGGCAACAAGATTAATGTCGGAATTCATGGCACGAGCTATCTGAGAAACGTCGTAGCCTTGATATACATAGTCCTTAACTTCGTCATCCGGAAGGATCAGCTGAGCTGCAAAGATATTTGCCTCATACTCCATACGGTTCAGAGCCATATCGAATATTTTGAATTCACGGAAGCCACCTACTTGGGAGGCTTCTTTTCTATGTAAAAAGTGATGTCCGAGTTCGTGGGCGATAACGATAGATTTTCTGACAGGATCCAGTCTGCCTGCGACATAAATAACCGGCTGTCTCATCATTTCAATGTAAGCTCCGCTTTGCTCCTTCCAATCATCAACGGTTCTGATCAGAATTCCGTTCATACGAGCGATCTTCGAAGGATTACGGCTCTCACACTCACGAACAACTTTATCAGCAGTTGTTGCAGGATCTTTCGTTTTTGCCATGATACTCACACCTCCTCTTCGTCATCAGTATAACACATACAGTGTCCGATAATCCGTACAATCACGTATCCTTCTTGGAACCTCTGCCCTTGCCGTTTTTGTTCGGGTTATATTTCTCTCTGTTGATTTCCTTGACCTGCCAATATGTTTCCTGCAGATCTCTCATAAAGGCATCCATGTCACGATCTTTCATCTCACCGTTGGTAAACAAAGTTTTCATTTCCTCAAGCAGCTTGGCAGCATCTCTGGCTCCACGGGAACCATACTGCTCACCTGCTTCAGCAACAAAGATTTCACCATCATCAAGCAATTCAGTGGTGCTTATTCCAAGTGCAGCTGCAACCTTATCAACCATTGTGATGTTAACCGGACGGCGGGAACCGTTCTCCCAGTTCTGAAGCGTTCTGTATGCGACTCCGCTCTCTTTTGCGAGCTCCTGCTGAGTTAAGTTTTTTCCTTTACGGGCGGCTCTCAGTCTGTCTGCAAAACTCATATACACTCATCCTTTCAAAATTTTCGCACTCAAATTTGCGTAAACCTATTGACAAAGCGCAAACTTGGGTGTATAATATTATCACACTCGACCTTGCGTATTTATTATACACCAATACACCCATATTGTCAAGAGGTTTTGAAAAAATCATGTTTATTAATATTATTTGATGTCTTATGGAAAGAACGATATTGCATTGCGACATGAATAACTTCTACGCCTCCGTGGAGTGCTTCCTCAATCCCAAGCTGAAACCGTATCCGGTGGCAGTCTGCGGAAACGTCGAGGAACGGCACGGAATCGTGCTCGCAAAGAATTACAAAGCCAAAGCCTTCGGTGTCAGCACCGGAGAAGCGATATGGCAGGCAAAGCAGAAGTGCAAAGATCTCGTGGTTGTCCCACCGCATTACGAGGAATATATGAAGTTCTCGAAAGCAGCTCGTGAGATCTACGAGGACTATACCGATCAGGTGGAAGCCTTCGGCATGGACGAATGCTGGCTGGATGTCACAGGCTCCACGATGGTGATGGGAAGCGGAGAGAAGATCGCCAACGAGATCAGAGAACGGATCAAGTTTGAACTTGGACTTACGATCTCCGCAGGCGTATCCTTCAATAAAGTTTTCTCGAAGCTCGGCAGCGACATGAAGAAACCCGATGCTGTCACTTGCATCCCGAAGGAACATTTCAAAGAGATGATCTGGAAGCTTCCTGCATCGGAAATGCTCGGAGTAGGACGAGCAACAGAGAAAAAGCTCTCTTCTTTCGGTATCCGAACAATCGGTGACATCGCAAATTGGCCCGTGGATTTCTTTACACGAAAGCTCGGTAAATGCGGCACTGATCTGTGGCGGTTTGCCAACGGACTCGATCAGAGTATAGTCGCTTCTGTTGATGCAGAAGTTCCCGTGAAATCTGTCGGACATGGAATAACGACACTGCAAGATCTTGAAGACTCTGCAGAAGTATGGAAGGTAATGCTCGCTCTCTGTCAGGAGATCGGTCATAAGCTCTATACATATAACAAGAAGGCAACAGGTATCGCAATTGATACAAAAGAATGAGCAAAACCTATTATATCGAAGATCCCAACGGAACCATTATGTCTGAGAACGGACAGCGCAGATTCAAAAAGCTGGAAGGAACAAAAGCGTTTGAGTTTCTCAATACGCCGGAAGGCAAGGCATGCCGTTTCATGAAAGTATGCGACTACGAGGAAACTGATGACGAAGTGTTTATTGAGGTGCCTTCGGAAAATATGAAGGACTTCAGAAAATACGAGCGCCGTGAGCAGTATATTGCTGATACTATCCGCGATAACGAGTACATGATACTGAAGCTTGAACAACTCCGCACAAAGGGTTACATAGCACCGGAAGTACATCAGTCACAGGTCAGAGAACTTCAGAAGAAGCTGTCGGAACTCAAGAGCGAGCGTCAGGACCAATTCGAATCAAGAATACTGACCATGCTGATGGATGTAAAGAAGCTCCAAACGCTGATCGAAGAAATTGAGGAACCGCTTGAAACATTCGATGAGAAGCTGTTTGCCGAAATCATCGTCGGGATGGAGATCAACAAGCACGATGAACTGACCATGACAGTCCTTGGCGGACTCAAATTCACAGAACTCATATAGGAGACAAGCCATGAAGAAAACGCGATTTATCCCATACGGTTATACTATCAGGGACGGCAAAACCGTGATCGACCATACAGAAGCCGAGGTGATACGCCTCATCTTCGAGGATTACATAAACGGAGCCTCTCTGAAGGACATTGCACAAGACCTTACCGCAAAGCAGATTCCATATACCGAAAAAACAACTGAATGGGATAAAGCGCGTATCTCCCGAATCATAGAAAACACCAAATACCTCGGATCAAATGAATACGATCCGATCATTGACGAAGAAACCTACGAGATCGCAATCGCCGCAAAAGCGGCACGGCAGCGAAATACAATACAGAACGAATCGGAAGGAATCAAAGCCATCCGAGATCATGTGATATGCGCCAAGTGCGGATATCCGATGGTTCGGAGGATCTGCTCGAAAAGACACATCAAAGAGAGCTGGACCTGCACCAATGATGAGTGCGGAAGCCGACTCCGAATCAGTGACGGTGAACTGCTGACGAAAGTCAATCTGATGATGAACAGAATCATCGAGAACACCGAGCTGTTGATACCGACACCAAAACTGAAAACAACAGACTCACCCGCAGTCGAAGCGATACAGCGCGACATCGATGCTGAGCTGACGAATTATCACCCAAGCGAAGAACGGATCGTTGACAAGCTGTGCGACATGGCGAGCCTTATGTACAGAGAAACACAGGCGAAAGAGATGATCATCGCTCAGATCGCAAGAAAACGAGCTATGATGATGCATCCGCAGGAGAGTTTCAACAGCGAATACTTTAGCGACCTTATCGCCTGCATCCTAATAGATAACACCGGAGAGATAACCCTCCGAACAAAGGTGAATACAGAAATCAAGGAAGGAGAAGAAGATGCCTGAAGTAAGAAAAATACCCAAGAAAACAGTGACACTGCTGGAACCCAAACGCTCCATAATCGTTGACAAGGAAAAACACCGTCAGCTGAAAGTGGCTGCATACTGCCGAGTATCGACAGACAGCGAAGAACAGCTTACCTCCTACACCAATCAGATGAAATTCTACACTGAGATGATCAGCACCAAAAAAGAGTGGGAGTTCGTAGGCATATACGCCGATGAAGGTATCTCAGGCACCAAGGTCAAAAAGCGTCCTCAGTTCAAGAAGATGATCGATGACTGCCTCGCGGGTAAGATCGACTACATCATAACCAAATCTGTATCGCGATTCGCCCGTAATACAGTCGAGTGCCTTGACTACATACGACTCTTGAAAGCACGCGGAATCGGTGTCATCTTCGAGGAACAGAACATTGATACCCTCAAAAGCGACAGTGAGCTGTATCTTGTAATCTATGCGGGTTTCGCCCAGTCAGAATCGGAAAGCATCAGTAAAAACATCACATGGACATACCGCAAGAACTTCGAAGAAGGCAAGCCGATATTCATCTACGGAAAATGGCTCGGATACAGAAAAGGCGCGGACGGTGCACCGGAGATTGTTCCGGAAGAAGCAGCCATCGTCGAGCGTATCTTCAATATGTACCTTGAGGGCCAGACCGTGGATGTAATATCGAAGCAGCTTCAGAGTGAGAACATACAGATACCGGGCAAGAAATTCTCCTTCAGCAAGTCCATGATCATGGGAATGCTGAAGAACGAAAAATATTGTGGGGACTGCATCCTGCAAAAGACGGTAACGCTCGACTGCATTGAGAAGAAGCGAAAAGCCAACCAAGGAGAAGCACCGATGTGGCTGGTAGAGAACAGCCATGTACCGATCATCTCCAGAGAAACCTTCAATAAGGTTCAGGAAGAATGCTCCCGAAGAAAGGCACAAACGCCACAGTCAAGAAAAAGTGCTTTAACGGCAAGCGGAAAGTATTCGAAATACGCGCTGACCGAGGTACTCCAATGCGGAGAGTGCGGATCCAGATACAAGCGATGCTCGTGGAACATCCGAGGAAAGAAGAAAATCGTGTGGCGATGCATCAGCAGACTTGACCACGGTACAAAGTTTTGCAAGGATTCACTGACGGTCAACGAAACCGATCTCCATCAAGCAATCGTGAGAGTGCTGAACCGCTTCAACTCCGAGGATGAAGCAACATACCTCACACTCATGAGATCGACAATCGGCGAAGCCATCGGACTGAACGGCGGCTCCGATGAGATCGATATGCTCCAAAGAATGATCGATGCCCAGAACAAGAAGATGATGGATCTGGTCAATCAAAGCGTGAAAAACGGAGTCGACATTGAAGACTACGAGGACGAGTTCAAGGATATCTCAACACAGATCGCGCAGCTCGAGCAGAGAATAACAGCGATCCGCGAGAGTGAAACCGATGCTCATGAATACGAACAACGCCTGCAGACGATACAGACAACGATCAGTAACAGAGCTGCACACTGCGATGAATACGATGACACCATCGTCAGACAGATGGTGGAATGCATCAAGGTCTATAAAGACGGAAAGATCGAAGTGATCTTCGGCGGCGGATACACTATCGAAGATAATCTGAACGGCGTAAACTTATAACAAAAATCAAATATATGAACCAGAGCATAGACTGTCGGCGCTTTCAGTCTATGCTCTGGTTTGCGCATATTGATTTTTCAATTTTACCTCATGTGGCAACCCTAACAAAACTCCGATAAAAGTGTTCACCAAAAAGTTAGGGTTGACACGCACCTCTTTATGGTGTATAATATTCATATAACATAGTTGATGCGAGGTTATCGTATGAAAGATTCAGAGTTATATTTAGATATTATAGAAACTTACAAAGAAACGAAATCTGTTTTGAAGACAGCGAGCTTGCTGGGAACCAACAGTTTAAGAGTTAGACGTGTGTTGATCACTGAAGGCCTGTGGCACAGCAAGGCAAGTGATTCAATTGTTGCACTTCACAAAGAAGGGCTTTCTGTTTCAGAGATTGCAAGCCGTCTTACTATTTCAGAAAAAAACGTACAGTCCTATTTACCTTATACCAAAGGTATGTACACAGAAGGTGAAAAGAGTAATGACAGCGTTCGATCCAAACGATACAGAAATCGAATGAATATGATTGCGGATCAGCAGCCGGATGTTCAGCCCTCTGAAAATTTTATCGAGGATACTACTTCTCAAGTAACTGATTACAATGGTCAACATCCCTTGGCTATAAAAATCCGGTTGAATCTGAATATTGATTCACTTACTCCGCAACAATTATCTGTACTAAAAGAATACGGCTCTGTCGAACAGGGCATATCAAGAGATATTATTGTTCCTGCAGATATAACGCTGCACGCTCTTCATTATGCGATCCAAGCGCTCTTTGGTTGGGAGAACAGTCATCTGCATCACTATTCGTTTCCCGATGATGTTTTTGAAAAAATAACCCAAAATAAAGTCTCAAGATGGTGCAGTTTGTGCGGAATCTATTTCCGCTTCCCGACGGATGATTACGAGGATCAGTATTGGGATGACAGATACACCGGAAATATCAGTTTCAAGAATTGGTTGAAAAGAAAATACAAAGGTCCATATATTTATCGCGGACGCGGTGAATATTATCTTGAAAATCAGATTAAGGTTTCCGAATTCAAAGAAGAACTGCCTGAGTTCACAGTGTTGCAACCGTTCGGTGAAAAGAAAACAACAGAAGAAAGAAAACGTGTTTCATTGAAAGATGCAACTATTAATGAGTTAACAAGCAGCATAGAACTCGACGGAGAGATTAACCATTTACTTGAAAGGCTGACTCTTCTTGATTATCTCTATCTGCCGGATGACAACAAATATTTTCTTGAATCAATTGATAACCGCATTCGTTTGCTTGAATACGATCTCGAATCAATGATTGATCATTGGAATAAGCTGAAGAAAAATGTATGGGACAACAACGACAGCATATACATGATTGCTCAGCTTACAACGGTAAGAATGCAGGCGCAAAGCAATCTCCTCAATTACTTCTACGACAACGGTGACGGTTGGAATGTTGAAATCACTTGCACAGAAGTTTATTATGATGATGCAGACTGTGACGAAACTGTACGAAAAGTTATTGAAACTCACGCACCAATTTGTGTTTCTGCGGATGGACTTTCAGTGCTTGACGATGTAGGTGGTATCCAAGGTTACGCAGAATTTCTGGAAAATGTTTTTTCAAAGTCGAATTTACCTACAGCAGATACTGAGGAAGAAAGTGAAAGTACATATGATTCGAAGTATCTTCTGATGTGGGCAAAGGAACACGGTTGGAAAACAAAGGCGGTTTCTCCGCAAAAAATGTTGTAATTCGAATAATAGTTAGCAAATGTTAGGGTTCGCGAAACCCTAACAAATAATGATATTTTGATATCTTTTTTGGTCTGACATTAGTCAGCCAGGATCTTTGAAATTTAGCAATAAAAAAACGACCTAAAATTCAAAAAAGGTCGATGGGAGCTGGCTTTTTCGGCTTTTGCAGATGATATCTTTTTTGGTCTGACTTGCCAAATAAAAAAGTCGTGCCTCGTGGCGCGGCTTTTTTATTTCGCTGTGAGGGGAGTCTGCGAAATAACCGAAGATGCGGGGCGAGGGGATAGCGCAGAATCCGCGAATATTGCAGAGAATGGGAGCTAAACAAAGGAAAAAGGCATGACTGAGCAGCTTCGCTTTAGCAGTGTCCGACCGGCTAAAGCTGTTCAATGTCCTTCCCACGCAACCAAAAAAGTGTCCTAAATCGGCTGATTTGGGGCATTTTTCTTTATGTCGTGACGAAAGGCTTACAATAATTGCCATATTTCAGAAGAATTTTACCCCAATTTGACCCCTGGAGAGTGCTAAGGAACCGATGAGAGATTGGTTTATTCTTGTTTTTCAACCAAAGGTAATACCCGGATTCGCTGGTTTTTAAATATTAGCGCATCAAGTTTAAAACACTTAATTATCAGTTGGATTAACGGAGGATAAATAAGATGATACATAAGATAATAGTCCCATTATTACGGTATTACTTTTGCTTACAAGGTGCGCTCAAGCTAACAAATTACAGTATAAAAAATGCTACGGAACAGTTACCTGTTGCAGAAATTGCATTAAGGACCAAAGTTATTAACATCACCGACATTATCGCAGACACGATAATGAACAATCTTTGGTTAAAATGTTCGTAACATGCAATAAGACAAATCTCAAGGAAATAGTTGTTAGCATGAGCTGTCGGCATCAAATGCAGGATCAGGACGGCATTAACCGCCAGCTTCCGATTATCAACGCATACAGCGAATCACTGTCCAATTTGCAGGTTCTTGCTGATGGTTATCCTTCGCTTGAATACGTACAGTCAATCTCAGCAATGAGGCAGACCGGTTATAGCATGGACGATATCGGTGAAGGTAAGAATAGCGACGGACCAGAACTTATAATCTCAGTTGATGATTGTCCGACTTGGATAAACCTTTGGGGCGGTGCAAACACTGTAGTACAGGCTCTTTGGAAAGTCAAAAATACCCGATCAGAAGCCGAAGGTTTTATCAGCAAGCTGAGTGCGGAGGATACGCCTGATTCAGATGGTTACAACATTTTATATTGCTGGTATATATACAGCGTGCCGGCATTTATTCTGGCAAAGTCACGTGTCATACATTATGACAATTCATAATAACAACTATTTCTTTACAGACTTTCTTTTTATCAATCTTGTAGATACTTCGATTTTCAGCGGGTGTATGTCTTTATCAGTGATAATCTGAATCAAACGTTCTACCGCTACTTTACCCAAATATGCTTTTGGAACATCTACTGTCGACAGCGACGGCTCAACATAGGTGCAGAAAGGCATATTGTCAAAACCGACAATCGAAATATCTTGGGGAACTTTATATCCTTTTTCTATCAGAGCTTTCATAGCACCAGCTGCTATGTTGTCATTGTCTGCGAAGTATCCGCTTGATGGGACTGTTCCGTTTTCTAAAGCTTCAAGCATATCGTGATATGAACCGTCCAGCGAAGGTGTAAGGTTTATGACGGGGGAACGTGAAACGCTCATTCCAGCAGCGCGGACTGCTTTGTAAAAACCGTCAGCGCGCTCATCAAAGTTGCCTATCTGGTAGGAAGAGTGAAGATATCCGGGCTGTTCCTTTATTCGCTGGATAAGATGTTCAGTGGCATTGAATGCACCTTGAAAGTTGTTTATGATAACGCAGTTAAAGGGACTTGAGGGATAATATGTATCCAAAACTACAATAGGAACTTTAATTTTTTCAAACGGAGCAAAGTCCTCTTTTCTCATCTCTGTTGCCAAAAGAATTATGCCGTCATATACAGGCAGGGATTCTATTTGATGCTGAATCTCTCCATCGTCATAAAGATAGCTGACGTGTAACTGATAACGGAGGTTTTTGCAGGTGTGTTCTATCCCTTCTGTAAGATGATTGAAAAACGGAGTATCGGAAACGACTGCTCCGTGTTTTTTGTATATAGCGAAAGTGATGTTTCCTTTTATCGAACTTACCAGCGTGCTTTCACTAATTCTTGAAAAGTCGTATCCAAACCGTTCAGCTGCTTCAATTACTTTGTTTCTTGTTGCTATGCTGACGCCGGGCTTGTTATTCAAAGCCATAGATACTGCTGCCTCAGATATGCCAAGCTTTTTCGCAAGTTCTTTTGCTGTAATCGCCATAATTACACCCCCAGTTTTATTCTGATTATATCGTGTTAAGTAAATTAAGTCAATAGTTTTATAAAATTCACTGAATTATTTGTTGTAATTAAGTACTGCATTAAGTATGATAAGAGCAGAAATAATGGGAGGATATATAGTAGTGATAAAGATTGGATTTGCCCCTACAAGAAGAAGTATTTTTTCCGCTTCTGCCGCAGTAGAATACGCTAACCTTACGAGAAATCGACTTAATGACCTTGGCGTTGATTTTGTAGATATTGATGACATTGCTGATGATGGACTTTTACATAGTGAGACTGACAGGATTAAAATTTCAGCTAAATTCAAAAGCGCAGGAATAGATGGTCTGTTTGTTGCTCATTGCAACTTTGGCACAGAATACGAGGTTGCAAGGCTTGCAAAAGAACTCAATGTCCCTGTGCTGCTGTGGGGACCACGCGACGAATGTCCCGACGAACAGGGCGTCAGACTCCGCGACAGCCAATGTGGTTTGTTTGCAACGAGCAAGGTTTTGCGGAGGTTTAATGTCAAGTTTACATATATTCCAAATTGCAGACTTGAAGACCCTGAATTTGAGATTGGACTGAAAAATTTCATTAAGGTTTGTTCAGTTGTGAGAACGTTCAGGGGAATCCGCATTTTACAGATTGGTCCGCGCCCGTTCGATTTTTGGTCGACGATGTGCAACGAGGGTGAACTTCTTGAAAAATTCAATATTCAGCTTTCGCCAATCCCACTTTCAGAGCTTGCAAAGGAAGTCGGAGTTGTCAAGAGCATCGAAGTGGATGTTGCTTATACTATGGATTATTGTAGACAAAACTTCAATATTGCAGTCAGCGATAAAGAGCTTGAGACAATCTGTGCCCTGAAGGTAGCGATGAAAAGCCTTGCGGAGAAATACGATTGTAATGCCATAGCGATTCAGTGCTGGAATGCGTTGCAGGACGAGCTTGGCATTATGCCATGTGCAGCAAACTCACTTCTGAACGAGGATGGTCTGCCGGTTGTCTGTGAGACTGACATCCACGGTGCAGTGACTGCTCTTATGGTTGAAGCTGCGGCTATGGGCGAACAAAGAAGCTTTTTTGCTGATTGGACAGTGCGTCACCCATTCAACGACAACGGCGAGCTTTTGCAGCATTGCGGTCCATGGCCACTTTCCGTCGCCATGCAAAAGCCTACTATCGGATATCCTCTTGCGTTTGATTACCCCGGGGCGGTAGAAGCACTTGCCAAGAATGGGAATCTCACCATTGCCAGATTTGACGGCGATCACGGAAAATACTTTCTGCTTTTAGGCAATGCCAAGACCACTGATGGTCCCTACACCAAAGGCACATATATGTGGATAGAAGTAAAGAACTGGCAAAAACTTGAGACGAAAATAGTTGAAGGACCATATATCCACCACTGCGTCGGTATTCACTCCGATGTCGTTCCGATACTATTTGAAGCGTGTAAGTATATCGGAGTTGAGCCGGACTTGTTCAATACTACCGCAGAAGAAGTAAAATCAAAGCTGTGGGGTTGGAAAGATGAACTATAACGCGTTTTCATTTGAACTCAGAAAAAATGTCGTTGATATGATAGTTGCTGGTAATGGCGGTCACATCGGAGGAGATATGAGCGTCATAGATACGCTGATGACTCTTTATTTTCGTGTTATGAATATTTCCCCTGAGAATATGGATTCCCTTGATCGGGATATGTTTGTTCTTAGTAAAGGTCACTGTGTGGAGGCACTTTATGCAGTTTTAGCGGCAAAAGGATTTTTCTCAATTGATGATGTCATACATAACTTTATGCAATTCGGCACGCAGTTTGTTGGTCATCCGAACAATAAGCTTCCGGGAATAGAGATGAACAGCGGTTCGCTTGGTCATGGTCTTTCAGTTTGTGTGGGTATGGCGCTTGCGGCAAAAATGAATGGAACAAAAAACCGCGTATATACCGTCATGGGAGACGGCGAGCTTGCCGAGGGCTCGGTATGGGAAGCCGCTATGGCGGCAAGTCATTATCATCTTGATAATCTCTGTGCCGTTATTGATCGCAATTTTTTGCAGATTTCAGGTAATACCGAGGATGTTATGCATCAAGACGACATTGCCAAACGGTGGTCGGCATTTGGGTGGAAAACTATCAAAGTCGCTAACGGAAACGATTCTGATAAGATGTATGATGCATTTATGATAGCCAAGAATAGCAAATACATGCCAACCGTGATAATTTCAAATACAGTTAAGGGCTTTGGCTCAAAGGAAATGGAAAACAAGGCGTATTGGCATCATCGTGTGCCGTCAATGGAGGAATATAATGCAATCATCAGCGACTTTGAAGCACGAAAGAAGGCATGCCTGAATGAATACGATTGCTAATCGAACAGTTATATGCAACGTTTTAATGGAGCATGCAAAGAATGACCGCGACATTGTGGTTCTTTGCTCGGATTCAAGGGGAAGCGCTTCGATGACACCATTTGCAAATGCGTATCCAGAGCAATTCATTGAGATTGGAATAGCGGAACAGAACTTAGTAGGCATATCGGCAGGTCTTGCAAAGTGTGGTAAAAAGGCATATGCTTGTTCACCTGCTTGTTTCATATCATCAAGAAGCTATGAGCAGATAAAGATTGACTGCGCTTACTCAAATACAAATGTAAAATTGATTGGAATAAGCGGCGGCGTGAGCTATGGTGCACTTGGAATGAGCCATCACTCATTGCAGGATATCGCAGCTATTGCTTCACTCCCAAATATGAAAATCTATCTTCCGAGCGATAGATTTCAGACGAGATTTCTTACCCAACAGCTTTTGCAGGATAATTCGCCTGCCTATATTCGTGTCGGAAGAAATCCGGTTGAGGATGTATACGATGAAAACTATACTTTTGAAAAGGATAAGGCTGTATGGCTAAAAACGGGAAATGATATCACTATTATCGCTTGCGGCGAAATGGTAAAATCTGCATACGATGCGGCAATTCTTTTGAATCAAGAGGGCATAAGTGTTACTGTGCTTGATATGTACTGTCTAAAGCCTATTGACGAATATGCAATAATTGAGGCTGCAAAATGCTCAAAGGCAGTCGTGACAGTAGAAGAGCATTCCGCATATGGCGGGCTTGGCTCAATGGTGTCATCTGTAGTATCACGTTATTGTCCAAAAAAGGTTTTGAAATTATCATTGCCGGATTCACCCATCATTTCAGGTACATCCAAGGAGATTTTTGCATATTATGGGCTTGATGCCCATGGCATAAAGTCAAACATTCTAACTTTTCTGGAGGAGTAAGCAATGCGCTGTGTAGTGGCTATAGATCAATCTACGCAGGGCACAAAAGCTCTGCTATTGAGTGATGATGCCAAAATAATTGCAAAGTCATATTTTGAGCATAAGCAGCTCGTAAGTCTTGAAGGATATATTTCACATGACCCTATGGAGATATACGAGAATGTCATTAAGGGTGTAAAGACGCTTGTTGACGCTGTACCTGAGGCGGAAATTTCCGCCATTGGGATAACCAATCAGCGTGAGACTACGGTTGCTTGGGATGGCATGAGCGGGAAACCTGTTATCGACGCTATTGTATGGCAATGTTCTCGTGCAAAGGGTATTTGTAAATCACTTACCGACGAGCAGAAAGCTGTAATTAGCGAAAGAACCGGCATACCTGCTTCACCGTTTTTTCCTGCTGCAAAAATGAGATGGATACTTGAAAATGTTTCTGAAGCTCGGAATCTTGCACTGCAAGGGCGCCTGTGCTTGGGTACAATAGATTCTTGGCTGATTTACAAACTGACCGGTGCTTACAAAACCGATGTTTCTAACGCCTCACGTACACAATTGATGAACCTTGAACTTCTTGATTGGGACGATGAGATACTAAAAATGTTTGGAATTACAAGAAATATGTTACCTGAGATTTGCGCGTCAGACGCCTTTTTTGGAGAAACCGATTTTGGAGGAATACTAAAAAATAAATCGCCGATACTCGCGGTTCTCGGTGATTCTCATGCGGCACTATTTGCTCAGCACTGTCATGATCCTGGAAAATTAAAGGTTACATATGGCACTGGCTCGTCGGTTATGATGAACACCGGTTCTGAGATTATTAGGTCAAAAAATGGTCTGGCTAGTTCTGTCGCGTGGAAGCTCAGCGGTAAGACAGATTATGTTTTAGAGGGAAATATCAATTACTCAGGAGCTGTAATTTCATGGCTGAAAAACGAGCTTGGATTAATTGATTCGCCGGATGAAACGGAAGAGATAGCTTTTGCTGCGAACAAATCCGACAAAGTGTATTTGGTTCCCGCGTTCAGCGGATTGGGCGCACCATATTGGTTTGATGATGCAAAAGCTTCAATTGTTGGAATGTCCAGACTTACCGGCAGGGCAGAAATAGTCCGTGCGGCGCTTGATTCAATCGGATTTCAGATAAATGATATTTTGATTGCTATGAGTCGAGACTCAAAGCTGCCAATTAAGTTTGTCGCAGTAGACGGCGGACCTACGAGTAATCGGTATCTTATGCAGTTTCAAAGCGGTATTTCCGATACCAATATCAGAGTATCTGAGGTAAGCGAGCTTTCGGGAATTGGTGCAGGATTCGTGGCGGGGATAACTGATGGAGTATTTTCATTTGATATGGCGTTTTCTACACTCAAATATACGTTATATAAACAACATATGCCTGAAATTGAGCGTCAGAGTTTGCTAAGCGGTTGGAAACAGGCAATCAAAACCGTGGTATATAACATAACAGATTGTAACCTTTAGATTATCAACTTTTTATACATAATATGAACCTTGGTTTATTCATTACCGACTTTGACATTTTTTATATTTATAAGAGAGTGATGATTTGAATAAAAAGTGTATAGCGGTCATAACAGCGCGTGCGGATGCAAGCGAGCAAAAGGATGTGCTTTCAGGAATATCATCGGCGGCGTTTTCGCTTGGACATTCAGTTGCAGTGTTTTCAAACATTTATAACCATTGGGCTGATGATAAGTTGCTCAATTTTGAAAACATAATCTATGACCTTTTTGATCCACTGCCATTTTGTGGAGTCATCATCACCGCTGAGGCTTTTAAGAATATTTCCATTCTCAATGGCGCGGTCAAAAAAATATGTGATGTTGGTATTCTCTGCGTAGTTATAGACGGCAGCATTGATGGACTTATGAGCCTTTGGTCTGATGATTCTTACGATCTTGAAAGAATAGCTGAGCATCTTATTTGCAGCCACGGCTTTAGAAATATTGATGTTTTAACATGCAAAAGTGGAGAACATTTTTCTGAGCGCAGGCTCGAAGGGGTGCTTCGGGCGTTTGCGCATAACGGAATTATGTGTGACGAAAACAAAATCTTTTACAGTGGAAACTTCTGGTCCGATTCGGGCGAAAAACTTGCAAAGCGATATATAAGCGGAGAACTTTCATTGCCGCAGGCGGTTATATGTATCAATGACTACATGGCGTTTGGTCTTTGCAGCGAACTTATACGATGCGGCATAAAAATTCCTGAAGATATAACCGTTATTGGCTACGACAGCAGTGAGGAGAGAATTCTTCACTTCCCATTTCTTACAACCTGTCGGCGTGACAGGCGCGGTCTTGGAATAAAAGCGGTTGAGATTATAACTAATCAGAAGAATAAAGAATCTCCACGCAAAAGCGAAATAATATATGGACTTTCCTGCCCATGCGGACTTAAAGCCGCTCAGATACATCATGATGTTGACACTGCGTTCTCAAGGTGGAATCGCACAGCCTTAAGTTCTTTTCAGAAGTTTTCGGGAGCCTTGACTGCCTGCCGCACACTTTCTGAATATACGTCAGTTCTGTCTGAATACTTTCATATGCTCAGCGGAGTGTCAAATCTCACTCTATGCCTTGACAAAGCATGGAATAGTCAGAGATTCGATGGGGAAGAGTTTTTACTTTTTGAAATAGACGGTGTAAAGCACTCTACGTTGAAAACAGTTAAAAACAAGGATTTACCCAGTAATATTATAAAAGATACTGAAAACCCTGCTATGTACTTTTTCAGTCCGTTCTATTATCAGATGAGGCTGTTTGGCTA
>ENA-UOOC01000838-UOOC01000838.1-human-gut-metagenome-genome-assembly--contig:-C48old-NODE-838-length-28546-cov-6.649749_pt1 | contig 28546 bp, 27 predicted proteins | sample MGYA00242469_ERZ724016 | MGnify/ENA metagenome assembly ERZ724016 | reverse complement strand
GTTGTATTTATAAGAAAAAGGACGCATGAAAAAACTTTCGTTTTTTCACACGCCCATTTGTTTTTATGATTAATCCAAAAAAGTGCCACTCCATCATCGTTTTGATGACTTCGCGGCACTTTTATATACTCTACTATAAATAATTTCTTCCACTTCTAATTATCTCCCACACCCGGTATCCCACGCTTCCATAGTAATAACTCATCGGAGCATCTCCCGGAAAATACCTTACCATTCGGTACACATAATATAGAATCAGTCCTACGCACAGAAGAATCACCCATTTCCCAAGACTCTTCGTTTCTTTTCTCTGTATGTATCTCCGCACGCCAAACCATCCCACCAGAATAATCACACCATAAATAAACGGATGCATTTTCCATGCCCCGGCAAAGTCCCCTCGCAGCACCATAAACATCGCTCTTGTAAGCCCGCATCCCGGACAAGGAAATCCCGTCATGATCACCATTGGACACAGACTGTATAAAAACTTTCTTCCTATAACAAAATAAATTGCAAATACAAGAATCGCAATGCGGATATTCCATAAGTCCTGTAAAAGCATCTTTATTCCTGCTATTAATCTATTTTTCACAAAAGTGTTCCCAACTTTCTTACTGAGGTGCATCTTTTTTCAAAATATCCTGCACATAATCAATCGGTCTTTTTACTGCTTCCGAAATCATATCATCTGTGCATTTCATTTCATGTAAACTCCAGATAAATTTAACCGTTGTCTCCTCCTGTCCTATCTCTCGCCCTTCTATTCTACCTTCTTCTCTTCCCTCTTTTCTTCCTTCTTCTCTCCCTCTTCTAACTAATATATCACTAAACCCTGTCATCGTCATAGCCACATCCTCCTTAAATTCATCTTCCCATTCAATATGTGAATATGTCTCTATTTCTTCTATATTTCCCACAAATATCTGATTAAGATAATCAAATATCCCTGTATCTTCGCCCCGTATCCGATATTCATCCGTCTCCGAAACTGGAGCATCACTGACAACCTCATCTGATGTAATCGATGCAAGGTCCAGACAATTCAGGATCTCTTCCTGCGAACACCCTTCAAATTCCGGAATCACCATCTCCATAATCGGCACAATGATCTCTTTGCTCTTAAAGAGTTTCTTCACGCCCTTGTCATACTCTGCGCCAATATTTACAGATGATGCAATGTCGTATTTTGTCTCTATTTTCATTTCTATTTTGGATGATTTTCCACCTAACCGTCAACCAATAAATTTTTTTCCTTCTCCATTTTTTCTATTATAACATACCCCACGATATTCTAAAAATTAAATTTTCCTAACTTTCTCTTTCCATCCTTTCATCCTTCCGCAGTCGAATGAACTCAATAAAAAAAGGATCCGGATGCATTTGCAGAAGCCTAAGAAAAACTTGTTCTCAGGCTCCGAAACAGCATCCGGATCCTTTTTTTCATTATTTATTTACTTAATGATCTTCTTCGGACATTTCTCCGCACATTTTCCACAGTTTGTACATTTTTCCGGATCAATGTGTGCGATGTTATCTACTACATGTACTGCATCAGATTCACATACTTTTTCACACATCTTACATCCGATACATCCTACGGAACATACGCTCATAACGTCTTTTCCTTTATCTTTTGAGCTGCACTGTACAAGATGCTTCTGTTCATAAGGTACAAGCTCGATCAGATGTTTTGGACAGGTGGCGATACATTTACCACAGGCTTTACATGCTTCTTTGTCAACTACTGCAATTCCGTCTACAATATGGATCGCATCGAACGGACATGCCTTTACGCAGCTTCCGAAACCAAGACATCCGAAAGAACATCCTTTTGGTCCGCCATTCTGCATCATGGCTGCCATCTGGCAATCTGTAATTCCTGTATAATCATATGCCTGTTTTGCTTTTTCGCAGGTTCCTGCACATTTTACAAATGCAACTTCGTGTACGCTTTCACCGGCTTCTTCACCCATGATCGCTGCGATCTTTGCTGCTACCGGAGCACCGCCGACCGGACACTGTCCGACCGGAGCTTCTCCTTTTGCGATAGCTGCTGCAAGACCGGAACATCCGGCATATCCACATCCACCACAGTTGTTACCCGGAAGTTCTGCGAGAATCGCTTCTTCTTTTTCATCTACTTCAACTGCAAATTTCTTGCCTGCAATTCCAAGGAAGACACCGATGAATACGCCGGTACCGCCTACGATAAGTGCAGCAATCAATACTCCTGTTATACTCATAACACGGTCCTCCTTCTGTTAAATGATTCCTGAGAATCCAAAGAACGCGATGGACATCAGTGCTGCTGTAAGCAGTACGATCGGAGTTCCCTGGAAAGACTCACTGATATCGTTGTATTCGATCTTCTCACGGATACCAGCCATGATCACGATCGCGATCGTGAATCCGACTGCTGTGGAGAATCCGTATACAACACCTTCAAGAATGTTATATCCTTTTGTTACACAGTTCAGTGATACACCAAGTACTGCACAGTTTGTTGTGATCAACGGAAGATATACACCAAGTGCATTATAAAGCGGAGGCATAACCTTCTTGAGGAACATTTCTACAAACTGAACGAGTGCTGCGATAACCAGGATAAATACGATGGTCTGCAGATACTCAAATCCTGCCGGATGTAAGATGAACTGGTAGATCGCACCAGTAATAAAGGATGCAATCGTGATAACGAAAACAACTGCGCCGCCCATGCCGGCTGCTGTCTCAATTTTCTTAGAAACACCAAGGAAAGGACAGATACCGAGGAACTGGCTGAGTACGACGTTGTTAACAAGCGCCGAACCAACTGCTATAATAAGTAATTCTTTCATCTCTTATCTCCCTCCTATTCCTTTTCCTGACCTGTCGGGAACACGTGTCCGTCGCATCCGCCGCATGAAGCGCATCCGCCTTCACAGCATCCCTGCGCTTTGACAACTTTCTTTCCTTTTGCTTCCAGTTTCTTCATGATCTTGTTACGTGCCGCAACAAGGAATGCAAGGACAAGGAATGCACCAGGAGCAAGGATGAAAATAGTAACAGGTTCGTAGATATCAGGCATAACCTGAAATCCGAATAATTTTCCGGAACCAATCAGCTCTCTGACGATACCGATGCAGGTAAGACCAAGTGTGAATCCAAGTCCCATACCAATACCATCAAACACAGATGGAAGGACCGGGTTCTTTGATGCATATGCTTCTGCACGTCCGAGGATGATACAGTTAACTACAATCAGAGGAATATATACACCAAGTGATGCATAAAGACTAGGTACAAAACCTTCCAGAAGGAACTGTACCACAGTAACAAGTGTTGCTACGACTACGATAAATGCCGGCATACGAACCGAATCCGGAATGATCTTACGCAGCATGGAAATCAAAAGGTTTGAGAAAATCAATACCACTGTGGTAGAAAGTCCCATACCAATACCGTTGATTGCGGATGTTGTAACCGCCAGTGTCGGACACATACCAAGCATCATAACAAAGGTCGGGTTTTCTTTTACAAGACCGTTATAAAGTCTTTCTGTACATTTATTCATTTCCACTACCTCCTAACGCTGTCTGGTAATATCCAAGTGCTGTGTTGACAGCTCCTGTGACTGCACGGGAAGTGATGGTTGCACCACTCAAAGCATCGATCGGCTGTCCGTCTCCGCCATCTTTGGATACATAGAATTTTTCAGCCTGCTGTCCTGCAAACTGATTGTAAAAACTTGGTTCTTTCGCACGCATACCAAGACCTGCTGTCTCGCTGATGGAAAGGAAAGAAATGCCATTTACCGTACCGTCACTCATGATACCGACTGTAATCTGGATATCTCCGCCGTAACCATCTTTGTCGGTTACTGTTATAACATAACCAGCTTCGCTTCCATCCATAACAGCAGAATAGACTTCATCTACTGTTGCATTCGTTCCCATCTTTTTGATTGCTTCTTTGGCAGCTTTCTGATCTACGTCCATTGCCTCAAAGGAATCTGCTTCCGGATAAACGGCCTGACAGGCTTCCTGTTTCTGCTTTGCCTGTGTCTGTGCGATTGGACCTTTTGTCACTTCGTAAGCAGCTCCAAGTACCAGACCGGATACAACGGTGATTGCTGCAAGGATCAGTGTATTTTTGATAATCTTATTCATTATTTTTCTCCTCCTTTACCGAAAGGCTTTGGAAGAGTAACTCTCTCGATCAGCGGTACAAGAAGGTTACTGAAGATGATCGCATAAGATACACCTTCTGCTGAACCACCGAACAGACGGAACAGACCAGTCAGACATCCAAGAAGGATACCATATACGATCTGCCCTTTTTTGGTAATCGGGGAAGTTACATAATCGGTTGCCATAAACCATGCTCCAAGCATCAGACCACCACCGCAGAGTTCTGCTGTCATGTACTGAACATTGAAGAATCCAATTCCATCTACAAATCCACCGAAGATTCCGATGAAAAGTGCAAATGTCACAATATATGTACCCGGGATACGAAGATCAATGATTCCTTTGAGGATCAGGATGATCGCTCCGATCACGATTGCGATAACGGATGTCTCACCGATGGTTCCGGCAATATTTCCGATCAGCATGTCCATGCTGTTCACACCGTCAAGTGCTGCATTTCCTGCTTCGATATTAGCACGGATCGTTGCCAGTGGTGTTGCACCGGATACGCCGTCATATACGAAGCTTGTCATTCTTCCTGTGAAGGAAATAAGAAGGAAACATCTTGCTCCAAGTGCAGGGTTCATGAAGTTCTGTCCCAATCCGCCAAAGAGCTGCTTTACAACCAGGATCGCGAATACACTTCCGATGATTCCCATCCAGATCGGAGCTGTCGGCGGAAGGTTGAGTGCAAGCAGAAGTCCTGTAACTGCGGCACTGAAATCCTTGATCGTAATCTTTTTATGCATCAGTTTTTCGTAAATGTACTCCGTAAGAACTGCTGCTGCTGTTGTCACAATAACAAGCAACCATGCATGTGTGTCACGGAAGTTGTAAATTCCAAAGAAAGTTGCCGGTAACAGAGCGATGATAACCCACAGCATGATATTGCCGGTTGTCTCTTTAGAACGGATATGTGGTGAAGATGATACTTTTAACTGTTCACTCACTTTTATTCACCTCTTCCTCTCTATTCTATTTTTTCTTTTTGTTGGCAAGTGCGGTTTTTCTCATCGATCCGATTGCCTGCTTCAGTTGTCTCTTAGCCGGACATACATAACTGCAGGATCCACATTCTACACATTCAAGACCATTGAATTTGAGGAACGCTTCTTCGTCATGGCGTTCTGCAAAATCAGCCAGTCTTGACGGAATAATGCGGCTTGGACAGGCGTCAACGCACCGTCCGCAGTTGATACATGCTGTCGGTTCACAGGCTGATACTTCATCTTTTGACATGCAAAGAATAGATGAAGATGTCTTGGTGATCGGTGTATCTGTCGTATACATCGCAAATCCCATCATCGGTCCACCTGAAATAACTTTTTCACAGCCTTCTTTGAGTCCGCCGGCGGCTTCGATCAGTTCGTTCTGGTTGGTTCCGAAGAGTACTTTGTAGTTACCAGGATTTACAACTCCATCCCCTGTTACAGTAACGACACGTTCCATAGAAGGAATGCCTTTTACTACTGCATTGTAAATGCTGATGATGGTCTCTACGTTGTCTACTACACATCCAGCATCTGCCGGAAGCATGGTAGAATTGATCGCACGTCCTGTATTTGCAAAAATCAGCTGACGTTCTGCGCCCTGTGGGTACTTGGTCATCATCTCTCTGACTTCCATACGAGGCTCGTCCTTGGTCAGCTCTTTTAATTTTGCGATACAGTCCGGTTTGTTATCTTCGATTGCAAATAAACCTTTCGCATTGTCAAAAAGCTTCAGGATCACACGCATACCTTCTACCAGAAGTTCCGGATTCTCCAGCATTCTTCTGTAATCGGCAGTAATATACGGCTCACATTCCGCACAGTTTGCAATGATATAATCAATCTTGTCTGGCTCTTTTGGTGAAAGCTTCACTCTGGTAGGGAAACCTGCTCCACCCATACCTACTACGCCAGCCTCTCCAATGATATTCAGAATCTCTTCTTTTGTCAGTTCAGAAAGAGGTTTTGGCTGTGGATATTCTACTTCTTCGTACTGACCGTCATTTGCAATGATGATACTGTTCACTTTAGAACCTGTTGGATTCACACGTGGTTCAATCGCTTTTACAGTACCTGATACGGATGCATAGATCGGTGCAGACACGAAGCCCCCCGCTTCGGCAATTTTCTGCCCTTTAAGCACATGGTCACCTTTTGCTACTACTGGCTTAGCCGGTGCTCCGATATGCTGGGATAACGGGTATACAAGATCACCCTGTGGCAGAAGTTCTACGATTGCCTTGTCTTTCGCAAGACTTTTTCCGTCGTTCGGATGAACTCCGCCTTTAAATGTCAAAAGTCCCATTTTGATATCCTTCCTTCCTATTTTCTCTCTTATAAATATACTAAAATAAATCCTACACTTCCAGTAACTTTCGTCATTTTATTGTATATTTTCCAGTACATCTTGTCGTTTTTTTAACACAATAGTCTCCTTACGCAAAAAAGAGAGGCTACTACGACCTCTCTTTGTGAATTTTCTGATTATTCGGTAAAATTTTTCATCTTACTTATCGAGATCACTTATGGATCCGAAAACATTTTTCAGCTGTAGTTAGTTATGTCTACCAGTTTTTTCAAACAAAAGATAGAGACTTCAATCAGTCTCTATCCTTGTATATCTTATTTAATTATTCTTCAGTTTCTTCCTGAGCTTCTGCATTTTCAAGTGCTTTCATGCTAAGGCTGATCTTCTTGTCAGCTTCGTTAAGATCTACGATCTTAGCTGTAATCTCCTGACCTACAGAAAGTACGTCTGAAGGCTTTTCAACATGTGCTCTTGAGATCTGTGATACATGAAGGAGTGCATCTACTCCAGGAGCAAGTTCTACGAATGCACCAAAGTCTGTCATTCTTGCAACTTTTCCTGTTACAACTGTACCTACAGCGTACTTCTCAGCTGCGTTAGCCCATGGATTTGTCTCCGGGAATTTTAAGCTGAGTGCAACTTTTGTATCATGGATATCTTTAACAAGAACTTTAAGAGTTTCACCAACTGTGAATACTTTCTTCGGATTGTCAACTCTTCCCCATGACATCTCAGAGATATGAAGAAGTCCGTCTACTCCGCCGAGATCGATAAATGCACCGAAATCTGTTACGTTCTTAACTGTTCCTTCGATCACATCACCGACTTTAAGTTTAGCGAAGAGTTCTTTCTGCTTTTCTGCTCTTTCAGCAACAAGAAGCTGTCTTCTGTCACCGATGATACGGTTTCTTCTTGGATTGAATTCGCTGATAACAAATTCGATTTCCTGATCTTTGTACTTAGAAAGGTCTTTTTCGTAAGTATCTGATACAAGACTTGCCGGGATGAATACTCTTGCTTCATCTACAACAACGCTTAATCCACCGCCAAGAATCTGAGTAACCGGTGCTTTCAGGACTTCTTTGTTCTCGAATGCTTCTTTTAATCTTTCGTTACCTTTTTCTGCAACAAGTCTCTTGTATGTAAGAAGAACCTGTCCTTCTCCATCATTGACTTTCAGTACTTTAACAGTCATCGGATCACCAACAGAAACAACAGTTGTAAGATCTACACTGTTATCATTGGTATATTCACTTCTGGTGATGATACCGTCTGCTTTGTATCCTATATTTAAGATGATTTCATCTGGCTTAACATCAATTACAGTACCATCTACGACCTCTCCATTATGAATTGTTTTAAATGACTCGTCTAACATTTGTTCAAAAGTTAATTCTGACATTATTTTGAACCTCCTCAATTATATTGTTGGGCGTGGATGCCCCTGCTGTAATACCTACTGTTTCCACGGACCTTAATTGATTCATATCAAAATCGTCAAGTGTCTGTATATAGTACGTATTGTGACATTCCCTGCTGCATATTTCATACAGTTTCTGGGTATTGGAACTATGTTTGTCTCCGATTACAATCATAGCATCCACCTCTTTTGCAATGCTCCTTGCTTCTGTCTGACGCTCTCTGGTTGCATTACAAATCGTATTTAAAACACTTATATCATAACCCTTTTCTGAAATAATTTCAACTAAATCTTTGAATTTATTGTAATTAAATGTCGTCTGAGACACAATACAAATTCTTTCAGATGTAGTATTTTCAAATTTTTCTGCTTCTTCTGCATTTTTTATAACGGTTACATTTTCTCCTGCCCAGCCCCGGATTCCTTCAACCTCAGGGTGATCCGGATTACCAATGATAATGATCCGGCTGCCTTTTTTACTTTCTTCGGCAACAATCTTATGGATTCTTTTCACAAACGGACAGGTTGCATCTACATATTCGATGCCTTTTTCATCCATTAGGTCACAGATTCTCTTTGGAACACCATGAGAGCGGATAATCACCAGTCCTTCTTCCAGACCTTTCAGTTCTTCCTCACCGCGCAGGACTTTTACGCCATGTGCTTCCATGTCCTTTACAACCTCTTCATTATGGATGATCGGACCATAAGTATAGATCTGTTTTCCCATCTGTTTTTCAACCTGCTCATATACTGTATCGACAGCGCGTTTTACACCAAAGCAGAATCCGGCGCTTTTTGCGCGTATTACTTCCATTTTTAGTTTCCTCCTGTTGTTTTTATTTTTCTGATAAGTGATTCTTTTTACATACCTAGAAATTTGAAACATGCATAGCGCAGATTCATCCGCATCTTCAGATTACATTTTTCGCCCGGAACAGTAAGTTTTTTCATGAACCGGTTCAGTGTACGTTTCTCATATTCTTCCATCAATTTACACATAAACCGAAAATCTCCTTTCGTCATACACAAATTATAATTTCTCACAGTATCCGAATAATCTGCTCATATATCAGTATTTCTTTCGGTCCAATATTCTTATTATCATGATAATGGCCAAAGAACCACTTCTTAAATTTTACCCGCTGCTTTACAAGCTCCAGATAATCCGTCATGGAATCTGCTGAAAAAGTCTTATCTACAAATTCTTTCTGGGTACTTGTAGCACAACAATGACTGATAATAAAATCTACCTCATTGTTATACTGAGATAAATTTCTTAATCCTTCTTCCATTTCCTCATTTGAAGCCATTTCTTCTTTCCACCAGGAAATGTGATTCACACGATACGGCAGCCATTCCTTATCAAGTTCTTTCTTTTTCTTCTTAAAATCCGGGGCTTCTGGATCTAAAATCCCACCGTCTATATCATGACTTTTTGCTCCGCCGAATACAAAAAATTTCTTTCCGCAAAGTTGAAAAACCTGTCCTCGCATAAGATGGATCACCGAAGGTCTAATCTTATGTACATTTCCACCATTCCATTTTTCTACAGGATAGCTGTAAAGCCTGTCAAAATTCTCATGGTTCCCCTCACAAAAAAGAGTTGTAAAAGGACGATCTTCCAGCCAGTCCATCCAATGCTTCTCATGTTTATTTTCTTCAAAGCGATTCCATACTCCGCCAAAATCACCGCAGATAATGACATAATCATCTTTTGTCATTTCATATTGTTCCGGGAAAATTTTAGTATTGAACCTGGTAAAATCAGCGTGACAGTCACCGGTTATATAAATCATCCTTACTGCTCCTCTTTGATCAAATATTTTACGGATACTTCTTTCGTTAACCACACTCCATTTTTTGATAAATAGAATTTATATCCATCGTCATGCATTTCTTTTGCTTTTACGGTATAAAGCACTGGTTTCCCGTGACGTGAACCAACTTTCGTAGCTGTAGCTGCGTCTGATGATAAATGCACATATAACCTACCCTTTGGAATCAATCCTTGTTGATCAATGGATGCAACATATTTTTCTCCAGTTCCATGCCAGAGCGTTTCAGGCGGTATTGCTGCTGGTAATTCTACATCAACAGGAATCGAATGCCCCTGGTTTGCCCGTATCTTTGTTTTATCTTCATTAAAAGTAAATCTTTGTTTGTTATCTGTTCGAACAATTTTTTCCAGTATTTCTCTGTTAAATTCATTTTCATTCTCTTTTCTTTTGGAAAATTCATATCTTTATATTACCATAATCAAATATACTGCACAATAAATGACCCAACTTATCTATACCAATTTTTGTATAAATAAATCAGGTCATTTTCTTATCACTCTTAATCAACGCAAGCCGTGTAATTCGTTAACGTGACATGCTCCCACCACTTAAATCACTAATTTTGAAGTGGGGGCTTCTTGCTCAATGGCTCTACTGAGCCAAGTATCTACAAGCTATCCTCGCGTGCCCCGCGATTCTTTTGCCCGGACACGGGCATGTTTTCTTATGATCCAATTGTCCGGATACGGACAGTTTATGCTGTCAACATCCTTCTTGCCTCTTCACGGATGTTGATTGCTGCATTACGGTCTCTGTCCATCTCATTTCCACACACACAGTGATAAACTCTTTCGGATAATTTCAGCTCTTTCTTTATCCTTCCACATTGACAGCATTTTTTACTAGAAGGAAAGAAACGGTCTACCTTTACCATTTTCTTTCCTCTCCACGCCAGTTTATAGTCTATCATTTCCCTGAACATTCCGTATCCATTATCATGTACGCTTTTTCCGAAATGCAGACATTGCCCCATTGCTTTCATATCGATGTCTTCCACTGCAACTGCATCATAACCGTCTGCAATCTTTCGGCTTAGTTTGTGCAGATAATCTCTTCTCTGATTTCGTATCTTTTCATGACATCTGGCAACTTTCTTTTTCTGCAGCTCATAATTATGACTTCCTCGTACGCATCTTGACAACTTTCGTTGCTCCCTCGCCAGTCTTTTTTCGTTTTTTCTAAAAAATCCTGCTTCTTCTGTCTCAATCTTTTCTGAAAATACTGCCATACCCTGCATTGCGTAATCTATCCCAAGTATCCTTGCGGTACTATAATCTGGTTCAGCTGCTTGGTTTTCACAACTGTACCCTTCATACAGCAGGCTTGCAAAGTATTTGCCGGATGGTTCCATACTGACTGTCACTGATTTCAGGCAAAGGCCTTCTGCTGGCTCCCTGTGTTTTTTCATGGCAATCCATTTTAATTTGGGAAGCCGGATCCGCTTACTTTCCACCAGGATATTTCCATTGACCACATTCGTTGTATAGCTGTTTCTGGAATGATGTTTTGACTTGAACCTTGGAAATCCAATCTTGGGATCCCGAAAAAAATTCTTATATGCCTTTTCCAGATGAAGCTGGACATTTGCCAGTGCCAGCGAATCTACTTCTTTCAGAAATGGATATTCTTTTTTATACATGGCCGGTGTATGTTTTAACATTTTCTTCGTCTTTTCATACTCCTGGATCTTATCATTAAGCATCTGATTATACAGAAAACGACAACAGCCAAATGTTTTGCCAAGAAATATCTTCTGTTCTTCTGTCGGATAAATTCGGAAACGATATGCTATGTTCAATACTTCTTCTCTCCCTGGGTTTCAATGTATTGACGGATTACTTCTACTGGGGCGCCTCCAGCTGTCAACAGACAGAAACTCTGACTCCAAAAGGCTTCTTTCCAAAGTTTCTCTCTGAATACATCAGATACACTGAATGTGCATTATGATCTATTTTTTCCATTCAAATCAGTCCTCTCTCTAATAATCTATGTTTTCGACCTTTTCGACTGACTCTATTATACCACGGAATTCGTTATCGAACAAGTGTTCTTTTTTGTGCAATTCATCTCCCACCTACAGAGGAAGGAGAAACTTAAAACTTAAATGAAAAACTAAATTCCGATTTTGGACCAAATGCAAGAGTAAATTCCATATAGGTCGAAGTTACTTTTGCACACATATTTGCCATATTGTCTTTGATAATCATTACTCCGTATAATGTACTTGCAGCTGATTGCCTGCCTGTGCAGATTGGAGATAATTATGAAAAATAAAGGCAATCAGAAACATTTAACATTTCTACTTCCTGGATTTAATAGTCTGGCTACCAAATATCCTGATATTGCTGCTATGTGGTCCGACAAAAATAACTTGTCTGCTGATCAAACCCTTCCTAATACTACTATGGCATTCTGGACTTGTCCTACTTGCCATGGAGATTATCCTGCCCGGATTAATAAAGTAATAAATGGCAAAGTAGAATGCCCTTATTGTAACAACAAAAAAGTGCTTCCCGGATTTAATAGTCTGGCTGTTAAATATCCTGATATTGCTAACATGTGGTCAACACAAAATAAACTTTCTGCTGATCAGGTTTTTCCCAATGTTAATTATGCACTTTGGACTTGCCCTACTTGTCACGGTGATTATTCAGCTCGGATTATTGAAGTTGTAAATGGTGAAACAAATTGTCCTTATTGCAATAACAGAAAACTTCTTCCTGGATTTAATAGTCTGGCTGTTAAACACCCTGATATTGCAAAAATGTGGTCAAAGCAAAACAGATTTTCAGCTGATCAGGTTCTTCCTAATACCAATATGGCCACTTGGACTTGCCTTACTTGTCACGGAAATTATTCAGCTCGAATCATCGATGTGATAAATGGCGAAGTAGACTGTCCTTATTGTAACGACAGAAAGGTTCTTCCTGGATTTAATAGTCTGGCTGACAAATATCCTGATATTGCAAAAATGTGGTCAAAGCAAAACAGATTTTCAGCTGATCAGGTTCTTCCTAATACCAATATGGCTACTTGGACTTGTCCTACCTGTCATGGCGATTATTCAGCTCGGATTATTGAAGTAATAAATGGTGAAGCGGAATGTCCTTATTGTAATAATAAAAAATTACTTTCTGGATTTAATAGTTTAGCCGATAAATATCCTGATATTGTCAATCTATGGTCCGATCAGAATGAACTATCACCTAACCAGGTACTTCCAAATACCACTATAGCCACTTGGACTTGTCCCACTTGTCGTGAAAATTATCCTGCTCGGATTATCGATGTTATAAATGGTATTGCCGATTGCCCTTATTGTTCCGGTCGTAAAGCACTTCCTGGAAAAACATCCTTTGCCGCGCTTCATCCTGATTTAATGGAAGATTGGGATTTTATTGCAAACTATTGCCTTGTAAATCCCGATGAAATATTAGATACATATTCACAAAAGGTTTGGTGGAACTGTAAAAGAAACTCTGAACATAAATATCCATTGAGTCCAGCTGATAAAGTTTTCTATCAGAAGAGACACCGAGAATCCTGCCCTTATTGCAAAGGACGTCGCAGAAAAAAGAAGTTTTTTTAGGTTAATAAAATAGTTTCAAAAAAAGAGATTTTCAAATGGCTTTTGCCAAATGAAAATCTCTTTTATTTTGTACGTTTTTCAAGTTTTTGGTAAAAATCAGTATTTAACTTCTCACGGAATTATGTACGTTTTTGATGATTTCTTAAATTTTCTCAATTTAACTTTCATCGGAATAATGTACGTTTTTGCCGATTTCCGCGAAAAAATTTTTTTTACTTACCAATTAGATTTCCGCAAAAAAATTGAAAGTTAAAAAAAACGTACAAAATGAAATTACTATGAGAAACGTGACAACCACAAGGAAAACTGGCATTTTGTACGTTCTTTCGAAAAACGTACATTATTTAAAAACGTACATTTGAAAATTGGATTATTTTGTACATTTTAGAGAGGTAATTTCTCGGATATATAAATTTCTGGAAATTCCGAACGTACAAAATAAAATGAATATTAGGACTCAGTGACCAATTGAAAACGTACATTATAATTGAAGTTCCTTTATAACCTTTTGGTTCAAAAATGGAACCAGGTTCCAAAAATGGTACCTTATTGCTATTGGCATAAATCAAATATCTCTTGTATGTATTCCCTCATAGTTTTATCAGGAAGTTCATTAATAAAATCTTCTTTCCAATCTTCTACCATATCTAACTGATCTTGTAATAGATATTCATCCATAATAATCTGTCGATTCACTTCCTGTTTAATATTTCCTGCAAGTTCTTCTAACAAATCTTTATGTTCCATTTCGAAAGCAATTCTATATTCTTCAAATCCCAAAGCATTCAACAAATATGAAATACGCTCAAAATCACGAATACTCATTACCTTTTTCCTAATAAGTTTCTTCCGATCTTTTAAGGTACATATACTAAGAAACAACAATCTTTGTTGTTTTACTCTTTTCTCCATATATCAAATCCCCTTTAAAAATATTTTGTGTACTTAAAATAAGTCCATATAAATACTTATAGTGTACTTATTATGAACTTATTTCTAAGGAGATTATTTTGATATGGAAAAAGATAAACATTTGGGATTGCGTATAGATTCAGATACCCATAGAAAATTAAAAAGTATGGCCGAATTTGACGGACGTTCTATAAATGGGGAAGTATTATATCTAATCAGACAGGCAATCGCTGAACATGAAAAAACTCACGGAGAGCTGAAATAAAGCTCTCCTATTTAATTGCTGGTTTCCCAAATCTCCTTTATTATTTTACTCTGAGTAAATCCTAATTGCTTTTTACAGTCTTCAATCTCTTTCATCGAAACTCCAATAACATCTTCTATTTGTTCTGGAGTTTTGCCTCGCTTAAGAGAATTAACAATCAAATTAAATCTTCCTTATCTATCCAAATAAATCAGGTCTTTAAATTTTTTTAACACCTCTTCATTTTGCTCAATGAATACTAGCCATTGTATTAATTACCGTTGCCAAATCTCTCATTGGTCTCTTCGATACTCGTTTATCTAACTTTTCAAGTACATATTTACAAGCCTCATTATTCATATCTGTTACTATTTCTAACTGGATTCTTGCGCGTGATGCCCCAACATAAAATAATTGGACTTCTTCCAATAATGTACTTTCTGAAAAATCTACTAAGATAACAGCGTCCGCTTCTAATCCTTTAAATTTCCTACATGAAGTAAAATAACATCCTTTGTATCTCTGATTCACAATATCATTCGCCAATATACTATTTTTTTCTGTTTTTAACGTTAAAATTACAATATCCTGAATCTTATTTTCATGAAGTTTCGAAATAATTTCATCTAAAACATTCATATATACACTTGAACATGTAACATAATGCATTTTCGGAATTTTTCCAGTTATTCCACTTTCAGCCAATTTCTTTACGGTTATAGGTAATAATTCAATCGACGTCTTGAAAATATTTTTTGTATTACGACAATTGTTATGTAACGTGAGTCTACAATCACAATCACTTATAAATTCTGGAATCTTTTCTGCCTGTACCAATTGAAATCTATCATAAAATACATAAAATGAGGAATTTTCATTCATTCCAGAAACAATTATTTTATGCAGAAGTTTCAACACCTGCGTCTCTTCTATTACTTCTCGCCCAAAATCCTGTCCTTCATCAATTATCACATGCTCATATGGAAAACCACCAAAAGCTACATAATCTTTCAATTTTTCAACAGTTCTTCGATAATCAGGCTCATCCGTATCGCATAACTGGCATGAAAAAGCCGCAATTGTCATAAATGAAATCTTATGGTTTCCATATTTTTCTTCAAGATGATTTTTTAAAGCTACATTAAAACATAAGAAAAGAACGTTTTCCCCATTTTCCGCGTGGCGACGTGCTTTTTCTACTGCAATAAGCGTTTTTCCTGTTCCTGCAGCACCGTTAATCACTGCCGTTCTTTGTTCATCCAGAAAATTTAAAATTGCTGATTGTTCATCTAACATTCTGTGAAAAAGCATATGTTTTACTTCAATATCAAAATCTGATGGCGGAAATATATTAAACTTTGGGCATAATACTCCTCTTAGCAATTTGTGTACTTCTGCAGGTGTAAGATCTGTCGTCACTTTCGTCTGTACATTCAAGGAAAACAGCATTTCAATATATGGTTGAGGATTTTCTATAGCTTCCATACCAATAACCAATGAACGATCACCTTCTGGCGGCATCTGTATATTATCCAATTTATCCGATGTCAGTGACGGAAACCATACACCATGTATATATTTCAAACGTTCATTTATATATCCGACCGAACTTTCTGCAATATACTGCATTAACTTCCATTTATTAGCAGCGGCCTGATTAAAGGGTCCACCATTATGCATAGGTTGTCCGTTCCCATATAACCAATGCCCATCTTTATAAGATACCGATCCTGCTTTTGCTTCAAGACAAAGAATTCCTTTTTGCGGATGAAATATAATAAAATCAGTCTCGCTTTCATGTATTGTATGCGATATAACTTTCGTAATTCGAAACGAATGAAAAACATAATATTCTTCTGGCAGTTTTTCCAACGCATCAAACATAACATTTTCCAAACTGCTCTCATGAAAAACATTCGGTTTTTCAGGAATCATAACAGCCATCAGATAAGCTCCCCTAACAATTTCTTTACTTTATCCGTACATCCATCTGGACCATAGATGCATCTGACTCCTGCTTTTTCAGCTGCTTTCATATCATCTTCTTGATCTGATGAAAAATACATAATATTATTGTTTTTCCAATAATAATCACATTCTCTTTCTTCCGATTCACCCAGAATTCCAAACCTGACATTTCCATTCGGCATTGTTTTCCCTAATAACACACCACTTTTTTCTAAAAAATCTGCAATCTCTTCTTCACCAACTGTATCTGCAAATTGTCTGATATCTCTTATTATGCTTTCCGGCTCCTCAGCGCCAAGTTCAATACCGCTAATTATATATACCGATCTGTTATCAGAGTCTACCCGGTCCAGTCTTTCATGTTTTTCAGGCACTTGTACTTTTCCCCACTCTTTATTACCATACAACTGTTCATAGAAAAATCCGAGTTTTTTATGTTCGTATGTACCTACAATAACTCCTCTGTCAAGGAAAACATTGAATTCCTCACAACAGGTTTCTGGTAACAATGCACATGAATAACAAGCTGCAAGATTAAGTGAATCTCGTCCCTGACCATTGCTTAAGGAACATACAGGATCATTTGAGCAACTCACTGCCGATTCAATAGCCTTTTTATAAATTCCCGGAAAAGTATCATGATATCCCTGGCGCACAAGCCCACCCAATGTACCTTCCGAATCACCACTTGCTGTGTATATTAGAATTGCTGCCATTTCTTTTCCCTCTGCTTCTTCACCACAATAAATTCTTTCTTTTAAAGAAGAGATATTATATCCACATTCAAAACTCAACTGTTTTATAAGCAAATGCGAAATAGTATGTAGCAAAAGAAACTTACCAGATATCTTTCGTGGATTCTGACTTCCTAAAAATGAATTATCATAGTTATCCTGAAGCGTTTTTATTCTTTTTTCCAATACCGTATTTCCAGATCTCCACTTATTAATAGCATCCTCATCAAATTCAATAAATATCCCCTCTCCATAAACATTATATCCAGGATACCATTTCGTCTCCTTTTCTTTAACAGAAACAAATTTAGATGAATGCATTTCTATCATAGATGCCGGAAAAGGTTCAATACGCGAAAAACCAAGCAACACTTGTACTTCCCGAATTTTTTCTATAAGAGATATTTCTTTTACGAATGGAATATTATATAAAGAAATATCTGTTGAAATTCTCTTAAAGTCATCATATTCTGTTCCACTTACAGTTGCTCTCCCTGATAGCGCATCAAATTCTGCGGCTCTGTAGGCAATACTAGATGTGTCATAATTTTTTTCGGTACTATGAGAGACTCTGCGTTTAAGTATTTCTTTGACCTGTTTTTTGTCAGCCCCCAAGTTTATAGCAATTTTTTCAGCATACTCATCTATAGTATCTTGAATACCTAATTCCATGTTTTCAGCCGAAAGTCTTTTCCCCATTTTTCGGGTCTGCTCAATAGAAATCCTAAAATCATTATATAAATTACTTTCCTCAATCATGGTATTAAGTATATTCGAATATGGCGGAATAACCAGTGAACTTGCCGTTACAGGAAAGTAAACAGATGAGCTACCACGTTGAAGAACTTTTGGATATAATCCGCAGTCGCATTTTTCATGCTTCCATGGATGTCTTCCACGGCATGTAAAATCGTATTTTCCCGGATACTTTTCATCAATCTTTTCAAATTCTCCTTCATTAAAAGCTCCTGCCAAAGTTGCACTTGCTCCGCATGTTTTACATTTCACCCTTAAACCTTCCAGCCCTTCAGACGAAACAGGGTTTGTTGAAAATTCCAACTGAGGATTGTTGCATATATCCTTAGCTCCGCCAAAACTTTTAGCATGAACCCATTTTACCCATGGGAAATCATCGATATGTCCATGTTCGCATACTGTTATAATTCTCGCCACAACAAGTTCTATGTGATGTGTTGGGCATAATAAATGCTTCGCCATATTTCTATTCTGAATCTTATCATTCTCTTTGGCAATCTTATTATATTCTTGAATCCATTTGGAAAGCGGTTGAAACTTTCTGCATTTAGGACAGAAATACCATTCTGGGAAACGCGCATATGCTATACCATCGCGCCCTTTTCCTCCAGCAGGCATTCCAAAGTAACTAACACCTAACGCTTTTTCAAGACGTTCATCATGAATTTTTATTACTTCATTTTCCCAATACTCTGGTGCAGCTGTCATAAGTGTCTGTGACGGAAAATCAACCATTGCTCCAACACCATACTGAAGAACTGCTTGTGATGCTCGTACTGAATGAGAAGTTGAATTAAGTCGTACTTTTTCCACTGATTTATCACTCATATCTATTTATCCTCATTCCATTCTATAATACTTCCCGGAACCATAACATCTACATTTCTCATAGAAGTCATGGTTTCAAAAGCTGGATCATCCCTGTATGTTCCAAAAATTTTCAACAAACGTTCACCCGGTCCATCAGGATTTTTCACCATAAATTTATCTCCATAAAAAAATGTTCCATCTGATTCTTCCGAGAGATCCTGCCATTTTTCAAAAATGTCTTCAATTTCCTGCCGTACACACTCTGAATCATCATTCATATAAGGATTAACCCTATGATTAACACTTTTACATCTTTCCACAATAAAATCTGTTATTTCATCTATCTCTTTCTGATATTTATCTTTACGGAAATTAGCTGCAAAATTGTCCAGTTTTAACGACGGATCAGAAAGTCTAAGATAAGCGATTAACACAGCATGCAGTGCCCTTTTTCTTGCGGGACTAGAAAAAGGCGTAGCACCTGTTGGTTCAACATATTTATAAAATGATTCATGGTATGGACGGAACTGTTCATAATGTGATCTATCCCTACTTTTACCTCCATCGTACATAACAAATGCCATTCCAGGATATTCTCTACCAACACGACTTGATGCCTGAATATATTCACTCGTAAGTTTTGGCTGACCCACAATTAACATAACATTCAGCCTTGCTACATCAATTCCAACAGATATCATATTTGTTGCAAGCACAATATTAGCCGGCAATGGTGATACTCTATTTTTGATATTTTCCGCTGAATACTCCACTTTTTCAAGTTTATCCAATGTCCTGTTTAACTCAGTAGTTGTCAATCGGCTCGTAAGCTCGTCTGCCGAACCTATACTTCTTACATCTGAACTGGATTTTAGCCGGAAACACATACGTTTCATGAAATCTTTTACGTCATCATCAACCATTGTCGATGCTTTCCCAAGATCTTTCAAACTGTTATAATATGCTGTCACAGTCCAGAGTTTGTCCCGTATAGTATCTGGGATATTCATATCTTTTGCCTTTTGAAGGAGAGCTGCAATTGAACGGATTTCCATCATAGCTTTTGTCTTTCCTGATGGCATAAGCCCGATATATTTCCTTCCATATATTCCATTTGCATAATCTATCTTGGATTCGCGAGCAAAAAATGAATCTTCTGCGTCAAGCGCCGGATGTGGAAACTGTCGAACATCTCGGTCATACAGTGCAGCACACTGCTCTACTGCTCGTCGTATGGTCGCAGTAGATGCAACAATTTTTGTAATACTTCCTTTCTTCCGACACAACGCATCGATTGCACTCTCATAAAGACCAACTATCGTTCCTAAAGGTCCAGATATAAGATGTAACTCATCCTGAATAATCAGCTCTGGTGCGCGGTTATTGTTTCCAACCGCAAAAAAGTTCCCAATTTCACCGTTCCATGGAAGCATTGCAAATTTATCTACCGTTCCAAATAAAAGTGTTGGCGGTTCTCTGTATAATTCCTCATCCACGATTTGAACTGGAAGTCCATTGCCAAAATCGCATGCCTGTCTTGTACATAACAACTTGAAATGATTTCCAGAACGCATCTGATAGCCAAATTCCCCACGCTTTTTCCCATTCTTATCTTTTTCTTTCACAAGTCTAGTTCCGCACCACGGACATTTCAAGACTTGAAATTTATTATATTTTTCCTTCGCATACTCAAGATTATATGCCGTTACATTATTTAATTTTTTCAAACACTCACTTGCTGTTTTATTTTTATTTGGTGTATGTTCTCCACCAATCCATAAGCCAATTGTTATTGGTTTCTTTCCAAGTGAATATGATGGGTAATGACTTCTCTTCGCCTCACAGTCTCTCCTAATATACTCACATGCGCATATTAACGTTGATGCTCTTGTAAACTGTTGTGCTGCAAGTAACCGTAGTGTATATCGCATAATAACAGTTGTACCGTCACTAGACTCAGGATAAACAAATCGTCTATAAAAAATAGTCATTGCCGTAAGACCAAGATATGCTTCTGTCTTACCACCTCCTGTAGGAAACCAAATCAAATCAACCAACGAACGGTCTTGGGACGTATCATCTGTAACAGAAACAACGTCAAGTAGCATAAATGCAAGCTGAAACGGACGCCATGCATATTTGTCATTCGGATATTCACGATCAGCAGTATAATAATCTGTCTTCCTTAATGCATCCGACAATTCCTTTTCATCTGGGAAACTCGCAGGCCACCGCTTTTGAATATTCAACTGCACCCTTTGCATAAACATCGCACGGTTAGCAAGGCAAAATGCGTTCCATGCATTTGGATTATTATGAAGCACCTCTATTCCCCTATTCATCCTATCACATGCTTCGCGACATCCTAAAATATTTTTACCGGCAATTGTTCTGTATTTTTCCTCCAACTGCGGTACTTTTTTCATTATGTCATTAATCCAATCAGAATATGCCTGTACAAAGCATTTCAAATCATTTAATTTTTTATCTTTATCCGTTTTATCAAGATCCGAAAGATATTTCATCGATAATGTTTTATCTGGCACACCATATTTCGGATTGATTCCAAACTCCATTGATGGCACTTCTTTCTGCGGGAAAAAATCATTATATATATAACCTTCTCCACTTCCATTAATGTTCCAATCCACTGCAGTTCCAAGCCCAGTTCCATATACATGCTTATTTCTATATTGCAGTTCCAATGACTGCTCCTCGTCATCAAGAATATTAAAATCTGTTGAACCAGTATATTCCACAAATGTAAAATTGTTATTTTCACTACTGATTTCTATTTTAGGTTGAAAAACACAGTTTGTCCCGCTTGGATACCCTTGTTTCTTATTCACCACCATTACAGTAACTGATGTAGAACCATTATCCATTTTTCTTCTTAATGCTGTAATATTAAGCAAATCTGATTCAAAATTTTCAGCATGATCTACATAATCCATATCTCCAAATACAATTGAAATATCATCAAATTCATATGGTTCCCTAACATATCCATTTCTCATCTGATTTGCCAATTTATACATATTGTCAATTAAATGGTCTTCATCCGATCCTAAAATATCTTGATTTTTTATCTCAGTTACTCTTTTTCTGTTAAAGTCGTTATTCATAATCAAACATTTTTCTTTCGAATTATATCCGATATATGACTCTATCACTTCTGGCACTTTCCACTTCTCTTGGTTTGCAGGCTCAAACGGAATTTTACATTCTTTTAAAGTTGCTCGTCTATATGTGCCATATTTTAGCGAAAGATTTATCCTATCAGTTTTTCCATTTACTAAAAACGTAATTCCAAAAGAAGATGGCATATTTTGCATTGCAAGACTCACTTCTTCATCCATGCCATCTTCCGAATCCGGATCATCTCCAATCAGACTTTGATTTTCTTCTGATTGATTTGAAAGTGATTGTATCTTGTGATCGCTATTTTCACTATCCTTATTCTCTATGTCATCTTCACCTGTTGATTCCACCTCAGATGAGTCTTCCATTCTATCTGTATCATTATTATCTGCATTCATCTTATTATTTCGTGGGAATAAAATTCCTACAGAATAGCGAGTTTCTGGTGGTGTTGTAATCAGTTCATGTTCCTCATCTGGAATTGATATCTCCGATCCTGGTCCCAAAAGTTCCTTTTTTATAAGCTCAATAAATCCATCTCTGATTTTTAACATTTCTTTCTTATCCAGTGCCATTTATAATCCCCCTTCAAGGTCTATCGGACGGTTTGTCATATAAGACGGTATCATTCTGTCTACCTTTACTATTTTATCTATCTGCAAAACAACAGCCATTGTATCCAATCTTCCATACAATTCAGCCGGAATATATTCACTTACATATTCCTCTCCCTGCAATTTTCTAATAATCGCATTTCCAAGTTCTTTTAATATCTGTATTCTGATTCTTCTTATTACTGCGCATGCATTATGAAAAGCTCCAGGATCAGACAGCATAGCTTCATCTCCAGTTAATAATGCAATCTGGTAAAAGGATTCTTCTTTTTGTGGTCCTACAATATGCTCATCTTCATTTAACCAAGTCATAATAGATGTTGCCTGTACTTTTGTCCCATTTTCCAACATCTTTGCAGCAATCTCTTTGGGTGTACTTTCAGTCCGCTTCATATAGTCCAACAAATCCTCTTTCCACTGTCTGGACTTCCGATAATATTCTACGATCTTCTGTTCAGCGCTTTCTCGCTGGATAAAAATGTTCAAAATATAGTCAACGATATCACGCGTATCTTCACCACGATTAAAAAATAAGACATTGTCACCATTTCTTAATTCTTCACTATATTTTTGCACCACTTCTTTCTCGTCAAGATTCATCACATATGCATAATACTGCTTTGTCAGCATCGCACCTTCTCCATCATCAAAGTAGACAAACTGTGTAACTTCTGACTTTTGCGAATTCTTTTCTGGATATTTGTGCTGTATTGTGTTGTTAACTTTTATCATAAAAATTTCATCCGAATATTTTTGGGCTTCATCATCCGCCCGAAATACTTCTTCCATTTCTTCAGAGTAATACTCGTCATTTTCACATATATTTTCCAGCTCTAAATTTTCAGACACTTTCTGTCTTTCATTAAAAGAATAATTAATCTTCGCATTACGCCTACTCATAAAATCAAACATCATACGCTCCGGTTCATACAGAAGAATAGATATTCGAGTAGAAGAAGCACAATTGAAAATATCAAAACGTGACCACTCCAAATTTCCGACTACTAAAATTTTGTCATATTCTCTACCGTTATCAAAACGGTTTGCTGATACTATATCAAGATTTAAAGCATCCCTGTTATATTCCCCCAACACATAATTCCATATTAGTTCCACCTGATTTGATTTCGGTACGATAATAGCCTTTTTACTCCTTCTGTTTTCTCTGATAAAGCGTCGTATGTATTCCGTTTTAGGAATGTTTTCTTTATATTCATTTATAACTTTATTCAACGTATTTGTAACAATTTCTCCAAGAGCAGACAAATTATCCGGCAGCGATAAAATCATTTCCTTTAATGTATCAATTTGAGCGACCGGATCATAAACCTGCATTTTTCCATCTGCAATTGCTTTTTCAATACCTGTAACTGAAACTACTGTAGTCATAAAATATTTCATAAGAGCATATGCTGGTATAATAATCTCGGATCTCGTAATATCGTCTAACTCATCACTGCAAATAAGCCGAACTGCATTCTTAAATTTTTTATAATCTGCCCATCTGATAACTCCATCTACTTGTATTTTTTCTATTTCACGGTTTATGATTGTATCAACCTGTCTGCTCAACTCCATCGTAAATTCATTTCTGTTTTTTACAGGAAGCGTATTTTCCAGGAGAAAATCTTTTGTACAGGCATACACTACCGCATCTTCATATTGAAGTATCAAGTTTTCTCTGTAAGGAAGATTCATTTCCCCACATATAAAAGCAAACTGGATATTTTCACGATTCATTACACTTGGAATTTCGGTTATGCCACGTTCAATAACATGATTTCCACAGACAAATATACCAAGACATTCATTACCACCATATATATATGTCTGATCAATTGCTACAGATATTTTAGATGTGAATTTCAACATTACTTCGCTTTTTTCTGCATTAGCCCCCAACGGATATTCTTTTTCCTCTGTAAACCATGCTGCTGTTGCAAGTTCAGATAATTTAATTTCCGACCTTCTATAACGGATCCAAATATTTCCCATATAATATTCCGCCATAGGTTTATCCATAACAAAAATAACAGATGCAGCCGTTATCCGTGGTATTTCATATTGATTACATTCAAGCAATTCTGCAAGAAATTTTTCCCTATTTCTTGTTTTTCCGCGAAGTCCCCTGCCATCACATCTTGTTGATTCGCCATAATATGGTGTAATTTTTGACCATCCTGAAGGTCCAATTTTCTTTGTTCCGTCTGTCTGGAATATGCATGCTCTTTCTACTCCATCCTCAGTCTCAATTCCTTTAAATTTCCCGCGCTTATTATTATAAATCACCGGATCATCTATATCGAGTGAACGTACTATCTGCTCCACATCCATTCCATTTCCCAATATAGTAGCAAATGTAGCCCAAACAACCGCAACAGCTATAAAACATGGCGAATCAATATGTAAGGCTATTCCACGCCCTAAACTTTTTTCATCCGAAACCGTTCCGTTTAAAAAATTCATAAAAGATTTTATAATATATTCATCTGATATAACTGCTTTTCCCAGACATATATCACATTTTTGTATAATGTCATGTACTTTTTCAAAATCCATCATATTCTCCAAATTCTATTCTATAAATACATCCATTTTATCACCAACGTATTCTAATTCATATTTGCCATCTTCATAACTGATACAGTCCATTTTTTCCATATCCTTCAATATTCTATACACTGACACAGTTGATATATTAAGCTGCTCACTAACCTTTTTTACTCCAAACTCCTGTGCGACACCAACTGTTTTTACAAAATCGCAATATTTTTCAATATTTATCTTTCTCTGTTTATTTTCTATCAACTCTTTTGCTTTTAGAATAATAACTTTCTGTGCTCCTGGAACTTTGTACTGTTCTATTTCCTTCTTAGAAAAATTCTTTATCATTAAATTTACACAATTTTTTATAAAAACAGCCAGCTCTTCAATAACAGGTATTGAAACTGAATTTCCAAACTGTTTAAATTTCTGTTGATTAGATATTCCATCTGGAAACGAAAAGTGATCCACATTATTTTCATCTACAAAACCATATCCGATAAACCCTTGAAGTTTCCCCCATTCAGTAGGCGTCATTGTTCTAATAAATTTATTATTAATAGCTGTCCTTTTCGGTGCTATCAATTTTCCAGCACATTTTTTCCCGTTTTTTGGATCATATATAAGATTTCTTTCCTTCCCTGATCCACCTGTTGCCAGAATTGTATTTGCAATCTGTTTTTTAATTCCTGGTTCATTAACTATCCTATATCCAAATCCGTTTCCATTTTCTTTTTGCCTAATCTTGTGATTTTCCAACGTTTTCAAATAACCTGATGACATAAAATACTGTGCCGAAACATCTGATTCTAAAATCTCTGTCAAATCGTGATAAATCTGTTTAGTTCCTCTTTTGGGAAGTTCATTTGGAATTTTATTTAAATGTTTACCGTAATAATCTCTACTAAACGCAACAATATATACTCTTGGTCTGTTTTGCGGTAAGCCAAAATATTTTGTATTTCTAATAAACGAAGTTTTATTATATGTCAACTTATCATTATCATGATTTACCCCCACCACATGATAATTTAACTCTTTTTCTAAAGTATTAATAATTACTTCAAACGTTCTACCCTTATCATGGCTGACAAGATTTTCCACATTTTCAAGGAAAACAACTTTGGGCATCGTCTGTTGAATAATCTGTGCTATCTCAAAAAATATTGTTCCTTTAGTCGTATCATGGAATCCCTTTAATAAACCAATACGACTAAATGTTTGACACGGAAAACCGGCCAACAAAACATCATACTCTGTCTGTCGTAAAATTTTTTTGAATGCAGCATCTTTTACATCATGTTCAGCATCGTCTCCAAATAAATGTTTATACGTCTTACAAGCATATTTATCAATCTCAGCAGACATAACATTTTCAAAATCACCTGCCAATTCAAATCCTCTTCTTATTCCTCCTATTCCACAACATAAATCTATCATTCGCATGTTTCATTTCTCCCTATAGTCTTATTGATATTGTATAAATATACTTTTGCCTTTTCAATGTCATGGCTACATCTTTACGCTAACTATCAGTAGGCATTTATATAATTCTAAAATTCATATTTAGTATGACATATTTTTCAAAATCGGTATTTTCTAGGATGGAAAATGCATAACCTAAAACAGCTTATTACTCCTCATTTTCTTCTAGCATAACCTCAAAGATTACTTCTTCAATTACTTTTATACATTCATCTGTTTTTTTCTTTATATCATTTCCCCAAAATCTGATAACTGTCCATCCAAGAAAATTCAATTCCTTATTTATTTCATTATCATGCTCTATATTTTTCCCAATTTTTTTAATCCAAAAATCAGGATTGCTCCCTTTTTCTAATTTCGGACGCAAAACTTCCCAATCCTTTCCATGAAAAAATTCGCTATCACAAAAGATAGCTATTTTATATTGGGTTATTGCAATATCTGGTGTTCCGGGAATCTTTTTATAATTTTTTCTATACCGAATTCCTTTTTTCCACAACGCTTTTCTAAGTAATAATTCTATAGATGTATCCTTTGATTTTATATTGCTCATGTTTTTATGACGCTGTTCTGGTGTTAATCGATCCATTTTATATCCTCTTTATAAATCAACGTATTTTCACATCTTATAGCTTATATTCTATTTTTTTATTGTAGCATAAAATACTTATTTATTTCCAAAAAACTCTATTTTAAGGCAAATTTAATTTAAAATATTTCTAATCATACTTTGTAAAAAAACAGCCTTACCACCAAGTTTTCTTCGATGATAAAGCTGTTTCCACTATCCACAGATCGCTATTCTTTTTTTATTCACAATTTCCGATTCTCTGATATGTTTAAAAAGAACTCTTCTATCTGGTTCCTCACTTCTACTTCCAAGAATATCATACGAAACCTCTTCTTGCTGTTCCCATGTTCCATAGGCGTCTATTATACAAATCCTGCCCTTTGCTTCCTGATCTCTGTCTTTTCCATAAACAAAGCAAACTTCTTTCCCTACTTTATATTTCGGTTTTCCAAGCTGCTGTATATAATCCTCTTTTTCCAATCTCTTTTGTCCCTTTCCTCTTACATACAAGCACATCTATCCTATCAGAATCCGAACTGCCTTAAGGATCTTTTTCTGCTCATCTGAAGGTAATCTTTTCAGTTCATGGAGCAACTCATTTGTAACTCCACTTATCGAATAGGGAATTACATCGATCAATAAAGTGTCCGCTGATACTTGCAATGCATTTGCAATAGCTACAAATGTACTTAAATTGGCATTTTTCACCCCTCGCTCTAACGCACTTATATGAGTTACACTGATGTCTGCCAACTCTGCCAATTCTTCCTGTGTAAGATTTTTATTTGTTCGTATTTCTCTTATCCGAAGACCTACCATACGCAGATCCACTGTGCTCCCCCCTTATTGCCTGTATTTTCCTTTTCAGCTCAACCGAATTCTTATTTATAATCAAGACGATGCTGATTTTCGAACCAATAATCAAACGATTTTCGAGCAATGCGATATTCATTTCCAATTTTAATCACACTAAACAGTTTCTCTGAATACCCCCTTTTCACAATTTCATAAGCTTTATTTTTGCTGCATCGTAACTTTCTTTGAATATCCGATACCAAATATGTTTCCAGTTCTATATCTTGATTCGCATTTTCCTTACTCATTCTATCCCATCCGGTTATCTTATGATTCAAAAATTATTTATGCTCCTTATATAAAACCTGCCTGTTAAGCCACGTTTCCAGTTTCTTTCGGTGAATCAGCACACGTTTACCTATTCGCACCTGCATATTCATTTCGTAAGCAAAATTTCGTACTGACTTTTCTGAAATCCCCAGCATATTACTTACTTCCCTAACGGACAATAGTAATTTTTCATCTTCTTTTATTTGTTCTTTCACAACAGCCATTTTCTCCATTAAAAATCATCCCATCTGACAATGATTTTTCTATTTTTAGAAAAGGGACTGCATAAAAACAGTCCCCCTTCTGATAAAATACCTGTATC
>ENA-UOOC01000833-UOOC01000833.1-human-gut-metagenome-genome-assembly--contig:-C48old-NODE-833-length-28626-cov-5.399286_pt1 | contig 28626 bp, 22 predicted proteins | sample MGYA00242469_ERZ724016 | MGnify/ENA metagenome assembly ERZ724016 | reverse complement strand
CGGCAGAAAACATCAAAAACAGTGCCAAAAGATACCATCCGAACAGCTTGAAATCCATGATTTTTGCAAGAGTTCCGCAAATAAGCGGCGAAGCAAGAACACCTATATACCCCGCTGACATCTGCACGCCCATTGCCGACTGTGAATCTTCAAAATTCTCCGGAGTAATATGCACCATATTCGGAAATACCGGTCCGTTTCCAAAGCCTATAAGAAACATTGCCACAGCCGCGGACACAGCTCCGCTCAGCGGAAGGATAAAAAGCAGAATAGCAGGAATCAGTATTATCTGCCCGATGGTTATTATCTTTTTGGAAGAATACTTTTTTGCAAGCAGTCCCGACGTAAACCGTCCTGCTGCCTGACCGGCATAGCATACCGATATCATCATGGCGGCAAGGTCGGGCGACATTCCCCTTGCTCGAACCAAATATGTGCTGCCATATGCGCAGCAAGCCATTTCAAGCGAGCATGAGCCGATAAAGACAAGGCAGGTAAGACGCATTTTGGGGTCTTTCAGCATAACAAAAGGGCTTATGGCTTTCTGTCCGGATTCCTTATCCGAAAGCTTCTGCTCGCTTCCGTGTGCCTTTTTCCACAGAGGAAGGCTTACTATTGTAATAAGTGCTATGCACGCCTGAACAACGAACACGGTGCGATATCCCTGCCGCCAGTCGCCGCTGTTTCCAAGAGCAAGCGACATTATATACGGGCTTAAAGCCACTCCCACACCGTAAAAGCAGTGCAGAAAGCTCATGTGAGAGGCTTTATAGTGAACCGCTACATAGTTGTTCAGCGCAGCGTCTATGCATCCGCCGCCAAGTCCTAAAGGAAGTGCAAGCAAAGCCATCCACCAGATATTCGGCGCAAAGGAAAAGCCTAAAAGCGCGGAGGCAGTAAGGCAGGTGCATACAGCAGTTACGGCAGGAGTTCCGAAGCGGTTTATTATCCTTGCCGAAAAGAAGCTCATTATTACGGAGCCGCAGGTGCAGGTCATGGTAACGGTCGGAGCCATCGATACGGATATGCCGAAATCCTCATACACCGCCGGCCAGACCGAGCCGAAAACAGCGTCCGGCACGCCAAGTCCTATAAACGCCGCATATATAACCACAAGCAAAAGCGTTGCCATAACAAAAAGTCTCCTTTACGCCTTTAAAATCCCGCTTATTATAGCACAGTCGCTTTTGTTTTTCAAGCCCGTCAACTAAAATGCACAAAACGAAAGTTTATTTTTGTTCAATGAGAAAAAATTTTTTCAAAACGGTTGATATTGCGGACAAAATATTGTATAATGAATGTACATAATGGATATCAGTATGTATAATACTGTTTCTTTTTGGGGGATGTCCCCTTTTAAGAAAGAGTAAATATTTATTTGGAGGTTAAGTATGATAAACATTCCTGTTGTAAAGCTCGGCATTGTTGCTGTTTCGCGCGACTGCTTCCCGATTCAGCTTTCCGAGAAAAGACGCGCGGCAATAGTAGCCGAGTGCGCAAAGAAGGGTCTTAACGTTTACGAGTGCAAGACTACCGTTGAAAACGAGCTTGATATGCTCAAGGCTGTCGCTGAGGTCAACGAAGCCGGATGCAACGCTTTGACTGTATTCCTTGGCAACTTCGGTCCCGAAACTCCCGAAACCCTTATTGCAAAGAATTTTGACGGTCCCTGCATGTTCGTTGCTGCCGCTGAGGGCGACGGCGACATGATCAACGGCAGAGGCGACGCTTACTGCGGTATGCTCAACTGCTCCTACAACCTCGGTATGAGACATCTTAAGGGCTACATTCCCGAATATCCTGTCGGAACTTCTGAGGAAATCGTCGACAAGATGGCTGAGTTCGTTCCGATTGCAAGAACTATCCTCGGTCTTAAGGACCTTAAGATCATCACCTTTGGTCCCCGTCCTCAGGATTTCTTCGCCTGCAACGCACCCATCAAGGGTCTTTATGAGATAGGCGTTGAAATCGAAGAGAACTCCGAGCTCGACCTTTTGGTTTCCTACAAGGAGCACGAAAACGACCCCAGAATCCCCGAAGTATGCGCCGACATGGCAGCTGAAATGGGCGAGGGCAAGTATTATCCCGACATGAGCGTTAGAATGGCACAGTTCGAGCTTACACTTTTGGACTGGGCTGAAAAGCACAAGGGCTCCAAGAAGTATGTTGCATTCGCCGACAAGTGCTGGCCCGCATTCCCCAGCCAGTTCGGATTTGAGCCTTGCTATGTAAACAGCCGTCTTGCTTCAAGAGGAATCCCTGTTTCCTGCGAGGTTGACATCTACGGTGCACTTTCCGAGTACATAGGAATCTGCCTCACCGGCGACACCGTTACCCTGCTCGACATCAACAACAGCGTTCCGAAGTACATCTACGACGAGGACGGCATTGCAGCTATGGGCTACAAGCTCACCGATACCTTCATGGGCTTCCACTGCGGCAACACTCCTTCCTGCAAGATGTGCGCTGACAGAGCGGTTAAGTATCAGCTCATCCAGCACAGACTGTTAGAGCCTCAGGGCAGCGAGCCTGACTTTACAAGAGGTACTTTGGAAGGCGATATCGCTCCTTCCGAAATCACCTTCTACAGACTCCAGTGCGATTCTGAGGGCAAGCTTCGCTGCTACATTGCAGAGGGCGAAATCCTCAACGTTCCTACCCGTTCCTTCGGTGGTATCGCAATATTTGCTATCCCCGAAATGGGCAGATTCTATCGCCACGTTCTGGTTCAGAAGAGATATCCTCACCACGGCGCAGTTGCTTTCACTCACTGCGGCAAGCTGATGTTCGAGGTTATGAAGTATCTCGGCATCGAGGACATCGCTTACAACCAGCCTAAGGAGCTTCCTTATCCCACTGAGAATCCGTGGGCTTAAGATTTTAGCTTTGCATAATTAATTTAACCGCTCGCTGAGATATTTCGGCGAGCGGTTTTTCGTTAACAAAGCTCTGTTTCAATAGCAAAAAACTAAAAGCTTTCCGCCCGCCCTTTCGAGAAAGGATTGACCTAAAGCTTTTAATTCTGTGCTATTGAAACTTTGTTTCCGGCAATCACCTCGAAACAGTCTGCCTCTTCCTCCATACAATCCCGCCGACAGCGCAGATAATCGCTCCGACTACAAGATAAATCATCGGCACAGCCTGATAAGGCGTAAGTCTTATTCCGAGTCCCGGAAATGTCCTCTCAGAAAAGACCGACCACACCGCGTTGAACGTCCACGGCAGCGACTCCCAAAGCTGACACAGCGTCCGAAATTCGTCCGGAATGCTCACAAACATCGCAGTTATTATAAACGCCATTGATATCGCCATGCTTGCAATATTCGACCTTGTAACAAGCGACAAAAGCATTACCATCACGCCGAATACAGCAGCGGAGACTACAAGCATGGCAAAGGATATAAGCACCGCTTGCAGGCAGTTTATCGGCAATGAGCTATACTGGAATATGAACTGAAACGCCGCATTTGCTCCCGAGAATCCGTATAAAGCCGTTGCAGACGCCCAGATAAGTACCGAAAGCAGCAGCGCAGAGCCCGCGCAGACGGTCATTCCGGCAAGCATTTTGGCAAGATACAGCTTTGTCCTTCCGTTCTTGGTGCATAGAATGATCCTGTCGGTGCGGCGGGAGGATTCATTTGCAAACACCCCCGCAAGGGTTATGGATAACATCACAAGTAGCATTATCGCTGCCGTCTCATATACCCCGAACATCTCGTCATAGGCGGTGTATTCATAGAAGGTCACGGGCTTTTGAATCTGCGCCTCCTTTTCCCGCCAGAACTGCTTTTCACTCTCGCTCAGGAACAGATTGTTCCACGATTGTTCGATCATGTCGCTTCTTGCCGAATAAAGGCTTTCCTCACTCGGCTGCCATTTGTACATCAGATAGGATGCCGAAAAGTTGCTGCACTGCCTTACAAAATTGAATATCGCGCTGTATGGGCGGGCGTATTTCTGATATTCATCCGTGCCGGAATAATGCCTGTCCTCGACATACGGCACCTTGCTGTAAGCCTCTGTCATCTCGGCAAGCAGCTCGTCGTTTATCACTCTCGAATCCAGTGCCTTGGCGAATTCAATATCCTGCTTGTGATATTCCGCGTTTGAGCCCATCACAACACCGTCGATATAGACGTTGCCCATGTATCTTAAATAGAATCCCGAAAGGGATATGACCGTGCACAGGATAAAGCAGATAATAAACAGCTTTTTACCCGCTATTTTGCGAAGCTCGTATTTGTATATTGTTCCGAAGTTGCTCATTTTGCGCCCTCCCCGTCAAATTCTTTGAGATAGAAGTCTTCCAAGCTTCCCATGTCCTCCTGCCACTTGCCCTGATATATCAGCTGACCGCTTTTTATCATGATAATTTCGTCGGCAATATGCTCGATATCCGAAACTATATGGGTGGACAAAAGCACAATGCTGTTCTTGCCAAGCTCGGCGATGATATTTCTAAAGCGCACTCGCTCGCGCGGGTCAAGTCCGGCTGTCGGTTCGTCTAAGATAAGTATTTTTGGATTTGACAGCATGGCCTGAGCGATTCCTATTCGCTGCTTCATGCCGCCGGAATAGGTCTTTATTTTGCGCTTTGCGACGTCTTCAAGCGATACCAGCTTTATCAGCTCGTTAGCACGCTTTTTGGCGGACTTTGAGTCTATACCTTTCAGTGATGCCATGTACAAAAGAAAGTCCATCCCGCTAAATTCGGGATAATATCCGAAATCCTGCGGCAGATACCCCAGAACCGCGCGGTAGCTTTCTTCTTTAACGTCTGTGCCGTCGAATGAGATTCGTCCGCTTGTCGGAGTGACTATTCCGCAAATCATGCGCATAAGGGTGGTTTTGCCAGCGCCGTTTGCTCCCAAAAGACCGTAAACGCCCTTATGCAGCTTAAGCGATACCCTGTCAAGCGCGATAAGGTTTTTATATTGCTTTGATACTCTGTCGATTACAAGCTCCATTGCATTTCCTCCGTTTGTTTTACCGTTTTAACGCTCTGCGAAATAAAACCCACGGCAAGCAGCGCTCCCGCCGCAAGCCAAAGGCTAAAGTTCTACGGAGCATATATTGCTTTTTTTGCTATAAGGACTGCCGCGCCCACAACGGCGGCAAGTCCGAATATGAAATACATCGCTTCCTTAGAAGACACTTTTCTCAGGATAAGCAGTCCGAAAAATGATGTCAAAAGATACGGGCAGACAAGGTAAACCGCCGTCCTTACAATCGGGACTGCTCCCATGCTTATGGGAATTATCACGCTGAAAACCGCCGCGTTTGCCGCCCCCAGCAGAACAAATCTTGAAAGCACCACGCTTTTTAATGAAAATCTTGCGCACATTTCAAGCTCACACATTCCGTATTGTCGGCTGCGCGAGCTTTCGGCGACATAGCACACAGCAAGCAATGGGGTCACGGCTGAAAGTATTGCAATCGCCTCGTTAGGGAGAAGCCGCGAGAAAAGCACCGCTGCCGTCATAACGGCAACGTCCACAAGCCAGACCCATTTGCGGATATATCCAAGCTGTCCCCATAAAAACTGCGATATCGGAACAGATTGCGGCGGCAGGCTTGCAATAAACTCGCGCTTTCTTTGCGGCGGGGGCGGGTTAAATGCTTGTTTTAGCGCGTATATCTGCGATTTTTTCATTGTCATCATCCTTTCTTCAAAATTTCGCCAAGACTTTTTTCTGCCGATTTTAATCTGCGCGACACCGCAAAGCGGGATATCCCTAAAATGCCGGCTATCTGAGATATCCCAAGTCCGTTGGCGTACCGCAAAAGCAAAACCTCGCGGTGTTCCTCGGTCAAGGCTTCAAGAGCCGCGCGGAGGGTCAGCCTGCCGATAACCTCGTCCTCATGCGAAGCCGTCGGCACCTCCTCGTCAAGCGGCTCAAAGGAGGGCTTGCGAAGCTTGTCTATGCAAAGGTTTTTAGCGATGGTATACAGCACCGCAGGTGAACGCTCGTTTCCGAACCGCTCAAAGTACCGCAAGAACGTATCCTGAGTTACGTCCTCGGCAGTCTCGCGAGAGCGGAGCTTAAAATAGCAGTAGCGGTATATTTTATCGTATTCGTCCTCGATGCTCACTTAGCTTCTCTCCCCTCTCAGTATGTATAACGTTTGAGCCGCGCAGAATGTGCGGGTATCTTAAAAAAATATTAAAAATGCGAAATATTGTTGCAATCGTAACTAAAATGTGCTTTAATAATATGGTAAGCAAACGGCAATTGTTGAAAGGAAACAAAAATGTCAATAACAACGGTATTATTCGATTTAGACGGCACACTTCTGCCGATGGATCAGGACGCATTCACAAAAGGATACTTCAAGCTTCTTGCAAAAAAGCTTCTGCCATACGGCTACGAGCCGCAAAAGCTTATAAATTCCATATGGTCGGGAACCGAAGCAATGGTAAAAAACGATGGTTCGGTAACTAACGAAACAGCCTTCTGGGCAAGATTTGCCGAGATATACGGCGAAAAAGCAAACAAAGACAAGCCTATATTCGAGGATTTCTACGCGAACGATTTTCAGCTTGCCAAGCAGTTCTGCGGATATAATCCCGAAGCCGCAAAGACCGTCTACGAGCTTATTAGCTCAGGTCTTCGGATCGCTCTTGCAACCAACCCGATATTCCCCTCCTACGCCACAGAATCGCGAATCGGCTGGGCAGGGCTAAAGCCTTCGGACTTCGAGCATTACACCACCTATGAAAACTCGCGCTTTTCAAAGCCGAATCTTAACTACTACAGACAGATAATGTATTTCATAGGGGTGGAGCCGCAGGAATGTATCATGGTCGGAAACGATGTCGGCGAGGACATGGTCGCGGCTAAGCTTGGCATGAAAGTATTTTTGCTTACCGACTGTCTTATCAACAAGGCAGATGAGGATATATCAATCTATCCCAACGGAAGCTTTGCCGAGCTGAGAGAGTATATCTCCACAAACAGATAGTTAAAATTAAGCGGGATCGGTCATTTTCTGACTAATCCCGCTTTTGCTTATACTTTATATCAGGTTATTTGTGCGTTCCTTCAAAGAACAGTGCCAGCGCGCCCGGTCCCACATGAGAGCCGCAGACCGGCTCATACACAACTATGGTCGGCTCGCCTTTAAAGCCCTTCGCCCTCAGAGCCGCAACAAGCTCGTTTGCGCCCTCCTCGTTGTCGGCGTGGTTGATGTATATCGGCGCGGATTTGTCCTTTACAAGCTTATCGTATTTTTCAGCAAGGGTGGCAATTGCAGACTTTCTTCCCCTTGCCTTGCCTATAACGACTATCCTGCCGTTGGGGTCGCCCGTCAGAACCGGCTTGATGTTGAGCAGAATTCCGACTGCCGCTTCAAAGTTTGAAAGCCTTCCGCCGCGCTTTAAGTACTTCAGATCGTCAACGGTGAAGTACTGACAGAGGGTTGCAATGTTGGCGGTTGTCGTATTTACGACATCGTAAAACGACCTGCCCTCTTTTATCATCTCGGACGCTCTGATTACCAAAAGACCCTCGCCTAAACCTGCTCCAAGGGAGTCGATAGCAACAATATTGCGTTCGGGATATCTTTCCGCAAGCTCCTTTGCGGCTATATCGGCAGCACCCGCCGAGCCGCTTACCGCGCCGGACATTCCGATGTATATAACATCGTCTCCAGCCTTAAGAGCAACCTCAAACGGAATTATAAATGTCACGACGTTTATCATTGAGGTTTTTATCTGTGCTCCTGCGCGCATCTGAGAATAGAAATCCTTGGGGTCAAAGCCTGCAAAGCTGTTGTATTCCTGTGTGACTCCGTTGATTGAGTATGAAAACGGTATAACCGAAACATTGTATTTTTCTACCATTTCTGTAGAAAAGTTTGACGATGTGTCTGTAAATAATCTGATCATGATGTGAACCTGCCTTTATGGAAAAATACTGGAACGAATTATTTCTGTACTTGTTCCTCTGCTTTTATTGTACACCCTTTGTCATCTAAAAGCAATCTATTGACCATATTATAGGCTCTACTATTAAAAATTAAGCAGTAGAATCCCTTTTTATGGGATTCTACTGCCAGAAATCTACTTTTTTATCTTCTTTCCGAGCCAGAAGCAGAGAGTCGTTTCAATTTCTGCCGGAACTATCAATAAAAACAGCTGCCACCAATTTCTGTCTAAAAATGCAAGATACACTAAAAGTATAACGCTGATTACCAGTCCGGATACTATCAAGAAATTGAACCGTCCATGATCCCAGAGCGTGTGAAGCACCAAAAGAGTTATCAGGGATATGGGAATTGCATATATGAAAATCATCCATCTTATGCTGCCGCATATCCAGCATATTACAAATATCAGCAGCGCCAATATCCAGATTCCGATTATGGATATCCACGTTATAATAGCGTGGGGCAGCAGCCCCATGTGCGTAATCAAGCTCTTTTTTTCATTGGGATCGTGCGCTGTTATGAGATAGTCAACCGTCACTCCGAAGATGTCCGCCATGTTTTTGAGTACAGCTATATCGGGAAGCGACTCCGCGCGCTCCCACTTTGAAACAGATTTATCGGAATAATTGAGCTTCGCCGCAAGATCAATCTGAGTCATTCCTGCCTGACGCCTTAGCTGTATTATGTTGCTTGCAAGAACGGTTTCTATCTCTTTCATTATATCTACTCCTGTTTAATATCAGAATAAATCAATCTATTATTTTGCAAAGAACGCAACCGCGATAGAGCCGGGACCGATATGCGTTCCGATAGTCGCGCATATTCTCATAACCGGAAGCTCGGCGGTGTGCCCCTCCCAGAAGTGTCTGGAATCGGCTACGTACTTATCCAGCACGGTTCTATCGCTGCCGGAACATGCAAGCGTGAACGGCATATCAAAATCAACCTCTCCGCACCTTGATATAAGCTCGGCTAAAAGGTTGTTGCCGTTTTTCGAGCCGCGCGCCTTGCCCACAAGCTTTACCTCGCCGTCGTCGATATCGACAACAGGCTTTATCGAAAGCATTGTTCCGGCAATCGCGGCGGCAGCCGATATTCTTCCGCCCTTTCGCAGATAGTCAAGGGTATTCAGAAGTCCCAGAAGACATATCTTAGAGCGTTTTTCCTCTAACATGGAGACTATTTCCTCAGCCGATCTTCCCTCGTCGACAAGACGCTGGGCGTACTCGATGAGTATTGCTTCGCCAAGAGTTGCGTTGAGGCTGTCCACAACAAAGGCTTTTCCGCCAAAGCCCTCCGCCGCTATGCGGGCGCTCTGATATGTACCCGAAAGCTTGGATGAAAGGGTTATGGCAATGGGGGTGTCTCCCGCGGAAATAACCTCGCCGAACGCTTTTTCGTAATCATAAGGCGTCAGTTGGGATGTAGACGGCAGAGTGTCCGACTCGATAAGCTTGTCAAAAAAGCTGTCGGGGTCGAGGTCTATGCCGTCAAGATACTGCTTGTCGCCGAACGTGACCGTAAGCGGCAGGAACAGCCAGCCTTTTTCCTTTGCCTTTGCGTATGGGATGTCTGATGCTGAATCGATAATCAATCTGATTGACATTTGCTTCTCCTTTTGGTATTGCTTAATGTCAACGACTGAGATAATCCTTTAAGTACTTTACTGCCTGAACGTAGCCTTCAAAGCCCAATCCCATGTAGGTCTTGATGCAGGCTCTTCCGGCATAGGATATCTGCCTGAAATCCTCCCTCGACTTAACGTCGGAGATATGAACCTCCACTGCTGGGATGGCAACAGCCTTTAAAGCGTCTAAAATGGCAACGCTTGTGTGAGTGTATGCGGCGGGATTGATAACAATGCCGTCGAATACGCCGTATGCCGACTGGATTTTGTCGACTATGTCGCCCTCGTGGTTGGACTGGAAAAATTCCGGCTGTATGCACTCCTCCTCGCAAGCTTTGGAGATAAGCGCAATAAGCGACTTGTAATCCTGCCTGCCGTAAATGTCAGGCTCTCTCAGACCCAGCATGTTGATGTTGGGACCGTTGATTATCAGTATTTTCATTTGCAATACCTCTTTATTAGCCGCACTGAGCGGCAATTATATTATAGCATGAAGATGTTGATTTGTCAACATCTCAATTACCAATCAAACTTTCAAAAGCAAAAAACTAAAAAGTTCGCCAGCCTTTCAAGGCTGCAGGGTCTTGGGGCAGCGCCCCAAGTCGCGACCCGCAGGTCGCGAAATCCCCTACGAAGTAAAACGCAGGAGAGGGAGTAGCATTAATTTCGGTCTGACGCCCGAAATAAATGCAAACAGTCCGGTGGACTGTTTTTCAGTGGGGAAACCACCGTAAGGGGTTTCCCTATGGACGTGCAGAGCGCGTCCATGACTGCACAAAGTAATAGCTAAAGCCAAACTCAAATATTACATCAAACATGATAGTCCACTTTTTAAACCGCCAACAAAGTTGATTTATCAGTTTCCCCTCAATACTCCGTCAAAAGCTTCTCAACAATCTCATCCACCGTGTCACCGATAGCTCCATCATTGCTGACCTCAAAATCTGCAAAACGGCGATACATCGGCTCACGCTTTTTTGCAAGCTCTGCCATATCCGAGCTCTGCGAAATCGGTCTGCCGTCGGTCGGAAGAGCGGCGATATCCCTTTTAATCCTGACTATAACGCCGTTCTGGTGCAAAAGCGGATAGTTTTCGGGAACGGTTACGCATCCCCCGCCGGTAGATATTATCTTTCCCGACTGCTTTCCGGCTTCCGCGAGCACTTTAGTCTCGATGGCGCGGAAGCTTTTTTCGCCGCCGGAAGCAAAAATCTCAGGAATGGTCATTCCTGCAAGACGCTCGATTTCAGCGTCGGCTTCAATCACCTCACGCCCAAGCCGCCTTGAAAGAACGCTGCACACCGCAGATTTGCCGCTTCCCGGCATACCTATTAAAACTATATTTCTGAGTTCTCGCGATAGACGGCATTCGATATAGTCAATAAGCTCGTCATCAAGGCTGATGTCTCTGAAAAGCTCGCTCGACTTTTTTGCCTGAGCCACCAGCATATGCAGCCCGCTTTTGTGCGGGATTCCTTTTTCCTCCGCCTGAAGAATAATTTTAGTGCGCAGAGGGTTGTAAACAATGTCTAAAACGCCCTTGCAGCTTGGAAAATCGTCGAGATCAACTGCCGCTTTGCCATTATTGGGATACATCCCCACCGGCGTTGTGTTGACTATTATTTCAGCGTCGGCATGCTTGGAAATATTGGAATAGTTGTTCTCTCCGCTTCGGCTGATAACGGTAACCTCCGCGCCCATTGCTTCAAGAACCGCGCAGATAGTAACACTTGCCCCGCCGCTTCCCAAAACTATGGCTTTCTTTCCGCTAACGTCTATTCCGGAGCGCTCAACCATGCTCATAAAGCCGTAATAGTCGGTGTTGTAGCCGTAAATCTTGCCGTTTCTGCGAACGAGCGTGTTGGCACTTCCCAACTTGCAGGCAGTGTCCGAAAGCTCGTCGCAAAGCGATGCCGCAACCATTTTATAGGGGATGGTGACGTTTATTCCGTCCCACCTGCCGTTTTTTATGAAGTCTTCAACCTCATCCGGCGATTTTTCGTAGAGCTTGTATTCATAATCGCCCAAAAGAGCGTGTATCTGGGGCGAATAGCTGTGACCCAGATGCTCGCCCAAAAGCCCCGAGCGCAGGCGTGGTTCACGAGTCCTCATATGATTTCACTGTAGCTGCCGAGGTAGTTGTATTCCTCGCAGATGTCGTCAAGCTCGCTCATGAGCTGTAAAAACTCGGGAGAATAAACCGGCGCGTCGAGGTCGAAATAGAACATAAACTCAAATTCGCGCTCGGGTATCGGGCGGCTTTCAAGCTTTGAAAGGTTGATTCCCAGCGCGTACAGTCTCGAAAGAAGCTTGTAAAGCGAGCCGGGCTTATCCTCCAATACCGCTAAAAGGCTGGTGCGGTCTGCACCCGGGTATATCTCCAGATTCTTTGAGATGCAGATAAAGCGGGTGTAGTTGTTGTCCTTGTCCTGAACGCTTGGCTTCAGGCACTTAAGACCGTAAAGCTTCATGCACTCGCGGGAGGAGAGCGTTGCAATGTCGTTTCTGTCCGACTCGGCAACCATTCTTGCCGCAACCGCGGTATTCTCGCAGGGGATAATCTTGACTCCCTTAAGAGAGGAAAGGAACTCCGAACACTGGGTTATCGCCTGCTGGTGGGAATATATCTCCTTGATATCGGACAGCTCTGTTCCCGGCTTTACAAGCAGGTTGTGGTCAACCTTAAGGCGGATGCTTCTTACGATGCTGAACTTATACTTTGTCATCAGGTCGTAGACGGAATTAACCGAGCCTGCGGTGCTGTTTTCAAGCGGCACAACGCCGTATTTGCAAAAGCCCTTGTCGACCGCCGAGAACACGGCGTCGAAGTTGGAGAAGTACATTATATTTGCACTCTTGAAAAGCTTGTCGCAGGCGATCTGGGCATACGCGCCCTCAACGCCCTGACAGGCAACCGAGGTTCTTTCGGGGAACAGCTTGGGGGTCTCGTTTATTGCCCGGGAAATGGAATCCGCAAGTTCGCTTCCAGCGCCGATAAGCTTGTTCTGATAGCTTCTGCTCAGCTCGAAAATCATCGAATAAAGCAAAGAGGTGTACTCCGAAAGCTCCTCAGGAACTTCGGTAACTACCTGCTTAAGCTTTTCGCGCTCGCGGCGGACGTCCAGAACCGGAAGTGAATTTTCCTTTTTGAACTCGGCAATTTTTGCCGACACTCCCATCCTCTGAGCAAAAAGTTCAACAAGCTTATCGTCGATTTCGTCTATCATTTTTCTGTAATCGTCTCTGTTCATTATAATCTTTCCTTTCGTACTGTCAAGCCTGATTCTATATATCTGCGGAAAATCCCGCTAAATTTCTCTTTTGCGCGACAAAAGCGTGTCGTAAACCGCGATTGCAGCCGCCGCTTCTATGCATGGCACCGCTCTTGGGACTATGCAGGGGTCGTGCCTTCCGTTTATAATAAGCTCCTCAGGCTGCAAGCTGCCTAAATTAACGCTCTGCTGAGGCTTTGCGATAGACGGTGTTGGCTTGATTGCCGCCCTGAAGATAAGCGGCATACCGTTGGTTATTCCGCCTAAAATTCCGCCGCAGTTGTTGGTTAAGGTGACAATTTTGCCGCCCGATACCGAGTATTCGTCGTTGTTCTCGCTTCCATAAAGCCTTGAAGCTTCAAAGCCCGCGCCGAACTCAATTCCCTTTACCGCAGGAATCCCGAACACTATTTTTGCGATTCTGTTCTCCATACCGTCAAACATTGGGTCGCCAAGTCCTACGGGAAGCCCCAGAATCTTGCACTCGATGATACCGCCGACCGAATCGCCGTTTTGCTTTGCCGAAGCAATGCACTCCTGCATTTTCCTGCCCTGCTCGTTGCTGACCGTCGGGAACTCCTTGTCGGATGTGGACACGTTAAGCTCGCCGCAGTCCTCAATGTCCTTTATAGAGGCAATGCGTGAGATTACCGTTATCCCCTGCTTTTCAAGCTGCTGGATTGCTATAGCACCGGCTATGCACAAAGGAGCCGTCAGCCTTCCCGAAAAGTGACCGCCGCCTGCGTAATCCTGATTTCCGCCGTACTTAATCTCGGCGGTATAGTCGGCATGACCCGGTCTTGGCAGAACCTTAAGGTTTGAATAGTCCTTCGAGCGGGTGTCGGTGTTTCTTATTATCGCGGTTATGGGTGTGCCGCATGTTATGCCGTCTTTCACTCCGCACAGAAATTCGGGGATGTCCCCCTCCTTGCGGGCGGTTGAATAGGCGTTTCTGCCCGGGGCTCTTCGCTCCATAAAATTACAGAGCCGCTCGAAGTCGATATCGCAGCCGGCAGGTACGCCTTCAAGCGTCATGCCGATAGCCGCCGAATGGGACTGACCGAATATGGTCAGCTTTATATTTTCACCGTAGGTTGAGCTCATGATGTCCTCCTATACTTATTTCTCGTTAAAAAGTGTCTGCAAAATCGCTGCAAAATCTATAATATAGTTATTTTGTTGTGATTTTACAGTAATACTTTTACAAGAAATTAGTATTACGATTAGTTATTGTCCTTGAATATATCTTCGTCCCAGAATCTGGGGTAAGATTTTGCGACACATTCCGCGCCGTCTATTACAACATCTTCCGTACAGATTGAAGCCGCCAACGCTGCCGACATTGCAATTCTGTGGTCGTTGCAGGAATCCACTTTGCCGCCCTTCAAGCCGCCTGTGCCATGTATCACAATTCCCTCCGGAAGCTCGCAGGCGTCACCGCCGAGAGAGTTTATAAGCGCGCAGGTGGTGGCGATTCTGTCCGACTCCTTTAATCTTAGCCGTCCCGCGTTTACAATATGCGTCTCGCCCTGCGCCGCAGCCGCCACAACGCATAGCGGCGGAATGATATCCGGTATCTGCGAAGCGTCGATGGTTATACCTGTAAGGCTTCCCTTTGAGACGGTTATTCCCCGCTCACATGGGGTGATATTCGCGCCGAACTGCGATAAAAGCTTTAATATCTGCTTGTCCCCTTGATTCGAGCTTGGATTCAGCCCCGAAACGGTTATGCCCTTTTCGCTGAACGCTCCCATGCAGAGGAAAAATGAAGCACTTGAATAGTCCCCCTCGACTATGCATCTTCCGGGAATATTGGGCTTCTGCAAGCCGGGGATATGGTAGCTCCAGCCGGTTTTATCGTATCTCAGACCGGCAATTTTCATAGCGTCCTCGGTCATTTTGATATAGTTTTCCGACTGAACCTCGCCGGTAACGGTAAGGGTCGAATCCTCCCCGACAATCGGCAGTGCCATTAAAAGACCGGATATATACTGCGACGAAACGTTGCCGGCAAGCCTGTATTCCCCGCCGGAAAGCCTGCCGGTGCAGGTAATGGTTTCATCTGTTTTTTCTATTTTCATTCCGTGGCGGATAAGCTCGCCGTCGAGCGGTGCTAACGGACGGTTTATAAGCCTTCCCTTTGGGAAAAACTCCGCGTTCGCGCCCAGAGCGCCCACCAGCGGAAGCAAAAATCTTAAGGTGGAGCCGCTTTCTCCACATTCCAGCCGGCAGACGCCCTTTGGAATCTTCCTTAACGGGAACACCGAAATCACTTTGCCGTGGATATTAATCCTTGCGCCCAAGGCGTTAAGGCAGCTTACGGTCGCCTCGATATCTTTCGAGATGCCGTCGCAGATGATATTGGTTTCGTCCTCTGCCAGCGCAGCGATTATCAACGCTCGATGTGCCTGCGATTTCGAGGACGGCACCTTTACTATGCCGCTTCTTTGACCGGATTTGATGGTTTTAATCATTTTGCAATTCCTTTCGCGCGGCTCAGATTCCCGCTTTTATCCATTCGTACAGCTCAGCTTTCGGGATTTTTTTAAGCTCCGCGTGACCTATTGCTGTGGGTACAACTATCGTTATGCTGTCGTCGTCCGCCTTTTTGTCGGCTAAAGCCGCGCTGTAAAGCTGTTCGGCGGAAAACTCGGTTTCAGTTGGCAGACCGTACTGCTTTATCAGCGAGAGTATCTCTCCCAAATCATTATCGGAAAGATATCCCATTTTATTCGCCGCGCGGGATATCACCGCCATTCCTATTGCAACGCCCTGACCGTGCAGAACCTCAAAGCCCGAGCAGGCTTCTATAGCGTGACCGACGGTGTGACCCAGATTGAGTATCATGCGCGCACCGGTGTCCCGCTCGTCGCAGGCTACAACATCCCGCTTCATTTCAACGCTTTTGGTTATGACATATTCAAGCTGAGCTTCGACATCCCGCTCACTGAGTCTTTCAAAGAACTCACCGCTTCCGAAGACGGCGTACTTTATCACCTCACCGCAGCCGCATAAAAACTGCTCCTGCGGAAGGGTTTTGAGCGTGTCGGGGTCGCATATCACCATAGACGGCTGGTAAAACGCTCCCACCTGATTTTTGCCGTGTTCTAAATTGACGGCTGTCTTTCCCCCGACCGAGGAATCCACCATCGCAAGCAGGGTTGTTGGGATCTGGATAAATCTTATTCCACGCTGATAGGTCGCCGCGGCAAAGCCGGTAAGGTCGCCGACAACTCCCCCGCCGAGAGCGGCAAGGCTGTCGCTTCGGGTGAAGCGGTTTTCAAGCAAAAATTCCAGAAGCTCGGTGTATACCTTTATTGATTTTGATTTCTCACCGTGCGGGAAAACAAAGCTCAGCACGCGGAATCCCGCGGCTTCAAAGCTTTTCATCACTCTTTCACCGTAGATGGGAAATACGTTATCGTCCGAAACTATGCATATGGTTTTTCCTTTGAGTACCGCCCCCGCAAGCTCTCCGGCACGGTCAATTATGCCATGCTCAATAAGAACGTCGTATTCAAGCGAGGCGGTTATGTGAACGGTTGTCATCTGCCGTCTACCTCCTCTTTAATACGCTTACCGTCGGCAAGGAGCTTTATGAGAGTTTCGCTGTCGCTGTCGTGAATCGCCTGCTTGTATTCCGAAAGACTGTTTATTATCAGGTCAAGCTCCTTTTCAAGGTTGTCCTTGTTGTCTATAAACAGCTCAGCCCACATTTCGGGATTCAGCCACGCCACCCTTGTCATGTCCTTGTAGCTTCCGGCTGAAAAGCCTTTGTGCGCCATAGCCGTCGGGCTTTTTATATACGCGTTGGAGACTACGTGGGCAAGCTGGGAGGTGAAGGCTATCATCTCGTCGTGCTTTTCGGCTGTGGTAACGGTTATTCTGCCTATGCCGGTGGGCTTTAAAAGCTCCTTTATGCGGCTTAAAAGCCTGATATCGTCAAAATCCGGAGGGACTATTACCATTGGCGCATTTACAAACATATTCGCGCGGGCATATTTCAGTCCTGAGTACTGAGTTCCAGCCATGGGATGTCCGCCAACGAAGGTGAATCCATACTTCTCGGCAATCCTGAATCCCTCGCGGCAGATGATCCTTTTTGTGCCGCAGCAATCTATAACTATCGGCTTTTTGCCGAAGTGCGGACCCATTTTCTCCATCCACTCGATTGAAGCTTCGGGGTAGAGGCTTACAAGCACGATATCACATTCTCCGAGATTCTCAGCCGTAAGCTCTGCGCTGATTATCTCGCTGATTTTTGCAAACTCGGTTACAGACTTTGTTCTGTTCCATGCATAAACTGTGTGACCTGCCTCTTTATAGGCTTTGGCAAACGATCCGCCGATAAGTCCTAAACCGACGATTCCTACTGTCATATCAATTCATTCCTTTTATAATAAGGTAAAATATAAATTACTTGATGATCTCTCTAACCGCTTCAACCTTCTTGACAAGTGCGGCGTATTCTTCCGGCTTAAGCGACTGCGCACCGTCGCAAAGGGCGTGCATGGGGTCGTTGTGAACCTCGATTATAAGACCGTCCGCACCGGCGGCTGTGGCTGCCAACGCCATCGGAGGAACAAGTCTTGACATACCGGTGGCATGACTGGGGTCGGCAATAACAGGAAGGTGCGAAAGCTCCTTAAGCATAGGTATCGCGGAGATGTCCATAGTGTTTCTGGTGTAGTCGCTGTAGGTGCGTATTCCTCTTTCGCAGAGAATGATGTTTTCGTTGCCGCTTGACATGATGTATTCCGCGCTCATCAAAAGCTCTTTAAGGGTGTTTGCAAGACCTCTCTTTAAAAGTATAGCCTTGTTGGTTTTGCCAAGTTCCTTTAAAAGGTCGAAGTTCTGCATATTTCTTGCGCCGACCTGCAAAACGTCTACGTCCTCGAACAGCGGAAGATCAGAAACGCTCATAATCTCGGTTACTATCGGAAGACCTGTTTCCTCGCGCGCAATTTTTAAAAGCTCGATTCCCCTGCCCCTCAGACCTTGGAAGTCATAGGGCGAGGTTCTGGGCTTAAATGCTCCGCCGCGCATCATGTTGGCTCCTGCAGCCTTAACGGCTTTTGCAACGCAGACTATCTGCTCCTCGGTTTCTACCGAGCAGGGACCCGCTATCATGCAGAAATTGCCGCCGCCGATTTTCACGCCCTTAACGTCTACAACGGTATCCTCGGGGTGGAATTTGCGGTTGCAGCATTTAAAGGATTCCGAAACCCTTGTTACCGACTCGACTATATCAAGGCTTTCTATCAAGTCTTTGTCTACCTTGCTGGTGTCTCCTATAAGACCCAGAACAGTGCTGTATTCGCCCTCGGAGATGTGCACGCCTATGCCCATTCCCTTAAGCCAGTCTATAAGCTGCGCTCTTTTTTCCTCGCTGACGTTTCTTTTAAGTGCTACTACCATTTTATTTCGTTCCTTTCATATGGAGCCGGACGTTTTATCCGGCTTGATTTTTTGTTACAAAACAAAAGCCGCACAAGTTGTAACCTGTGCAGCCAATACAAAGCGTTAAAAGAATTTTTGCAACACAAATTACCTTTACATCTGAAAATCAAACAGCGGTAAAGTAAAAGTAATATGCATAGCCAAAATCAAAAATGTTCAACATAGTGATTTTCTCCTATAGCGCTTAATTTCATGAGACAATTATAACATACGTTTCGGATTTGTCAAGTGTTTTTTATAAATTTAAAGTGGAAAAGTGAAGAATCTCCATCCTATACAAAAAATCAATGCAATAATCACAATAAATCATTGAAAAAAATAATAAAAGAATGTATTCTTGAGTTATGAAATTAACTCATACAACTCATGGAGGCATATACATGAAAACCATTTTACTTTACACCAGAGAGCCGCTCGATTCTGCTATCTACGACCCCAAGCTTGCCTACAGTATGCATATAGCATTAAAGACCGAATCGGGATACACCGCTCTCAACCACAATTCCGGCGTGTTCTTTGCAAAAGCCACCGAAAACGCAGACGGCACACTCAATTCAAAGACCCTGCGTTCGCCCATAGCCTTTAAGCTTGCCGACGGCGGCTATGGAATCATGGCAGTTCGCACCAACGAAATCGGCAATACCGATAACGAAAGCATTGGAAGCGTTTTAGTCGCCAGAACCGACGACTTTATCTCCTACACCGAAATAGGTCTTTTAAAGCTGAGCGATTCCGAAATCCAAGCCGTCAGCTGCAAATACTGCGAGAACGGCAAGGCTTACAAGGTATGCTACACAACCGAAGACGGCTGCAAAATCTTCAAACTGACCGACTTCGACTCTCTTTCGGGTGTGCCTGTTGACAGCTGCCCGGGCGGATGCGAGGTAACCGTCCCCGAAGTAAGCTGTGATATCGAGGGTGCGCGCCCAAGCTGCGAGATTGAGGTGTCCGACGAAATTGCCGACCGCCTTGTAAAAAAGCTGACAACTCCCGTAAACGTTGAAATGAGAGTTCCTGCCGAAACTGACGTTAAGTGCGCAGGATGTGTCGGCAAGATAACCGCAACGGCTGTATATTCCGACGGCTCGACCGACGAAAAACGGGTAGACTGGGATATCAGCGGCATTGACTTTAATAAGCCCGGAAAATATGAGATTTGCGGCAGAGTTCATCAGGACCACTTCGAGTTTCCCATCGCCACCAACCGCGCCGACCCCTGCGTTGCAAGATGGCATGGCAAATACTACTTCATTGCCACCAACGACGCCGACGGCAACCACACTTTATATATACGGTGCGCGGACAGCATCCCCGAGCTTGTAAACGCCCCTGAAACGCTTTTGCTGGATTCCAATACCTATGAGGACATCGGCGGACTTTTGTGGGCGCCCGAGTTCCACGAGATAAACGGCAGACTTTATATCTTCCACGCGGCAACCCCGGGCGAGTTCTTCCGTGAGGAAAGCCACATCATGGAGCTGCGCGAGGGCGGAGACCCAATGGTAAGAAGCGACTGGTCGCGTCCTCAAAGAATAGTCAAGGCGGACGGAAGCGAGCTTTGCGAAGCCGGCAAGGTCATCACCCTTGACATGACCTGCTTTGAGTGGCAGGGCGAATACTATGTTATCTGGTCGCAAAGACAGTTTTTGCCTGTGGATCAGGGCGCATGGCTTTATATCGCAAAGCTTAACCCCGATCACCCCCGCAGACTTTTAACCGAGCCGGTGGTGCTTTCAAAGCCCGACTACGGCTGGGCAAACAATCACACCTTTGTTGATGAGGGTCCCTTCTCACTTATCAGGGGCGACAAGCTTTGGATATCCTTCTCAAGCGCGGCGGTGGATTCAACATATGTAGTGTCCTTCCTGTCGATAGACAAGGGCAAAGACCTGCTTGTCAGGGAGAATTGGACGAAAGCAAACTTTCCTGCCATGACCTCGCGCTGCGTTGATGGCGAGTTCGGCACCGGTCATAACGCATATGTCATAGACGAAGACGGCAAGGTATGGAACACCTACCATGCAAGACCGGGAATCGACGCTCCCCGCTCCAGCGGAATAAGGAGAGTACATTTCAACGTCTACGGCGAACCGGTTTTAGATATGACCGAGGAAATGGACATCAAGCCGGAGTTAAAAGACGTTAAAACCATAATTAATGTTAAATAATTATTAATAAAGGAGCTGACACATATGCTATACGCTTTTCCCCCAAAAAGCAGAGAAATCACCGATTACAAGCTTGAAGGCAACATTCTTTACTTGTATTCTGAAGCAGTAAAGCACAGAATCATCCCGATTGCCGAGGACATCGCCCGCATAAGCTGCACCGACACGGAAAGCTTTGATTCCGGCGAAAAATCCGGAGTGATCCTGAAAACCGTTTCGGACGGCTGGAAGCTCAGCGCCGACAGCGATACGCTGAAATTTTCGTCAGCCGCGCTGTCAATAGTAATTGACCGCAAAACCGCTTCGTTCTGCTATTCTGACGGCGACGGCAGGATACTGCTGCGTGAAAAAAAACGCGATGCCAAGGAGCTTGACGGCTTTACAGCCTACAAGCGGGAGGCCTCCACAAAGGAGAGCGTTAAGACCGCAGACGGAGAGAAGACTGTAGTCACCGACGGCAAAAAAATCGAGTGGGGCAGGCTCTGCCACACACGGCTGAACCTCTGCTTTGACGACGGCGAGGCGCTGTACGGCTTGGGTCAGCACGAGGAAGGCTTTATGAACCTTCGTGGAAAGACGGTTTATGTCTATCAGGCAAACCGCAAAATCGCAATTCCTATGCTTGTTTCCTCCAAGGGCTGGGGAATGCTTTTCGACACCTACAGCCCGCTTATCTTCAACGACAACGAATACGGAAGCTATGTTTACACCGAAGCCGACCGCGAAATGGACTTCTACTTTATAAGCGGCGGAAATCCCGACGGCGCAGTAAAGGGCTACCGCAGGCTCACCGGAAAGGCTGCAATGCTCCCGAAATGGGCGTTCGGCTACATTCAGTCGCAGGAAAGATACGAAAGCTTTGACGAAATTATCTCGACAGTCAAGGAGTTCCGCAAGCGTGATATCGGCATCGACTGCATAGTTCAGGACTGGTGCTCGTGGCCGGACAATATGTGGGGACAGAAATCATTCCACCCTGTCCGCTACTCCGATCCCGCGGAAAACATCTCGAAAATACATGAGCTAAATGCTAAATTCATGCTTTCAATATGGCCGAATCCCAGCAACACCGCACCGGATTACAAAGAATTCTCGGAAAATTGCTTTATGATATAGACAGACGACTATTACAACGCCTTCAGTCCGGAAGCCCGCGACCTCTACTGGAAGCAGGTGCGGGAAAATCTGTGGAAATACGGTATTGACGCTTGGTGGTGCGACAATTCCGAGCCCTATGCTCCGGAGTGGAATCACATAGTCCGCGCATGCGAGGGCAGAGCATATGAGGAGTTCGTCGCCGCCGCCAACGACAGATTCGACCCCGATAAGCTGTGCGAATATCCCTTCCGCCACGCTCAGGCTCTATATGAGGGTCAGAGGGGTGAAACTGATAAAAAGCGCGTGGTAAATCTTACAAGATGCGCCTACACCGGAAGCCAGCGATTCGGCACAATACTGTGGTCGGGCGACACCTCTGCCACTTGGGACACCTATGCCAAGCAGATAGCCGCAGGACTGAATTTCTGCGCTTCGGGACTTCCCTACTGGACTATGGACATCGGCGGATTCTTTGTTAAAAAATCGGTAAACTGGTACTGGGACGGCGACTATGACAACACCGTTGCCGACCCCGCATACAGGGAATTATATGTAAGATGGTTCCAGTGGGGTGCGTTCCTGCCCATCTTCCGCGCTCATGGAACCGACTGCCGCCGCGAGCCTTGGGCGTTTGAGGACAAAAACGATATGCGCTTCTACAACGCCTTAGTCAAGGTAAATCACTTAAGATATACGCTCCTGCCTTACATCTATTCCGCCGCCGCAAACGCTTATTTTGAGGACGGCTCGATAATAAGACCTCTTGCATTTGAATATCCCGAGGACGAAAAGGTTCAGGACATCAAAAATCAGTATATGTTCGGCGCGGACATGATGGTGTGTCCGGTTACAAGACCTATGTACTTTGACGCTGACGGCGAAATTGCAAAGCCCGACTTAAACGTTTCGGTTTATCTTCCCGAGGGCGGATGGTACAGCCTTTCAACCGGCGAATACTTCGAGGGCGGAAAGTATATAAGCGTCTGCGCGCCTCTGGACGAGATTCCCGTGTTTGTTAAGGCAGGCTCAATTATTCCCTTCGCTTCATACAAGCCTTATGCTCAGGCGGAGGACGATATCACGCTGACGGTATTCCCCGGCAAGGACGGCGAAACGGCTCTTTATGAAGATTCCGGCGACGGCTACGGCTACGAAAACGGCGAATACAAGCTGACAAAAATTATCTGGCACGATTCCGAAAGACGGCTTGAAGTGTCGGACGGCAGAACATTTGATTTTAAGGTTATATAAAATATCGCAAACGGCGGTGGGATAAACGTCCTGCCGCTGGTTTTTTGTATTATTTCCACTATGTTCTAATATTATTTAACATAAGTCGGAATTTTTATCTCATAAAAAAATCTTTCAAAAAATATTCATAAAAATTTCGACAAAAGTACCCACAAAACCGAAAAAGTGTGCTATAATGTTATGTTGAAGAAACGGCTGCCTTGATAACGCCGTTTCATCGCAAGAATACTTTTGGGAGTCTACATAGTATGAACGTATACCGCGCAGGAATAGACATCGGAAGCACAACGATAAAGCTTGTTGTGCTTGACGATAACAACAATATCATATTCGGAAAATACCGCCGCCACTGTGCCCAGATCCAGCCCGCAATGCAGGAGCTTTTGGCTGAGGCAAAGGCAGAGCTTGGCGATTTTCGGCTTCGGCTAAAAATCACAGGCTCAGGCTCGATAAATCTGGGCAAGGCACTTAATATTGCGTTTGTTCAGGAGGTCGCGGCAGTTGCATCCGCTTTGGAATATTTAGCCCCTCAGACCGACGTTGCCATTGAGCTTGGCGGAGAGGACGCAAAAATTATATACTTCACCGGCGGTCTTGAAGAAAGAATGAACGGCGTATGCGCCGGCGGTACAGGCTCGTTTATCGACCAGATGGCTGCGCTTTTGCAGACCGACGCTGCCGGCTTAAACGAGGAAGCCCGCAACTACAAGCGAATCTACCCCATCGCCGCGCGCTGCGGAGTTTTCGCGAAGACTGACATCCAGCCGCTTATAAACGAGGGCGCGGCAAAATCCGACCTTGCGGCTTCGATTTTCCAAGCTGTAGTCAACCAGACCATTTCGGGACTTGCCTGCGGAAAGCCAATCCGCGGGTGCGTGGCGTTTCTGGGAGGACCTCTGCACTTCCTGCCGGAGCTGAAAAAGGCGTTTATCCGCACCCTTTCGCTCACGCCGGACAAGGTTGTCGATCCTGAAAACTCACACCTTTTCGCCGCAATGGGCGCTGCTTTAGAAGCCGGCGACGCCGACGATATCTCGCCGGACGAGCTTATCGAGCGTTTGCGCTCCGGAATAAGCATGGAATTTGAGCTTAAACGCCTTGAACCGTTGTTTGCCGACGAAGCCGAATATAACGAATTTTTGGAGAGACACTCCAAGGCAGTCGTCAAAAAGGGCGAGCTTGAAAGCTACTGCGGAAACTGCTTTTTGGGAATAGACGCGGGCTCGACAACAACAAAGCTCGCGCTGATTGGCGATGGCGGCGAGCTGCTGTTCTCATATTATGCTTCAAACCTCGGCTCACCTGTTCAGACAGCTATAAAGGCGATGGAGGAGCTTGGAAAGCGTCTGCCCTGCACCGCTAAAATCGCACGCTCCTGCTCCACCGGCTACGGCGAGGCTCTATTAAAGTCGGCGTTTTCTTTAGACTGCGGTGAGGTTGAAACCATTGCCCACTGCACCGCCGCTTCATTTTTCGACCCCAAGGTCGACTGCGTTATGGATATCGGCGGACAGGACATGAAGTGCATAAAGCTTAAAAATTCCTCAGTAGATACAATAATGCTCAATGAAGCCTGCTCCTCGGGCTGCGGGTCGTTTATCGAGAATTTTGCGCAGTCTCTGGGCTACACTGCCGAGGAATTTGCCGAAAAAGCTTTGTTTGCGGCTCATCCCATAGATCTGGGAACGCGCTGCACAGTGTTTATGAACTCAAACGTAAAGCAGGCGCAGAAAGAGGGCGCGACCGTTGAGGATATCTCCGCGGGACTTGCCTACTCGGTCATCAAAAACGCACTGTTTAAGGTTATAAAGCTTTCAAGCGCAGCCGAGCTTGGCACTAATATCGTGGTTCAGGGCGGAACCTTCTTTAATAAAGCGGTTCTGCGGGCGTTTGAAAAGATTTCCTGCGCGCAGGTTGTCTGTCCGGACATTTCCGGAATAATGGGCGCGTTCGGTGCGGCGCTTATCGCAAAAGACAGCTACACCGGTCAGCCGTCGACTATGCTTTCAATCCCCGAAATACTTAAGCTTACATACACCACCTCGACCACCCACTGCAACGGCTGCTCAAATCACTGTATGCTTACTATAAACACATTCTCGGGCGGCAGACGGCACATCACCGGCAACCGCTGCGAAAAGGGTCTGGGCGCGGCATCGTCAAGCGAAAAGGGACCGAACGTTTACGCCTACAAGCTTGAAAGAATCTTCGGCTACGAGCCGCTTGAAAATCCCAAGCGTGGCGAGATAGGCATACCAAGAGTTCTTAATATGTACGAGAATTTCCCGTTCTGGGCAACCTTCTTTAAGGAGCTTGGATTTAAGGTGATTCTCTCGCCCAAATCCAGCCACAAGATTTACGAGCTGGGTATGGAAAGCATACCCTCCGAATCGGAGTGCTATCCTGCCAAACTTTCCCACGGGCACGTTCAGTGGCTGATAAACGGCGGCGTTAAAACCATATTCCACCCCTGCGTTTTCTATGAGCATCAGGAAAACAAAGGCGCGCAGAATCACTTTAACTGCCCGATTGTAATATCCTACCCCGAAAATCTCAAAAACAACGTCGAAGGCATTATCAACGGCGACGTAAGATACATCCGCCCGTTTATCGCGTTCACCTCCGAAAAGACAGCTGCGAACAGACTTGTTGAGGTCTGCGCAAAGGAATGGGGCATACCGGCGGAGGAGGTTATAAACGCCGTCCACTCGGCATGGGCTGAGCAGCACAAGTGCAAGCAGGACATACGCGCAAAGGGTGCCGAAGCTCTTAACTGGATGGCTAAAAACAACCGCCCCGGAATAGTGCTTGCAGGAAGACCTTATCACGTCGACCCCGAAATCAACCACGGTATTCCGGAGATGATATGCTCCTACAACATGGCTGTTTTAAGCGAGGACAGCCTGCCCATCAGCTTTGAGCAGGATAAGCCGCTTAGGGTCAACGACCAGTGGGTATATCATTCGAGACTGTATGCCGCCGCCGAGTTTGTAAGAAGCAGAAACGACCTTGAACTCATCCAGCTTAACTCCTTCGGCTGTGGTCTGGACGCCGTTACCACCGATCAGGTGTCCGAAATTTTAGAGCGTTCCAACAAGCTTTACACCGTGCTTAAGATAGACGAGGTTTCCAATCTGGGTGCGGCGAGAATCAGAATCCGCAGTCTTATTTCCGCGATGAACCAGCGTGCCAAGCGCGGCATAACCGCCAAGCCCAGAACCGCCGCCTACAATAGAGCGGTGTTCACAAGAAAAATGCGGAAAGAGGGCTACACCATCCTCTGCCCGCAGATGAGCCCCATACACTTTGACCTTTTAGAGCCGGTGTTCAAAAAGCACGGCTACAACATAGTAGTCATGGACAACGACAACCGCTCGGCTATAGATATGGGATTAAAATACGTCAATAACGACGCTTGCTTTCCCTCCATAACCGTTGTCGGGCAGATTATGGACGCTGTGCTTTCCGGAAAATACGACACCGACCGTCTTGCAATCATAATGACCCAGACCGGCGGCTGCTGCAGGGCAAGCAACTATGTCGGATTTATCCGCCGCGCGCTTGAAAAGGCGGGGCTGGGACACATTCCGGTAATATCCCTCAACGCCAACGGCATGGAGAAAAACGAGGGCTTTGTTATAACCCCCTCCCTGCTGTTTACATCCTTAAAAGCGGTTGTCATCGGCGACCTTTTGATGAGATGTCTTTACAGGGTCCGCCCCTACGAGGCTGTCAGGGGCAACGCCAACGCCCTGCACAAAAAGTGGAAAAAGATTGCCGTTGATTCGCTGATAAATCCAAAATCCAAGTGGAAATACAAGTCGGTCTGCCGCGGAATCGTCAACGATTTTGACAGGATGAAGCTTGCTAAGGGGCTTGTAAAGCCAAGAGTAGGCATAGTCGGCGAGATACTGGTTAAGTATATGCCGCTTGCCAACAATCACCTTGTTGACCTTCTTGAAAGGGAGGGTGCGGAGGCAGTCGTCCCCGACCTTATGGACTTTTTAAACTACTGCGCCTACAACTCGGTTTACAAGCACAGATTTTTGGGAACAAGCAAAATATCCTCAAAGCTGGCAGAAACGGTTGTCAAGGCGATAAGGCTTCTCAGAAAGCCCGCCATAGACGCGCTTAAAGCAAGCCGACGGTTTGAGCCGCCGATGAAAATCGAGGATATAGCAAGTCTTGCAAAGCCGATAATCTCGCTCGGAAACCAATACGGCGAGGGCTGGCTTTTAACCGGCGAGATGGCTGAGCTGATACGTTCGGAAGTGCCGAACATAGTATGCATACAGCCGTTTGCCTGCCTGCCGAACCACGTTGTGGGCAAGGGCGCAATCAAGGCTTTGAAGAAGGAGTATCCTCAGGCAAACATCGTTGCTGTGGACTACGACCCCGGAGCTTCTGAGGTAAACCAGTTCAACCGCATAAAGCTTATGCTTTCAACCGCTCAGAAAACGCTTGAAAAGGAAAAAGCGGCGGAAGCTCCAAACTTGAAGGAGCCTGAGATTGCGGGAAAAGCAACGGTTACGGAGAGCTGATTATGGGTGCAAAAAACGACAAAACCAACGTCATGCGGCTTTTGGACAAAGCCGGAATCGAATACAAGGTTCACAATTTCAACAGCGAGGATATCCCCAGCGGCTCGCAGGCGGCGGACATTTTGAGGATAGAGCACGGGCGGATGTTCAAAACTCTTGTCACCGTTGCAAAGTCCGGCGCGCACTATGTTTACATGATTCCAGTGGACTGCGAGCTTGATTTGAAAAAGGCGGCAGTCTGCGCTCATGAAAAGTCGGTCGAGATGCTCAAATCAAAGGATCTTCTGCCGCTTACGGGATACATCCACGGCGGCTGCTCCCCCATCGGCATGAAAAAGCCGTTCCCGACATTTTTACACAAAACCGCTCAGAATTACGATACCATAGTTTTCAGCGGCGGCAGAGTAGGGCATATGGTGGAGGTTTCGCCGGAGGGACTTCTGAAGATAGTTAAGTATACAGTCGCCGATATCACGGTATAATAGCTAAGATACTATCCCATAAAAAACCGTCATCACGCAAAAAAGTGTGATGACGGTTCTTTTTTATGTCAGCTTATTATCTCGGAAATAAGTATTCCCACAGCCGCGATTACCGCTCCGACCCCCATACCTATAAGCACGGCAACCAGCCTTTGATACGGTCTTTTGCCGATTTCCCGCTGAGTTGTTATTTCGTCCAGAGTTTTGCCCTCGGAAAACGCCACTATTTCCTTGTAGGTGGAAATGTTGTTGTCCTTTTTGATTCTTTCAACCTTGAAGGCATACACCATTGTCACCGCCCAGAGTGCCACTGCTATAATTATCCCCGGGATTTTCAACAGCACTATCAGCGGTACCGTTAGCAAAATCGTGAGAATAAGCAGTATTGAAAATATGCCGCTGTACTTGTTGAAGCGTTTGATTTCGTTTTGATTGATTTCCGATTTCATCTGTGAAATATCCTCCTTTAATAAAGCATCTACGGTCGTGCCGAATACCTGACTTAACAGCAGCACGCTGTGAATATCGGGATAGCTTTTTTCGGTTTCCCAGTTTGAAACGGTCTGCCGGGTGACATATACCTTCTCGGCAAGCTCCTCCTGCGACAAATTCATCTGCGCGCGGCGTTTTTTGATTTCATTTCCTATGTTCATGTCTGCCTCCGATTTAGTTTGTAGCTTTATTATAAGGAAATTTTACGGATATGTCTATCAAAAGTCTTTTGAATCGGCTTATTTGGGGGCTGCAAAACTACTTTTGCAAAGAAAACCCGCGCCAAAACTGACGCGGGTTTTATCT
>ENA-UOOC01000829-UOOC01000829.1-human-gut-metagenome-genome-assembly--contig:-C48old-NODE-829-length-28673-cov-5.148718_pt1 | contig 28673 bp, 53 predicted proteins | sample MGYA00242469_ERZ724016 | MGnify/ENA metagenome assembly ERZ724016 | reverse complement strand
TTGTTACATTTTGATTTTGTTACAAAGTTAAAACCTGCAAATGAAGCAAAAACAAGACCAAACAACATATAAATTAATCCAATGACTATAAAAGAATCATCTAAGTATATATTAATTTTTTTAACAAAATTAGGTGGGCTTTTATGCATTATATGTCGTATTGCAAAACAAATAATAAGTATAACTATTGAAATTGAAGGTAAAAAAAATAAAAATTCACACATATTTTTGTTTCTCCTTTGTTGGTTAAATGAATGTTTTTATAATTTAAATTATGATTTTAGAAGTTACTTATTTGATTCATATTTTTCTTTTGTTTTTTTAAAAGAATCCTTAATATATGAATCTCTTATCAAATGTATCATCATTTTAAAACATATATCATATACTTCGATTGTATCTGAATCGTTTAAAGATATTTGGCAACTGTTGGAATGCCTTATTTTATAGTTGTTAACAATATGTGATATAGATTTATATAAAGTATTATTTTTTTCTTGGTATTCTTTTTTATGCAATTCAATAAATTGATAAATTTTGAAGATCAATTTCTTTTTCTCTTCTATGTCATTTTCAATTCTAAAATCATTATATTCAAGTAGTGCTAATCTCAAATCATCTTCATTTTCAATAATTGACAATATACTATCGGTATCAGAATCACGTTTTATAAATGTATAGTGATTGTTAATTTTTTCTATAGAATAATTTGAAAAATTCATAATAATAGTAATATTTTGAATAATGATGTTAAATTTATCTTTATTTTTATTGAATAAAGTAGATAATACTAAATTGTAATTTGAGGGTTCACAAGAATTAGACAACCACATTATAAAATCTAGAATAAGTTGAAGGTAATATAAGCATTGAGTATTGTTCATTTTTTCAACTTGTAAAGGAAGACCTACCAAATCAAAAAAATCCTTGACGTTTATTGCAGTGTATCTATATGGCCAAAATTCAATATAGCTATCAAATAGTTCCCAAAATGAACAGTTACTATAATAATTTGCAGAGGTAGTGAATTGTAGAGTGCTTAAATATTTTTCTATGCGTAAACATTCTTTTTTTAAATCTGTTCTTTTTTCTAAATCAAAAATACTTTTTACCAATGTTTAATCCTCCAATCGTTATTTCTATACTAATTTCTCATTCAACGAATACCAAATCTTTAACGGTATTCCTTTTTCTTTTACAATAAATTCAATATTTTCTAGTTCTTTTATATTATGTAGTTCTTCGTACATCAGTAATCTAATAGCAAATTCATTTGCTTCTCTTTCTAATCGTGTTTTATAAACTCTTCTTAGAAAATTAAAACTGATGTCTTTATCAAAATGCAGGACGTAGTGTCCCAACTCGTGTGCTATAAGAAAATTTTCATAAGCACAATCCAAATCATTTCTAACAAATATGTAGCCTTTAGAATCAACAATCATCAGTCTTGAATCTAAAGTTTTTGCTTTGAAATCTTGATACTGGATAGATACATCCAAGTGATCAGCAATTTCTTTTACATTTGATGTTTTAAATTCATAAAATAGGGATTCTATTTTACTGTTTATATTCATCCATAAGCACACTCCTTTAAATAATGATTATTTGTGCTTTCTAGATATAATCTTCAACATATCAGCAATATCTTCTGCCATCTCCATTATTTCATCATCAGACATATTTTCTAAATCATACCCACCAAAGTCAGCAACCATTTCTTGTTTTAAAATAAAACTTAGTGCTTCTTGTGGGGTAGAGAAAGATATGTTTGATTTAGATGTATTTTCCTTTGGTTTGTCGTAAATAGACATATCACTATCAACATCAGTTCTACACATTATGTAATCAAGTGTTACATTGAAGAAATTTGCAATTTTTACCATTTTGTCAATTTCAGGTGTTCGCTTATTGTTTACATATTGAGAGACTGTTGCTTCAGAATCTGAATAACCATACTTTTCATTAAATTTTTCCACAAATTCTTTTTGAGAAAGTCCGTTCTTTTTTATTAATTTTTTTATTCTATCTCCCGGTCTATCATAACTCATTTTTAAGCCTCCTAAACAATCTTTTTCTTATATTAAAATTAACATTTTTTATAATAAAAGTAAAAAAGATTAGAGTGAACTTAACAAATATTATAATTTTTTATTGACTTTCAAATAGTGTTAAGTTACTATAGTAATGTAAAGTTAACGCAAACGTAAAGAGAGGTGAAACAATGAATGCAAAAATTAACACAAGGAAAATTAAAGCAAGACGTGTTGAGTTAGATATCAAGCAAAAACAGATGTCTGAAATGCTTAAATGTTCCACGGTTACTTATTCTAAAAAGGAACGTGGCATTGTAGATTTTGAAGGCAAGGAATTACTAATGGTTTCTCAGGTATTAAAAATACCAATGGAGGAACTATATATTTTACCTAATACTTAACGCAAACGTTAATTTTCTATCAAGCACAAACATATTTTAACTGATATTTGATGAAGTTTCCTAAAAAGACACTTTATTAAATACAAGAATTTGGAGTTTAAGAAAGGAGAAAAAAACTATGGATGAAACAAGAGAACAATATCTAGAAAGAATTATTAATGGTTCAACAGCTTACATCAATGTCAAAGAAAGAAGAGAAGAAAAAACAACAGAACAAATCATTAATGATTACGTTGGTGTTCTAAATCAAATTTTAGAAATTCTAAACATGGAAATTTTAGAAGATGAAGAACTTCATTATGTAAAACATTCATTAAGAAAAAGGTTTGAAGGTTCTATCTTACTTGGAATTTAGGAAAGGAGAGGTAATCATGGTAAGAGAATTATATGGTCCGCTGTTTTCAGTTAAAAAAGCTGCAAATTATCTAGGAATCGGAATAACTCGTACTTATAAGCTTGTTAACACAAATATTTTGAAAAGTATCAAGGACAAAAATGGTTCGTTGATTGCTAAGAGTGTTCTTGATGATTACATCGAAGAACAGTACCAAAAGAACGCAAGTTCTTAAAAATTAAATAAGTAATTACTGGTCATCAAGGAGCCAATCTCAAGCCTCCGATAACAAAATAGCATTGATGATTTACTAACTACAGACATAAAAAAAGAACTAATACCATACAAGTTTTTATTTAAAGAGGTTGGTTCCTTGATGGCTGGTAATGGAAAGGAAAAAGAAAATTTATGAGTAAAAATTCATTAATTATCATGTGCTGTATTTTGTTTATTGTCATTGCAGTTTTAGTACACAAGTTAAAGGAATTCAAATGGTATCAAAAATCCTACTATGAATTGGCAAATAAGATTACTAAAGATAGAAGAGATAGAAAGATGTTGGTTCGTGCGGATAGAGAAATGATCAAGAGTGAAATAGATAAAAAGTTTCTAGCAATTCTTAGAATTTCTCAAAGAGAAGATTATCCAAGAAATCGTTTTGAATTGGGCTATGAATCAGGAAGATTTGAAGTAGAAGTCAAAAACTTATTTCTATCAGGTGGACTTACAACACATGAGGAAAAGATTCTTAAAAAATGTGAATACATTGCAATGTTTGAAGTGAACGAAAAGGAGGTGTGATTTATGAAACTATCAGCAAGAGGTTTGGCCACGATTATTGTTATCGGTTGTTTTATCGCTAACTGTTTAGCAATCTTGGTCAGGAGTATATAAAAAAGGTGCCTATATCTAGGCACACAACATAGCAAGTAAATTCTAAGTCATTAAAGGAGAAAATGCAATATGAAAGTCAAAAAAAGAACATATTTTCTTATTTCAATATTAGTGATGTTTTGTATCATTGCTCCAATCTGTTACTACCAAAACAAATTGGATGCTTATAAAACAAAAGTTCAACAACAAAAGGGAAAGATTTCTCTTTTGGAAGATTATTACAGTGATGCTTTAGCTGATAAGAACCGCTTTGAAGATTTATATGATAGTGTTCAAGAGGATAACAAGTATCTTATAGCTCAATTAGAAGAACTTCAAAAATGAAGAACTCTTGGCCAATTTACTGTTACTTACTATTGGCCCGGAGAAGATATTTACGGTCGTTTAACTTCTACAGGTGCTATTGCTGAAGAGGGAAGAACTATTGCGGTAGATCCTTCAATCATTCCATATGGTTCTATAGTCTTGATTAATGGCAATGAATATGTAGCTCAAGACTGTGGAGGAGCTATCAAAGGAAACAAGATAGATATCTTTGTTGACAATCCGAAAATGCAAAAGTACACAGTAGAAATCTATATTAAAAGAGAGGAATAGAATATGACAAAAAAAGATTTAGAAGACATCATCCAAACCGCAAAAGCTGCAGGTGCAGATGTCAAGATTGTTCAAATTGGTTCAACTGAAAAGGAAACAGGAACAGATGAAAGACCAGCAGTACCATTGCTTAAATTAGAATTAAGCATCAAGAAAGATGGAGATGCACTTTCGGTATTAGCTGATGCTGATTGGAACATCTTAGGAAGTCTTTTCTTAGAAATGGCTCCAATCAATATTGACATTGAAAAGGTCAAAGAAATGTTTACACCGGCTAAAAATGCTTTCATGCATTACAGTAATGAATTGGATAACTATATCCAAGAACAATTTAAAGGAGCTTTAGAGGATGAAAAAGAAAGAATTAGAAGAAAGAGTTGCTGATTTAGAGAGTTCAATCATTTGCATGGAATGTAAGGATCATCTAGACAGTGATGATTATCTTCAACTTGGTTATCTCAATCAGGAATTAGCACAATGCAAAAAGGATCTAGAAAATGGAAACTACGAACTATGAGGAGTTTTTTCCTAATTGTAATGTCGATTATGTAAAAGATGAAAAACATTGGCATCAATTAAGAGGTAAAGGAATCGGTGGTTCTGATGCAGGAATTGTAATGAACGTCAATAATTACAAGACTCCCTATGAATTGTGGGAGGAAAAGACAGGTGCTAAAAAGCCTGTATTTCAAACGAGTGAAGCAATCGAAAAAGGGAATGCATTGGAACCCATCCTCATTGAATTGTTCGGTGTTCTTTATAAAAACAAGTTTGAATTGATTGATACGAAAGATATCAGTTTATCAAACAAGAAATATCCATTTTTAAGAGCAAATCTTGATGGAGCAATGATTGAAATTGCAACCAAAGAAAAATGGGGATTGGAAATCAAATCAACCACTATTCAAAACAGTGCAATGTTAAAAGAATGGGCCAATGATCACATTCCAATTACTTATTATTTCCAAGTCTTGCATTACATGATAACAACAGGATTAAGACATTTTGTTTTATATGCAATTCTTGATATTCCTTGGGCTAACAATGGTGCAGGAAAACAAGAAACAAGAGTTGTTTATCTACATTATGATGATTTGGTACTAGATGCTAAATATCTATTCAAAACGGAATTGTGGTATTGGTATTTAATAAAAACTAAAACTCCACCTCCATTTTTAGAAAACAGGAATAAGGAATTAAAAGAAGTCAGTTAGAAAGGAGAGCCTATATGAATGAAATTCAAATTAAATATGAAAACAATCAAATGCTAGTAAGTAGCTTAGAGATTGCTAAAAATTTTGGTAAAGAACACAAAAATGTGTTGCAAACAATTGGAAATCTCGTAGCTGAAAATTCAGCCACGAAATCAATGATATATGAAACTTCTTATGAAAATAGAGGTAGACAATATCCTATGTATTTAATGAATAGAGATGGTTTCAGCTTATTGGTTATGGGATTCACAGGAAAGGAAGCTCTTGATTGGAAAGTTAAATATATTGAGGCATTCAATGAAATGGAGAAAAAATTAAATGATCCTGAATTTTTAGTTCAACGTTCAATGGATTATTTAAAAAGTCGATGTGATGCATTGTTACTAGAAAATAAAGAATTGAAACCAAAGGCATTGTTTGCTGATGCAGTAAGTGCCAGCAATGAATCAATCTTGATTGGTCAGTTGGCAAAGCTTATCAGACAAAATGGCTATGAGATTGGTCAAAATCGTTTGTTTGAGTGGATGAGAGAAAACGAATATCTAATTAAAAAGGGTGAACGTTACAATCAGCCAACACAAAAATCAATGGATCTTGGATTGTTTGAAGTCAAAGAAAGAACAATTACTAATCCAGATGGAAGTACAAGAATTACATTGACTACTAAAGTAACAGGTAAAGGTCAAGTGTATTTCATAAATAAGTTTTTATCGTAGAAGGGAGAAGGAAAAAAATGAATGAGTTTCAATCAGGGCTACTTAATGAGCTAGTAGCTGTAAAAATCACAACCAAAGAAGAATTTGATAAAGTTATCAACTTCCTATCAATCAACAACTGCTTTCTTGTGAATGGAGAACCAGTTGTCAAACTAACATATCCAGGAGATAAAGCATTTGTCATTTTAAAACAAGATAACGCAATCTTCTGGCAACCGGCTAACCAAGTGTTAGATGAACGTTATAAAGTTGTCAGCGTTATCGAATTCTTTAGACCAACTGAAGAAAAGGTCGTTGAGGCCAAAGCTAAAGTTATTGAAGAAGAGGTTGCTATCAACGAAAAAAACCTATCTATAGTTGTCAACCTTCCACCTAATGGTGGATTTATAGAATCGAATGCAGATGACCTTTTAAAATTAATACCAGCAATCGAGGCCAAAAAAGGTGTAGTGGTTGATGAAAAAAATTATAAAGATTTCATTAAAAAAACAATTGGAATAGTTCCTTTGTATCGAAACTACGCAAAAGATTTAAAAAAAGATTTAAAAAGAAATGAAAAACAATACATGGAAGAATTCAAAGTTTTTGAATCAAAAATAAAGAAGGTTATTGATGCATTAAATGATACTGCAGATACAGTAGCTGAAAATGTGGATGTATTTGTTCAAAAGCAAAAAGAAGCTATTAGAAAAGAACGTCAAGCAGCTATTGATCAACTAAAAGAAGTATTGATTTCTAGAAAGATGATTTCAAAGAAATATGCTGATCAGTTCGTTTTTGATGAAAAATGGCTTAACGCTTCAACATCCAAAAAGAAATTTGAAGAACAAGTTGAAGCACAATTCAATGCTTTAATGGAAAAAGAAAAGAATGACAAATTAAACCTTGAAATGATTGAAAAAACAATCACCAATGCATGTCTTATCGCAAATGTTGATGAAAAACTCATTTCAAGAGAAAAATATCAAGCTCTTTTGAATACTGAGGGATTACCAAAAGTAACCGAAATGATTACTGATGAAGTAGACAACATCAAAAAGCAATCACAAGCGGTTGCTCAACAAAAAGAAGCAGAACTTCAACATCAAAAGGAAGAGTTTGAAAAGAAACAAAAAGAAGCAGAACTTCAACACCAAAAAGAGTTGGAAGCAGTCAAAAAACAAGCTTCACAAACAGTTGAAAATCAACCTAAATACACACCAGTTAAACGTGGAGAAGAAACGATTGCTAACGTAAATGATAAGTATATCGTTACTGAAATCAAGCAAACGCCTGAAATGTTCCAAGGCAGAACATGGAAGAAAACGTTTGAGTTCGAAGGTGATTTAGCAGCACTTCAAATGTTAAATCGCTACATGGATGTAATCAAGAGCATCAATCCAACATTCAATTTCGGTGAAGTGAAGCTAACTGAAAAAGAGCTCAGTGATCCTCGAACAGGAGTGGTCAATAAATATAGCGTTAAAGAAATCAATTAAAGAAAGTTATGAGGTGAAATTATGAATAAGGTTTATTTAGATAAGGATGGAAAATTATTCGTTAATGGTCATGAAATTAAGGGAGTTATGTCTGTTTCATCAGAAACAGATTATCTAGGTACACAAATAGTTTTAAAGTTTGAAGGTGATTACAAATGCGATTTTATTTCATCAAGAAAAGGACATTCATTATCTGAACGTCCTAAGGAATAAACTTAGCGATAAAATCTGTAAGTTCTATCAAACCATTTTTAAATCTTTTTTCCATATAAATAATAGCATTATTTGTGAGAAGGAAGTCGCCACTTACCCACTCCTTAACAAAACCAATGGATTTTAATTCATCTAGAATGTCGCCAACATCTTCGATATTAAAATCTAAAATATATGGTTCTCGTTGCTCAAAGTTATTTTTAAATTGTTTTGATCTGTCTAACGAATAACCTTGAGCACGCCTTTCTAGAAATGTTTTATATGTAGAACATAAGAATTTATCAGCTAATTTTGTTAGCACTACTGACACTATTTCACCTCACTTTCGAGGTAAATTATAACACTAAACAAAAGGAGAATAATTAATATGGCAGTACAAAGTGTAATGCAACAAGCAACTAAAAATCCAGTAACAACTGGTATCAAAAAATTCAACAATTTAATCAATTCAAGCATCATGAGAACTAAAATCCATCAAATGGTTGGTGCAACTGATTCACAAGAATTTATCACATCAATTACAAGTGCGGTTAATACAAATCCTGCATTAGCTGAATGCGATCCACAAACAATCATCAGTGCAGCATTACTAGGGCAAAGTTTACATCTTAAACCTAGCCCTCAATTAGGCTATTTCTACATGGTCCCTTATAAAAACAAAAAAAAGAAATGTACAGAAGCACAATTCCAAATTGGTTATAAAGGATATCTTCAATTAGCAATCAGATCCAACGAATATGTTGATATTGATGCTATGGAAATTAGAGAAGGAGAATATAAAGGGCGCAATAAGTTAACTGGTAAGCCAGAGTTTGAATTTGTTCAAGATGATGATGTAAGAGAAAATCTGCCAGTAGTTGGTTACATGGCTTATTTTGAAATGAAAAATGGATATATCAAACGTTTATATTGGTCGAAAGAAAAAATGCTTAATCACGCTGATAAGTATTCACAAGCATTTTCTAAAGAAGCAACAACAGGACAATATCCTAAAGTTTCATTTGCTGATTATGAAGCTGGAAAATATGATCCTAAAACTGAATGGCAATATTCAAGCTTTTGGTATAAGAACTTTGATGAAATGGCCAAGAAAACAATGCTTCGTCAATTATTGTCAAAACATGCTTTATTATCAACTGAAGCGATTGAGAAAGCTGTCACTTCTGATAATGCAGTAATAGATGAAAACTTGAATCCTCATTTTGAAGATGAAAACATCATTGATGGAGTTGCAACTGAAAAAGAAACACCTCAAGCAATTGAAGCAAACACAGCTCCAACGATGCAAGATATCATCAAAGAAGAAAAACAAGCTGAAAAAGTTCCAGTTGATGACTTTGACCCAATGTCAATGTAGGAGGTAACAAGATGCAAGAAGAATACGTTATACTTCCTCAATCATTTACAAACACGAAAGCCTATAGAGATACTTATTCTCTATGGACTTTCACTTATCTATTGTTCAATTGTGATAATGATGGGCATCTAGAATTGAACATTAGAAATCTAGACTTGCCAATCAGTGAAAATAAATTCAAAGCATCATTGAAGAAGTTATATGATGAAGGATTGATTTATGGTGATACACAAGGAAATCATAGAGAAATCTATATAAGTGATTATCAAGAAAAGTATGTAGAATAAGAGGTTTAATCAATGGCTGAAAAAGAGGTAAAGAAAGGGTACACAGGATTTTCAAACGAGTTGGTGAATGATCCTATTATTAAAAATTCAAAAGCATGGACTCTGTTTTCCTATTGCCTCTTTAAGGCTTATTTTGATGATAAGTATGGAGAGGCAGGAACCTTTACAACCACACAAATAGAAATTGCAAGTCATCTTGGATGGGGATATAAAACAGTAATTAAATTTATGAAATTCCTAAAAGATAATAAGTATATCGATTACCAAACTTCTAGTCAAAATACAGTGATAAAGGTACTGAACTATAGAAAATGGAGAGGGTATTGATATGTAAAAATTACACAACCGATATGTAAAAATTACACAACCGATATGTAAAAATTACACAACCCCTTTCTATATATAAACAATATAAACAAAATAAACAAGAAAAAACAAGATAAAACAAGAGTGGTGTGTGCACACTCACAAATAACAATCCTTCGCATACGACATTGCAGATTGCTATATATAGTAGGCACACAACATTTTGAAAGGAATTTAAAAATTTTGGAAAAAACGGAAATTAAAAAGATTTTGAAATTTTACAAAAACATTTATCCAAATTCCAAAATCATTGAATCGAAAGATACCATTGAAACATGGATGATGATGTTTGGAGATTTCTCTTATGAACAAGTTCAAAATGCAATTGTTAAATTTTCAAAGTCTAACAGATATATTCCTAATCTTGCTGAAATCGTTTCTAACATTGAAGTTCCTGAATACACAATTGAACTAATTGAACCCTACACCGTAATTGTTAGTTTTGAAGATGAAGAATATGGAAACTTTCCATTTAGATTCTTCAATTCTCAGGAAGCTAAGAAAAATATCGAAAAATTTAAAGAATGCAGTTACGACAAGGAGTCAATCAAGATGCTGCATGAAGAACATGTTAGAAAACGCAATTCTTCGGTTCTTACATACAGGGGAGAAGCAAAAGCAAGATTAGAGCAAAAACTTCAAAATCAAAATAGAGGTAAAAAATATGATAAACAGAGTAGTTATGGTTGGTAGGATGACACGTGATCCTGAACTTAGAAGAACTCAAAACGGTTCAGCAGTTACAAGCTTTACTTTAGCAATGAACCGACCAAAGAGAAATGATGAAGAACAACAAGCTGATTATATTTCATGTGTTGTTTGGAATAAGGTCGCTGAAAACGTCGACAAGTACTGTTCCAAAGGTTCATTGGTTGGAGTTGAAGGAAGACTTCGCTCAAGATCTTATGACAACGCTCAAGGTCAACGTGTATATGTTACTGAAGTTGTATGTGATTCAGTTCAGTTTTTAGAAACAAAGCCTAGAGACAAATATGAAGAACAACAATATCATTCACAATCGACATACAATCCAAATCAGTACCAACAACCAACGCAAAATCAACAACAAGACAGTTTTATGAATGAAAATCCACCTTTCAACATCATGGAAGATGACATTCAATTCTAGTCTAAAATAAAAAACTTAAAATTTTCGTTTCTAGCGAGTGTTTACTGATAAGATGATTAACTTTACCAATTATCTAAAAACATTCGTTAGAATGAATATTTGACCGCAAAAGCAATAAATCAAACAAAAAAGGAGAGATGAAAATGCTAATAAAAAAGGATGAAGAACCGTTTTTCTACAAATTTCTTTCAATTGCGAAAGAAATCATCAGGAAAAATAAAAGATACACACCAGTATTTTATGGCGACGATGAAAAGCTATATCTAGTATGTAACAACTATGCTGCAGTTTATGATTTTCAAAGTAATTTGCTTTTAGATGATGAATTAAGAGAATTTGGAAAAATCCCTTATGAATTATCGGAATTACCAAACGGGGATATGAAATTGACAAAATCTGAACATTTTAGCTGTCAAGAATCATATTTGATTGCAATTAGAAATTTTCTCAAACATACAGGGTATATGTCGAAAAAGGTTTTTTCTGTAGATAAAGGTGATCCTTACAAGATTCCTAAAATTGTTGAAGTTACAAATCGTTGGATTTCTGAAGAAGATAATAAGATTTTGGACAAGATAGGATTTCCTGATATCTATATGTTGGATGCAAAACGTGTTGATGAATTCATTACGCTTGCTGGTGATTGGAACCCATATTATTTGGCAGCGTGTGATCAAACTGAGCTAAATGGTGGTCAAACAACCATCACAATGACAATTTACTTCAATATCAAAGATGACCCTAAGAAAAGTGCTTGTGATCAACAAGAAATGGAGCTTGTACAACAACCTACAAACTATGATGAATTCGAAAACGAAGATGTTGAAGAAATTGAAGATGAGACAGTAGAAGATGATTATCAAGAAGAGGAACAATTGAATGCACTTCTTGAAGATGCTGTTGTTCCAGAGGAATTAGAAGATGAATTCGACCCAATGCTTGCTTGATTTAGGTATCAAAAATGATTACAAGAAATTTTGGTTTACCGTTCCAGGAGCAATCGTTGGAAAAGGTCGGCCAAGGTTTACTACTCAAGGGAAATTCGTTAGAGCGTATACACCTAAAAAAACAAGGGATTACGAACAGAAAATAGCAATGTGCTATCGAAAAACTACAAGTTATCAAAGTGATAAGGCTCTAAGAGTGAAGATATTCGCTTATAGAGAAATACCTAAGTCGACCACTAAAAAATTAAGAGGTTGGCTATTAGATAAAACGTTTCTTTGTACTGTCAAACCTGATATCGACAACATCATCAAAGTAGTTTTAGATGCACTCAATAACGTAGCATATTACGACGATATCCAGGTATGTGAACTTGTTATTATTCGTGAATTTGCTGAAAATGAATGTTTAAAAATATGTCTAGAAGAAATCGGTGAGAGAAGACCGAAATAGGAGGATAGAATTATGGGATTGTTTGATTTAGTTAGAGAAGAACAAGAAGCTAAGAAAAAAGCTGAGGAATCAGCTAAAAAAGATACAAAAGATGCAGTTGTTGAAGAAGTAGAAAAGGTTGAAGAAGATAAAAAAGAAGCTGATCAACAACCTGCTCCAGTTGCAAAAGCTGAAAAACAAGCGACTGAAGAGGTAAAACAAGCACCAAAACAAGCAACTGAAGTTGCAGAAAAACCTGCAGTTAAAAAATCAATTAAAAAGAAAGCTCCTGCTGAAAAAACTTACAAGTATCCATTTGGAGTCTACTCTGAAGGAAGATTGATTGATATTTCTTCTTATGGGTTTGTAGATGGCCAAGATTATACAGAAAAGGAAATCACGGACATCATGTTAAAGCACAGACATTATGAATTTGCAGGAACAATGGAATACAGCTATATCGAGGATGACAATGTTCTTGTTGTAACTGGAAAACAACATAGAAAAGGCTAGGTGGTTAACATGGCCAATAATTACACAAGATATAAATTTTACGTCATAGGAGTTGGTGGGACTGGTTCTCTTTTAGCAAGAGACCTTCCAAAACTTCTTTTAGGAACGTCACATAAAATGATGCTCGTAGATGGTGATACAGTCGAATCTAAAAATATCGAACGTCAAGGATATCAAGCTCAAGATGTAGGTGATAATAAGGCTTTGGCATTATCGAGAAAAATCAATTCTCTTTATCCAATAGAGTGTGAATTCGATGATAAATATTGCACTTATGAAAGTTTATTTGCTCTTATCCAAGATGATAAGGGATATGTTCCTGTAATCATAGGATGTGTCGATAATGATGCTACAAGAATGATTTTAGAAAAAGTATTTAAGAAGCTAGATGATGTTATTTACATCGACTCAGCAAATAGTGAATACGAAGGAAATATCTATATCACAACAAAAAAGAATGGTATTCAACAAAGTAATTTGAGAAGTCAATGTTACAAATTTGATTTAGATAAGCACCCACTTGACGTTTCTTGTCAAGAACAGGCCGCCAAAGGAAATGTTCAGTTTCTAGTAACCAATGCAAAAATGGCCGTATCGATATTGGAACATTGCAACGCTTTAATCATGTATCAGTTGAAAGAAGGTGTTCAACTTGTCAACAGATTTGAGACAGTTTTTTACGACTGATCATGTTCCAGATAAATTAGAACCTAACACCTATGAAAAGTTTTTCATCAACGCTTTAAGCTATACATCACCAAAAGCTATAGATGATTTAACGATTGCATTTGAAGAAGATGAGTCTAATGATCTGATACAAAACTTTCAAGAAATCGACTTATTAGATGAACATGTTTTTCCAGATGTTATCGATTATGAATTTGAAGAAGTTATATTAAGTCCTTTTTTTGACAGAAACGAATTTGCAGTTGATGGTTTTGAAACATTGATTGAAGGATTATACGATGAACAGAATGAAACGTTTGTAAATGTAAGTTTTATTATTCCACAATTAAAAGGTGTCTTTAGAGAAATATATGCAGAAGCCAAAGAGTGGTGTGAGTACTCGGATGAAACATTATCCGAACCTAAGGTTGATTATTACAATCTAGGTACCACTGAAATACAGTTCCTGTATATCAAATTCAAAAATAAGGGAAAAGCTAGGAAATTCAGAAAGCTTTATAAAAAGAGCTATCAAATAAGAGCAATGCTATATGGTTTTGGATATCGATTTATAAATGGTCAATTTGTTAAAGGAAACGTAAGAAACATTGAAATTGAAGGATGGGAATATCCTGATTTGAATTTTGGAGTGGCAAATGAAGCTCTAGAAATCATGGCCAATGTTTCAAAAAAAGAAAGACACAATACGGAATTGTTGCAAATAATAGTCGAAAGAAAAGAAGATGATTGTGATTATAAATTTACTTCAAATGCTTTGATTTCAGCTCTTTCAAACACATTAAAGACAAAAACCGAGGTGATCATGTAATGAGAGAAGCAATCATTCGTTTAAACAACAAAAAAGATGATGCTGAATTATGTATCAAACAAAACGAGAAGATTACATTCAAAATGCTTTCAAAAGAAGAACTGGTAAAACTTTTTAATGATTTTTTTATCAAAGATCAGCATGAGAAAGCGAACATAAAATTGTTTTCTGAAAACACGATAGGTGCCGGTATTGATTATACCGTTATAAAGCAGCCTGAGCATATGCAATATGTTACTTATAATAATCATTCATACAAAATCAATTTTCCTAATGCTATTTATATTGTTCGATATGACAACAAAATCGTAAAAGGCATCCAATGTTATTGCTATAAGAAATACAAAGTAGGAGATACCGAATTGTATGAATATGCAATGCCAAACATGTTGACAGGAAATGCAATGTGCATGGGTAGTGCCGATAAAAGGATTGTTGATGGTGATATTGAAGCTGCTTTGAATAAAATTATTGCTACACCTTACTCACATGGCAATTTTGATGGTATAAAAGGATTTTCAACAACAGTCAGCTATTTTGAATATTTAGAAGATAATCCATTTCCTTACAAACTTTTAAGAAAATTGAACAGGAAATTAAGAGATGTCAAAGTGTGATGAATTAAGAAAATTACTTCTTGAATGGGGTAAAGATAATTATTTGCCCCTCAAGAAAAAAATTGCATATCTCGAGAATGAAAATTATCGTTTGAGAATGCAAAATTTAAGAATCAAAGAAAGAAATGAAAGACTCGCATTGATTGTAAAGAAAAGAAGAGAGGAAGCAAATTATGAAAATAGATAGAGGAATTGTTCGATGTGATAGATGTAAAAGAGTTTTCAAAACCAAAGAGGTCAATAATTATAAAATCTCATATCAAGCAGGTGGATTGAAAAGTGATGGTGGCATGGGACTTGTAAGAAAGAAAGCAGAAATCTGTTCCGATTGCAATATGGATTTTGAAGACTTCATGCGCAATAAGCCAGTAGCAGGACGTGATACAAATGACAGGTGAAGAATGGACAAAATTATGTAAGGAACATGGTGTTGTTGTCCTCGATGCAAATTACAAAGATATGACACAAGATGATGCTTTAAAGTATTTTGATTTATTAAAAACTGCAATGGATCATGCTTTTGCTAGAAAATATGATTTGGAAACCGGCCAATATGAAGATTGTGCATTGCCTGAAGGGTCTACATATTACGAAGATGATATGAACAAGAAAGTTGCCTGTTGTGAATGCGGAAAGAAAATCATGTACGGAGCTTCTTATACATCAAGAATCATCTTGAATAGCAGTGGATTTGGCTATGCAGTATGTGAAGATTGTTATTACAAAAATGACATGAAAGATATCGTTAAGGAGGAATTATAAAAATGGGAAATGAAAAATCAAATTATGAAACATATAAGGAATTAATGGAAAAATACAAATTTAAGATTGGAAGACCTAGTGAAATCAACATGGATGACTACGATGTTGTTGTGTCATGCGATAGCGTTGGATACGCTCATGTAAAATATATAGTTCTTAAAAATGCCCCTAATTTAACTGATAGAGAAATTGCTCTTCTTTGTGATGGTGGCAATTTATGTTTTGGCTATCGAGTGGAAGGAAATACTATTTGTGTTTATACAGATTAAAGCGTTAAGAAAGGTTAAGGTGTAAAAAAATCTGTAGAGTACAGAAAAAACGGTACTAAAAGAAGAGGAGGAACAAAAATGACCAAACAGGAATTGATAAAAGCACTTGAAGTACAAAAAGGAGTGTTAGAAGAAGTGAAAGTTCATATTGAAAACATTGAACAGGAAATTGAAAAATTAGATAAGGAGTAGATTTTGAAATGAAATTTTATGCGATTTATGAAGAAGTCTATGGTTATTATAAAGGAAGTTGTGCTTTCAAAGGTGTAACTTCGTCTCGAGGGTTTGATTTAAAGGTTTTTAACAATAAAAAAGAACGAAGAGAGGCACAAGAAATTGAAGAAACTGAATTTGAAATGCCTGATTATGAGTACAATTATTTCGGTGATATTGTTGGACAAGTAGGTGGCGGATTTTATTATTATACTTTACGTTTGCGCATTGAAAAAGCCGTGTGGAAATATAAAGATATTGGCTTTGAGGAAGCCTCTAAAAATGAATATTTTAAAATTTTCATTTCCGAAAAAGAAGCAAAAGAATTCTGTGATAATTTAAACTACTTATCAGTTTTGTTTGGACCAGAATTAAAATATTTAAAAAACGCACCTGATGATTATATTAACAAGCCATATTATTATCAAGAGAATGATAAAATTGTTGAAGAAATTCCAACAACTATTTTCCAAATTCAAAAATTATTTGCGGAGCATAAAGAAAAGATTGCTCTTTCAAAAGAAAATTTAAAATCAAATATTTTTGTTGAGAATATCCATGATTTTTATCTCCAAAAAGATAAAGAAAAGCGTCGACTTTTCATTGTATTAAAAGAACTAAAAGAAGAAAGAAAAAGAGCTAATCAATACAAAGAAATGTAGAAAATTGCGAGGTAATAGATGATGAATAAAATAGAAGAATTTAATGTTGATGAATATATAGATAAAGTAACGGAAACAAAAAGGATATTTAGACAATCGCTTGAAAAATATGGCAAAGAACCACAATGTAGACAAGCTATGGAAGAATGCGCTGAACTTATTCAAGCAGTGAATAAGATGCTACGATATGAAGATAGACCAGCTGAACCGGAGTATTATGCTAATTTAGTTGAAGAAATTGCAGATGTGGAAATCATGTTATATCAATTGAAAGTTATGTTTAACGTTAGTGATGATGAAGTTTTTAAAGTGAAAATTCAAAAAGCTAAAAGAGAAAAAGAAAGGTTGGAAAAGTTAAATGACAGCACAAGAAATGTTTGAATCAATGGGATTTAAAAAAGAAAAATTTGATTATTTTGGATTAGACCGATTTATTTATAAAAAGCCGATCGTAGATGGAGGAGACTACTTATATACATTTGTTGTTTTGTTTGATAAAGAAGAAAAGTTAACATCCGTATATTGTGATGAGTATTCTGAAGATTATGATGATTATCATGCACCACCTGCAATTGATATGGAGTTTTTAAAAGCAATCAACCAACAAGTTAAAGAATTGGGGTGGTTAGATGACTAAATCAAGAGGACAACTAATATCTAAATTACAGCACATGAAACAAGGCAACAATAACAACGCAATCAAACATATCAAATATGAAGATATAGATGATATTTGCAATTATCTTTTAGAAGATAAGCAAGAGATTGAAAAGTTAGAAAAAGCTCTTGATAAGGCATGTGAAGAGCTGGAAAAATGTGAAAAAGATTTTGATAAAATATATGGTACCAGCTATGCAAAAATAAAGAATAAAAAATATTGGAAAAAGGAGTTGATGAACGATGACTAAATTTGAATTGGATTTATTAAAAGAATTCTCTGATGATGGATGTGGTGGAGATGACTTTGATGAAATCAGTACATTAGTTGGCATGAGGATGAGAGGTTACTTTCAAGACGCTGAAGATGATGAAACTATTGATGAACTGATAGGGAGGTATGAAGAATGTATAAGCCACCAATAGAAATAGTAATGAAAGAAGTGTTTCAAAAGATGAATGAGGATTTTGAAAATTCAGTACTTAAAGCTGTACAAAAAGTCGACATAAATGTTGATAAAGAAGAACTTCTAAAGGCTCTAATTTATGATAGAGGACAATATGATAAAGGATATGAGGATGCGATGAATGAGGTCAAGCATCCTCAACCACTCAAATTTGAAGATTTAGCTCCTGGTATGTGGGTTTGGGATAATTTCTTTACAACTTTTACAAGAGTAGAAAATACATATTTATATTCTGATGATGCTCTTGCCAAAGGAACTAAAATGACAACGTTTTATTGCGATGCAGGTGTTCTAACTAAGCCCTTTGAAGAAAATAGATATTATCCAGTTCAAATTCCATGGGAAGGAAATAAAAAACAATGGGAACGTACTATAGAAAGTTGCAAACAGTAAAACATGCTTTGCAGTACTATATCACTAGACCGAATGCCAATGAAAAGGATCTAGTAAGAGAAAAGAATTTATTAAAGCAAGTTGAAGAAGATATTGAATGGTATGAAGAAAGACACCGCATCAAAAAGAAAGAGGAGAGAAAATAAATGAAAAAAGTATTAATCATATTAGCAAGCGTATTTGCTTTAACTGGATGTTCAAAAGCATCTAGAGTTAATTGGAATATTAGAGAAGATGCAAACAACTTTAAAATCACAAGAAAAGTCGTTGCTCTTAATACTAGAACAAATGATCCATTATTCACTGTTGAGGGAAAGATTTCCCTTGATAGTGATGAAGATGGAGATTTAAACGTAACAATCAAAACTGGAAAAGGAAAGTACAAGCTGTTCTATGCGCATTTGTCAAATGATGTTACATACACTTGTATTCAAACAAAAGCTAAAAAAGAAAATCCTTATGCCTATGACATTCAATTCTTTCCAGCAAAAGAAGTTATTGAAAATGGTGTTATTGATATCAAATCAAGTGAGCAGGTGGTAAATAATGCAGAAGATTAAATTAGAAGCTGAAAATGATTTAGAAAAACGTTGCAAAAATTTAAAAGAACAAAATGAAGCATTGATTAGTGGATTGGATCTTGCAAATGAAACAATAAGCAATCTATACGGTTTACTTCGAGAATACCGTCAACAAAAAGAAAAGCTTTTAAAACAAAATACAAAACTGTTAGCGATTTATACTGTCATTATCATAGCTCATGTAATCACTACGATTATTGATCAATCATATCGAAATTCACTCATGTTTTATTTTCTCTCGGTCGTAAGTATTGTGTATGGTATTGATTTATGTAGTCAAAAATTCAAAAAAGGTGATTGAAATGAATATATTAATTAAAAAGCTTAATGATTGTCAGTTGACCAATCAAGAAATCAAATACGTTATTGGTCGTTTAACGTGTGCAACCAACTTTGATAAGGAATTGCATTTGAAAGCAATTGAAAAACTTGAAATACAAAGAAAGTACCTTGAAGAAGGCAATGTAGAAATAAAAGAAGATGGTGATAAATAATGTACATTAACCCATTTTGGTGTGGAGTTGCAGCAACTATCCTTGCTGAATTGGCAGGGATAATCGCTTATGCAATTTATCAAGATCATAAAAATTAATAATTAATTATTTTGGAGGGCAAGGAATGAAATATACAGATGAAGAAAAGAAGATCATTGATGAAGTTAAAAAATATCTTAGAGAATTACGTCTAATCAACATTGAAAAATTCTCTTTAACATTTGAAATTGAGGACATTCCAAGCCCTCAATCAATTAAATACAGTGATGAAGCTCCTGGAGGATTTTCAAAACCTAAAGGAGAACAAATCACTTCAAATATGTTGCGCAGGGAGCTTCTAACAAAGCGTCTAGAGCTCTTTAATAAGGAACTTGATAAATTTATGCCGTTAGTATATTTACTCAACGCAGGGCATAGAAACATCATTAGAACGTATGTATGTTCAAGAGGGTACAATGAAATGATTGACACATTAGAAGAATCATTTTGTATCAGCAAATCAACTTACAAAAGAGAATTTCCAAAAGCATGTTTAGAATTATCTAGATATCTTGACATGGAACACCGCCCATCGCTCGAAAAATTGAATAATATTTTTTATAAAAGTATCAAGAATGAATAGAAATTTCATTCTTTTTTATTCGTCAAAATAATCTCTAAAAGTCTATATATGTCTATAAATACACCTAAATACGCTTAAGTTTAACTAACTTTACCTTAATTCACCTAAAAAATCTTCATTTTTTTCTTATTTGTGTTATATTATTTATGTAGCTTGGAAGTATCAAAATCATTGTAAAAACAACATAGCTACAATGCTTTTTGTAAGTATGGGAATAAAATAGCATGCTAAAAGAAAAAAGGAAGAACGGCAATTCTTCCTCTTTTTCTACTTCGAATACTAGCTTTAAGTAAGTGTGGGATTAGTTCAACAACATTTTAGTTGCTACTAAGATTAAAAAGAGCATCACTAGGTATTCCATGAATACTTGCTCCTTTCCTTACACCAAAGCTAATATTCTTGCTTGATGTAAATAGCATGTTGCTAGTACCTCCGTAGTATATTTTGCACATCTTTGGATGTGCTTTTTTATTTTATCACATTTTGTTTTAAAATGTCTATTTGGGAGTGGTGCAGAAAAGCGAATAAAAGCAGTGTTTCGAATCTCTAGAAATAGTATCAAAAGCCATAAATAAGAATATTTTTATCACAAGTGATAACTTTTTATTAAAAGTGGACCCATTTTGGACCCAAAATGAACCCAAAGTGAGCCCTAATTGGACCCAAAGTGGACCTAGATTGAACCCTTATTTCCGTGCTATTATGCTATTGTGGTTTTTAAAGAAATGAAACAATCCCATTTAATTTAAAATCACAGTTCAGACATATAGGTTAAACCCCTTGCAAAAAAGTTCCTTACGGGAGCTTTTTTCTTTTGCAAAGAACAACGTCGCAGTTTTAACTGTTGTTTATATAAATAAAAAAATGGAGGTGGTGACATGATTTGGAAAAACACGAGTTAGCGTTTGAAGACTATAAAAACGGCATGAAGCAAAAAGAAATTGCTAAAAAATATGGTACGACAATCAACACTGTCAAGTCATGGTCACGCCGTTATGAATGGTCAAAAAAGAAGAAAAAGGGTGCACCCCAAAATAAAAGTGTGCACACCAAAAAAGAATGCAAAAAAATAGCTGAAGAAATAGTAGAAACAAGTGAGCTGGATGAAGAACATCAGCTCTTTTGCATTTATTATTTGAAATATCATAACAAGGTCAAAGCATATCAAAAAGTAAAGCCAAACACTCCATACAATAGTGCTTGTGTGATGGCTTCTCGTTGGTCTAAGCAACCAGCAGTAATTGAAGAAATAAATCGTTTAAAAAAAGAATTATATGAAGATGCTCTTCTTGATCCACATGACATAGTTCAAAAGTATATTGATATTGCTTTTGCTGATTTGAATGATTATTTGGAATATGGCCGAGAGGAAGTACCAGTAATTATTAAAAATCCTGATACAGGCGAGGATGAAGTTCTAAAGCAAACTGTCAATATGGTTAAATTCAAAGAATCGGCATTTGCTGATGGAACAATATTGAGTGAAGTCAAACAGGGTCGAAATGGAGCAAGTATCAAGTTAGCAGATAGAATGAAAGCTTTGGATTGGTTATCAAAACACATGAATATCACTACTGAAGAACAAAAACTCAAGATTGAAGTATTGAAAAAGCAATTGAATACGAATGATCAAGAAGATGATGGAGTTGAAATCATAAATGATGCACCAATTTAAGAAAAAACAGGTTCGTATTTCAGATATTGTCATTCCAAAATTTTTGACATGTTTCAACGATATTTCACATGTTCATAAAATTATGGACAGTGGTCGTGCTGGAACAAAATCAAGTTATGCTGCTATTCATGGTATTTATAAGATTGTAAGTGAAGATGAATGCTCCGTGATTGTCATGCGAAAGTTCCACAATAAACTTTCTAAGACTGTCTACAATGAATTCAAACGAGCAATCAAACGTCTAGGTCTGAAGAAAAAACAGTTCAAGATAACAAAGAATCCGATGAAGATTACATATCTTAAAAATGGCAATTCGGTTTATTTTACAGGAAACGATTCTATTGATGATACAAAAGGGATCATTGATGAAGAAAAACCTATCAAGCTTGTTATTTTAGATGAACTTACTGAGTTTTTTGAACGTGGCCAAGGAGAAGATGAAATATCCAACATAGAAGCAACATTCGTACGCGGTAATGATGATGAATTCTGCATGGAATATTATTTCAACCCGCCTAAAAATCCTAACGCACCTATTTTTAAATGGGTCAAAAAGATGGAAAAACGTAGTGACTGCATTCATATCCATGTTGATTATAGAGATGTTCCTGCTAAGTGGTTAGGAAAGAAACTTATTCAATCAGCAATGGAAATGAAAAAAGTTGATGAAAGAATGTACAACTGGATTTGGCTAGGAATATCAATTGGATTGGATGAAATTATTTATTACATGTTTGATAAAGATAAACATATTTTGGATAGAAATCTTACAAATGATGAAATAAACGGAATTACAAGGATTGATGCATCTTGTGATTATGGCCAAATGAATGCAACAGTATTTGAATTTTGGGGACTCAATCCCACGTTGAAAACTGTTTTTGGGCTTGATGAATTTTATCATTCAGGGCGTGAAAGTGGTAAACAGCTGACACCTAGCGAATATGCATTCAAGTTCAAGAAGATGTGTAAAAAAATCAAGGAAGAATTTGGACAATATCCTCGAAACCTCTATATTGACCCAAGTGCAAGAGGACTTGCTGAAGAAATCAAAAGAGCCTGTCCGTTTATAAAAATAAGAGGTGCTCAAAATGATGTCAAATTAGGGATTTCAAGAGTTCAAAAAGCAATAGCATTTCAAAAAGTACTGTTCAGTACACGTCAGGAAATGCTTTTGAACGAAATTGTCATTTACAGCTACGATAAAAAAAGCGTTGAAAGTGGTATTGAAAAACCTGTGAAAGATGATGATCACTGCATGGATGCATTGAGATATTACATCATGGGCATCTGGAAATACATTAAAAGATATCTTCCTGATGTCGAGAAGAATGAAGGTGGTGAGGATGATTAGTGTTTACAGCAATAAAAAGATTTCTAGAAAGGATTAAGAATAGAATGTTTGCAACAAAAGATATAAATAAATTTTTCGATATCGATATTGCAATGTCAAATGACATGGTAAATTCAATTGAGCTATGGAATAAGATTTTAGAAAACAAGCAGCCTTGGCTAAGTAAAGAAAAAGGTGTCAAATCATTAGCATTGGCACAAGGGATCAGTGAGGAACTTTCTAAAACTTCAACAAGAGAATTGATATCAAAAGTCATATCAAATGATTTTGTCAATCAGGAATATCAAGAATTCATCAAAGATATGAATGAAAATCTTCAATGGGCTTTAGGCGAAGGCGGTGTTGTTTTTAAGCCATATGTAAGTGACAATCAAATATTTGTTGATGTTGTACATGCTGATAAGTTCTTTCCTGTTACGTTTAATGGAAGAAAGAAAATCACCGCAGGTATCTTTGTAGAACAGATTTTTAAAGGCAAAAACGTGTATACTCGATTAGAATATCAAAAATATGAAAATGGAGTAAATACGTTTGAAAACTATGCATTTATGAAAAAAGATTACTCTCAAGGAAACTACAGCTTCTATACGGATTTTGGTAATCAAATTCCATTGGATACTGTTCCTGAGTGGGAAAATTTGGAAGAACATTTTGAGATTGGTGGCGTTGACAGGCCACTTTTTTCTTACTTCAAAACACCAGTCATCAATACGATTGATAAGATGTCTCCTCTTGGAGTTCCATGTTATGTTAAGGCAATCAATCTGATTAAAGATGCAGAGGAACAATACAGCAGATATATTTGGGAATTTATCGCTGGTGAAATGGCAGTTGAAGCATCAAGTGATGCATTTGAAATTGATTCACGTACCAATGAACCAAAACTTCCTGAAGGAAAGAAAAGATTGTACAGAACATATGATATTGATAATCCTTCAGGACAAACAACTAACATCAATGATTTAATCAAAGTACACGCACCACAATTAAGAGATGCTAATTATGCTGCAGGATTCAATGATATTCTAAAGAGAATTGAGTTCGAATGTGGTTTATCGTATGGGGATTTAAGTGATCCACAACAAGTCGATAAAACTGCAGAAGAAATCAAGTCATCCAAACAAAGAAAATATGATACTGTTTCAGCTATTCAAGACAGTTTGAATACTGTACTTGAAGATATAGCATATGCAATGAATGTTTATGCTATCGGAATGGGCAAATCAAAGTCTATGGAATGTGTTGTTGAAACTGATTGGGGAGACAGTATCTTGACCGATACTGAAAAACAAAGAAATATCGACCTTCAAGAAGTCAATGCTGGTTTGATGCCTGAATGGAAATACAAAGTCAAATGGCAAGGCATGAGTGAAGAAGAAGCAAAAAGAGAAGTTGCTGAAAACTCAGATGATGGCATTGAATATGATGATGCAGATGATGAAGACGATGCAGAAGAGGATGTAAATGTTAACTGATAAATTTTTAGAAGAGTCGGGTGATGATGTCTCAAATGACTTCAGCACATTGGAAACTCTTCTTTTAATTTGGATGGGTTTGCGTTTAAGAAATCTTGCATCTTTAGAAGATATCGAAGAAGAGTATCCAAAATGGAAAAATAAAGCCTGTAGAGAGTTTTTTGAATACTCGGGTACTGAATTTCAAAAGGTCAAGAAATCGTCTCAAAGCAAAGTAAAATCGGCTATCAAAAATGGAATAGCAATGACGGTCAGCAATATTTTTTCGAGATTGAAAGATACTGATGCTCAAACTTCTAAAAAAGACATGTTGAACAGGTCAAATAAGAATTTGAACAAAGGTATCAAGGATACTCAAGGCGAAATCAAAAATCTTTGCAACGTTTCAAGAAAGTGCACCAACAAGCAGTTTATAAAAGCATGTGATGAAGCATATTCTAAAATTGTTGCAGGAAACAATGCCGACAAGGCCATTGAATCATCAATCAGAAAGCTTTCTCAAAAAGGTATTGAAGTAGTTGGCTATACTGATCATACAACTTCAATGGATGCTGCAGTTAAAAGAGCAGTTACAAGTGGTGTCAATCAAACGTCTTTGAAGTTTAAAATGGACAACTGCAAAGAGTTGGGAATTAACATTGTAAAGACTTCAAGTCATGGTGGTGCTCGACCATCCCATCAGGAATGGCAGGGCAAGTTGTTTTATCTTCATACTCCTGTAAAAGGTCTACAGAACTTTAAAAAGGCAACGGGATATGGTCGTGTTGATGGTCTAGGTGGAGCAAACTGTAGACATTCTTTTTATGAGGTTACTGATTATGAGTATAAGAACAATCTAGTCGATACCGAAGAATTTGACAAGAACAGGAATGATGATCAATACGAGCTGGAACAAAAGCAAAGATATTATGAACGTCAGATTCGCTCTTGGAAGAAAAGAAAGAATATTCTTGATGAATGCGGTGTGGATTCCACCAAAGAAGCTAAAAAGATTAGAGAATGGCAAGATAAGCGTTCTCAATTCATTAAAGAAAGCAACATTCAATTCAAGAAAGAACATGGTATTGATAACGTTCTTAAAAAAGCGTATCCAAGAGAGAAGATTGTTACTAACGGTAAGTTATCAAGCAAAAAAAGTAATAAATTATACAATGATGACGAATGGCTACCGTTCAATTTTAAGCCTAAAAAGGAAGATAAGCCTAAAATAAAAATGATTACCAATTCAGATGAATTTGTTGAAAAAATGATGAAAAAAGTAACTATTGAAAGCGATAATGATGATTTTAAAGAAGGAATAAAAAAAGAAATTAAAATCATGCATGAAGAAGCAACAAAATTCTTGGTAAACAAGAAAATTCAAATTAAACAGTCTAATACAGAAACAGCATATGATGGTGAAATGAATACTATTTTCGTTATCCAAGAGCAATTAAAGTCAGGTACCTTAGCACATGAAGTAGGTCATGCGCTAGTTGATAAAAATAATTTATATAAAAGCGAAGAGCTAGCTTCAATCATGAAAAATGTTGTCGCTGAAGCTAAATATAAAATTGTAAAGAAAAATGATGAATATTTTCTCTACCTGGACTCAGATAGATTTATTCGTAATTATCAAGGAAGAACATATATAAATGTTACAGAAAAATATAACAATTTAAAAAAAGGGGAGCACTTGAAAGTAGAATCGATAGATTATACAAAACTAGAAGAATATGTCAGTGTAGGATACGAAACATTTGTAAGCAATCCTCAATTGCTATATGATAAAGATAAAGAGCTATATGATTTCTTTAAGAAAGGTGGATTGTTCAATGAAATCAAAAAAGGAAAGTAATGAAAAGACACAAATTGTAGAAGTTACAGGTAATCTTGAAGATACGATGACAGAAGAGGAATTAAAACAATTTGAGGAAGATTTTTATTTAGATGGAGGACCTGGATACATTCCTACCTGGTCAAGTTGCTATAAGCCAAAAGACACCGACAAAAAATAGTCGGTTTTTATTTTAGATTTTTTTTAGTAAAAAAAGGAGAAAACAAATGGGTTCAGATGAATTTTTAGATTTATGTAAAAAAACAGTTAGAGAGTACACAGAAGAACATCTTGATAAAATGGATGGCAAAGTTGATTTTGATGTTTACGTTGTTTGGTATACTAAAACATTACAAAATCACAAAGCGTTATTAAGCACAACGTTAGATGATGGGATGTATTACGAATTAACCTACAATGGCAATAAGCAAGAATTATATTTCGACGCATATAAGAAATTTGAAAATAAATGTATTAAATGTTAGAAGGAGAATAATTATGGAATTTAAAAAAGCATTTGATTTAATGAAACAAGGAATGAAAATGAAATTACCTTCATGGGGTGGATATTGGTATTGGGATGATGAAAAGAAAACAGTAATCATGCATACCAAAGAAGGCAAAGAAATGGATATTAGAGAAACTGAAAGAGTTATTTATACGTTATCTAATATTCTTGATGATGGATGGATTCTTGCTGATGAAGAAAATTGTCCTGAATTAGGTGGAGAAGCTACTTTTGGTTTTGATGAAGCTATCAAATATCTAAAAAGAGGAATGAAGCTTGCTAGAAAAGGTTGGAACGGTAAAGGAATTTTTATTCATTTATGTGAAACAGATGCAACAACAAATCCTTTTGTTTGTATAGATTCATCTAATTTACAAACTGATAATCTAGATGCAAAGAAAAATATTGTACCTTGGGCACCATCACAAACAGATATGTTAGCGGATGACTGGGTATTTTTTGAATAGGAGGGTGCATAAATGAAATTATTCATTAGCCAACCAATGGCAGGAAAAACGGATAAAGAAATTCTAGATGAAAGAGAAAGGGTGCTATGCAATGTAAAAGAATTATTTCCTGATAAAGAAATTGAAGTGATTGATTCGTTCTTTGATGGTGAACCAAAAACGCCTCTTTGGTATATAGGATAATCCATCAAGCTTTTAGGTCAAGCTGACATTGCTTATTTCTGCAAGGATTGGAATAAATACAACGGATGTGTTATTGAATATGAATGTGCGGTTAGATATTCAATTAAACATATTACTGAAAATTAGAAAGCGCAAAATTGCGCCCTCAGGATTTTTCTATCTCCAAAAAAATACAGTATAAAACAATATAAAGCGATATAAAACAGTTTATGCGGTTGTTATTGCTTGTTTTGCGTGATAAAATATCATTGAAAAGAGTAGAATGATATGTGGAGGTGGGATTATGACTTATCAAGCATTACCTGTTAGCTTTTTCGAAAATCTTAAAACACAAAAAAACGCTAAAGTTGATAATGATGAAGTTGTTCCATTTCAATTTAGCGAAAAAGTGTTAAAAGGAGAAAGTAAAGTAAAAGCTACTTTACCAAAGAAAAAGAAATGTGCAGAGTAGGAGATATTATTTTAATTAGAAAATATATTGGAGAAGATGGCACACGTCAAAGAAATCATCCTTTCATTGTATTGAATGACAGTGAAGGTAAAATTGAAGGTTTGCCATTTGATCTAACATGTTCAGTCATGTCTTCTTTTAAAAACGAAGAGCATCGAAAGAAGAAACTTTCAATGAAGCAAAATTTAGAAATTACTGTTGAAGATGGGGTTAAGAAAGATGGCTTTATTAAAGCTAATCAAATTCATTATTTTCAAAAAGATAAACTTGATTATATTGTAGTCGGTTCGGTAACTCCTGAATTATTTGCTGAACTTATGAAATTAATTGAAGAACTTTTTAAGGATGAAGAAATATTGGTAAATACTTCTAATCTTTAGAAATTATCAAGCCACGAATAAGTGGCTTTTTATTTTGGATGAAAAGATATGAAAGAGTATGAAATGATATAAAAAAATAAAAAAGCTCTTGACTTTGTAGCGTGATACATTCTATTATAATGTTGTACACTACAAGGAAGGAGGGTTTATGACAAATAAAAGTAGAGCTGAATATTTCCGTAAAAGAAGAGAAAATAAAAAAACTTTTGGAGCCTTGATTGAT
>ENA-UOOC01000812-UOOC01000812.1-human-gut-metagenome-genome-assembly--contig:-C48old-NODE-812-length-28966-cov-12.929542_pt1 | contig 28966 bp, 36 predicted proteins | sample MGYA00242469_ERZ724016 | MGnify/ENA metagenome assembly ERZ724016 | reverse complement strand
GTGTAGCATACCGCTGGAGAGCGGTCTATAAATACTACTCTTTTATAATACGAGGGAGGTGAAGAAGATGGACAACAACATTCAGAAAGAGATTCAGGAGCGCCGTGAACATTCCGAGCACTTAAAACAAATCGCCCTTAGGCTGTTCGAGCAGCTCAAGGGCGAAAATGTCAGTTTTTCGGATGCGGAGCGCATCATCACCCTGCTTTCTGCATCCGTAAAGACTGAGCGCGACGACCGGATTGTTTAATCCATACTGGCAGGGCTATAAATCTTGCCATCCTCAAGATTGATTAGTTCCTCCAGACAGTCGCTGTACCAAGAAGCCAGCATGCAGGCCGCCTGTGCAGGGTCATTCAAGTCAAGCCCCTGCGGGCGCTCACCGCGCTGCAGCGCAATCTGCAACTTGTTGTTTGCATAAGCAAGCGCCAGATTGTGCCGAATTTTGTTTCCATCACTCATGATTTCCACCTCCTTCCTGTTTTTATTTTACCGCAGGAGCGAGGTGCACACAAGGAGGTGAACCACATGAACAATAACAAAAAGCCCAGCTGGAAAGAGTGGCTTTCCAACCGGACTACATCGGAACTACAGAGTCTTGCTCTTCGCATTCAACTCATTGCATTGGCTTTCCAGATTGGAGCGCTCATTTTGACAATTGTAAGGCTAATGCAATGATTGCAACGATGAGCGAACCGCCGCCAAAAACAGTTGCAGCGATTGAAACCCAAAACGACCGAATTGCCAGTTTTTTGTTTTTCTCGTTTTCTGCTGCTTGTTCCTTCTGGTTTTGCTCATACCGCTCCAAAAACTTGTGCAAATCCTCAGACGAACGAAGCTGTGCATTCTCTACGATGCGCTTCGAGCCTTGAGATGCCGCTACGGTTTTAGCCATATTGAGGTTTTCATCAAAGAGTGCCCGGCTGGCATCAAGGATTTTATCATTCATTTCCGTCATTATTCTCACCTCCCTTCTGCCTCTCTATTCTACCGCAGAAGGAAGCCACCCACAAGGAGGTACATATTCACCATGAACGACTTGACCACATTCACTAATCCCGAGTTCGGGCAGGTGCGCACCGTCGAGATCGACGGCACACCGTGGCTCGTCGGCAAGGACGTTGCCGTGGCGCTGGGGTACAAGAATCCCCAGCGTGCTATCCGCGACCATGTTGACGCCGAGGACAAAGGGGTGACCAAAACAGTCACCCCCTCCGGTGAGCAGGAGATGCTCATCATCAACGAGTCCGGCCTGTACAGCCTGATTTTGTCCAGCAAGATGCCCAAGGCAAAGGCTTTCAAGCGCTGGGTCACCAGCGAGGTGTTGCCTGCCATCCGCAAGAACGGCGCTTACGAGAGCTTTCAGGCCCAGCAGCACATCGAGCAGTTGGAAGCCACCAACACCCGGCTGAACGCCGCCATTCAGGCGGTGGGCAGCGCAAAAGCAGAGCTGGCCGACGTCATCAATCTGCGCAACGACTTCATCAAGCACCGCGACAACTACAAAGCCCGGTATATGCAGGCCAAGACCGATTACGGCAAGATCTGCGACAGCCTGCGGCAGGCGGAAAGCCTTGTGACCAAAGCGCAGTCCAATCTGGACAGCCGCATCGACCAGCTGAGCATCGTGGCCTTTGGCCTGCCCGGCTTCGACGAGATCATGAACGCCGTCATCGGCACATTGCCCGCCAAGAAGGAGGAATAACCATGGCACGCAATAAGAACAACACCCTGAACCCCACCGCCTACGGCCTGACCGTGCAGGAAGCAACGCGGCTGATCCGCATCCATGACCTGTGCAAGGGCATGGATGACGATGCCTTCGAGCAGATGGAGACCGCAGCCCGCAGCATCAACCTGGTCAACAGCTTGAAAAAGCTGGACGGGCGGCCCGTGGCGTAAAGGGGGCTTGACCATGGAAAAGACCCCATTCCCCACCACACTGGACGAGCTGGAGACCTACCCCCAGCAGACCCTGACCGCCGAGCAGGTGGCGCAGTTCCTGGGCTGCAGCGTGCAGTCCATCCGCAGCCAGGCGCAGATCGACGCCGGAGCCCTGGGCTTCCCGGTGATCTTGTACGGCAGTACCATCCGCATCCCGCGGCTTGGCTTTATCTACTTCATGCGCTACGGCCGCACCAGCGTCCAGAAGCGCAGCTACAAGTAAGGAGAAACCACATGACCACCACAATTATCCCCGCCCGTGAGCGGGCGCAGGCCCCCATCGGGTGCGCATACGTTGCACCGCTGTTCTGGAACAAATGGTTCCGCTGGGATGGAAGCCGGGCATCCGGCTGCTATCAGCTGGGCGGACGCACTCAGGACGAGCACCACACCGGCCTGCAGGTTTTCGCAGATGGCGAGTGGCACCCGGTCAAGGCATTTGCCTCTGATTGGTGCGAGCCGTGGGAGACCTGTGAGATCAAGGACCTTCTGGGAGAGGAGATTGGAGCATGAAGCTTAAACCTGTAGTCCTGCAGTGGGCCGCCGTCGCCTGCGGCGCGGTCGGCCTGCTGTACGCTCTCGGCATCGAGGGCGGCGCACAGGTCGGCCAGCCCATCACCGACAGCGAGTTCGTCACCGCAATGGTGCTGATTCTGGCAGCGATTGCGCTGGGCCGTCTGAGCTTCGCGCTTGAGGATGCCCAGGAGCGCCGGAGTCCTTACGGCAAAATCGACCGCCGGCACGCCCGCAACCCGGAATACCCGGAGGACCAGGAGCGCGGAGCATGAGCGCGCGTGAATATTATCACCATGTCATGTGGTACACCGTTTGGGATGCTAAGACAGGCGAGCTGGTGGCGGCGGGAACGTCTGCCATGTGTGCCGCCAAGCTGGGCTATAAAAATGCCGTGAGCTTTTCAGCTGCCGTCTGCCACTGGTTCAAGGATGGCAAGAAACACCTCAAGTACATCTACCAGCGGGAGTACATCCCCCGCAGCGAGGTGGACAGTCTGATTCCACCGGCACCCCATAGACACAAAAAGGCCTGCCCGTGCGCCAACACGGACAAGCCCAAAGGGTGATGAGATTTGCAGCCCATCGCCTTGATGATATCACATCAGAAAGGATTTTACAAATGAAAGGTATTTTAGCCGAACCGGGCGCAGAGCCCGTGGTCACCACCCTGCCGGACAGCCTGTGGGCCATTGAGAACCGGCTGGGCACCCGCAGTGAGATGATCGTACTGCCCCGCACCCCGGCGGTGCTGTTCGTGGGCCGGTACGATGGCCCCATCCAGCCCGCCAGCCTGCTGAACCGGACGTACCGGGGCCGTCAGCTTTACGGGCCCATCCTCTGCTATGGCTGGAAGGGCAACAACATCCAGCCCATGAGCAAGGATGTGCAGGCCGAGATGCTGGATTGCCTGAAGGATACGGAGGTTAAGGGATGAGCACCTATTGCAAGCTCTCAGCCTCCCACAAGTGCGAGAACGAGGCTGGGCTCAAGCATTTTATCAAGCATGGTGAAATCCACGGCTGTGCCGGATGCTGCCTCTGGTGCAAGGAAAAAGATACCTGCGAGTATCGCTGCGTTTATGTAAAGGGCGCACTGACACCGGCGCAGGAAGCCAAGCCCTCCACCCCGGCCTTTGACTTCTCCCCTCTGGGGGACCTGGCAGGAGCTGCCGCCGATGCTGACAATCAGTTTGATCTGCACTACGGCACCGCACAGGATGAATACCTCATCTCCTGCATCTATCTGGCCCGGATCCACGCCCTGACGGCCAAGGCTGGCCGCTACGGCGGCGGCACCTGGACCAAGTGGTACGAGAGCAAGGGGCTGAGCCATGGCAGCGTGACCAAGATGGTCCAGAACGGAGAGGCTTTTAATTCGTCAACTGTTGACGAATTAAAACAGCTGCCCAACCTGACCCGGAAGGACCTGAACCTCATTGCCCGGTCCGGCTGTGCGGACCAGGTGGTGGCCGCCGCCGGAGACAGCCAGCGGGTGCAGGAGCTGCTGGCCCAGCTCAAAGCCGAAAAATCCCGCGCCGATACCGCAGAAGCGCATCTGGAAGCCGCCCACGCCGACATCTCCGGCCTGAAGGACCGTGCCACCGCCGCCGAAGCCCGGGAGGAAGAAGCATGGAGCATGGTGAGCAAGGCACAGGACGAAGCAAAGGCGGCACAAGAAAATCTTGACTACGAGGTCAGCCAGAACGACGCCCTGCACGAAGAAAAGGGGCAGCTGCTGCGGGAGTGTGAGGCGGCAAAGCAGGCCCGTGCAGAGGCCGAGGCCCGGGCCCAGGAGGCCGAAAAGCAGCTGGAGGGCTCCCGGCAGGTGGCCGAAGCTGCCAAGCTGCGGGCCGACAAGCTCAAGGCCGAAAACGATGCTCTGAAAAAACAGCCCATCACCGCCGTGGTGGACGAAGAAGAAGTAGACCGCCGGGCGGGCGAAAAAGCCTACGAGATCGCCGCCGGTATGACCGCCGACTACAAAGTCAAGCAGGAGCAGGACGCCCGCGACGCTTACGACAGCATCATTCTGGCCGGGCGCTCCATCACCAGCATCGTTCAATCCACAAAACTGCAGTTCCGCAAACTGCCGGACGATCAGCGGGAGAGCGCGATCAACCAATTGGTTCACACACTCGCATCCGCTCAAGGGGAGGTATCCGCATGTCTGTAAAGATCACGGCTCTGGAAGCCGAAAACGTCAAGCGCATCAAGGCCGTTGCGCTCACGCCGGCCCCCACCGGGCTCACCCTCGTGGGCGGCAACAACAATCAGGGCAAGACCAGCGTGCTGGATGCCCTTGCCTGGGCGCTGGGCGGCGACCGCTTCCGCCCCAATGCCGCACAGCGGGACGGAGCTATCGCTCCTGCGCACCTCAAGGTCATGCTGTCCAACGGCGTGGTGGTGGAGCGCAAGGGCAAAAATGCCAGCCTTACCGTCACCGATCCCACGGGTCGCCGCAGCGGCCAGCAGCTGCTCAACGCCTTTGTGGAGCCGCTGGCCCTCGACCTGCCCCGCTTCATGGACGCCAGCGACAAGGAAAAGGCTGACATCCTGCTGCGCATCATCGGCATCGGGTCCGAGCTGCACACCCGGGATCTGGAGATCAAGGGCCTGTACGACAAGCGCACCTTCACCGGTCAGCTGGCCGCCCAGAAAAAGCACTTTGCCGATGAGCTCATCTCCTACCCGGAAGCCCCGGACAAGCCGATCAGCGCGTCCGACCTCATCCGTCAGCAGCAGGACATTCTGGCCCGCAACGGCGAGAATCAGCGCAAGCGCAACCAGCTGGACAAGCTCATTGATGAAAAGAATCAATTGAATTTCACCTTGCGTGATCTCGATGAAAAAATTGAAGATTTGAAAGAGGAATACGAGCAAACGCAAGCGAAATTTACTGACCTTGAAAAGCAGATATTTCAGGCCCGGAAATCTGCTGCCCAGCTTCAGGACGAATCCACCGCCGAGCTGGAAGCGTCCATCCGGGATATCGAGGACACCAACCGCAAGGTCCGCGCCAACCTCGAAAAAGCCCGCGCCGAGGACGAAGCCGCCCAGTATTCCGGCGAGTACGACCGTCTGACCGAAGCCATCCAGCAGAAACGTGCCGACCGCATGGCTCTGCTGAACGGCGCAGACCTGCCGCTGCGGGGCCTGAGCGTCGAGGACGGTGCCCTTACTTATAAAGGAAAGCACTGGCGGGACATGTCCGGCAGCGACCAGCTGCGGGTAGCCGCTGCCATTGTGCGCCGCCTGAACCCGGACTGCGGCTTCGTTCTGCTGGACAAGCTCGAGCAGATGGACATGACCACCCTGCAGGAGTTCTCCGCCTGGCTGGAAGCCGAAGGTCTGCAGGCCATCGCCACCCGTGTTTCCACCGGCAGCGAGTGCCAGATCATCATCGAGGACGGCATGGTGAAGGATACCGACATCACCCCGCCGCCCGTCACCGAAAAGCCCCAGCCCAAAAGCTGGACGAAAGGAGCGTTTTAAATGAGCAAGTATGCAGTTACTGCCGGTGTGCAGTCCGCCCCGGTCAAGACCGTGCTGTACGGCCCGGAGGGCATCGGCAAGAGCACCTTTGCCTCCCATTTCCCGGACCCCGTGTTCATCGACACCGAGGGCGGCACCAAGCGGCTGAACGTCAAGCGCCTGCCCCAGCCCACCAGCTGGGCCATGCTGCTGGACGAGGTAGCCGAGGTGCGCAAGGGAAATATCCCCTGCGGCACGCTGGTCATCGACACCGCCGACTGGGCTGAACGGCTGTGCATTCAGGCCGTGTGCGCCAAAGCGAAAGTCAACGGCATTGAGGATTTTGGCTACGGCAAGGGTTACACCTACGTCAAGGAGGAATTCAGCAAGCTGCTGGACGCGCTGGAAGAAGTGCTGAATGCCGGGCACAACGTGGTGGTGCTGGCTCATGCCGCCATCACCAAGTTTGAGCAGCCCGACGCCGTGGGCAACTACGACCGCTGGACCATGAAGACCTCTAAGCAGGTAGCCCCGCTGCTGCGGGAATGGTGCGACATGCTGCTGTTCGCAAACTACAAGACCGTGGTGGAAAAGGCGAGCAGCAGCCCCAACGCCAAGAACAAGGCCAGCGGCGGCAAGCGGGTGCTGTACACCACCCACCATGCCTGCTGGGACGCCAAGAACCGCTTTGACCTGCCGGATGAGATTTCCTTCGATTACGCCGCCATTGCCCACTGCCTGCCCGGCAGCAGCGCACTGACAGCCACGCAGACGCCCGTGCAGCACGCTCCGGCTCCCGCGCCGGAAGCGGATATCCTGCCCAGCCCGCAGCCGGAAACGAAGCCTGTCTCTCATCCCCAGCCGCAGGCCACGCCGCCGATGGAAAGTTCCGAAAAGAGCGTGCTGCTCAGCCTGGGCGTGCCCGAAAAGCTGGCCGCTCTCATGAGCGCCAACAAGGTCAGCAGCGAAGAACTGCAGGGCGTCGTGGGCAAGCGGGGCTATTTTCCGGAAGACATGCCCATCAAGGACTATCCCGCCGATTTCGTGGAGGGCTGCCTGATCGGCGCATGGCCGCAGGTATACCAGATGGTACTCGACAACCGTGACATTCCTTTTTAACAAACTGACAGGAGGACTTACTTATGAACGAAATGAACAACGAAGGCTTCGCTTTGGACTGGGATGACGATCTTACCAACGAACAGCAGGAATTTGTGTTGCTGCCGGAGGGCGAGTATCCCTTTGAGGTCACCGGCATGGAGCGCGCCCACTTCGAGGGCAGCGCCAAGCTGCCGCCCTGCAAAATGGCAAAGCTGACCCTGCGCATCTATGGCGGTGCCAAGGGCGACACCACCGTCACCCACCGCCTGTACCTGCACACCAAGACGCAGGGCCTGCTGGGCGCTTTCTTCGAGAGTATCGGCCAGTGCAAGCGCGGCGAGACCTTCCGTCCCCGCTGGGACAGCGTAGTGGGTGCCAAAGGCATGTGCAAGCTGGGTGTCCGCGAGTACACCAAGCAGAGCGGCCCGCACGCAGGTGAGACCGGCCAGAGCAACGAGGTGCAGCGCTTCCTGCCGCCGCCGGAGCCCAAGGCCGCGCCCACGCAGGGCTGGACGCAGGGGGCATTCTGATGGGGCAGGAACTGAGACCTTACCAGCAGCAGGCCCGTGGCCGCATCCATGCCGAGTGGGAAGCCGGGCGTACCCGCACCCTGCTGGTGCTGCCCACCGGCACCGGCAAGACCATCGTGTTTGCGTCGGTGGCCGCCGATCAGGTGCGCGCCGGGGACCGGGTGCTCATTCTGGCGCACCGGGGCGAGCTGTTGGAGCAGGCCGCCGACAAGCTGCAGCGCTCCACCGGCCTTGTCAGCGCCGTGGAAAAAGCCGAATCCACCTGTCTGGACAGCTGGTTCCGGGTGGTGGTGGGCAGCGTGCAGACCCTGCAGCGCACCGCTCGGCTGGAACGCTTCCCGCAGGATTATTTCGGCACCATCATCATTGACGAAGCCCACCACGCCATCACCGACGGCTACCGCCGTATCCTCGACTACTTTGACAGAGCCAAGGTGCTGGGCGTCACCGCCACGCCCGACCGCGGCGACATGCGCAATCTGGGCGAGGTGTTCGACAGTCTGGCCTTCGAGTACAAGCTGACCGACGCCATCAAGGAGGGCTATCTGTGCAAGATCATGGCCCAGACCATCCCACTGAAGCTGGATATCACCGACGTTGGTTTTACCAGCGGCGATTACTCGCTGGGCCAGCTGGGCACCGCGCTGGACCCGTACCTCGAACAGATCGCTGCCGAAATGGCCCAGCGCTGCCGTGACCGCAAAACGGTGGTGTTCCTTCCCCTCATCAAGACCAGTCAGAAGTTCCGCGACCTGCTCAACGCGCACGGCTTCCGCGCCGCCGAGGTCAACGGCCAGAGCGACGATCGCAAGCAGGTGCTGACCGATTTCGAAGCCGACAAGTACAACGTGCTGTGCAACTCCATGCTGCTCACCGAAGGCTGGGACTGCCCGTCCGTAGACTGCGTGGTGGTGCTGCGGCCCACAAAGGTGCGCAGTCTGTACAGCCAGATGGTGGGGCGCGGCACCCGGCTTTCGCCGGGAAAGACCGACCTGCTGTTGCTGGATTTCCTCTGGATGACCGACAAGCACGAGCTGTGCCGCCCGGCAGACCTTGTCTGCGAGGACCGCACCGTGGCCCGCCAGATGACCGAAAATCTGGCCCAGACCGGCTGCCCGGAGGACATCGAGGAAGCCGCCGCGCAGGCCAGCGAGGACGTGGTAGCCCAGCGTGAGGAAGCCCTTGCAAAGCAGTTGGAAGAACAGCGCCGCAAAAAGGCCAAGCTGGTGGACCCGCTGCAGTACGAGATGAGCATTCAGGCCGAGGACCTTGCCGGGTATGTGCCGGCTTTTGGCTGGGAAGCGGGCCCGCCCAGCGCCGAGCAGTCTGCCGCCCTCGAGAAGATGGGCATCCTGCCGGACGCCGTAGAATCGGCCGGCAAAGCATCTCTGCTGCTGGACCGGCTGAACAAACGCCGCGCCGAAGGTCTGACCACGCCAAAACAGATCCGCGTGTTGGAACGCTACGGTTTCCAGAGCGTGGGCACATGGAGCTTCGACGCCGCCAAGCACATGATCGACCGCATTGCAGCCCAGGGATGGCGCGGCGTGCCTAAGGGCGTGAACCCCAAGACCTACACCCCGCCTGCGGAACCGCCCGCCGCACCGGACAGTCCTTTTAACTTTGGATGGTAACGCGAATGGAACATGAAAATGAACTCAAGGAAGCATTGGACTTCATCTCCCCGTCCGCCCTGACCTATGATGAATGGCTCATGGTGGGCATGGGGCTGAAAGACTCCGGCCTGCCGGTGACTGTCTGGGAGCAGTGGAGCACCCGCGACGCAGGCCGCTATCACAAGGGCGAGTGCGTTAAGAAATGGGAGAGCTTTCACGGCGGCGGGGCAAGCCCCGTCACGGCCAGCAGCATCTTTCAGCTGGCTTATTCCCACGGATGGAGCGGCCCCGCAGGCCACGAACTTGATTGGACCGACGACATTTCGGCCGGGCCCGGTGCCCAGCCGGAAGGCCGTCTTGTGGACCCGCGCTGGGTGGAAGCTCACGAGTTGAACCTGCCCGAGCAGCGGGACCCTGCCGACCAGCTCAAGCGCTATCTGCAGGCACTGTTCGAGGAAGATGAGTATGTGGCCTATGTCACCGAAAGCTTCATGGCCGACGACAAGCGCCGCCCGACGCGCGGCAGCTGGAGCCGCACCGCGAAGCAGCTCATCGCCGAGCTGGACACCTGCGGCGGCGACCTCGGCAAGGTGCTGGGCGACTGGGACCCCGAAGTGGGCGCGTGGATCTGCTTCAATCCCGTAGACGGCACCGGCCGCAAGGATGCCAACATCACCGCCTACCGCTACGCCCTCGTGGAGTGCGACAACATGGAGCTGGGCAAGCAGCAGGCCATCATCAAGCAGCTGGAACTGCCCTGTGCGGCGCTGGTGTACTCCGGCGGCAAAAGCGTCCATGCCATCGTCAAGGTGGATGCCCCGGACTATGCCGAGTACCGCAAACGGGTGGATTACCTTTACGCCGCCTGCCAGAAAAACGGCCTGACCATCGACCAGCAGAACCGCAACCCTTCCCGCCTGAGCCGGATGCCCGGCATCCCGCGCGGTGACAAGCGGCAGGTGCTGCTGGAAACGAACATCGGCAGATCCTGCTGGGATGAGTGGCGGGACTGGCTGGAAGCGGAGACGGATGAACTGCCGGACACCGAGAACCTCGCCGCCGATTGGGAGAGCCTGCCGCCGCTGGCCGACCCGCTCATCTTCGGGGTGCTGCGCAAGGGCCACAAGATGCTGCTGGCGGGTCCCAGCAAAGCGGGCAAGAGCTTTGCCCTCATCGAGCTGTGCATCGCCATCGCCGAAGGCAGGCCGTGGCTGGGCCGGTTCTCCTGCGCACAGGGCAAGGTACTGTACATCAATCTGGAGCTGGACCGGGCCTCCTGTCTGCACCGCTTCAAGGACGTGTACACTGCCCTCGGCCTTGCACCGGACAATCTGAAGAACATCGACATCTGGAATCTGCGCGGCGCATCTGTCCCCATGGACAAGCTGGCCCCAAAACTCATCCGCCGGGCGCAGAAAAAAGGCTACACCGCCGTCATCCTCGACCCCATTTATAAGGTCATCACCGGCGATGAGAACAGCGCCGACCAGATGGCGAAGTTCTGCAACCAGTTCGACCTTGTGTGCCGCGCGCTGGACTGCGCCGTGATCTACTGCCATCACCACAGCAAAGGTGCACAGGGCGGCAAGCGCAGCATGGACCGTGCCAGCGGCTCCGGCGTGTTCGCCCGCGACCCGGACGCCATGCTGGACATGACCGAGCTGGTGCCCACCGACGCCATCCGGGAGCAGCTCCACAACAAGGCCGCCTGCCGGGTCATCAAGGCCATGCTGGACAAGCGCGGCCATGGGGACGCCTACGGCCCGGACGACGCCCTCAGCCGCCACCGGATGCTGACCATTGCAAAGGAAAAGCTAGGCCTTGCGGATCTTCGGGCCATCGACGCCGACGTGACCGCTGCCGAGAAAATGGCCGACGGCATGACCGCATGGCGCATCGAGGGCACCCTGCGCGAGTTCGCCCGCTTCGACCCGGTGAACCTCTGGTTCGACTACCCCGTGCACAAGCCGGACACCGGCCTGCTGGAGGACCTGCAGCCAGACAGCGATTTCAGGACGCTGGGCAGCCGCGGTGCCGCCAAGCGCTGGGGCGATAAAGGCAAAGTGACCGAAGACAAAAAGGCCGAACTGGACACCGCCTTCGAAGCCTGCATGATGGACGGCAGCGTTACCATCTACGCGCTGGCCGAATACATGGATCTGAAACCCCGCACCATCAAGACCCGGCTCAAGGATGATGGGCGCTTCTGGATCGATGGCGAGAACGTGGGCCGCAAGGAGCCCGGCAGTTCCGGTTAAACAATTCGTAATAAGCAAGATTACCATTTGTTTTAAAAATGCAGTTATAGCCGCTATTTTGCACGACAGCAAAAACTGCAATTTTGCAGTTATAGCCGCTATGACTGCAGATTTTGCAGTGCAAAATAGCCTATATATAATAGCTAAAACTGCAACTGCAATTGTGATGGGGTATCCCGAAGGATGGGGCGTACACAGCCCCCATCCATTCGGGGACCCTCCCCATCACGTTGGCGCACATCAGAAAAAGAAAGAACGAGGTGATCCCCATGTACACGCAATTCTTTATCCCCATGCAGCCGCCCACCACCACCCACAACGCAAAGCAGCTGCACGCTTACATGAAGGGTGGGCAGCCGCACGCGGTGCTGCACGACAGCCCGGAACTGAAAGCCGCCCGTGCCAAGCTCCACGCCTATCTTGCGCCCCACGCACCGCAGCAGCCTATCCCCGCAGGCCAGCCGGTGCGTCTGCTGGTCAAGTGGTGTTTCCCTACCGAGGGTCGGCACCCGGACGGCACATGGCGCACCAGCAAGCCGGACACTGACAATCTGGAAAAAGCCCTCAAGGATGAGATGACCCGCCTGCACTTCTGGGCGGACGATGCACAGGTGTGCAGCGAGATCGTAGAAAAATTCTGGTCGGACCCCTGCGGCGTGTTCGTCCGGGTGGAGGCGATGGAATGACCTACGAAGAAAAGAAGGCCTGGCTCTGGCGGTACCGAACGGCCAAGCGGTTCGAACTGCTCAAGCTGGACGAACTGGCTGCGCTGCAGACTGATGCCACCCACACCACACAGCGCATTTCCCCTGTGCCGGGCGGCAGCGGAGACGGTCAGGCACTGCCCCGCAGCGTAGAGCGCATCGACGAAGCACGCCGGGCCGCCGAAGCACAGTCTGCCGTGTGCGATGCCATCCGCGCCGAGATTATGGACGTGTTCAGCCAGCTGGACAACGAGGTGGATTTCATGATTTTGTTCCGGCGGTATATCCTGCTGGAAGGATGGGACAAGATTTCCGTACACGTCCGTCTGGCAAAACGCTGGGCCTTTACCCGGCATCGTGCTGCCATTGAAAAGCTGGAGATCAAAGACAGCACTGAACCGCACCAAACAGCATCTACCCAACACCTTGAATCCGAAGTATAATTAGAATGCCGAAGCCCGCAGGAAAGGTTTACTCCCTTCAATCCTGCGGGCTTTGTGCTGCCCGGCTGACACAGAGGATCACCTACCGACCAACAGCCTGAATGTACCAGCCGGGTTTCTTTGATATTTCCGAGCCGTCCATCCGGGCGGCTTTTTGATTTTACGGCAAGAGAGGTGGTGACGTGGCCAACGAAAAGAATCTCGAAAACGGGAAGCTCACGCAGTTCCGAAGCGGCGAGGAAGCGGCGAAGAACGGGCAGAAGGGCGGCATTGCTTCCGGCGTGGCCCGCCGCCGCAAGCGCAGCATGAAGGAAGCGGCCGACTATTACCTCAGCCTGCCGGAGACTGACCGCCGCCGGGTGAACGCCCTGCTGCGGGATGCGGTGGACCCCGAGGACGTGGATAACCAGATGTCCGTGGTCAAGGGCATCACCGCCCGAGCCAAAAAGGGTGACCCCCAGGCGGCCAACGTGCTGCTGAAAATGCTGGGCGAGGACAAGCCCCAAAACGAAACCGTAAGGCTGGAGGAAGAAACACCCGTGGACGATCTGAGCAAGGCGCTGTTTGAGTTGAGCGAGGGCAAGCATGGCACTGGGTGAGAAGCAGCTGCAGATCCTGCAGTTCCGGTTTTCGGATTACAGCTACCTGATCTGTGACGGTGCCGTTCGTTCCGGCAAGACCTCCCTCATGATGGTGGGCTTTGTGGACGACGCCATGACCCGCTTCAATGGCAGGCGCTTCGGCATCTGCGGCAAGACCGTGGACAGCGCCACCAAGAACATCGTGCAGCCTTACATGGCCATGCAGTACGCGCAAAAAAGCTACCGCATCAAGTGGAGCCGCACCGACAAGACCATGACGGTCTCCAAGGGCGGCATCACCAACGTGTTTGAAGTGTTCGGCGGCAAGGATGAGAGCAGTTATGCTCTGATCCAGGGTCGCACGCTGGCAGGCTGTCTTATCGATGAGGTGGTGCTGCAGCCGCGTTCGTTTGTGGACCAAGCCATGATCCGCTGTTCTGTCACCGGAGCAAAGGTCTGGTTCTCCTGCAACCCGGCGGCACCTTCTCACTGGTTCTACACCGACTGGATCAAAAAGGCGGACAAGGGCGAGATCAACGCCAAGCACATCCATTTTGTGCTGCGGGACAATCCCGGCCTGTCCGAGGAGACCATCCAGCGCTACGAAAAATCTTTTTCTGGCGTGTTCTATCAGCGTTACGTGCTGGGAGAATGGGTCGCCGCCGAGGGCCTTGTGTACCCCTTTTTCTCCGCCGGGCAGGACGCCTACCTTTTCCATGGTGACGCCTCCCGCATTGACGGGCAGTTTTATGTGTCCATCGACTACGGCACGCACAACCCCTGCAGCATGGGCCTGTGGGTCATCCATAACGGCAAGGCGCTGCGCATCAAGGAAAGCTACTTCGACAGCCGCGCCGAGCGTGTGCAGCGCACCGACGAAGAACACTATGCAGAGCTGGAACGTCTGACGAAGGGCTATTACATTCAGGCTGTGGTGGTGGACCCGTCCGCCGCTTCCTTCATCGAGACCATCAGGAGGCACGGCAAGTATCTGGTGATTCCCGCCGATAACGACGTGCTGAACGGTATCCGGTGCGTGGCGTCCCTGATGCAGGCCGGGCTCGTAACCATCCACGAGAGCTGCACAGCATCCCGCCGGGAGTTCGGCCTGTACTCGTGGGATGACAAGGCCAAAGAAGACCGCGTCGTCAAGGAGAACGACCACGCCATGGACGACATCCGCTATTTTTGCTATACGATACTGGCCCCGATGATTCGCTGGGCAGATTGGAGACGGAAGTAATGTTTGACAAACTGCTTTCATGGCTGCGGGAGAAAGCGCGGCTGCTGTTCGGTGAAAATGCCACCGTCAGCGCCAGCGTGTCCTACAGCATGGAGAATGCGATCATCCTGTGGGCGCAGATGTACGACAACGGCGGGCCGTGGTGCCATGGCGGAAAGAATGCCCTGCACAGCCTGAAACTGGCCCAGAGCGTTGCATCGGAGCTGGCCCGCCTGACCACGCTGGAAATGGAATGCCTTGTTTCCGGCAGTGCCCGCGCCGACAGCATCAACGCCATGCTACAGCCCTTCATTGCAGACCTGCGCACGCCGGTGGAGTACGGCTGTGCACTGGGCAGCATCCTGTTCCGGCCCTTCCTCGATGCACAGGGCCGCGTGCAGATCGATGCCGTGCAGGGTGATTGTTTCTGCCCTACCCGCTTTGACAGCTCTGGCCGCATGACCGGGGCTATTTTTTATGACCATCTGGTGCGCGGAAACCGCATTTACACCCGTCTGGAAGATCACGAGTTTTCCGGCGGCAAGCACAGCATCACGGTCAAGGCGTTCCGCTCCATGACCAGCGCAGACCTCGGCATCGAGGTACCGCTGACCGATGTGCCGGAGTGGGCCGCGATCTCCCCGCATACCGAGTTTTCCGGCGTAGACCGCCCGCTCTGGGGCTTTTTCCGAGTAGCCAGCGGCAACGCCACCGACCGGCATTCCCCGCTGGGCGTGAGCGTGTATGCTGCGGCTGTTGATACCATCCGTGATGCCGACGAACAGTACGGGCGGCTGCTGTGGGAATATGACGGCGGGCAGATGGCCCTTGACGTTGACCAGACTGCCTTGCGGCCCAGCGCCAACGGCGAGAGCATTATGCCCCAGCGGGAGCAGCGTCTTTACCGCAACTGGATAAACGGCAGTTCCGGCGCAGGCGGGCGGAACCTTTACGAGGTTTTTGCTCCTGCCCTGCGCGATGAGAGTTACCGCCGTGGTCTGGACGCCATGCTCAAGCGGGTTGAGTTCCAGTGTGGCCTTGCCTACGGCACCCTGTCCGACCCGCAGAACGTGGACAAGACCGCTGAGGAAATCCGCAGCAGCAAACAGCGCAGCTACACCACCGTCAAGGACTTGCAGCGGGCGCTGGGCACGGCGCTGTCCGATCTGGTGTACTCCATCAACAAGCTGCTGGATGCCCAGTGGAACAGCGGCGCAGCCATTTCCCCGCCGGGTGACTGCAACGTCACCTTTGATTTTGACGACAGCATCATCTCCGACCCCAAGGAGCGCAAGCAGATGTACTGGGGCTACGTTACCGCGGGCAAGTTCCCGTTCTGGCGGTATCTGGTGGAGTTTGAGGGCTACAGCGAGGACGATGCCAAGGCCATTGCTGCCGAAGCGGATGCTGAGAACCGCAGCCCTGATACCCTCACCTTCGGGGGCGCCTGATGCTGCCGCCGAGTTACCTCGACCAGATGCCGGATGCCTTTGTGGCTTTATGGAGACAGGTCGAGGACGAGATATTGCAGGACGTGGCCCGGCGCATCGGTAAGATGGATACGGTGACCGCCACGGCCAACTGGCAGCTGTGGCGCTACCAGCAGACCGAAGCCCTGCGGGAAGACGTCATCAAGCTGCTGGCCAAGTACAGCGGCAAGAGCGAAGCGGCCATCCGCAGGCTGCTTCTGCAGGCCGCCACCGAAGCCATGGAGCGCGAGGACGCGATCTATTACCATTACGATCTCGAGCCGACGCCCTTTGAAGAATCTGCAGCCTTGAACAACCTGCTTGACGCCGGTGCCCGCCAGACCTGCGGCACATGGAGCAATCTCACCGCCACCACGGCAAACACCGTGACAGGGGCCTTTGAGCGCACGCTGGACGCCGCATGGGGTAAGGTGAGCACCGGTGCCTTTGACTACAAAACCGCCGTCAAGCAGGCCGTGGACAGCCTTGCAGACGAGATGCCCATGGTCACCTACCCCAGCGGACACACCGACAGCATCGAGGTGGCCGCGCGGCGTGCCGTGCTCACCGGTGTGAACCAGACGGCTGGCAAGCTGCAGGTGGCTCGTGCCGATGAAATGGGCGTGGAGTTCTTCGAGACGACCGCCCACGGCGGGGCACGCCCTTCTCATGCAGAATGGCAGGGCAGGCGCTTCCATCGGGGCGGGGCGGTGGACTACAAGGGCAGGCACTACCCGGATTTTGAAGCCGCCACCGGCTACGGTACTGGCGCAGGCCTTTGCGGCTGGAACTGCCGCCACACCTTTTTTGCGGTGTTCCCGGAGCTGGGCGACCCTCCCCAATGGACGCGGGAAGAACTGGAAGCGCTGAACGCCCGGAACATTGAGTACAACGGCAAAAAGTACACCGCCTATGAGATATCCCAGATGCAGCGTGCCAGAGAGCGGCACGTCCGCCGCTGGAAAAAGCGGTATCTGGCCGATTCTGCTGCCGGGGTGGACACCACCGACAGCGCCGTGCGCCTGAAAGCGGCCCGCCAGAGCCTGAGCGAGTTCACACAGGCCACCGGTGGGCGTGTGGACAGCGCCCGCACCAGCGTGCCCAAGTTCGGCAGGAGCGAAGCCAGTAAGGCGGCGTGGGCGGCACGAGAGAAATCACCGGGCAGCTCTGGAACACTCCTGCAAAAGCTTAACTATTCCGATAATGTTTCTCAATCCGAGCGCGAAAGCATCGAAAAGGAACTGTCTGTTCTCCCTCAATGGCAGCGTGATAAGGCTGAAGGTATCATCAGCAAGGTTGTGATGACTGAGAAGGACGCCGATGGAAGCGGATATTATTATCCGACTAAAACGCTTTATCTTCACCCTGAGCACAAAAATGGCGATGTCATTCACGAATACGGCCACGCATTAGAAATTTCCCTTGACCTGCGGCACAACTCCAAATACATCAGCATCCGAAAATCCGGGATTGATGTTGAAGACCTTTCTAAAATCGTGTATGATGATAGTACCTATACACAAGCGGTTTATCTCCTTCAGAACAGCAAATTCATTTCTGAGTATCAGGGACGGCTATATGAATCTCCTACGGATGGGATTTTTAAGGCCGGAACGATGCAGATCAACGAAGATATGCTGAAGGAATATTTCAGTGAAGGATACCGTGCTTTTTATCAGGAGCCCTCTGCCCTGAAAGAGAAAGACCCGCAGCTTTATCATTTTATCGGGGGATTGAAAGATGACCAAAAGTGAAGTGCTTCAGCTTGATGACCCTTCTGCAATCTGGAATGAGATGCAAAAGAACCCGGCACTGCGAACAGATGGTGACATCTGGCTGCACATGACCCGTCTTTCAGCCAAACAAGACAGAAAGCGTTCTCAAGAAGTGTACGGGGACCCGGAAGCGTACCTGTATATGGACTTGAACAAAAAGAAATGAGGTGCACCATGGAAGATTTTCGTATTATCTACCGCATCCTGAAGCTCTTGCAGCAGAGCATGGATTTTGAGGATTTTGACAGCGAAGGGTTCAATGCCGAACGCTTCGGCACGAATCCGAACCGTTTTCAGGCCTTGCTGATCCAGCTTCAGCGTGCAGGATACATTGAAGGGCTGGACATCGTTCAGTATATCCGCCAGCCGGAACACATCGAGCCGCCCATGCACCCCAAGATCACACTCAAAGGGCTGGAATACCTTCAGGAAAACAGCATGATGAAAAAGGCCGCTGCCATTGCGAAGGGCATCAAGGAAATTGTGCCCGGCATTTAATAGCAACTGAACCACGATGCACGCGCACCGTGGTTTTCTTTTACCCATTTTTCAGGAGGTATACACATGATTACTACGATTCTTGTTGTTTTGATGATTCTCGCGCTGCTGGAGATCGTTCTGCTGAACGGTGTCCGGCTGTACTTCATGGTTGCGTCTGCCGTGCAGCAGGTGCAGGACAATAAAGAGGCTTCGCATTCCGAAAAGTAAGCTTTTACTAACAGAAACACCCCATTTTAACCACTGTGTGGTCCCGAAAAGGCCCCATAGTGGTTTTTTCATGCCGTTTTAGCTCATGTTGGCAGAGCAGCTGCCTCGTAAGCAGCAGGCCGCTGGTTCGATTCCAGCAAGCGGCACCACAGCGGAAGGCGGCGCGTACCCCGCCTTGTCCCGTGCGGAATGAGAACCGCGACACAAAACAGCAGGGACTTATCCACCCAACAGACAAAAGAAAGGAGCACATCGCAAGTGAAACGCGAAGATGTGAGCAAGATCATTCCGGGTATCACGCCGGACCAGCTGGACAGCATCATGAACCTGCACGGCGCGGATATCACGGCCAAGGTGAACGAGATCACCACCCTCAAGGCCGAGAAAGCCACCCTGACCGAGCAGCTGAACACTGCAAACGGCAAGCTGGAAGGCTACGACCCTGAGTGGAAGGCCAAGGCCGAACAGGCCAAAACCGATGCTGCCGCGCAGGTGGCTGCCCTTGAGAAGGGCTATGCGCTGGAACGCAAGGCTTCCGGCCTGAAATTTTCCAGCGAGAGCGCCCGCAAGGCGTTCCTTGCCGAGGCAAAGACACAGAATTTTGCCATGAAGGACGGTGAAATTCTGGGCTTTGACGATTATGTCAAAACCTTCAAGGCCGCAGACCCCAGCGCGATTCTGCCGGACGGCGGCGTCGCACGTTTTTCCGCATCGGCGACCGGCGCACCCGGTCAGCCCGCAAACTCGCATGAGGCCGCAAATGCTGCATTCCGCGCAGCGTTCGGCCAGAAAGGTTGATTACTATGGCTATTGATGCAATTTCCCGCGAAAAGGCTGAAGCTCTTATCCGCGAGCAGCTCACCAACACTATCCAGCAGGATGTTCCCAAGAACTCAATCGTCATGCAGCTGGGCACCCGTCTGGCGAACATGACCAGCAACCAGACCAAGATTCCCGTGCTGTCCATGCTGCCGCTGGCCTACTGGGTCAACGGTGATACCGGCATGAAGCAGACCAGCAAGCAGGAGTGGGACAACGTGTACATGACTGCCGCCGAGCTGGCTGTCATCGTGCCTGTGCCCGAAGCTGTGCTGGCCGATTCCACCTTCGATATCATGGGCGAGGTACAGCCCCGCGTGCGTGAAGCCATGGGTGCGAAGATCGACAACGCGATTCTGTTCGGCGGCGAGCGTCCCGCCGAGTGGACCACCGATGTTCTGACGCTGGCCGCCAAGAACAAGGTGACCGGCCCCATCGACTATGCAAAGCTGCTGGGCAAGGACGGTCTGTTCTCCAAGGTGGAAGCGGGCGGCTTCGGCGTAGATGCCGTCGTTGGCGATCTGACCGCAAAGGCAGAGCTGCGCGGCCTTGTGGACACCACGGGCCGCCCGCTGTTCCGCTCTGACATGCAGGGTGCCACCACCTACGCACTGGACGGCGCACCGATGTACTTCCCGGAGAACGGCGGCTTTGACGCTTCCAAGGCCCAGCTGATCGCGGGCAACTTCAAGAAACTGGTGTATTCCATCCGTCAGGATGTCACCGTGAAGCTGCTGGATCAGGGCGTTATTCAGGACCCCTCCACCAAGGAGATCGTCTACAACCTCGCCCAGCAGGACATGGTGGCGCTGCGCGTGGTCATGCGCATGGGCTGGGCCCTGCCGAACCCCGCAACCCGCCTGAACGCCGACCGCTCCAAGGTGCCGTTCGCATTCCTGACCGCTGCTGCCGCGTAAGGAGGCCTGACCGATGCTCTACTGCACCTATGACCAGTACGCGGCGGCGGGCGGCACGGTGCCGGAGACGGCTTTCAGCGTGCTGTGCAGCCGGGCTTCCCGCCTGATTGAAGCTGCCACCTTCGGCCGGGCCGAACGCCACGCCGCCGGGTGCGAGAGCTGCCGGGACGCCGCCGGGTGCGAGAGCTGCCGGGACGCCCTCGCAGACGCCTGCGCGCAGATCATCAATCTGCTGGCTGTGGCATCTGCGGTGAGCACGGCCCCGGGTGCGGCCAGCGTCTCCAACGACGGCTACAGCGTCACCTTCGGCAGCAATGCCAGCGTGAGCGCCGCCGTCCGGCAGGAAGCCGCTGAGATCATCCGCACCGCGCTGGGTAATGACCCTCACGATCTGCTGTACAGGGGGCTTGACTGATGCAGACTGCCGTCACCGTGGTGAACCTCATCCATGACGTTACCACCGAGACCGACACGCCGGTGTGCTGGGTGTTCCCGGCCTGCAGCTGGCGGGAGTGCCGCTCCACCTCCGGCAGCGGCACCGCCAAGGACCCGGAACGCACCACTCACATCCGCATCCCGGCCAGCGTGTGCACGGCGGACTACCTGCCCTATACCCAGTGGGCGGCGCTGTCGGCGGCAGAAAAGGCCAAGCACTGGACGCTCAAACGCGGCTGGAAGGTCGTGCAGGGTGCGGTGCCGAGCCTGGCTGCCGAGGAGTACGCCCACCTCGAAAAAACGCACCTGTGCTGCACCGTGGCGGCTGTCTCGGATAACCGGGAGCCATTGCTGCCGCACTGGCATGTGGAAGGGAGCTGACCGCATGAGCGCACCCGTTTTTGATTTTAAAATTCAGTTCCGGCCCGGCTTTCAGGCCGACATGGACGCGCGGTTTGCGAAAGTCCAGTACGCCTTTTCTCAGAAAGTGGCCGCGACCATTGACCCGTATGTGCCCTTTGACACCGGCACCCTGAAGAACAGCGTCAATCAGGCATCCGACTACAAGGACGGCAAGCTGGTGTACAATACGCCCTACGCCCGGGCGCAGTATTATCTGCACCCGATGGGGCAGAGCAACGAGCTGCGCGGCGGTGCAGACTGCTTCCGTGGTTCCTACTGGGGCCAGCGGGCCATTGCCGACCACAAGGACGAGCTGGAAAAGTTTGCCCATGACGCCGCAAGGCAGTTTCTGGGAGGTGGCAAATGAGCGAGACCGTAAAACCCACCATCGCCGCCCTGCGGGCATGGCTCAAGACCTGCCCGTTGATTGCCGACGAGCAGGAAGCCACTGGCGCGGCCTTCCGCATTGCGGGCCTGCCGGAAGAATCCACGGCATTCTCCATCGAGGACAGCCCCGGTGACCCCATTGTCACCGAGTATATTTCCGGCTGGGAAATGGCGAAAAACTACCTGTTCCTCAGCCGCCGGGAATACAGCGAGCTGGATGTGGTCAGCATCCAGAACAGCGGCTTCTTTGAGCAGCTCACCGAGTGGGTCATGCGGCAGGATGCCCGGCACAGCCTGCCCGACCTCTCTGCCTGTGGCGGCGGCAAGACGCCCACCGGCATTGCCGTGACCAACACCGGCTACATCGTCACCAGCAGCGAGGGCAGCTGCCGGATGCAGATGCAGCTGCGCCTGACCTACTACATGCCCAAATGAAAGGAGTTTCGATATGACCGTATCCGAAGCCATTACCAAGTCCGGTCTGACGCCCAGCACGTCCTATACCGGCATTGAGACGGCAAACGATTTTCTGCTGGCGTTCCAGACTGACAAGTCCAAGCAGGCCAAAGTGTCTGACTGGATCGTCTGCGCCGACCATGTGAAGGAGCACAGCGGTTCGCTGAACGCCACCACTGAGGACACCCAGTACATCCGCACCGGCAACACGACCGACAAGACCGGCACCCAGCGCACCCTTGCCGTCAACGGTGACCGCTGTGTGGGCGATGCTTTTCAGGATTTTGTGCTGAGCCACAAGATCGTGTACGGCACCGGTTCTGACATCATCGTGCCCTACGTTTACTTTTCTCTGCGTACTGGCAAGGGTGAAAAGGGCACCGCGTCCCTGATCGTCACCAGCGATGTGGGCGGTGCTGCTGGCTCGAAGGCCACCTTCGCCGTGGATGTCAAGGCCTCCGGCACGCCGGATGAGTTCGACTACAACACCGCCACCCAGTCCGCCGAGCCTGCTAAGGCCGTCAAGGGCTGATTTTTCCACCGTGTCCCCGCTCCACACCCGGAACGGGGATTTTTTATGCCCTGAAAGCATCTGCCGGGGCGGTTCCGGCACAGGGCCCAAACGAAAGGAGCCAGAATATGGTTATTTGTGGACAGGAATTTGATTTTTCCGCGCTGAATGCGAACGACGTCGACCGTGTGAAGACGGCGCAGCGGCACATGGAAGCGGCATCCGATCGCGAAAAGCAGCGTCAGCATACCGGCATGGCAGACCTTCTGCGCGGCCAGTGCCGCCTGCTGATGAACTTTCTGGATGAAGCACTGGGTGAAGGCGCGTCGGAACGTCTGGGTCTGGACGGCAACGACTTTGGCGCCTGCAAGCATGTGATGGATGAATTTACGAAGGCCATTTCCGCAGAACAGGCCAGCATGAATCTGGCCGCAGCGGTGCCCATGAACCGTGAGCAGCGCCGGGCACAGAAGAACGGCAAGCACAAAAACAAGCCGCCCATGAGCTACCCGGCGCAGTCTGCATCCCGCAGTGAGGTTTTTGCTCCGCAGCTCACGCCTGCCGCTCAGATGGTGGAGCGTGTGGACAAGGCCGCCCGCCGCAAGCAGCTGCTTGCCGAACTGTCGGCTCTGGAAAATGGCTGACCTGCTGACAGCAACTCTGCCGACGGTCTGGCAAGGCAGACGCATCGACCCGGATTTCCGGCACATGGTACGACTGTCCAGCGCCTATGCCCACGGTGAACTTGACGGGGACCACCCGGAAACTGCTCTCGCGATTATGACACAGTTTTACCGCGAACCGGTGCTGCAGGAGCAGTCCGTCGCCGCCTACAGCAGCATGATCGACTTCTACCGCGCCGGAGAGCAGGCACCGGGCGGTTCGGATGACGGCCCCAGCGAACCCGCCGCCAGCCCCGCCTTTGACTATCGTTGCGACGCGCCCTACATCGTGGCAGCGTTCCAGCAGGCCTACGGCATCGACCTGACCCGCGAGAAAGTGCACTGGTTCCGTTTCCGGGCACTGTTCGCGGCCCTGCCGGAGGACACCCTCATGGCAAAAATCATGAGCTGGCGCACCATGGATCTGTCCGAATACGAAGGCTCCATGCGTGACCACTACGCCGACCTGCAGGAGCGTTTTGCTCTGCCTGCCGAGCTGAGAGGAGGTGCCGCCCGTGTCGTGTCTGTCGAGGAGCATGACGCCGCCTTCCTGGCACGCTTCCGGCGCTGACCGTGCGCCGGTGCCCTGCCCTTACTGCGGCCGTGCGCTGCCCGTGTGGGCAGAACCGACCGCAAACGCCCACGGCGTTTGGGTCAAATGCAAAAATCCGGCCTGCCGCCGGGAAATTGAGATAAAGTTGTAAGCCTGTGCCCTTGTGCCCGCGCTCCGATTGAGAGGTGGACATAAGTGGCAGCAGATTTCAGTGTTTTTGGCGATACCAAGCTTGACACCAGCGGTTTTACCAGCGGCATATCCAGCATGACGGTGGCTGCCGGCAAACTGATTGCCGACCTGGTCGAAACGGCTGGTAGTCAGCTGGCGAATCTGGCAAAGGATTCGGTCAGCGTCGGCTCTGCCTTTGAGACGTCTCTTGCAAAGGTCAGCACCATTGCAGACACGAGCGCTGTGTCGGTGGATAAGCTGCAGCAGCAAATCCTCAGCACATCCAGCAATATGGGCATTGCTGCCTCTGACATCGCCGAAGCGACTTATCAGGCCATCAGCGCCGGTCAGGATACGGCAAACGCCGTTGCCTTTGCTGGGCAGGCCGCCCAGCTGGCCGCTGCAGGTTTTACCTCCACGACGTCCGCCGTGGATATCCTGACCACCGCCCTGAACGCTTACGGCCTGAGCGCCGATCAGGCCACCCATGTGTCGGACGTCCTGCTGACGACCCAGAATCTGGGCAAAACCAGCGTGGACGAGCTGTCCGCCAGCATGGGCAAGGTCATCCCTCTGGCCGCAGCCTACAACGTCAGCGTGGAGAACCTTTCCAGCGGACTGGCCGTCATGACCGCCAACGGTATTGCCACGGCAGAAGCCACCACCTACACCAAGTCCATGCTCAATGAGCTGGGCGACACGGGCTCCTCCGTCGGCAAAATTCTGCAGAAGCAGACCGGCAAGAGCTTTGCCCAGCTGAACGCCGAGGGCAAGAGCCTGGGCGACGTGCTGCAGGTCCTTTACAAGAGCGTTGGCGGCAGCAGCACCGCGTTCGCGGGCCTGTGGTCCAGCGTAGAAGCAGGCACCGGCGCTCTGTCGCTGGCATCCGGCGGTGCAGATCATTTCAACGATGTGCTCAGCCAGATGCAGGACAGCGCAGGCGCGACCGAGACCGCCTACGAGACCATGACGGACACCTTCGAGCACAAGGTGGACACCCTGAAGACGGCCGCAGAAAACCTCGGTATCAGCCTGTTTGATTCGCTGGAACCGGCCTTGTCGGAGGCTGCGCAGTGGGGCACCGACATCATCACTCAGCTGACCACGGCCCTGGACGAGGGCGGCCCCGAAGCTATGCTGCAGGCTGCAGGCGAGATCATCTCCGATCTGGCAGCGGGCATTGCTGAGCAGCTGCCCGGGTTGATGCAGTCCGGTGTGGAGATCATTACCCAGCTGACCCAGAGCCTGACCGACGCCATGCCTGCCATGCTGGACACTGCGGGCGAAGTGCTGGGCACGCTGGTGCAGGGCATCATTGACAACCTGCCGGAGCTGATCGTCTGCGCGGCCCGCATCATTGCGCAGCTGGCGGACTACCTCGGCGACCATGCCGACGACATCATGGACAAAGGCTTCGAGTTTGTGGAAAGCCTTATCATCGGCATCACCGCAGCGCTGCCCCAGCTCATCACGTCGGCGGCTGGACTGATCGCCAAATGGGCGGCTGCCATAATCTCGCACCTACCCGAAGCTCTCAAGTGCGGTGCCGCTCTCCTGACCACACTGGTGGACGGCATCATCCGCAGCATCGAAAATCTGGCCGAAGCCGCCCTTGCCTGCATTGCCAAGCTGGTGGGTGTCTGGGATGGCAACATGAACGAGTTCGGCCATATCGGCGAGAACATTGTGCAGGCCATCATCAACGGCATTGCGGGCATGTGGGGAAAGCTCACTTCGTGGCTCTCCGGCCTGATTGCTGACCTTGTCGGCACGGCCAGCGATGCTGCGGTTACCGGTATCACGGACAGCACGGCAGACACCCCCACCCGCAAGAGCAACACGACCACGGACGAAGATCGTGCCCGCCGCCAGAAGCGCCACGAGGAACGCATTCGGCAGGCGCAGGAAGAAGCAGCCGCCGCCAAGGCGGCGGCCGCCTCCGTCACCGATTCTGCCGGAAAGGCAGCCGCCGCAGTCGATACCTCCGGCAAAAAGGCCAGCAAGTCCGCCAAAACCGCCACCGCATCGGTGGTGAAGTCCCTCTCCGACACGGTCACAACCGTGAAAGACGGTGTCACCCGCACGGTGGAGACCGTAAATGAGACCCTCTCCAACGGCAAGCAGCAGCAAAAGCAGACGATCACCGAGACCAGCCGCCAGATGGTGGCCGGTGTCCTGAAGGACATCAAGACGATCACCGAGATCGACGAGAAGGGCAAGAAGACCGTCAAGCAGACCATGGAGACCGTCCGCGAGACGGCAAAAACGGTCACCTCGACCTTTGACACGCTGGTTGACGGCGTCAAGACCACCACCCAGACCGTGACCGAGACGCTCACCGACGGCACGGAGACCCAGAAAAAGGTCATCACCGAGACCTACGACGACGTGGTGGACGGGGCCCTCGTGACCATCGAGCGGGTCAAGACCATCGCCGCCGACGGCACCGAACAGACTGCCGAACAGATCAAGAAGTCTGCCGCCGACAGTCTGGACGGCCTGTGGAAAGAGCTGCAGGAAAAAGCCAACGAGGGCGTGCTGGGCACCTTTGACGACCTGTACAGCGCCGTCAAGAATCAAGACTGGCTGGGCGTTGGCGAATGGGTGGCAAAGACCATCTACGGCGGCCTGACCGCCGATCAGAAGAAGCAGATCGAGGACTACGCCCTCGGGCTCGTGGGCAAGATCAACGGCGTGCTGGGCCAGTACCAGCAGCAGATCGCCGCCAAGGCGTGGGACATCGGCACCCAGATCTGCAGCGGCCTGACGAACGGCTTTGCCGACGTGTGGCAGCAGGCGTCCCAGCTGGGCAGCACCCTCACCAGCATTTTCACCGGGCTCAAGGGCCCCCTGAGCAACGCGGCCACGGCCATCAGTCAGGGCCTGCAGGGCGGCCTGCTGTCCAGCTTCCCGTCCATCTACGCGGGCGTGGCTGGCATGATTGGCTCCATCGGCGCGGCCTTTGAGGGCATGATGACCGCCATCTCTGCGGCCCTGAACGCAACCGTTTTCGGCATCCCGATGGGCGTCATCGTGGCGGGTGCAGCCGTGGCGCTGGGCATCGCCATCGCGGCCATCGTCAGCAAGCTGGGCGGCTCTAAAAAGAGCAGCGGCGTGTCCGGCGGCGGCAGCGTTTCGGGCGGCAGTGGTGGCTCCGGCGGCATCAGCGGCGATATCGACATCTCCACCGGCACCGGCAGCCTTGAGGACGCCATCAACGCCAACACCAAGGCGCTGACCAAGACCAACGCCGCCCTTGCCGACATGATCCGGCAGGCGGGCAGTCTGGTGCTGTCCGACAACATGCGGCTGGGCAGCACCGTTGCCGCGTCCGGCACCGCGCAGGTGCGGGCCGCCGCCAGCAACTACCACCGCGAGGGTGATACCAACATTACGCAGTACATCCAGAGCAAGGCACAGTCCGCTGCCGACCTTGCCCGCGAGACCCGCTGGGAGGCCGACAAGGCCCGCCGCCAGCGCAGAGGATAAGGAGGGACACCGTGCTTTTTAAGGATCACTTAAAGATCGTCACCGACGCCGGTGCCGTCCTGCATCTGGGCTGGGACTACGACATGCCCTACAACCTCGACCCGCTGGGCGGCGTAGACATCGACCTGCAGACGGCGCAGGGTATCAACCAGGTGGGCACCACTGTGGAGCGGCAGAGCGTCTCCGGCGTGTCCCGCACGCTGGACGTGACCTTCTGGGGCACACACAAGCTGGAAAACGCGAACTTTTTCACCCGCTGCCTGCCGTACTTCACCAAGGGCACCCTCTACTTCGGCGACCGGTACTTCACCCGGTTCGTGCTGCAGAAAATGCCTTACTTTTCCAGTTACACCCCGGACCCGCGCTGCAGCCTGATGCTTTACACCCCGAAGCCCTACTGGTATGACCTGACCGCCGTCAGCAGCGTGCTGGGCGGCTTCCGGCCTGCGTTCAGTTTCCCGGTGTGCTACGACAGCCACACCTACGGCATCCGGCAGGACGGCACCATGGCAGTGCTGCGCAACGACGGCAGCCTTCCGGTGCCCTTCACGGCCACGTTGAGCTGCGCCACCACGCCGGTGGTGCACCCGAAGGTCGTGGACCTGAAAACGGGCGCGTACATCGGCTTTGACCTGACCTTGCAGCCTGATGACACACTGGAAATTTACCGCAGCACGTCCGACCGGCTGGCCGTGGCACTGACACATGAGGGCATCACCACCAACTGCTTTGCCGCGTTGGACGAGGACAGCACCCTCACTGAGCTGCAGCCCGGCGACAACGTGCTCAGCCTGCAGGCCGAGAGCGGGGCCAGCTATCTGCGGGCATCCGTGAGCTTTTATCCGATGGAGGCGGGAATCATCCCGGAACCGTTATGAGACTGGACGTGTTAGACGCAGACACCCTCGCCCGCGTGGGCTGGGTGGACGTGTGGGTGTCCTTCTACTGGGACAGCCCGTATTACTCCGAGGGCGGCTTTACCCTTGAGGTGCGGCCCACGACCGAAAACCTGCAGCTCCTGCAGGAAGGCCGCTGGGTCGTCCGCAGCGACGAAACGCCCCGCATCCCCATGCGTATCTGCAGCCGGGCCAACCAAAACGAGGACGCGAACCTCGTGGTGAGCGGCTACCCGGCAACGTGGCTGCTGACAAAGCGGGCCAGCGCTGCGGTCATCAAGGGACAGAACGCCGAGCAGGCCATGCGCAGCCTTGTGAGCGCCATGCAGCCGTGGCCCCGGTTAGAGCTGGGCACGGAGTACGGCTTTGACACGGTGTTTGACAAGCAGACCTCCGGCGGCACGGTCTTCGACTATTGCCAGACCATCGGGCAGGCGTGTGACCTCGGGTTCCGCATCGTGCTGGATGGCAAGGGTGCAGATAAACGCCTGCTGTTCGAGTGCTTCCGCCCCACCTTCGACCCCAACAACCGGTTCAGCCCCAAGTGGGGCAACCTGCTCAACGCCGGGTGGAGCTTTGCGGACACCGACTACGCCAACGTCGCCCTCGTGCAGGGCGCGGGCGAAGGCAGTGCCCGGGCCACCGTCTGGGTGGGAGACGTGGACACCACCGGTGCAGACCGGCGGGAAATGTACATCGACGCCCGGGACATCCAGCCCGACGAGGACAGCGGTGAGACTAGCGCCAGTCAGAGCTACCTGCAAAAGCTGGCCGACCGGGGCGGCGAAAAGCTGCTGGCCCAGCTGCGCACCGGCAGCATTGAGTTTGACGTGGACGACGATGTTTTGCAGGTGGGCGACGTGCTGAGCGCCAGCCTGCCCCAGCTGGGCTACACCGCCATGGTGCGCGTGGCCGACATCATCACCCAGAGC
>ENA-UOOC01000806-UOOC01000806.1-human-gut-metagenome-genome-assembly--contig:-C48old-NODE-806-length-29066-cov-7.808073_pt1 | contig 29066 bp, 40 predicted proteins | sample MGYA00242469_ERZ724016 | MGnify/ENA metagenome assembly ERZ724016 | reverse complement strand
GAGGGTGCCGTCCGGGGCGATGTCCAGCGCTTCGCCCACTTTCACGCCGCCCAGCGTGCTGACCGTAGCTGCGGGCAGGCTGTACGGCGTGCCAAACTTTTTGTCGGCCTCGGCCTTGGTATAAAAGCTGCCGCTCTCCACGCTGGCAATGGCGGCGTCCAGGGCATCGAGTTTGGTGTGCAGCTCGGTGGACAGCTGGGTCATCATGGCCAGCGCCTGCGCCTGCAGCTGGGCCGTGGGGATGCCGGTGACGCCGTCCCGCATGAGGCCGCAGACGGCCTCATCGGTGCGGGTGTCGGTGATGTCGGCGGAGGTGACCGCCGAGGAGCCTGCGGGCACGCTCACCGTGCACAGGCCCAGCTCGTACTGGTTGTGGTTCTGCAGGATGGCGGGCGGCTCCGGGGCGGCGGCAGGGGTGCCGGTCTTGAGCTTGACCGCCGTCAGGTTCGCGGCAGTGTCGAACTGCAGCACCACCCGGTCGATGCGGGAAAGGGTGCTGTCGGCGTCCGGGATGGTCAGGGCGACCGCTTCCCGGCTGCAGGCGGAGACGCCCTTGAAGTCGTCGTAGTTGACCCACGCAAGGCCGGGGGCCACGGTGATCTGCCGCGCGCCGGTGACGCTGACGGCGTAGTTCGTGTCCTTAGAGTAGACGCCGGAGGTGCGGGTGCACAGATAGGTGCTCACGTCCTCGGCGTCGTAGGTCACGCCGTTCAGCGGGTAAGTGATAATGCTCATTGTTTCCTCCTGAGGATCGGTGTGCCGATCTCGGTAGTGACCGTGTTTTCGCCCTTCTGGGAACTCAGGGTCACGCTGGTAATGCGGGCCGCCGCCTGAATATCGGTGCCGGGCAGGCTGGCGGCCACCACCTTGCCCACCGTGACGCTTCCCGTTGGCGTGAAGCGGAAGTTTTCGATGCGGGTGTGCTTGGCGAGTTCCTGCTCGCCCAGCGCCCGCAGGGCGGCCAGATATTCCTCCTGGCTCTGGCCGTCCTTCTTCTTTTTAGAGGTGGCGTCCAGATACAGTTCCCGCCGGGCAGAGCCGGTGTTGCCGGTGGCACCCACGGTGACGGTGCCGTCCGCGCCCGCCACGGTCACGATGTTCTTGTAGTCGGTGATGCTCTCAGTGTAGGTCAGGCCGGTCAGGTTGCCGTACTGGGGCGCATACCGGGCGTTGGGGTCCAGCTTGGGCCGGTACAGCTCAAACAGCAGCTTCTTGGCCTGCTGGTCGAACCGCACCCGGAACCCGATGTCCAGCTCCTGGCACACCTGTTCGGCGATGCTGAGCAGGCTGCCGGGCTTTACCTCGCCGGTGTAGGTGTCGGCAAGATCTGCAAGCACGCCCAGCTCCAGCCCCGGCCATGCAGCTACGCCGGACACCAGGCTGCGCAGGGTGCTTTCCACCGCAAAGCCGCTCAGGGTCTGGGTGCTGATGCGCTCGTCCAGGATGCAGGCGGCGTCCCTGGCCGAGATCACGAGCTTGTGTTCGGAGCGGTCGGTCTGCGCCGAGCAGATGCGCATGATGCGGTCGGAGCCGGTGAGCCAGAGGTACCGGTCCGGGCGGCACAGGGCCTGCAGGTCGGTGGAGGCGTGCAGCTCCAGCTGCGCACCCTGCACCCCGCTGTACACGTTGTAGCGCTCCGGCCAGACCAGCGACACCCAACTTTCCAGCCGGGCCAGCAGGTTCAGCTGGCCGTCATAGACGCAGATGCTCTTGTGGCCGCCTGCGGTCAGGGCGCTTGTCCGTTCAGCCATTGCCGCCCACCTCCAGGACCACGGTGGAGAACGCCGTGCTGCAGGTCAGGGTCAGGAACAGCCATTCCGTGCCGGAATCCGCCGTGCGCTGCCATGCCTGCGTCCCGTGGCGCAAAGTCCACAGGGTGCTGCTCCCGTCCAGCGTGGACATGATGTTGTAGCCGGTGCCGTCGATGATCTGTTCCAGTTTCAGCTGGCCGCTCTCGCGGTACAGCCGGAGCTTGTCGCCGTCCTGCAGGGTGGTGACAAAGCGCAGGAACTCGCCGGTCTCCGGATCCTTGACGCCGGGGTTTACCACCGGGCCGCGGGCCTCCAACGTCAGCTGCCAGTCCTGAGTGTCCAGCCCGGTGTTGGCGATGCGGAGGTAGTTGGCCTGTTCCCGCACGCCGTAGCTGTGCACATCGTAGCACACCGGCAGGCGGAAGGTAGGTGTTACGCTCAAGGTCGAGACGGTGAGCTCCTTCACGCTGTGCCAGTAAGGGTCCGGGCAGTAGAGCTGAAACGAGAAGGTGGGCCACAGGCCGGACACGCTGATGTCCGGGCAGCGCTGCACCTCGGCGTCGCACCAGTATTTTCCGGCAAGGGTGAGCCGACCGGTGACACCGGGGGCAAAGGTGTCCCGCAATTGTCGCTTGCAGTAGTCCTGATTGCGCAGGATGCGCCCGGTGACGGTGCGGGTCACGCCGGAAATGCTCCGGCTCTCCACGGTGGAGCCCACCTGCTGGTAACCCTGGCTGGTCTCCAGATCCACGGGCAGATCGCCCAGCGGGGTGATGCTCCACAGCACGCCCGCCGCGTAACCAAAGGAAAAGGTCAGGCCGTTGCTGGCCTTGAAGATCGCGTCAAACACCCTGCAGCACCGCCCTTTCCTGCTCGTACTGTGCCTCGCGCATCAGGTCGGCAGCCGTCTGCGCCTTGGAATAAATGTACTGATTAACCTCGATGTTGGGCCGCTGGGTACGCTGCGGCAGCGGGGCGCGCTTCTCGTAGTCCCACAAAGAACCGGAGGCCGTGGAGGTCGTACTGCCGGAAGTGCTACCGGAGATGCCGGGCGTGGTCTTGCGCTTGAACGCGCCGCCGACGCTGGCCACGATGGCCGCAATGGCAGCGGTCAGGGCCACGCCTGCCGCGATCATGAGCAGCGCCTGCGGGGCACCGAATCCGGTGGGGAACAGTGCCGCCGCGACGGCTTCCAGCATCCCCACAAAGGCGCTGCCGATGGAACCGATCAGGGTGCCCATGGAGGCCAAAATCTCCGGGAAGCTGGAGATCAGCCCGCCCTTCAGGCCGGTGCTGATGGCAGCGGCAGCCGCAGTGAGCGGGCCTTTCAGTCCCTGAAAGATGCCGGTGAGGGTGGAACCAAGGCCCTGCGCCTGCGTGAGCACGTCCGCAAAGCCGCTGGTCAGGCCCTTGGCGAGGTCGCCGCCCATATCCCACAGGCCGTTGGAGACGGCACTGACGCCTTTGCCCAGCAAGTTGTTGACCTGCTGGATCAGGTTCTTGCCGAAGTCGTCAATGAGCTGCTTTGCCTGCGGGGCAAGGCCGTTGTATAGGGTGGACAGCACCCATTCGCCGACAGACTGCCAGTCCTGCTTCTTCACAGCGTTCACCAGCGTGCTGAAGGTGCCCACCACGCCCTTGTGGGCCTCATCCTGCCAGCCCTTGACGAGGCCGTCAAAGCTGTTGGCGGAGGCTTTCTTGATCTCCTCGGTGATCTGCGGGACACCATCGGCGGCAACGGTCTTGACCCGCTCCACCGTGACCAGCGCCCCGTCCACGATGTCGTTGTAGGTCTCGGTGATGACCTGCTTCTGGGTCGTGGTTTTGTCGGTCATGGTCTCGGTGATGGTCTTGGTGCCGGTGGCAATGCCGTTGACCACGGAATCCGTTGTAGACGTAACGGTCTTGGCTACAGTGGCAGCGATCTCTTCATAGGTCTTCTGGGTCTGGGCCGTGGTCTTGCCGTGGTCGGTGACATACTTGGTGACAGTCTTGTAGTTTTTCACCACGCCGTTCACCATCTCCTTGCCGGATTCGGTCACGGTCTTGGTCAGGCGGTTGTACTCTTCAGAGCCTTTTTTCAGGTGCTCGGTCAGCTCCACTGTTTGGGTCGTGACCTTGCCCAGAGCATTCTGAGAAACGCTGGTGCCGACGTCTTGCAGGGACCACAGCAGGGTCTCGGTGGCGGACTTTGCGGAGGTGGCTTTCTTCTTGCTCGTGGTGCCGCCGGTAGAAGGCGCAATGCTGCTGATGACCGCGTTGCTGGCCGTGTTCGGGAGCTTATCCGACCACATACCGCCGTTGGAGGTGCGCCGTGCATGGCCGCCGTCCTTCTGCCGCTGCTGGGTCTTGTTGTCTGCGTAGTTCTGTCGGGTCTGATGATAGGCAGCGTTGTAGGCGTCCACAGGGCTTTCCAGGCGGCCAAGTGCGGCGATCGCATTTCCGACGCCGTTGGCTACGGCCATGATCACATTCAGCTTGTCGAGGATATAGTCTGCCACCGAGGAAAACCAGTCCTTGATGGAACTCCACGCGCTGTTCCAGCCCTCCCGGAAGTCCTCGTTTGCGGCATAGGCCGTTGCCAGACCGCCCGCAAGGGCAGCCAGAGCCGTCACCACGATGGCGACGGGATTGGCTGCCATGACCGCGTTCAGAGCCGCCTGCGCAATAGTCATGCCCTCAGTGGCATTGCGCACTGCGCTGATGACGCCGGAGATGGCCATGGCCGTGCGGTAGGCGATAAATCCGCTGGTGCCTGCAGCGATGACCGCCGTGACAACGGTCACGGTAGTGTTGAGCTGCTGCAGCTTTTCATCATCGCTCAGGATGGAAGTGACCCACTCGTTGGCCTTTTCCACCACGGTGCCGTAAGCGCTGGAAAGCCCGGTGGAAAGCTCACCGGCCAGCTGCTTGGCATTGTCCTGCAGGGTGGTGATGCGGCCGGAGAGGGTCTCGCTCTGGGTCTCCATGCTGCCGTAGTAGCGCCCGCCCTCTTCGGCTGCAGCCTGCAGCGCCTGCGTCAGCACGTCATAGGTGACGGTCATGTTCTGGACTTCCTGCACCGACTTGCCGGTGTAGTCGGCCAGCACCTGATAGATGTTGATGCCCGCAAACGCAAACTGCTTGATGTCCACCGCGCTGGCCTTGCCGACATTGGCCACCTGCTGCAGGTTCTGCGCCATGCGGCTCAGTTCGGCGTCGCCGCCGCCGGTGGCCTTGATGGCATCGCCCAGGGCGAGGATGGTTTTCTGACTGTACTCGGCGTTCTCACCTGCACTCAGCAGGTACTGGTTGGCTTCCACCAGCGCGTCCGTGCTGAACGGGGTGCGGGCGGCGTCCTGCTTGATGCTGTCCAGCATGGCGCTGGCCTTTTCCGCATCGCCCAGCATGTTGGTCAGGGCGGTGCGGTAGGTCTCGATCTGGGCGTTGTACTGCACGCCGGACCGGATGAAGCTGCTGGCAAGGTCCTTGACCTTTGCGGCGGCGGTCTGGATGGCAGAGGTCAGCATGACGGCCTTTGCGATCGCGCCGGACAGGGATTCCTGTACCTGCTGGACCCCACTGGCGTTTTTCTTCAGGACGCCGGACGCATCCAGCGCACCGGAAACGGTCTTGTCCACCCCGGAGGCGGCAAGGGCTTTCTTCATGGATCCAGCGAGGTTCTCGCCGACCGTCTGGCCCGCGCTGTCGCCTGCACTGGCGGCTTCGCCGTTCAGGACGCTGGAAATGCTGCCGGTGATGCCCTGCGCCGAGGGCACGATCTGGACATACGCCTTGCCCAGTTCGGTTCCGTCCGCCATGGTGTCAACCTCCTTTCAGCGCCGCAAGGGCGGCGTCAAATTCTTCTGCGCTGGCGTAGCACTGCACGTTGCTGGTGTCCGCCTCGCCGCGCAGGTCGGCCAGCACGGAGGGCGGCTTGGACGTGTCGCTGTGCAGCCACCAGAGCACCTGGGTCAGGCGGTCGGCGGCATAGGCCAGCAGCTCCGTCTCAAAGTCCACCGTGCGGCCTGCCGCCTTGCGCAGGCTGCGGCTTGTTTCTGGAAGGCCTGCGGCCAGTGTGGCGGCCAGACGCAGCGGCAGCGCGCGCCAGTCCAGTACATGGTAATACTGGGCAAAATCGCAGATCAGGGCGTCCTCGTCCGATGCGATCAGTTCGGCGAGGATGCAGAGTTTTTTCCGGCAGGGCAGCTGGTAATCAGCTCGTTCACGGCATTGCTCAGGTCATCGACAGGAACAATGCCGTTCTCGTCGCGCAGATGGTCGTACAGGCGCTTCTTGTTCTCTGCGGTCAGCAGACAGTTGCACGAGTAGAACAAACCGGAAAGCTGGTCCTTGTTTGCGAGTTCCTCCAGCTGCTCAGAATCCTTCACAAAAGTGGGGTTGACTTCGATTTCAAACCCGTCCTTCATCTTCACAGTGATCATGTGTTTTCCTCCTTATGCGCCCTTGGCGGTGATGTACTCGTAGTGGGTGTTGCCGGTCGTGTCCGGCACGGCGGTCAGGGTGGTGTTGTAACCCACCGCGCCGTTGGAATAGGTGATGTCGCCCACCGAGGTGACGGCGGCGTCCGGGATGACGATGCGCTTGTTCACATCGTCCTTCATGATCATCTCCACCACCCAGCAGCAGTCCTTCTGTTCTTTGGAGTTGGCCTTGACCGTGATGCCGGTGGTCAGGTCGCCGGTGACGTTGTCGTCACCGTACACGGCCTTCAGCACGTCAGGGTTCAGGGATTCCAGCAGGGTGAAAGCGAAGGTGTCCGGCTTCTCGGTCTGCTGGGTCAGCACGGTGTCGCCGCCCCAGGCGGTGGTGTTCTCGCTGGAGGGCGAGTTTGCGTTGGTCAGGCCGTCGCTGGAGATATAGCCCAGGCTCTTGAATGCCTTGTCCAGCGCGGTCTTGGCGTCGGTGGGCAGGGTGGTGCCCAGCGGGGCACGCCAGACGGCACCGCCCACCTTGGGCTTTGCAGCGGTCACGTTCTTTGCATCTGCCATAAAAAAGTCTCCTTTCAATCAGTAATGCACCACGCCGAAAACGGCCTGATAGCGGGGTCGTTTTCGGGTGGTGTCGGGGAAATTGTAGTCGGAATAAAGGTCGCAGCGCACAAGCTGCGGCAGGTTGTCGGCGTCCTGCATGGCGGCCTTGACAAGCTCGTTGAGCTTGGCCGCATCCAGGGTGCCGTCGTGGCTGGTGGCGGCGGGCCCGTAGGACTGCACCGCGATGGTGGCGCTGTAGATGCCGTCCTCATAGCCGGAGCCGGTCTTTTCCACCACCACAAAGCGGGCGGGGGCCGGTGTTGGCACGCTCAGCCGCACCGGCACGTCCAGCCGCTCGGCCAGAAAGCTGCGGATGGTTTCTTCGATCATTTCTTCCTCTGGTAGCTCCTTACGGTGATGACCCTGCCGTCCTTCAAGTGGCGTTTGTGCTCGTGCACGGTTGCGCCTTTCCGGCTTGCTGAGGCGGCTTTGAGCAGGGTATTGTTTGCCGAGTTATCGTCAACGGCCTGCCGGGTGGCGGTCTCCACCACGGCCACGGCGCGGGTCTGGGCCACATAGGCCTCGTACCCGTCGCCACAGCGGTCTTTCACGGTATCGGCCCGCGCTTTCAGCACGGCCTGCATCTCCGGGGAGCGCATCAGGGCACGCACCCCAGCACGGTCCAGTTCAAAGCGCACTTTACTCATCCCTTACCACCTGCACCTTCTTGTTCCAGCACAGGGGGATCATGCGCTCGATGCCCTGCACGACGCCCCCGCAGGTGCGGAAGTGCTGGCCGAAAAACTCCACCTGCACGTCGTTCCAGTCGTGGGCGTCGCCCTTGGGGATGGCCAGCGTGTAGGCCAGCCGCCGCCCGGTCAGCTGCAGTTCGGTGGTGATCTCCTCGGCGGAGGGTTCGCCCACCAGCACGTTGTGCACGGTGACCGGCGTTTCGGCATAGACCGGGGCGTCGGCCTCGTCGGTGCCGGTCTGGGTCTTTTCGTACAGGGTGATGTCGATGCCTTTCAACATAAGTCCTCCAGCGGGCTGCGGGCCCCCACGCGGCTGCCCACGCCCAGCAGCTTTTTTTCCAGCTTGGAAAGATACAGCTCGCCGGTAGAGCCGCCGCTCATGGTCCAGCTCTGGGAGTAGCCCAGCGCCGTGGCAGTGCCCTGGGTGGAACCCATGGGAAAGCTGACGCCGCCCTCGCTGTCGCTTTCGCCCAGCTGGCGGCGCACCATCCGGCAGGAAACGAGCCGCTTTGCGTCCGCTCCGGCGTCCGGGTTGTAGGCGTCAATGATGATGGCCGCCTCGCTCAGCAGGGCGCTGCAGCGCTCCTGTTCGTCCTTGGAGAGGGCACGGAACCCGGCTTCCACATCAAACACTTCGGCGTAGGTCATGCGGGCACCTCATCAGGCTTCGGTTTTGGTCAGCTTGTTGAACACGGTGGTGTCGCAGCGGAAGCCCACCTCGATCTCGGCACGCACGGCGAACATGTTCTGCTGGAACAGGTTGATGGTGTTGGAACCGTCGGTCAGGGTGGCCTGGTCGGAAATTGCGATCTGCACGCCCTCCACGGTGCCGTACATGGCCTGCGACCAGTCACCGGCAAAGCCGACAACGTGCTTCTTGGCGGCAGTGGAATCCGCGATGTAGGCACCCTTGCTCTGCAGGGTCTTTGCGCCCAGGATCATGGGCACGGCACCCTCGGCCACGTTGTTCAGGAACAGCGGACGGCCGGTGGTGTCCACGGCGTTCAGCAGGGCGGCCTTGCCCTTGGGGGACAGCACCCAGCCGTTCAGGATGCCGTTGTGGTCGGAGATGTCGGCGTCGGCAGCCACAAGGCCCTGATAGGCATTGGTGCCGATCTCCTGCGCGGTGCAGCTCTTCAGGGTGTCGAAGTTGGAGCCCGGCACGGTGACGCCGCCAAACACCGTGGCGTCGAACTTCTGGGCCAGTGCCAGCGGCAGACGCTTGACCAGCTCGTCATACAGGGCGGGCACGTCGCGGCGGAACTGGTTGGAGAAGGGCACGATGACAGCCAGCGTGTAGGGCTGCATGACCTTGGTGGCCAGCGTGCTGCGCTTGACGGGCTTCTTGTCGGTCTCGCCGACCCATGCGGCCTCCGGGTCACCGGTGATGACCGGAATGGTCACGCCCAGGCCCGGCAGCTTGATGGAGCGGGCCAGCGCCATGACGGCGGAGCTCTCCTGCGTTTTCTGCAGGATCTCGCTGGACACCTCACCGGGCAGGGTGATGGTGGTAGTGCGGTTGATATCAGTTGCCATAGAAAAAACTCCTTTGCTGTTACTTGGTCACCTGCGCGAACCAGTCAGCAAACTGCTGGCGGGTGGAGCCGGTGGGTTTGTTGCGGACTTCGCCGCCGTCCCGGATGCTGGGGTAGCCGGGCTGTGCAAACTTGAGGATGGCCTGCGCTTGTGCGGTGCAGCTCTCCTCGGTGTCGCCGGAAAGCAGTTCGGCGGGCACACCGGTGGCGGCCGCCACCTTGCCGCGAAGCTCCCGCAGGGTGTTGGCCTTGGTCATGCTGTCCAGCTGCTCCTGCAGCTTTGCGGCCTTCTCGTTTGCCTTCTGCAGCTCGGTCTTGCCCGCTTCCTGTGCGGCATCGAACTGCTGTGCCTTGGCTTTCAGATCGTCGTAGTCGGCGTATTTGGAGCGTTCCCGGCTCAGCCGGTCGGAGATGATGGCGTTCATCTCGGCCTGGGTGAAGGTGCGCTCCGGCTGCTGCCCCTCGGCAGCGGGGGTGGTGGGTTCCTGATGTACAGTTTCTGCCATAGTGGTAAATTCCTTTCCCGGCTTTTCCGCAGCCGTGGCGTGTATTTGCTGCAGATCTTGCAGCGTGGCACCGTCTGGAGGTATCGAACCTCCCGCTTCCGGTTTTGGAGACCGGCGCTCTTCCAGAATGAGCTAAGACGGCATGAAAAAAGCACCGTGCATTTTTTGCACAGTGCTTTAAAAAAATGGGCAACAAAAAACCACGGTGCGAGTGCATCGTGGTTGGATTACTGATCTTGTTCCCAAGACCACTGTTTGAACTTGTTAAATGCGTCCACCGCTTCAGGTGGAATCTGGTCAAATTGTTTGGACGAAATGGCTTCACGATAGGGGTCGAAAATATCAATCAGTTTTTGGATATCAGACGGGTATTTCAGAATGACCATTATTTTCGCCTCCTTAATGACATGAATTCTGCTTCGACTTCATCAAAACGTTCGCCTAAATACATATCAGCTGCGTATTGGCTCAACTCTCTTACATTATCGCGCGTGATGCCCAGTTTGTCAATGCGTCCTTTGCACTTTTGGCACAGGGCGTCAAGATATTCTGCACGGTTTTCACGGGTGATAACCCATCCAGACTGCCGGAAGTCCTCGGCCTGTTTCATATGCCACATTTCGTGAGCTTCGATTGCTCCGAAACCACCAGAAGCATCCTGAACAGCCTTTTTGCCAATACTTTCCGCGTAATAAACAATGTTCTCGCATGGGTCGTAAATGCCGACTGCACCGCGCAGCTCGTTGTCACCGACAACGATGATTTTGGGCTTCCGGTCAAGGCTGACACCCCATTGCTCTAATGCCTTTTCGGTATTCTGATTGATTCTATGGAGAGCTTTCGGTTTGATTGTTGCCTGTTCTGAAACATAAACCGGCGTTTTGTAAGATTCAACCTGTCTTACAGAGAGTTTGACTTCTTCCGAACGCCGAATCAGAGATATCTCGCTGACCGCGCCTCTGTCTTTTCTGTACGCCTGTGCCGCATACGCTGCCCTTTTTTGTGCGTTGATAACGTCCTTCCGGGCTGCATAATCAATGCGCCGCCAGTTGTTGATATCACTGCCCGCGTCACGGTACTGCCGGAGGTATGCTTCCGGGTCGTACCCGGCAACGTCAAAGCCACGGCTGAACCGTACCGCAAACTCACAGTCACAGTTGGCGTGGATGTGCTGGGCGTGGCCCTTCTTTAGCAGGTTCTTGCTGGCCCGCTGCCAGCCGTTGGAGGCCAGCATCCGGCAGAACGGGCAGGCGTCGCCATGGGGCACCCACGCCCATTCTGCACCGTCCCGGATGGCGTTGTGCGCGGTGGTGTCCGCTCCGGCCTGCTTTACCATGCGGGAAACGCCCTGCTGCAGGCTGGGCGGGCTGTCCTGCGTGGCCTTGACCATGCCGGTCACCTCGCCATAGGTGGCGGTGGGTGCAGGCTCTGCGGCGGGCAATGTGACCCCCTGCGCCTCGGCCAGGGCGTCGTACATCTGACAGGCAAGCTCTGCGCTGCCCTCGCCGTACTTGGTCACAAGGGCGTAGGCGTAGCGGATGAGGGCGTCGGTGTCGGCTTCCGGGTGCCCGTCCATGTACTCCCGCATGAGCTGCCCGGCCTTCTGGTTCAGCTGGGAAAGCCGGGAAATGTAATCATCCCATGCCGCTTGTGTCAGTTTCATCTTCCATCTCCATCAACACCTGTGCACCCCGTGCCCGCTGTTCCTGCGCCTTGATGCGCCGGATGTCCGCCTGGTCGAAGCCGATCATCTCCAAAAACGTGTCCGTGCTGGCGAACTCCTGCCGGGCGGATGCGATCTTGATGGCGGCGTCCGCCGTCACGGCCACGCTGGGCATGGCGGGGTTTTTGAAGTGGGCCATGATGCCGGTCTCTTCTTCGGTCAAGTCGGCCAGGCGGCAGTCCCGCGCCACGGCCTGCGCCATGCAGGCGATGGTGCGCAGGGCGTCGCCGTTGCCGGTGTTCAGCTGCTGGGCCAGAAGCACCAGCGTCTGGCTCTGGGCAAGAATGGCGTCGCTGCTGGTGGGGTTGGCGTCGTTCACAACGCCCACGTCGGTCACGGTCAGGCCGGTAGCCGCCGCAAACTGGGTGGCGGTCATCCGCATCTTCTCCACATGGGGCGTCAGGCTGCCCTGTGCCAGCTGGCCCAGGGTCGGGTTTTCACCGGTCTCCGGGTTGGCCGTGGCGGCGATAATGGCCCCCATGTAGGTCTTGAACTTGTTGGAAATGATGGCGTCATACTGCTCATCGGTCACGCCGAGGATGTACTTCTGGGGCGTGGTGGCAAATTCCAGTGCGATGGTGGCGTTGGCTGCCGTGCGGATGTAATCGTCGATCAGAGCGCGGATGGGCTTTTTGAGCCGGGAGCGGCCGAAGGGCTTGGAGTTGGTGGCGTTCCAGATCAGCGGCTCCATCAGCGGGCGGCCCATCTTGTGGGCGCAGCGCTGCGCCGTCCAGAAGCTGCCGTTTGACTGCAGCACAATGACCGCGTCATCCGTGTAGAAGTTGACCACAGAGGGCCGCCATGTGCCCTCGAAGTGCTCATCCTTCACGGTGTCCACGATGGCAAGGCCGCAGTCGATGCGGCCCTTCTCGCCGCTCCAGAGGGCGGCTGCCGTGGCAGGCGAGTGGAACCGGATGCTGCAGCCGATGGCGTTGTCCCCGGACAGGGTGGCAAAGGTGCAGCCGTATTTCAGCTCGTCCCGGCAGGCCTTGGCGTACTGTGCCACAAGGCGGTTGTCGGCCACCAGCTTTGCAAGGCTGTCCAGACTGCCGCCGGTGCCCACAAAGCCGTCGAACATGGAGCGGGCCGCCAGAACATCCACGGCCTTCTGGCCCCAGCTGCAGCCCACTTCCAGGTTGCGCAGGCCCTGCGGCAGGGCAATGCCAAGGTTCACGTCCTGCAGGGTGACGTGGCCCTCGTAATATTTATCTTTCAGGCGGTTGCGGCTCTGGTGGTAGTTGTAGGCGTCGGCCAGATCCTGCAGCTGCTGCAGTTCTTCCGCGCTCAGGCCCTCCATCGGGCCAAAATTCAGGGTAACGAACATGGTGCTCCTTTCAGCCGATGCGCATCTTGCGGGTGGGGTCGCGGCGGCAGGTCTTTGCGCCCCACAGGGCCAGCGCGCAGGCTTCCACCGGCAGGCTGTTCTCGCCGCCAAAGCCAAAGCCGCCCGCAAGGGGGCGCTTGGTGGCGGTAACAGCGCTCTCGTTCAGGGCGGTCTGGGGTGCGTACCAGGTCAGGTGCTGCTCATTCACCGCGTTGGTGAACAGGCTCACGGCGGCGATCACGTCCCGTGCTCCGGGCCGGATGACCGCGTTCTTTGCCTTCCAGACCTCCCGGATGCGCTCCACCAGCACGTCCACGCCGTTGCGCCCGTCGATGACCACGCAGCTGGCCTTGCCGTACCGGTCGCACAGCCAGTCGGCCAGCCATGCAAGGCCCTGCCCGGTAGGCCGCAGGTCGATAAGAGAGACGCGGGCGGGGCCCTCTTTCGGGATGACCGCGCCGCACAGGCACACGGCGCTGCCGTCGGCGGCAAACTTGACGCCGTAGGCGGTCTTGCCCTCCGGCTTTTCCTCCTCGCTGGCGCAGGCTGCCCACGCCTTACGGTCGAGGGCATAGTCCAGATGTTCGGCTGCCACCGGGCTCCACCAGCCCAGGCGCTCCCGTGCAAAGGTGTCGGCGTCCAGCTGCTCGCTCTCGCCCTCAATGGTGCCGTACTGGATGCGCCGCCCAAGGGCCGGGTTGGCCGCTGCCCAGCGGGCGGGGTCCTTCACGTCGCCGATCTCCGGCACGCTGAACTCGAACCACGCGGCCTTTTTGGCTTCGCCCTCCAGTGCCCGCTTGCGCAGGGCCCGGAACACGGTGCCCACGGCATCCGGGCCGGGCGGGGTTCCAACGTAGATGGTCTGGGGGTTCAGGCTGGCCGAAATGGCCGGGATGAAGCTGCCCTGTGCGGTCTCGTCCAGCTCCTGTGCCTCGTCGAAGATGAGCAGGTCGCCGTGCTGGCCGCGTCCGCCGTTGCGGGTGCGGGCCAGAAACTTGATCTTTGCGCCGCTCTTCAGGATGATCTGCTCGCGGCCCAGGGCGGTGCGGATCTCGGAAACATACCGGCGCATTTTCGGCCCCTCAAAAAAGGCCCGCATTTCCTCAAAGGTCTCGGTGGCGGTCTTTTGCAGGTGGGCCGTGTAGATGACCGTTTCGCTGAACATGAGCATGCCGGAAGCCGCCCGCCCCTGCACCAGCAGGCTCTTGCCGTTCTGGCGGGGCACGCTGCCGCCCGCCGTGGGGGCTGTCCATTTGCCGGACACGGTGCGGCCCATCCAGTCATCCAGGATGTCGCTCTGCCACGGGTCCAGCACGGTGCCGCCCGCCCGCAGGATGCGCACGGCATCCGGCCCGTCGGTGGCGTTATACGGCGGTGCGATGTGTGCGGACGGCTCCTGGCTTCCCATCACTTTCCCGCTGTGCGAGGATCTCGCTGATCTCGTCCGTGTCATCTGCTGCTCCTTCGATCTCTTCAATTTCCCGGATAGTTTCTCGGTACTGTTTGGTAAGCTGCGGCAGGGCCCGGCAGTCCTCACAGGCATCAATGCCGGAAGCCAGGACTTTTGCCAGCTGCTTCAGCTGCTCCAGCCGGGTGCCCCGGGCCGTGACGCTTTTCATGGTTGCCATGCCCTGACACCCCTTTCCAATTTTTCCTGTGTGTAAATCGGCGCTGACGGCCCTGGGTCGCCGGGGTCACGGGAGGGAGGGACCCTCCCCACCTACCACTCGCCGTCCTGGATCCGCGGCGCACTGATGCGTTTTCCGGGCTTTTTCGGCTCGGTTTGCACCACTTTGTTGCCCTTCTGGGCATTGCACCAGTAATGTGCTGGCTGGAGATTCGTCCAGTCCTCAGCCGCGGCCCGTGCGGAGGGGTAGCCAAACTGCCGCCAGCGGGACACTGGCTTGATCTCATCCACAACAAAGGACAGGGGATGCTGTGCGTCGGAAGGCTCATCATAATGGATCGGCCCAAGACGCCCGTGACAGATGCCGCACTCGCCGCCCATCGCCCGGAGCCGGGCCCGGTTGCGCCGCCGCAGCTGGCCGTTGGCATAGCGCGGGTTGCCCATGCGGTTCACCTCCTGACAGACAAAAAGCCTGCACATGGCAGGCAGGCTTGCACCCCGCCGGGCACACTCCGGGGGCCTTTGCAGGGGCGGGGGTGCTTTGCGGAGGGGGCAGGGTATAAAATGCCCCCCTGGGTATAGACCGGGGGTGGGTAAAGCAAAAGCCGCCCCGGAATGGGACGGCTGAGAATGTTCAAGATTGCCCGGCTGGTACATTCAGGCTGTTGGTAATTGATGGGTGATCCTCTGTGTCAGCCGGGCAGCACAAAGCCCACAGGGTGAAGGGAGTAAGGGACCTTTCCTGCGGGCTTCGGCAGTTTAAATTTTAGCAGGGGTTGACCGTATTATCAAGTCCGGTCTGCTCCGGTTTGCTCCGGACTTTTGATGTCCAGCTGGCGGACGGCGGCGCTGTGATGCTGGAACATCTGGCTGCGGGACAACCGGACGTAAACGGAGATCTTGTCCCAGTCCTCCAGCAGGACGTACCGGCGGAACAGGATCATGAAATCCACCTCGTTGTCCAGCTGGCTGAACACGTCCATCAGCTCGGCACGGATGGCGTCGCACACAGTGGATTGTGCTTCAGCAGCCTGCCTTGCTTCCTCGATGCGCTCCACCGCGCGGGGCAGCGCCTGACCGTCCCCGCCGCCGCCCGGCATGGCGGAATAGCGCTGGGTGGTGTGCATGGCTTCGGCCTCCAGCGTGGCCAGCTCGTCCAGACGCAGCCGCTCGAACCGCTTGGCCGACCGGTACCGCCAGAGCCAGGCCTTTTTCTCTTCGTAGGTCAAACTCGTTTTCTCCTTTCTATGGAGGGTATGGAGGGTAGGAACCTATTTCCGAAAACTCTCTAGTAGGGAAACAAAAAAATAGAATATATAGGAAAGTCCCCGGAAAGGCTCCTTTGCTTCCATTCCCTCCATACTCAGTTCTTCAGGCGGGTCTGTTCGTACAGCGGCGGGCCCTGGGTGCTGCGGGCGGGCAGCTCTGCACCGCGGTTCAGCGCCATGCAGCGCAGGCCCTCCTCAGACAGGGCCATGCCCACATACTCGTTGTAGTACATGCCCTTGCGCACCTCGTAGTGCTTTTTGACCTCGATGCCGAATTGCTTGTTGGCCATACGCCACTTCTCGTTGTTGTCGCTGCACCAGTTGAGATAGGTGCGGAACAGCACGCTGGCCTGCACGGTCTGGCCCTCGGCGGGCTCGGTGCAGTCGGCCAGAAAGGCGGCAATGCGGTCCTGATCCTGCTTGTAGGCGTCCACGGCCTTATCCACAGCAGCACAGGCGGGCAGACCGTGCTTTTTGCCGCCCTTGCTGAGGGCAAGCCACTTCTGCAGGCCGTCCAGCGCCCAGTTGAGGATGCCGGAGAGCTCCGCTTCCAGCTTCTGGGGCAGCAGCATGTCCTGTTTGTCCGGCGGGATGCACTGGGTGAACGGGATGAGCCGGATGCGCCGCCAGATGCCCACGTCGGTGCCATGGATGCGGGGCAGATGGTTGGTTGCCATGACCAGTTTGAACTCGGGCCGGAACTCAAATTCCTTGCCGTACTGGAAACGGGCCGTGATGGTGTTGCCGCCGGTCATCTGCTTGACCAGACCTTCGTCCAGCATGGCACCCTGATCTCCCTCCTCGATGGTGACAAGGCGGGCCCCTTTCAGGCGGGCCACGTCGCTGCGGGCGGCACCGGAGGAGCGGCTGCGGGCGCTGGTGATGGTCTCGGCCTGGGCGTTCATGCCGTAATCGCCGAACAGCTTGGCCAGCGCCTCCAGGAATGTGGATTTGCCGTTGGAGCCGTCGCCGTAGAGAAAGAACATGCACTGCTCCCGGGTGGAGCCGGACAGGCAGTAGCCGGTCATCACCTGCAGGTATTCGGCCAGAGCCCTGTCCCCGCCGGTGACGGAATCCAGAAACGCCCGCCATGTGGGCGCTGCGGCGTCCGGGTCATAGATGACCTGCGCCAGACGGGTGATATACTTTTCCCGGTCATGGGGCAGCAGCTTGCGGCGGGCCAGATCCAGGATGCCGTTTTGCACGTTCAGCAGGCCCCGGTTCCGGTCGAACTGCTCCGGTAGCATGGGGATGCCGGGCAGGTGCTGGGCCTCCTTGAGAAAGGCCTCCTTGCCCCGGCTGGAGCGGCTTTTCTGGACGTGTCTGCGCTGGGCGGCGGCGTTGTCGGTATCACGGATGCCAAAGCAGGCCTTGTCCATCTGATCCAGCATCTCGTCTGCAAAGCGCTTGACGGTGGCCAGGTCGTCCCGCTGCCAGCGGGTGCCGTCCCACACCAGCCAGCACTTGTCGGTGGGGTTGTAGCGCAGGCGGTCGGCGTACCGGTCACGGAAGCGGCGGGCGTTTCCGGTGTCGTCCATGGAGTAGCTCTTGACGCCGGGGGCCGGCGCGCTGGCCGGGGCCTGCTCCCTGCCGACACCGGTGTATTTGGCATTGAGGGCCCGCAGGGCTTCGTCCTGATCCGCAAAGGCCGGGCCGCCGTCTGCTGTCTGCGGGGGCGGGGTGTACACCTCCTGACAGTCGGCCACGGCACGGTCCAGGGTAGCGTCGCCGTAGGTCTTGGCACCCCGGCGCTGGTCCCACTTGGGGCGCATGAGGCCGGAGGCACGGAACACCCGGTCCATGCGGGCCTTGTCAGCGGCGAACCAGAAGGCCAGCAGGTTGCAGAAGCTCAGATCCGCCTCGCTGTGGCTGGCGTAGTAGGCCTGCCAGCTGCCGGCATACAGGGCCGCAAAGCGCTCCCCGTCTTTGGCGCTGCAGGCAGTGTGCAGGATCTCCTCGTCGGAGCGGTCCACGGCCTGCCACACCACAGCCGGGGCGGGCGTGCCGGCGGGTTCGGGCTTGGCCAGATACTGCGCATGGACGGCGGCGCAGGCCTCGGTGCGCTCGGCAATGGCCTTTGCTTCCAGCACGTTGCCGGTCACGGTGAAATACCGGCCGCCGTCGTACATTTCCAGCCCGATGCTGCTCTTGCGGCAGGGGCCGGCGGGTTTTGTGCCGGTGAACAGGATATGCACGCCGGTGCCGCTGGGGCTGGCCTCGGTGTAGCTGTCCATCCGGGCAATGATCTGCACCGCCATATCGGAGAGGGCCCCGGTGGCCGGATCCCGGCAGTGGTCAATGTCGATGCCGCACAGCCCATCTCCCAAAAGCACCCCGACACCGCGCAGGCCATAGCGGGTGACCGCGGCCTGTGCCGCTGCCAGCGTGCCCCAGGTGGAGGGCTCGTTGGGCATGGCGTTCTTGCCGGTGGCGGGGTTGATGGGAGTTTTGGCAGCATCGAAACAGACCCAGCGGCGCGCCTCTTTCAAGGGTTGCGGGAACTGTTCGAGCATGAGCACCTCCGGTTAAAAGGGCATGTCGCCGTCATCGTCGGCGGGGGTAAAGCCGTCCGCGTCGGCTGCCGGAGCGGATGCGCCCAGCACCTCGTGGATGTCGCCCATGCCCAGATATTTGTCTACATAGGTGCGGGTGTACTGGGGGTTCTGTTTGTCGGTCTGCACATTGATGGCGCAGCGGCGGCCCGTGAACTGCGGCAGGATCTGCTCCAGTTCGCTCAGGCGTTCGAGGGGCAGCTGGATGGTCTGCAAAAAGCCCTTGAAATAAGGCAGGCCGTTCTTGTTCAGGCCGTAGCTGGTAAAGGCGTAGCGGCCCTTGTACTCGCCCTCGGTCACAACAAAAGACACGCTCAGGGCCAGACCGCCGCCCGTGCGGGCCACGATCTTGGCCTCCTTGATCATGGCGTTGTAACGGCCCACCGGCACGCTGCCGGAGCCGGTGCTGGCACTGGCCGAGGCAAATTCGTCATCCAGTGCGGCAAGGGTGCTTGCATAGTTCAGTTCGCTCATAGTAGTTACTCCTTTTCTGTGATGTTCATCTTTTTATAAAGGCTCCGGCGCTGCTTGTACTGCGTCAGGAGCTGGGGCGTCTTTTCGTCCACGATGTCCAGCACCAGCGCCTCGGTCTTGCCGGGGGCCGGGCGCTGGATGCGGCCAATGCTCTGCTGCACGATCACCTTGTTGCGGGTGGGCGTTGCCAGCACCAGCCGGTCCAGCCGGGGGATGTCCAGTCCTTCCTTGGCCAGCTGGTAGGTGGCAAACAGGATGCGCGCCTGCCCGTTCTTCATGCGGGCAAGGGCCTGCTGGCGGTCAGCCTTTTTGGTGCTGCCGCAGACGAACTCTGCCGCAAGGCCCAGGTCCAGCGCGTACCGGTGCAGCCGTTCCAGCACGGCCAGCGAGGCGGCCAGCACCAGCCAGCTGGTGCCCTCGGTGATGGCACGGTCCAGCACCGTTTCCACCGTGTGCATCCGGGCCTCGTCCGCTGCCATGTGGTGCATCAGGCGCACATAGTCGATGGGGCTCTCGTTGGCCCGGGGCGTGTACACGAAGGCGGTGGGCACGGTCTCCACCCGGGGCGTGATGGTGATCTGTTCCAGCTGGCCGGGGTCGATGACCGCCACCCTTGGGCCCAGCACCTGAAAGATGGTCTCACTCAGGCCGTCACTGCGCTGGTCGCTGGCCGTCAGGCCGAACCGCCACCGGGCGGGCAGGCACCGCAGCACCGCGGCAAACATGCTGGCGGATTCCGGGTTGTTGACCACATGGTGGCACTCGTCCACGATCAACACGCCCACGGTGCGGGACAGCTCGTCCAGCTCCATGCGGTACAAACTCTGCACGGTGGCAATGGTGAGTTTGGTGCCCAGGCGCTTGCTCTTGCCGGAGATCACGGCCACTTCCCGGTCGTCCAGACCAAGGCGCAGCTGGGCACGCTCCTTGGCCTGCTGGGCCAGATCCAGCGTGTGGGTGATCCAGAGGGCGGGCCGCCCCAGCCGGGCGATGAGCGCCATGCCGATCTCGGTCTTGCCGGCCCCGCAGGGGGCCACCAGCACGCCCTGACACCATTTGCAGGCAAGGGCGGCGTCCACGGCCTGCTTCTGGTAGTCCCGCAGGGTAAAGCCGGCCTTTTCAAAGGCGCAGGGCTCGCCCCGCAGGGTCCTGTCTTTGGACACGGTGCCTGCCGGGCGCTGCCGCCAGACTTCCTCGGCCATGCCCCGGGGCAGCGTGAGGGCGTTGCCCTTGATCTCGTACAGCATGATGGTCCTGGGAATGTTCCAGGCCGGGCGGCCCAGCCGCAGGGCGTTCTCGTAGCGGGGGTTCGGCACGGTCAGCTCCCGGATCAGCTGGTGCAGCAGCGGGGTGGGCAGATCGGAGAGGTGCAGCTCTCCATCTAGGGTGTAGATCACGGGTGCACCACCTCCAGCACGTTCAGCAGGTCTGTGGGCAGGCCCTCCAGCTTCACACTGCCGCGTTCGCCGCTCTCGATGGCGTCCCGGATGTAGTACCACGGGAAGAAGCAGTCCACGGCAGGGGCGTCCCGCCGCACGGCCACCACGGCAACGCCGCCGGCGTCCTCCTTGCGGGAGAGGTTCTCCACCTCGTTGGGGCGGAAGGCCGAAAAGGGCAGGTTCCCTTTGGCAATGTGCTTGCACTCAATGCCCCAGCTGCGGCCGTCGATGGTGGCCTCGATGTCATAGGGCTGGCCGCCCCAGTCGGCGGGCCAGAGCCTTGCCCATGCCTGCGGGATGCCGCCCAGCACCGCCAGCAGATCGTCCTGCCAGCTTTTGCCCCGGGCGTTGCGGGCCTGCTGCAGCCGGTCCTTTTTCTGCCGGACACGGGCGTCACTGGGCTTCATGGGCGGCCTCCTTGTCCTTCTCGGCGGCACGGCGGGCCAGCTCGGCCTTTTTGGCGCAGGCGGCACACAGGCACTTGCCGTAGGTCTTGCGGGTGAACTCTGCCAGCTGGGCAAGGGTCATTTTGCCGGTGGCGGACACCAGATGCCCGCAGGCTTCGCAGCGCACCGGCTCTTTGCCCTTGTTGGCCCAGTCGGCCAGCTGCCGCCCCAGCTCCGGGGTGATGACCGCTTTCAGGCCGTCCAGAAAGGTCACGTCCTTGCTGGCGGTGGCAATGTGGTCACGGCCGATGTTCAGCATCAGGTCGAACTCATACTCCACATCGTCCCGCTGCACGGGGGCCATGCCCACCTTCACCGGCACCTGCTTGCCGCGGTCGTTCTCGGTGAGCACATAATCCTGCTTGACCCGCAGGGTGCAGATGGTGTGGCAGTTGACCGACAGCAGGTAGTTGATGAAATCGTTCTGGATGCGGCCGGCCTCGTCCCAGGCGGTATAGCTGTTCTTGTTGGGCTGGGCGGCAATGCCGGCCTTGATCTCCAGCACACCACCGGAGCTGTTCCAGGCATGGGACAGGCTGTCCACGATGACCACGCCCTCCGGCCCGACGGTGCGTACGGCGGCGTCCACAGCCTCCTTGTAGTGGGCCGGGGAGTAGGGCGGAGTGAGCTCGATGTAATAAAAGGCCCCGATGCCCAGATCCGAACGGTTGGCATACAGCTGGCCGCGCTTGTGCTCAGTATCAATGAGGCAGATCTTCTTGAAATCCCCGCCGGTCATGCCGGAGGCCAGCAGCAGGGCGCCCAGCGTTTTGCCGCCGCCGGACACGCCGGCCAGCGCAATGCGGAGCTTGGATTTTTCTCGGGTGGCGACAGTTACTTCTACCATGTCAATTCTCCTTTTCCGTGTGCCAGACGCGGCAGGCGGTTGCCGCCGTGCGGGCAATCTCGGGCACGTTGGTGATATCGTTCCAGATCCAGAACCATGCCTCGGTGTCCTCATCCGTCCAGCGGGCCAAAATCACGCCGGGGTCAAAGGCACCCAGATTTGCCCCGCCGCTCACCACGGCAAAAGCGTCCAGATCAAAAGCGGCGGTCTCAAAATTGCCCAGCTGCACCAGAAACTCGGTCTCGGTGCGCAGGGGCAGGGGCTTCATGCCCAGATTGTAGGTCAGGGCGGTGCAGTCCGCAATAGCAAGGTCCCGCTCTGCGGGTTCCAGGGGCTTTGGGTCAAAGCCCTTCACCACCCAGGCGGCATACCCGATGCGGGGCAGGTCGGCCAGCCAGGTGACGATCTGGCCGGTGACCTCGCCGGGGCACTTTTCCTTGGGGATCAGCAGGGCCCAGCCGGCACCGGACAGGAAAAAGCAGTCCCGGAGCTCCCGCTCGGTGCGGATGATCTTGATGCCGCCGCCCTTGTAGCTCTTTTTCATGAGCCGGATCAATGCTTTGTAATCGAATTTCATTCAAACAACGCCTCCCGTTCCGCGTCCTCTTCACTGCCGGCGGCAGTGGGGTTGATGGTGTTTTCTTCTTCCAGCGAGGACATGATTTCCCCGCAGACGGCATACAAAGGGGTGCCCATCTGGGCCAGCGAAGCGTCGGCGGCAACGGCGCTGCCAAACCAGTTCAGGTACATGGCCCGCACGCTGTCCGCAATGAACTGCGCCTGCTGGGCACAGGCCTGTGCCGGGGCAAGCAGCCCTTCGGCGTCCTCCTGATACTGCCGCAGCCGGGCCTGCGCTTCGGCGGCCTGCTGCCGGGCTTCCTGCACGGCGTTGCGGGACAGAGCCTCCGCCTGCCGCTTCACTTCGTCCTTGTCCACAACTCCGGTGATGGGCTGCTTTTTCAGGGCGTCGTTCTCGGCCTTGAGCTTATCACCCCGGAGCTTGGCCGCTTCGGCCATCTGCCGGGACCCCTCCAGCTGCTTCTCGGCCTCCTGCGCCCGGGTTTCGGCCTTGCTCTGCAGCTTCCAGGCTTCTTCCTCTCGGGCCTCGGCGGCAGTGGCGCGGTCCTTCAACCGGATGTTCTGCTCGGTCAGGCCCTGAACATCCGCAAGGGCGGCATCCCGCTGGGCTTCGACATCTTGGATGTGGCTTTCCGCCCAAGCAGCCCGATTCTGGGCACCCAGCAGCTTGTCCCGCTCAGCCTCGGCAGCATCGGCCCGCTCTTTCTCGGCCTTGATCTGGGCCAGCAGGTCCTGATACTCCTTGTTCGTGGAAACCTCACCGTTCTTGACCTTCTCCACCAGCTCTGCCGGAGCGCTGGGCTTTGCCACGGCATACAGCAGGGTCGGCGGCAGGGCTTCCAGAATGGCCCGCTGGCGGGGGCTGCTGCCGTCCATCAGGGCAGAGACCTGCAGCAGGTTGTAGGCGGTTGACTTGGTGATGCCGATAGAGCAGCACCATGCCCGGAACGTATCATCTTTTTTTGCGAACTGGCCGTTGTCCAATTGTTGGACAACGGTGCCACACAGTGCATCATGGGCGGCGGCAATGGCATTGCCCATGTGGACAAGGCCGCGCTCGGCCAGCTTTTTGCCGTGCTGGTACTCCTTTTCTGCAAAGTGCAGGTCATCCACCGTCTGTGCATCCAGCCCGGAGTAATCGAACGCCGGGCGGATCTCGTCCGGGATCGTGGTCAGGGGCTTGCTTTGCAGAGTGTCCATGCTGTCCATGCTTTCCAGCGCTGCAGCTGCGTCCAGTTTGGAGGGCATCATACCCGCACCTCCGTGTCCTTCAGACGGTCCAGCAGCTCGGCCTGCAGGTCCTTGCTCAGCGGCTGCAGGGTGTTGTTCCGCCAGCCATAGCACAGGATGGGCCCGTAGAGGTGTTGGCCGCGATAGATGCGGTTCAAGTCTCTACCCATGATGCCGTACACCAGCACTGCCGGCGTGCGGGGCAAAACCTTCTGCTCACAGGGGCACTGCAGGCGGGCCTCGATGCCCTGCAGGGTGTCCGGCAGAGAGGTGACTTCCGGGGACTTGCCCGGCTCGATCAAAATACCTTTCATTTGTAAAATCCTTTCTGATGTGATATCATCAGGATGATGGTGAGTAGAAAATCCATCATCCTTTGGGCTCGTCGGTGTCGTTACCACCGGCGGGCTCTTCCTTTTTGGGCCGGGAGAGTACTCTGATCCATTCGGCACGCTGGTCGGCGGATGCATAGTGGTAGCCCACTTCGTCCATGCCGTGCTCGCGGGCAGGCTTTTCAAAGCCGTTTTCTCCGTGGGCCAGCTCATAGCCGGAATCGGCCAGCTTCAGGATCTGGCGGGGTTCCCAGCCCTGCATGGCTGCGGTAAGCTCCAGATAGGCAAGAGCCGTGCCGCAGGACATGGCGGCCTCCCGGATATAGTTGGAGGGAATGCGTTCCAGCTCGTTGACGTCCAGGCAGCCCTCCGTCTTGATGCAGTAGGCTGCGTTGCTCTCAATGGATGCAGCTGCCGTGCTGAGCTTGGCAGCTGCCCCGGCCAGATGTGCCACACAGTCCCTGTCCTGCCACTTGAGGGGCAGTTCCTGCACCAGATAGGCCAGCACATGGGCCTTGCGGTCAGTGAGTTTCATGGGGCTCCTTTCTCCGGGGTGGCGTCAGGCTGTCCACCTCGCTGCGCGGGATGAGCTCCCGCTGGTAGATGTACTTGACGTGCCGCCTGCCGTCCTTGAGCCAGTGAATGTAGGAGGACGCAAAGCTGTTTGCGCTGGCATAGCCCAGACGCCGGGCGCACATGGCAGCCGTGCCGCTGGCCAGCAGGTCACCGCTCTTGGCGTCCCACACGGTGTACCACGGGACGTTGTTGACAAAGTCAGCCATGGGGGATGTCCTCCATGAGCCGCAGCACACCTTCCAAGTCCTCAAGCACAAGAACATAGACCTCAATTCGTGCTTCGAGCTTGTAAAGCTCAGACGCCCAGCGGGTCGTTGTCATAGCATTGCTGTCTTGCTGGCAGAGCTGCCCGTACTTCTGCTGCAGGCTCTCGACGTACTCCTTGGCGGTCATGCGTCAGCCTCATTTGTGAGCTTAAGGACACGGTCGAGGATTCTGCCCTGTGCCTCAAGCGTCCGGACAGTGCACTTAAGCGCCCAAATTTCGGCGTCCAGCAGCTTGTCCTTTGCGTAGAGCGCCAGAGTGTACAGCAGGTTGATGAGCTTCTTTTTCAGCATCAGCCCACCTTCTTCCGGCTCTTCACGGTGTTCTGGGGCTCCTTGTGGACTTTCCGCTGGGCCCGCTCCTCGGCGTCCTGGGCGGCAAAGCCTAGGCGCATGAAAAAGACAGCTGCCAGCACAAGCACCATGGCGGTGACGAACTCGCCGTCGGTGACGGGCTGGCCCAGCTGGGCCCCGCCCTCAATGCCCATGGCGTACAGCAGGCCTGCGCCCAGACAGGCGCCTGCCAGCACCTGCAAAACGGTGGATTTGATTCTCATGCCTCTTCCTCCTCTTCCAAATTCAGCCCTCGCTTCCACGAGGGGTAGCACTTATCGGTGTCCCAGCCCACGACGGTGTGCCACTCACCGTTGGCAAAGATCTGGATGGGTACGGACTTGAGCCCGGCCACATCTCGGCCCAGCTTGTAGATGCCAGACCCTGCGGTGATATCGCACCGGAACCAAGCGTGCGCCATGAGCGGTGCAATGTACGGCAGGCCGATGGGGGCCTGCGCCCGCTCTCTGGCGGTGATGATGGTGGTGGTCATAATGTCCTCCTTACTTGTAGCTGCGCTTCTGGACGCTGGTGCGGCCGTAGCGCATGAAGTAGATAAAGCCAAGCCGCGGGATGCGGATGGTACTGCCGTACAAGATCACCGGGAAGCCCAAGGCTCCGGCGTCGATCTGTGCCTGGCTGCGGATGGACTGCACGCTGCAGCCCAGAAACTGCGCCACCTGTTCGGCGGTCAGGGTCTGCTGGGGGTAGGTCTCCAGCTCGTCCAGCGTGGTGGGGAACGGGGTCTTTTCCATAGATCATTCCTCCTTCTTGTCCGGCAGGGCAATCTCCATCGCCGTCTGCATGATCTCGTCAAAGCCCGGCAGGCCAAAGGCCACGATGCTCAGCTGGTCGATGCGGCTGTCCAGCGTGGCCTGTGCCCGCTGCACCAGGCTCTCGGCCTGCCGCAGGCTGTCGCACATCTTGCCGTAATCGGCTTTGGCCTGGATGAACCGGGCTTTGCGGTCATCCCGGAGCTTGATAAATTCGCCCCGCAGATCAATGACCTCCGCCAGCTGCTGCTTTGCACTGCTCACGGCCTGAATGGCGGCGTTCAGCCGGGTGTTGGTGGCTTCCGGCTGCTCGATGTGCTGCTTGGCCTGGAAGCTCTCGTATGCGCCGGTCTTGTGGATGGCGGGCAACACCTCGCTGGTGACCCAGTGCTTGAAGGCCTTGGCCTTGGGCATCTTGCTGCTCAAAATCAGGCTGTACAGGCCGGATTCGTTGATGATGAGCATCTCCTGTTCACCGGAGGGGGTGACCGTTTTGGTCACCCCTTGATCTTCGGTATCAACGTGGTCACGGATGGCCCGCTGGGGATTCTTGTACCCAAGCGCCACGGCAACGTCCTTGCCGACCAGCCAGGGCGTGCCGTTGATCTCCACGGTGCGCACCTGCCCGAACTCGGGGTTTGAGAATGTGGTTAAGTCGTTCATGTGGGTTTGACCTCCTTGTGGGTGTCTCCCTTCTGCGGTATACTTAAGAGGAAGGGAGGCGTGTTGTATGGGTCTTTACGATAATCTTAACAGTGCCTGGCAGGTTCATGATGTCATGAGGCAGTTTGCGGAACAACAAGAGCAAGAAAATCGAATGATACAAAATTCGATTGCTCGCAAGGAAAAATTGGCAAACGCCCAACTTGGTTCCGCGGAAGATATTCGCAAAATGTTAGAGATGATGGAAGCTGACCAAAAAGAGCAAGCCGAGGAAAACAAGAAGAATAGAGAGCTCGCTCTCAAAAGCTATAAGGTTTCCCTTGCGGCCGCGATTTTTGGCGGTGCGTCCTTTTTGGCTGCGCTCATAACGCTAATCTTACAATTGTTAGGATGAGTGCGGCAATTTGAAAAACCAGTGCGATGCACTGGAAGAAAAGTGCAAGTCTCATCAACTCTGCCGGTGTCCAGTTGGAAAGCCGTTCTTTCCAGCTGGGCTTTTTGTGGTTCTCCATCTTCTTCACCTCCTTTGAAATGAACTTGCAGAAATGCGAGTTTCACAACAAAAAGATAGACTTGCACTCGTTGGCGGACAGATTCAGCGTTGCCGCAATATCATGCATCTCACCGACCGTAAATTTCAGGCCGTCCGATGCGAGTTTGCGGGACAAAGTGCTAGAATCCATGCCGATTTTATGGGCAAGTTCCTGCTGGGTCATGCTGCGCTCTTTGAGCTTCCCGCGCAGCAGATTCATGTTGGTGGACATTGTTTCTTCACCTCCTTTATGTTCTCGCATTTCTGCGAGCTTCTGCAAATAGGATAGCACTGGCGGCAGTGGATGTCAATAGCAATCTCGCGTTTTTGCAAAAAACTTTTCTGATTTTGCATTTTGCTATTGCAATTTTGCGACTTTTCGTGTATTCTCTTATCAAGAGGTGATAAAGATGACCACCGGTGAAAGAATGAAGCAACGTAGAAAAGAGCTTGGATTTTCAGCAGAGAAGGTTGCTGAGCGTCTTGGCGTTTCTCCGGCCACAATTTATAGATATGAGAGGGGCGACATTGAGAAAGTGCCGGGCGACAGCCTGGGCGAACTCGCCAAAATCCTGCAGACCACTCCCGCCTACCTGATGGGCTGGGAAGAGAAGCCCGCTGCCCCCGCCCCTCGTCCCATCCCACCGGGGTTTGAGCCGATGCCGGAGATGGCGAATCTGCCGGTGGTGGGCAAGATCGCCTGTGGGACACCGATCCTTGCGCAGCAGAATATTGACACTTACTACCAGTCCCCCAAGGAATGGCGGGCCAGCATGTTCCTTGTGTGCCAAGGGGATTCCATGGAGCCGTTCATCAAGGACGGCGACATGGTGGCGATCCGGGAGCAGCAGGACGCCGAAACGGACGAGATCGTGGCCGTTATGGAGCTGGACGGCTGTGACGGCTTTGCCACGCTGAAAAAGCTGAAGAAAAGGCCCGACCGTGTGGAGCTCTGGCCGCTGAACCCGGAGTATGAGCCGATCATCTACCTGAAAGAGGAGATGAACAAGCTCCAGATCATCGGCCTGGCGGTGGGCGTCATCCGCCGGATCCATGAGTGAGAGGATGACTTTGGAAAAACAGCAGCTAAAATACCGTGTTAAAAGTTGATATTGACCTGTTTAAAACACAATACCAGCTAAAAACGGCGAAAAAAGCTGGTATTGCAAACTAAACGGGGGCATACCGACTAAAAAAGCTATAAAAAACTCATAAAGATGGATATGCTTCCAGTAAAGGCATAAGGTGCCCAACTTATCGAGATTGAGGTGAGACAAGATGCCGTACGAGACGCTTGAAAAGATTTCGTATCGTCAGCCAGGGCAGTATGAAGCGATATACGAAGCCCGGCTCAATGGCCCGGAAACGGTTCGCTTGGATTTTGAGGTCAATGGATGGCCTGCTTTTGTTGTTCAGAACAGCGATGTTTACCGCATCCTCCTGCAGATCCAAAAAATTGATAAGCAGGTTCAGCTCCTCTGCAAAGAACTGCCCAGGGCTGCGCTCCGCCAGTTTGCTCAAAAATGCCTGGTCGATGAAATTGTTCTCACAAACGACATCGAGGGCGTCAACAGTACACGCCGTGAGATCAGCGAAGTACTGGAACAAATCGACAATAAATCTGGAAAACGCCGGTTTTATGGGCTCGTGCGCAAGTACCTGATGCTGCAGGAGGAAGAAGAGCGCAGGATAAAGACCTGTCAGGATGTGCGAAACATTTATGACGATCTGGTTCTGAAAGAGGTTGTTGCAGAAAACAGCAAAGATGCACCGGATGGGGTGATTTTTCGGAAGGATTCTGTTTCTGTCAGCAATGCGGCACAGAAGGAAATTCATAGAGGACTCTATCCTGAAAATAAGATCATAGAAGCGATGGACCATGCGCTGGCTTTTTTGAATGGAGACAGTTGTGATCCGCTGGTAAGAATCAGCGCGTTTCATTATTTGGTGGGCTATATCCACCCGTTTTATAATGGAAATGGCCGTCTTTCCCGGTTTATCAGCAGCTATTTGCTGTCAGATGAATTGAATTTCCTGATCGGCTATCGTCTTTCCTATACGGTGAAGGATAACATCAAACAATATTATGATAGTTTCAAGGTTTGCAACAGTGTGCGAAATCGTGGTGATTTAACGCCATTTGTACTTTCCTTTTTGGATATCATACAAAAGGCCATGAAGCAGCTTGAAGCAGCTCTGCTCAGAAGAAAAGCGGATTACGATAAATATATGAAGATGATCTCACGGCATCCTTTTGGAGAGAAGGAAAAGGATGGTGACCTGCTGGGATATCTGATTCAAGCCAGCCTTTTCTCTGGCCATGGAATTGCTACGAAAATGCTTGAAGGAATGCTCGGAATCTCTTATACGCCATTGAAGAACAGACTTGCTATTTTGCGGCAGGAGCAGCTGCTGGTTGAAGAAAAAATAGGAAGAGAGAAGTTCTACCGCCTCAACCTTACAGAGTTTGAGAAACAAGTCGAAAGTCGGGGCTGATGCTTCGATAAAAATAAAAAAACGCCCCCGGTGCTACCAACACCGAGAGCGTTTGCAGAATGGCTTGCCCAC
>ENA-UOOC01000785-UOOC01000785.1-human-gut-metagenome-genome-assembly--contig:-C48old-NODE-785-length-29513-cov-27.545353_pt1 | contig 29513 bp, 33 predicted proteins | sample MGYA00242469_ERZ724016 | MGnify/ENA metagenome assembly ERZ724016 | reverse complement strand
CATTTGTGTTGACAGCGGCCCGCGGGGAGACCCGCGGGCCGCTGTAGCATTTGGCAAAAAAGCTGCGGCTTTTTTGCCAAGGGGTTTGTGCCGCCTGCGGGCGCAAACTCTACGAGGTTTTTCGGCGGATGGGCTTGACAGGGGAGGGGAGTGGTGGTAGAATGCTGACTAACGAACGTTAGTTAGCAGTAGAGGAGCCGTGATGCAGGGATGAAGCAGGAGGATACCCGGCAGAAAATTCTCGCCAAGGCACTGGAGCTGTTCTCTGTCCATGGCTACGACGCGGTCAGCGTCGGCCAGATCGCGGCGGCCGTGGGGATCAAGGCCCCTTCGCTCTACAACCATTTTCCCAGCAAGCGCGCCATCTTTGACGCGATCGTGGAGGCGACGGCCGCGCAGTATGAGGCGGACACCGACAGGATCGACATCCACGTGCAGAACGCGCGGCAGGATATCCCCGTCTTCACCCGCATCACGGAGGACGGGCTGCTGGAAAAGGTCCGGCAGATCTTTTTCTACTCGCTCCACAACGAGACCATCAGCCGCTTCCGCCGGATGATGACGCTTGAGCAGTTCCGCTCGCCGGAGCTCGCGGCACTCTATTCCCGGCGCTATGTGGAGCGCGTGACGGAGTATCACGCGGGGATCTTCCGCAGCCTCATCGCGGCCGGGGAGCTCCGGGACGAGGACGCCGAGGCGATGGCCCTTTGCTATGTGGCCCCGGTCATCACCCTCATCGGCATCTGTGACCGCCAGCCCGAGCGCGAAGCTGCGTGCCTGCAGAAGCTCGAGGCGCACGTCCGCCTGTTCTACCGGACCTTTCAGGCAGACAGGAACGAAAGGAGCGAGGACGATGAGCCGTGAGGAGCAGTGGCTTCTCTGCCCGGTCTGCGGCGCGAAGACGCGCCTGCGGCTGCTGCAGCGGACGGTATTGCGGGAATTTCCGCTCTACTGCCCCAAATGCAGGCGCGAGAGCGTGATCAGCGCAAGAAATTTTCAGATCGAAACCGTTTATCAGCCAGACGCAAAGACGCAGTGCTGACCACCGAAGGTCGTGGTCAGCGCTGCGTTTTTTGACGCCTGAAAAAGGAGGAAACAGGGAAACATGAAACGGACTTTGACACAGAAGCTGGGGCTGCTCGGCGTGCTCAGCTTCCTTTCCTACGCGGCGGCGGTCGTGCTTGCGCCGCTGGCGTACCCGGGGTATGACTGGATGGCGCAGGCGGTCAGCGACCTGAGCGCGGCCTTTGCGTGTGGGGCGGCATCAACCTTCTGGAAGGCTACGGCCAGGACAACCCCGCGGCCAATGCTCATGTTACATAGAGAAGCAAGCTGCAAAATAATATGAACAGTCGCCCCGCAACTCCGTAAGGCAAAATCAAACAAGAGTTTGACCTAAGTAATGGTTCAAACTCTTGCCTGCGTTTAAATATTAATAACCAAGGCTATGGACTCTTTGAGGGTATTACTTCGTTCAAATAATATGGCTGACCTTCTGTATGATCAATTCCGCGCATATTAATCGTGTAGAATCTCTCATTGTTTTTTTGATCCTCAAAAACAATGCCATACGTAGGAAGTAGACCAACGAACTGCATCTTAACCAAAAAGGGTTTGTCTTGAGTTAGCTCGTCAATTGAGTATAGTTCATCAGAAATAGAGTAAATCAGCCCTAATTCTGTATCATCAACCTGAACGGTTACAAACCTAAAAGAACGGATAACTGCATTAGGAGAAATTACCAAAAAAATTCCATTTTCATCATTTATGTACTGACAATAAGAACCGGCTTTCGCAACCTGATCTTCCACAGCTTCAATACTGACAGACAGAATATCATCTGTCGATGATTCCGTCCCGGTGCTTGTTGGCTCTGAATGTTTCTCAGTATTAGATGAAGAAGGCACTGACGCCATGTTGCTATCAGGTGGTAACCCTACGGAACCCACACAACCTGTCAAAGAAACCAACATTACGATTATCAGCAGAAAAAACGCATACACACATTTGTTCAATTAATTTTACCTCCCGTTTGGATTTGGTCAAGGCAAAGTTGTGAAATATTCAACATACATTCCAACACGACCATCTGTTCCAACCCCGTAGTTGCTACTGGCCCCTGCACTCGAATTTTGAAAAACTTGTCCACAACTTTCAACTGACAGATTTCCAGCCATATGATGAATTGTAATTTTCTGAATAGAATTGTTTCTTGGGCTTGTTTTGTTTGGTGAAATATTGGTGTGCTTAACCAATGCACTGTTACTCATCTTCGTTTTCCGCTTTTACGTTTGTTAACTCATGAGTCGTTTCTTCACCGACAACTTCCCAGTCCATAAACTGAATAGAATCGAAAAGCATATACGAATCCATTTTTTACCTCCTTGTGCTACTCAGTAAGAATGTTTCTCTTAACGAAAAAGCGCATAAGCCGACTAATCACCAGTCCGGCTCATGCGCCAACAGAAACGATTTTGATACGACCTCTCCATAATCGGGAGCCGCACCAATACCACCAACGCGCGAAGCCGAACCGGGCATCATTGGGACGATACATGGTGTTACCTCCAATCATAGTTTGTCAGATAGGTATTCTATCCGCATAATATGTCTACCATATAATGACCATCTTTTTCAATATGGCGGCAGCAATCTATTTGTAAATTTTCCATGAACGGGCGGCTGTGAGAGGCACTTTGAAAATGGTAAAGGGGAACGGTGCGAATTGCCCTTATGAGCATTGTCTCCCATAAGTTCATTCATGACGAAAGATAGCAAAACAGGCTGCACCCGTCAACGGTCGAGATAAACGCTTACGCGCCATTGACAGCCGCAGGCCATATCCGGCCTGCGGGAGCTGAAGATCCTCAAGCGCTTCCGCGTGACGCCGGTCAGCCCGGTGTTCGTGCTGGGCGTCGAGCTGGCCATGTACGTCGTCTACTGCCTCGTGTCGCTGGCGACGCTGGCTGCGGCGGCGCTGTCGTGTGGCGTCCGGCTGCGCGGCTCGCTTCCCGGGTTCCTTGGAAGCTGGGCGCTGACCATGCTCTCGACGCTTTCCGTCGGCCTGCTGGTCGGCGGCGTGGCGAAGGATACCAGACAGGCCAGCGTCATCGCCTCCATCCTCTATTTCTCCATGCTCCTCTTTTCCGGCACGACCCTCCCCCTCGAGGTCATGCCGAAGGCCATGCAGACGGTCGTCGGCGTCTTCCCGCTGACGCAGGGCATCACGATGATGAAGCATGCGTTTCTCGGCATCGGTCCGGGCAGCGTTCTGCCCCCGATCTGCGTCATGCTCGCCCTGACCGCCCTCTGCACCCTCCTCTCCCTCCGCTTCTTCCGCTGGGAATAACGCAAACACCCCCGCCGGATCTTCCGGCGGGGGTTCCCTGTGTTTATCCAAGAAAATTTCAGAAAGATTTTTCCAAGAAGCTGCTGCGCGGCGAGGGCACGGCAGAGGACGCCGCCCGCCGCATCCAGTCCCGCGCCAGCCTGTACATGACCGAGCAATACGGCTGACAAGAAAAAACGCCCCGCCAGTCCCGGCGGGGCGTTTGGTTTACTGTCTGGACTTCATCAGGGTGCGCATTCTTGCGGCGTGGTCGAGCTGGCGTTTGCGCATGCGGAGGGACTTGGGGGTGACCTCCAGCAGCTCGTCGTCGGCGAGGTATTCCATGCACTGCTCGAGCGAGAGGACGACCGGCGGGACGAGGCGGATGGCCGCGTCGGAACCGGCGGCACGCATGTTGGTCAGCTGCTTTTTCTTGCAGACGTTGACGGCCATATCCTCATTGCGGTTGCACTGGCCGACGATCATACCGGCGTAGACCTCGACGCCCGGCCCGATGAACATCGAGCCGCGGTCCTGCACGCCGCCGATGCCGTAGGCGGTGGTCTCGCCGGTCTCGAATGCGACGAGCGAGCCGGTCAGACGGCGGGGGATCTCACCCTTGACGGGTGCGTAGCTGTCGAGCGTGGAGGCCATGATGCCTTCGCCGCGGGTGTCGGTGAGGAATTCGTTGCGGTAGCCGAACAGGCCTCTGGTCGGGACCAGGAATTCCAGCCGCATGCGGCTGCCGATCGGGGTCATGGAGACCAGATCGCCCTTGCGCTGGGAGATCTTGTCGATGACGGAGCCGACGGAGGTCTCCGGCACGTCGGCGATCATGCGCTCGATCGGCTCGCAGAGCTTGCCGTCGATGGTCTTGTTGAGCACGTGCGGCGTGGAGACCTGGAACTCATAACCCTCGCGGCGCATGGTCTCGATGAGGATGGACAGGTGCATCTCGCCGCGGCCCGCGACGTTGAAGGCGTCGGTGCCCATCTCGGTCACGTGCAGCGACACGTCCTTCAGAAGTTCCCGCTGCAGACGGTCGCGCAGGTTGCGGGAGGTGACGTATTTGCCCTCGCGGCCGGCGAACGGGGAATCGTTGACGGAGAAGGTCATCTCGATCGTCGGGTCGGAGATCTTGACGAACGGCAGCGGCTCGATGGTCTCGAGATCGCAGAGCGTGCGGCCGATGGTGATGTCGGAAATGCCGGAGAAGGCGACGATCTCGCCCGCGGAGGCCTGCTGGATGGGGCTGCGGCCGAGGCCGGTGAACTCATACAGCGCGACGACCTTTTCCTTCTTCTTGATGGACGGATCGTGGTAGTCGCAGACGATGACCTCCTGGTTCTGGTGGACCGTACCGCGCTCGATGCGGCCGATGCCCATCCGGCCGACGAACTCGTTGTAGTCGATGGAGGAGACGAGCACCTGCAGCGGGCCGTTTTCGTCGCCCGTGGGAGGATCGATATAGTTGACGATCGTCTCAAACAGCGGGACAAGGTCGGTGCCCTTCTCGTCGGGGCCGTAGGAGGACGTGCCCTCGCGGGCCGAACAGAAGATGGTGGGGGAGTCGAACTGCTCCTCCGTGGCGTTGAGGTCGAGCAGCAGCTCGAGCACCTCGTCCATGACCTCGTGCACGCGGGCGTCGGGCCGGTCGATCTTGTTGACGACAACGATGACCTTGTGGCCGAGCTCGAGCGCCTTCTGCAGCACGAACCGCGTCTGGGGCATGGGGCCCTCAGCCGCGTCGACGAGCAGCAGAACGCCGTCGACCATCTTCAGAATGCGCTCGACCTCGCCGGAGAAATCGGCGTGGCCCGGGGTGTCGACGATGTTGATCTTATAATCTTTATAGTGGACGGCCGTGTTCTTGGCCAGGATCGTGATGCCGCGCTCGCGCTCGAGATCGCCCGAGTCCATCACGCGGTCCACGACGGCCTGATTCTCCCGGTAAACGCCGCCCTGCTTCAGCATCTGGTCGACCAGCGTGGTCTTGCCGTGGTCGACGTGCGCGATGATTGCAATGTTACGAATTTTGTCCTGCGTCATAATGGCGCCCCTTCCTTCTGAACCGAAAAATCTCACAAAAAAGAATTTTAACACAGTCATCCGGGAAATACAAGATTTTTCTGGAACAAAATCGTGAAAAATCACAATTTTTACGGGAAGCTTTTTGTGAAAGCGCACAATCCGCCGCCGCGGGGCATACAATGGGGCGAAGGAGGGAGATCCCATGCAGCCACTTACGGAAAAACAGACGCAGCGGGTCTGGAGCCGCGTGATGAGCGCGCAGGCCGCGCCCGCCGCGGCTATGGAGAATCCGGCCCCCGCCGCACAGGCGCAGAGCGAAACGCTGACGCCGGAAAAACTGCTTTCTCTGATCGACGGCGAACGCGCCGACAGCGCTCTGTATGCCCATCTGGCCGCCCGGATGAAGGGGCGGGCACAGGCGATGCTGCGCGCCATCGCGCAGCAGGAGGCCTGCCACGCGAAAAAGCTCGCAGCCGTCTATTTTCTGAACACCGGAAAAAAAGCCTGCCCCGGCAGGCCGGAGCGCCCCTGCGTCACCTGCATCAACGAAACGCTCCGCCAGCAGTACACCGCGGAGCACGCCGCGCACGAGGCCTACGCCGCGCTCGCCGAGAATGCCGGGACGCACCGGTGCATGCTGCTGCGCATGGCGCAGGAGGAATGCGAGCACGCGCAGATGATCCTCTGCATCCTGCAGAACTGCCTGTAAAAAATTTTTTTCTCCTGTCTGCAACATTTCCTCTGCCCGGATTGTTTACAGGGCAGAACGGCAAGTGAGCCGGTCAAAAAAAACACCGGCGACGCGAATCCTACGCTGCCCACAAAAGCACAGGCAACACCGCACAATTGCGTCTGCGCACTTCGGCGGATCTTTTCCGCCAATCCTGCGCTTTTCAAATCTTGACTTGGCGAAAAATCTCTCGCCGAATCTGCTTGCCGAATTGTACGGTGCTGCCAACCACAGGAGGAAACTTATCATGAAAAAGTATCTTGCACTCGTATTGTCCGCATGCGTGCTGCTGGCCTTCGCGGCCTGTGCCAGGCAGCCGCAGCCGGCGATCAGCACCGACACGCAGCAGATCCCGAACCCCTGGACCGACTACGCATCGCTGGACGAAGCGGAAGCCGCCGCGGGCTTTGACCTCGCCATCCCAGACGCCGTGGACGGCTGCAGCGAAAAGCAGTTCCGCGCGCTGGACGCGGACGGGGACAAAATGATCGAGGTGATCTGCGCGTCCGGCGAGGATGAGATCGCCCGCATCCGCAAGGCCCCCGGCGCCGAAGACATCAGCGGCGACTGCAACGCCTACGCCGAGCAGACAGAGCTGACGAGCGGGGACGCGGCCGTCACCATGAAGGGCGCGGACGGCCTTGTGCAGCTTGCAATCTGGCAGGCGGACGGCTATACTTATGCTGTATCCGTGGAAAACGGCCTGACCGCCGATGCGATGGCGGAGCTGGTCGCACAGGTCCGGTAAAAGAAAAATCAGAACGGGCCGCGCCGGAGCTTCCGGCGCGGCCATGGGAGTACATACGATGGAATTGTGTCTCAGGCCGGGCGGATGGCTGTCCGCGCTGGCGCGGCTGTTTGCCGCAGAAGATCCGGCTCCGCAGAGCCGTGCGCAGGCGAGGCCGGAGGTCAACGCCCGCGCGGAAAAGCTGCTGGACGCCTACGGCGATCTGCTGCTGCGCTACGCGTATTCGTACCTGCACAACATGGCCGACGCCGAGGAGGTCCTGCAGGATACGCTGGTGCAGTTTCTGAAGACCGCGCCGGTGTTTTTGAACAAAGCCCACGAAAAAGCGTGGCTGCTGCGCGTGGCGGCGAACCTCAGCAAGAACCGCCTGTCCTACAACAAGCTCCGGCAGACGGACGAGCTGAGCGAAGAGCTGGCCGCCGAGGGGCGGGAGGATCTGTCCTTCGTCTGGGACGCGGTCCGGCAGCTGCCGGTGCAGTACCGCGAGGCGGTGCACCTGTTTTATTACGAGGGTCTGAGCACCCGGCAGATCGCCTCTGTGCTGAACCGGAGCGAAGCGACGATCCGCTCCGACCTGCACCGGGGACGGGAGCAGCTGAAGCGGATCCTGAAGGAGGCGTACGACTTTGAAGTATGACGAGCTCATGGACAAGATCGAAGTGACCGATGCGATGCGCGCGCGCATCCTGCGGAATGTATCGGCTGCCGCGCCGAAAAAGACGCCTGTCCGGCGCTATGCGCTGCTCGCGGCCTGTCTGGCCGTGGTGCTGCTCGGCGCGGTCTGCGTGCCGAAGCTGATGGATCCCGCGCCGCAGGGCGAGCAGGTGGCCATCGCCAACGGTATGATCGAGGTGGCGGATGCCGCGGCGCTCGCGGACGCGGTCGGCTTCCCGGCGGCGGAGGCGGCGGAGCTGCCGTTCGACGTGGAGAAGACGACCTATACAAGCTATTGGGGCGAGCTGGCCGAGATCTGCTACGCGGGCGGCGGCCAGATCGCCGACCTGCGTACCTCCGCGGGCACGGAGGATAATTCCGGCGACTATACCGACTATCCGGCCGTTACGGAGCTGACCGTCGGGACCGTGACTGCCGAGCTGCGCGGCGAGGCGGCGGAGCGCTATACGCTCGCCGTCTGGACGGACGGGCAGTACGCGTATTCCCTGCGGCTGTCGGACGGGCAGAGCACAGAGGTCTGGCAGCGGCTGCTTGCAGGTGTGCGCACGGAGGGGTAAAGGATGGAGCGGAAGAACAACTATGAGATCCAGGCCGCGCAGGCCCGCGCGCTGTTCTGCGCGCGCGATCTGGACGCGGTCGCGCGCGAGCATGGTCTGCGGCAGGAAGGGCAGTGGCTGCATCTGCGGCTGCTGGGAGAACCCTACCGTGTCAGCCGCCGGAACGGGCACATCGAGCGCGGAGAAAACGGCCGCTGGCTCCCGGCGGACGGCTTTGACGAGACGCTCACCATCTTCGACCTGCTCTGCGACGCGAAGCCCGGGCGGCACGCCGCGGGGACGTGGAGGACCACGCTGGATTTCGGCGGCCAGGTGCACCGCGGGCTGCTGGAAAACGAAAAGCCGGATGCGCTGGAGCTGCTGTACGATAAGGATCCCGCGCGCCTGCGCGCGGCCTGCGAAACGCTCGGTGGCGAAGCCCTCCCGGGCGCGGACGTGAGCTACGCGCTGCCGTTTTTTGAGGACCTCCGTATCGCCGTCCAGTTCTGGCACGGCGACGAAGAATTCTCTCCCCGCCTGCGCTTCCTCTGGGACGCCGCCGCCGACCAATACCTGCGCTACGAGACCATGTACTACGCCCTCTCCCTCCTCCGCACCAGACTGCAGGCCCTGGGATGACCAATAAACAAAAGAGCCGCCCTCGGGCGTGTGCCGATAAGACAGTAATTTGAGAAAACTACAAAATCGGCATCTGCTAAGCAGGATTGGACAACAAAACAGGCGGCACTCAACTTCGGTTGGGTGCTGCCTGCTTTTGTACATCTAAGGGTTGAAAATCGCCAATTTCCCACTCTGTAAGGCAAAGGGAGTGAAAAGGGTGAAATAGTTATCGCCTTTGTGCGGTTCCTTTGTAAAATAGTGAATCGCTACGGAGTGAATACCATTCGCTGGGGAGTGCGTATAATTGCGGTCAAGCAAAATACCCCTCAAAACTGTAAAGTCGATAGGTGGGTATTTCGATGCAGAGTATGATTGACACTGTAAGAATCGAAAAATCAGATTTTAGCACAAAATAATATTGCTAAATGGCGATAAATTCCGTCGCACCTATTGAAAATAGAATGATTGCTGTGTTATACTGTGTGTACACACGAACGGGCGGGCACGTTTGATGATCTGATCCGCAATGCCCCGTTGGCGCATGCTGATTTCGTTTTGAACGGCAGCACAAAGATGTATTCTGAAGCAGTTACTGAGTACAGTCTTTTGGATCAGATTACATGAGAAGTGAAAGTTTGGTACACCGAATACCGAGTTGAGAAAGATATAGAGGAAATAACACAGAGGTGAACGATTTATGGAAGTTACATTTATAAATCCCGGTGTCGATTATATGATTCAGAGTATCATGCATTTTCAGACCGAAGGAGAAGCTGAATTCTGGTCCGAACCTTTATACCATTTCTATCCGCAGCTTGACAGGACATTCGCTGCAAGTTTGCCAGTTGCAGAAAGAAGAGACTACATTGAACGTACCATGAGGGCCGCGTATGCTGAGTTGGAGAACACAATCGACGAGAAGGTAACCTCATATTCTCATCACTGGAACGCTTGCAAAGCGCAGATTACAGCTGCTTTATCAGAGGCTTTCGGCATAGATTGCACAGGCTTGTTTAATGACCTGCGTTGCAATTTGAGTTTGAACCCTATTGAGCCGCGTTTTCTAAAAGAGCACTGCTATGACACATTTTATTTGAACAGCGCAAAGGGTGCCATTGGCGGTGGAATACATGAGATCATACACTTTATTTGGTTCTATGTATGGAACCAACTGTTTGGAGATAACTACGACGAATATGAGCGTCCCTCGCTCAAATGGATATTGAGCGAAATGGTGGTCGAATCCGTGATGAGAGATGAGCGGCTCAGCTCCATCAACCCGTATTTTCCGAGAGAAAACGGTGGATGTGTCTATCCGTATTTCTTTGATATGATGGTAGATGGGAAACCTATTCTTGACACATTGGACGCTATGTACAGAAGCCAGAATATTGAAGATTTTATGCGAAGCAGCTACGCCTATTGTCAAGAGCATGAAGCAGTAATTCGAGAACATATTCTAAAGTCAGAGGGGTAAGTTATGCCTGACAACAGGAACTGGAATCGGCCGATACAGATCAAATTCTTCGTAGGTGAAAAGGACTTTGCTTGATAAAAGCAAAAATGACAACACTGAAACTGTGTGCAGAGGTAGAAAAACAATGAACAAAGATATGTGCGTAGTCTGTGACGATGGGATTTTGAATATTCGTGTCGGCGCAATCATCATGAAGGATGGAAAGCTTTTGATGGTTGGCAATGACAGAGACTATCTCTACTCCGTTGGCGGCAGGGTAAAATTCGGTGAAACAGCAGAAGAGGCTGTCGTCCGTGAAGTGTTGGAGGAAACAGGCGTTCAGATGGAAATTGACCGCCTTGGCTTTGTGCATGAAAACTATTTCTATGGCGACGTGCCTTCCAATCGGAACAAGCTGATTTATGAGATTTCGCTTTTCTTCTATATGAAAGTGCCTGATGCTTTTGCGCCGATCAGTGAAAGCTTTATGGAGGATAACAGCAAAGAGCACTTGGTGTGGGCTTCGCTCGATGAGGACATTAAGATGTATCCAGAATTCTTCAAGACCGAATTGAAGGATCCAACAGACACAGTAAAGCTTTTCACTACGGACAAGAGATAACTGAACAGGAGCGGGATAGAATCTATGCCAGACAACAGGAATCGCAAGCGACCGATACAGGTCAAATTCTTCGTAGACAAAAGAGAACTCGGCTTGATAAAGGCGAGGATGGCGCAGCTTGGTATAGAGAATATGAGCGCTTACCTTCGCCAAGTGGCAATCGACGGATATGAGGAAAAAACGGATTTGCCTGAACACCGTGAGCCGAAAAATCCCTGACTCACTTTCCGAAGATAGATTGATGTTCAGCTCCGCAGGAGCGCAGCCGATTTCTCTGAAATCGTTCAGGGGTTTGGGGCATTTCCCCAACAGGATTGCACGGGTGTATAAACACGAGCATTGCTTGCCAAGTGCGTTTCGCAGTTGGCAGGTAATGAGAAGTGGGTACCGCCGTGCATTGCTTGCCAGAATGGCAAGCTCCGGTGTGGGTACTCACCGGATTTGCTTGCTATTCTGCAAGGAAATCCCGGTCGTACCACGCCGGTTTTCGCAAGTGTAGCTACACTTGCTGTGCTTGCTATTCTCCGTTTCCCATGTTAGCAAGCGCCATTTTCCAAATGGAAATTGGCGGCAACCGCCGCCTTGTCTGCCAAAAAGCGAAACGGACGGACGGAAGTCAATGGCGGCGCAGCCGTTCATCTTGACCATTGACGGCGTTCGTCCGTTTTGCTACTCCGACTGAATCTTTACATAAAATGAACTGAAGTGAAGGAGGCTTGACGAAGTGAATCCGAAAGAAAAAGACAATGAGATCATTGAACTGACCGATGAGGAACTGGACGAGATTTTTGCCGACGATGATTTTGATAACGGCGAGGAGGACGGTGAAATCCGCTCGTTTTATTTCTCCAATCCTGACCCGTATGCCAAGGTCAAGCCACGCCCCGACGATGCCCCCAAGAGGGAGTTTTCTTTCGATGAAAAGAGCAACATCGTGGTGAAAAATCCGTCCGCCTTTTGGCTGCCCGACGTCAAAATCGTGGAGGAACACGGCGGCACGGAATACACCGTAACCGGCAGCTACGAGGGTGCGGAAACCCTCGACAAGAAGCTCAGACGCATTATGGAGCAGAACGCCGCCGATGATAAAAGTAGTATCACGGAGGACGCCGATGAGTAACGACGTTTCTCTTGATATAAACCAAAAATCCAATCCTGTTCAGACAGTTGCCCCACCGAAGGAGGACAACAATATGTTAAGGGCAACCGACAAAATCACAGCGCTTTATTGCAGACTGTCCGTGGAGGACACCAAAGAAAAAGACGGCAAGGATGACCCGTCGAACTCCATCCAGCATCAGCAGATTATGGTAATGGAGTATGCAAAATCTCAGCACTTTCCGAACCCGACGTTCTTTATTGATGACGGGTACAGCGGCGTGGAGTTTTCCAATCGCCCCGGCTTTCAGAAGATGCTTGCGGAAATTGAAGCCGGTCATGTGGAAGTGGTGATTACGAAAGACCTTTCAAGACTCGGTCGTAATTCCTCGCTGACAGGGCTTTATATCAACTACACGTTTCCTCAGTACGGCGTTCGGTATATTGCCATCAACGACCACTTCGACACCATCGATCCCAACAGCACCGACAGCGACATGGCAGGCATTAAGAACTGGTTCAATGAGTGGTATTCCAAGGATACCAGCCGCAAAATCCGTGCCGTCAACAAGGCAAAGGGGGAGCGTGGAGAGCGCTTGACCACCAACGTTCCCTACGGCTATAAGCGTGACGCTGACGATCCTAAGAAATGGGTGATTGACGAGGAAGCTGCACAGGTCGTGAAGCGGATCTTTGCGCTCTGCATGGAGGGAAAAGGACCAAGCCAAATCGCCGCTTTGCTGGAAAAGGAAAAGGTGCTGAATCCCACCGCCTACAAACAGCGGGAGGGCAGAAAAACACCGCATCAGACCCCGGAGAACGAGTATCGCTGGCACGAAAGCACCGTTGCTTACATCCTCGAATACATGGAGTACACAGGCTGCACGGTCAATTTCAAGACCTATACCAACTCCATTTGGGACAAGAAGCAGCGGGAAAATCCAATGGAGAATCGCAAGATTTTCTATAACACCCACCCGGCGATCATCTCTCTGGAAGTCTTTGATAAGGTGCAGGAGATCAGGCAGCAGCGGCACCGCAGAACGGCGACGGGAAAGAGCAATATGTTCTCCGGTCTGGTGTTCTGCAACGACTGCAAGCAGAAGCTCTACTACTCCACCACCAGCTATTTTGAAAAGCGGCAGGACTTCTTCATCTGCTCCACCCATCGTGTCAATAAGGACAAGTGCAGCGGACATTATATCCGTGCCGTTGTGCTGGAACAGATCGTCTGGAAGCACATTCAGGAGGTCATATCGGTAGTCACTCGCTATGAGGCGTATTTCCGTTCCGAAATGGAGCAAAAGCTCCGTATACAGAGCGAGGAATCGCTGCGGCTGCATCAGAAGCGGCTGGCACAGGCTGAGAAGCGAATCGGCGAGCTTGACCGCCTTTTCATCCGCATTTATGAGGACAATGTAGCCGGACGGCTGGACGATGAGCGCTTTGCCATGATGAGCAAGAACTACACCGAGGAACAGAAAGACCTCAAAGCCGAGGTCAAAGGTCTGCAACAGCAAATCCATGAACAGGAACAACAGGCAGAGAATATAGAGCAGTTTGTTCAGCGGGTAAAGAGGAACAGCACCCTCACGGAGCTGACCCCCTATGCCCTCAGAGAGCTTGTCAAGGCGGTCTATGTAGATGCACCTGACAAGTCCAGCGGCAAGCGCAGACAGAAGGTACATATCGAGTACGACCTTGTGGGCTATATTCCTGTGGATGAGCTGCTAAAAGCGGAACAGGCATGACCGAGATCATGCCTGTTCCAAGAATTTTGATTTTACTGTCTTACCAGCAGGGGGCTTCCGGGCGGCTCTTTTTCAAAATGCCTTCCCCTACGAGGGGAAGGTGGCACGGCAAAGCCGTGACGGATGAGGTGGAGGCACTTGCGGCTACGAGACGCTGTCCACCTCATCAGTCAGCCTCCGGCTGACAGCTTCCCCTCATAGGGGAAGCCATGGGGTGCACACCCCAAAGCGATATGTTATCATCCGAAGTGCAACACCTCAAAAAAAGAAAGACAATACGCACTCCAAAGTGTAAAATGTAGTCACCACAACAAACACAGACACAAAGGGGACAACCTCTCAGTCTCGGCTGCGCCGAGCCAGCTCCCCTGGGAGGGGAGCCTTTTCCGCCCTTTGTACAAGGGCGCTTATTGTCCGGCGGTGGTGCCGCGGAGGGGGTTTTTGGTGGCGGGGGAGTCGGCGGAGCCGGGCTGGTACCATTTATTCTGGCCGAAGATCAGCACCGGCGTGCCGTCTTCGATGTTGTTGAAGATCTTTACCATCGCCGCCTCCGGGATGTTGATGCAGCCGTGCGAGCCGTTGAAAATGTACTGGTCGCCGCCGAAGACGCTGCGCCAGGACGCGTCGTGCAGACCGATGGAATCGCCGATGACGCTGACCCAGTATTTAACAAAGACCTCGTAATCCGCGCCCGTCAGCGTGCAGTTCGTCTGCTTGTTGTGCGCCTCGTACAAGCCGATCGGCGTGCGGTGGCTGCCGACCATGCCGGTGACGATGTTGGTGTTCACGATCACGGTCCCGTTTTTGATGAATGTCAGCTGCTGGTTGTCCAGATCGACCTCGACGTGCGTCAGCGAAATATCAAACGGCGCGCCCCAGCGGTAACACGTCAGCCCCGCGGTGATCGTGCAGGGCTCCATGGCACAGATGGCCTGCAGCAGCTGCTTTTTGACGCCCGCCTCGTCGATGCGGTAGTCGCAGGGGATAAAGTCGATGGGGGTGATGCCCTTGACGTAGGAATCAAAGCGGTAGGGCGTGTTGTATGTACCGTACTGCCCGGCCCAGCCGGAGACGAGCGCGTCCAGTTCGTCCGTCCGCACCGTCCCGTCCGCCGCGACGAACGCCCGCAGCGCCTCACCGCTGAGCGTTTCTGTGCCGGATTCAAACTGCACCGTGATCTCCAGCTCCGCGCAGGCGCTGCGCCAGGCCGCGGCGTCCAGCGTGACCGTCCCGTCCTTGACACGCACCGGGCTTTTGCGGAACGAGGCCTCGAGCGTTCGGGCGGCGTCCTGTTCGATGGCGCCGCGCGCAGTAAGACCTGCGAGCAGCGTGCCGCTGCCGTCCGCGGACGGGCACTGCAGCGCCAGCCACGTCATGAGCGCCAGATCCCCGCGCGTGAACGTGCCGCCGAACAGCGCGCGGCTGTAAAAGCCGCAGGCTTCGGCGAAGTCTTCGGTCTCGGTCCAGGCAAAGTCCGTGCCGTCCTGATAGCCCAGCGCGCGCAGCAGAAACAGCGCATAGTCCCGCGCGCGGCAGGGGGCGTCCGCACCGTAGCGCGTCTCGCTCACGCCGCGGACGAGCCCCTCGCTGTACAGCCACGCCAGATACGGCGCGGCCCAGCCGGACACGTCTTCAAACGGGTGGGCGATCAGCCCTGCTTCATAGAGCGAGAGCGCTTCCTCCTCCGCGCCGTACAGGCGCACGAGCATGACGGCGGCCTCGCTGCGCTTCGGGGTGCGGTCGAGCTCAAAGCCCGTGTCGGTCCCGCGGAAGACGTCGATGGTGGAAAGCTCCTCCGCGCAGCTTTGCGGGGAGACAGCGAGCGCCTGCGTGCACAGGCACGCGCAGAGCAAACATAACAGCAGCAAAGATCCGATCCGTCGTTTCATGGCAGACTCCTTCAGGTGTTTTCTAAGGCAGCACCGCACAATTCGGCAAGCAGATTCGGCGAGAGATTTTTCGCCAAGCCAAGATTTGAAAAGCGCAGGAATACTTTGTGTACCCGCAAGGGGCATGCCGCATCCGTAAGGCTCCTTCGTCGCCAACGGCTGCGCAATATTTCAAGCTTTTCAAACCGCAGGATTGGCGGAAAAGATCCGCCGAAGCGCGCCGACGCAATTGCGCGGTGCTGCCCTGTCATTATACCAAACGTGCCCGCGCCGGACAAGATTCAGTGTGTCTGGGCGGTGAGGAATTTTTTGGCGAGCTTGCGGTCGACAAGGAAGTAGCAGACCATGATGGCCGCGCCGGTCAGCGCCCACGTGATGGGGTAGACGAGCATCAGCACGCGGTAATCCGGCCAGATGCGGCAGACCGTGAAGACCCAGATGAGCCGCAGCACGCATGTGCCCAGCACCGTCAGCACGGCCGGGGCCAGCGAATGCCCGATGCCGCGCAGCGCGGCCCCGCCGACCTCATACAGCGGCACAAGGAAGTAAAACGGCAGGAGCGTGCACATGCGGATGTAGGCGAATTCGGCGACGTCGGCCTCGGCGGTAAAGAAGCGGACGAACAGCTCCTTGCCGAACACGAAGCCCAGCCCCATCACCTCCGCGCACACCAGCGACAGCAGCATCGTCTGCCGGAAGATCTTCCGGCAGCGGTCATACTGCCCGGCGCCGAAGTTCTGGCTGGAGAAGGTCACGGCCGCCTGCCCGAAGGCGACGACGGGGAAATAGGCGAAAAATTCATAGTTGAGCGCCGCGGACGAACCGGCCACGGCCGCCGTGCCGAACGAGTTGAGCGTCGACTGGATACACACGTTGGAGAAGGTGAAGACCGTGCTCTGCAGGCCGGCCGGCAGGCCGATGGCGAGCATCCGGCCGAGCAGCGCCCGGTCCATCCGCAGCGCGCGCAGCGACAGGCGGATCTCGCTCTTCTCCCGGCAGAGCATCCACACGACCACCACGCAGCTGACGACGTTGGACAAGACCGTCGCGATCGCGACGCCGTCGACATCCATGCCGCACACGGCGACGAGGAAAATATTGAGCCCCGCGTTCAGAACGCCGGACACTGTCAGGCAGATGAGCGGCCGCTTCGTATCGCCGACGCTGCGCAAAATTGCCGCGCCGAAGTTATACACCATGATGAACGGCATTCCGGCAAAATAGATGAGCAGGTACAAGACCGCCTTGTCCAGCACGCTCTCAGGCGTCTGGATGAGCTCCAGGATCGGCCGCGCGGTCACGAAGCCCACAAGCATCATCACAAAGCCGCTGATGAGCGCGATCAGCATCGCGGTATGCACGGAGGCCTGGACCTTCTCCTTATCCCGCTGGCCGATGTACGTCGCGATGACGACGTTCGCGCCCACGGAGATGCCGAGGAACAGATTGAGGAACATGTTGATGACGGCCGACGTGCAGCCCACGGCGGCCTGGTCCTGGCTGGTGGCAAACTGGCCGAGGACGGCGATGTCGACAGCGTTGAACAGCTGCTGCAGGATGCTGCTGAGCGCCAGCGGCAGCGCGAACAGGACCAGTTTCCCGAGAAGCGGCCCGTGCAGCATGTCGACCTGATCATGTTTGCCTTTGCTCATAAAAAGATACCCTCTTGACGATCATTTTTGCGCGACTATCATACGCTCCCGCCGCGGGGAATGCAAGAAGCGAAAACGGAAAAAGAAGCTTGAGTTCAGCCGCCAAATCTGGTAAAATAGCAGGAAATCGGACCGAACGGAGGCATATTTATGGACGCGGTGACCCTGCGGCATGTGGACAAGGCTTATACATCCTACAGTACGGAGATCGTCATCACCGGCGAGCAGCGGCAAAGCCGCACGCGGCAGGTGCTGAAGGACCTCTCGGTGACGTTCGCCGCCGGGCAGCTCACGGTCATCGTCGGCCGCAGCGGCTGCGGCAAGAGCACGCTCCTGAAGCTGCTGGCCGGGAAGGAACAGCCGGACGCCGGCGAGATCAGCATCCCGCAGGGCTGGCACAGCGCCATGCTGAGCCCCGACCCCTACGTCATCACCTGGACGAACGTGCAGCGCAACGTCGCCATGGCCTGCGGCGTCGGCAAGACGCCGCAGGAGCGGTATGAAAAGGCCGCGGACTTCGTCCGTCTGGTCGGGCTGGAGGACTATGCCGACCTCACGCCCATGGAGCTTTCGACCGGCATGAAGCAGCGGCTCGGCCTTGCACGCATCCTTGCCAGCCAGGCGCAGCTGCTTTTGATGGACGAGCCGTTCGCCTCGCTCGATTTTCTGACCCGCGGCGAGCTGCAGACGCAGCTGCTGGCCATCCAGCAGAAGCTCCCGCGCACCATCGTGCTGGTCACGCACCAGCTCGAAGAAGCGCTGCTGCTGGGCCAGCGGATCCTCGTCATGCACCCGGACAGCACGCTCCGCTCCTTTGACCTGACCGGCTTTTCCTATCCCCGCGACCCGGAATCGCCCGCCCTGCGCGAGCTCAAACGGGAGATCACCGACGAATGCAGAAAGCCCTCTGCCGAATAACAACGAAAAGCCGCCCATCCGGGCGGCTTTTTTGCGCGAAACTGGGCCTTATTCGTACTCCACGCCGTCGTGCTTGTGGACGCCGGTGACGGAGAATTCGACCCACTCGGAGAGGTTCACGGCGTGATCGCCGATGCGCTCAAAATACTTGGCGATCATCAGAAGATCCAGCGCGACCTCGCCCTGCCCGGGCTCGCGGGCGATGGCGGTGATGAGCGCCTGCTTGACGGCGGTGAAGTCCTCGTCGACCAGATCGTCCTGCCCGGCGACGGAGCGGGCCAGATACACGTCGCGGCGCACGAACGCGTCGACGCTCTGCGTGACCATGGAGCTGGCCTGCTGCGCCATGCGGCAGACGAGTGTGCAGTCAAAGGTGTTGTGGCTGAGGAAGAAGGGGATGATCTCCGCGATGTCCGCGGCCTGATCGCCGATGCGCTCCATGTCGGTGATCATCTTGAGCGCGGCGGAGATCTGCCGCAGATCGCGGGCGACGGGCTGCTGCTGCAGAAGCAGCTTCAGGCACAGGGCCTCGATCGTGCGCTCCTGCTCGTTCGTCTGCTCCTCGAGCTGCCCCACGGGGGCCGCGAGCGCCACATCCTGCTGCTCCAGGGCCTGTGCGGCCAGGCCGATGGCCTGCGCGCAGGTCGCGCCCATCTCGGTCAGCTCCTGGTTGAGGGCGGCGAGCTGCTGGTCAAATTTACTTCTCATTAGCCAAACCTCCCGGTGATGTAATCCTCGGTGCGCTTCTGCTTCGGCTGGTAGAACAGCTTCTGCGTGTCATCGTATTCGATGAGCTCGCCGAGCAGGAAAAACGCCGTTTTATCCGAAATGCGCAGCGCCTGCTGCATGTTGTGGGTGACGATGATGATGGTGTACTGCTCCTTGAGGTTCGTGGCAAGCTCCTCGATTTTGGAGGTCGAGATGGGGTCGAGCGCGCTCGTCGGCTCGTCCATCAAAAGGACCTGCGGCTGCACAGCCAGCGCCCGCGCGATGCACAGCCGCTGCTGCTGGCCGCCGGAGAGACCGAGGGCGCTCTTTTTCAGCCGGTCCTTGACCTCGTCCCAGATCGCCGCGCCGCGCAGCGACTGCTCGACGATCTCGTCGAGCTCGTCCTTTTTGCGCACGCCGTGCGTCCGGGGGCCGTAGGCGATGTTGTCATAGATGCTCATGGGGAAGGGATTCGGCTTCTGGAAAACCATGCCGATCTGCCGCCGCAGCTCGTTGACGTCGACCTGCGGGGCGAAGATATTCTGCCCATTGTATTGGACCTCGCCCTCGATGCGCACGCCCGGCACAAGATCGTTCATGCGGTCGAGCGTCTTGAGGAACGTCGATTTGCCGCAGCCGGAGGGGCCGATGAGGGCCGTGATGCTTTTTTCCGGGATGTCCATGGACACGCCCTTGAGTGCCTGCGTCTGGCCGTACCAGAGCCGCAGGTCTTTCACCGTGATGATATCGTTCATATGTGATTTCCTTTCAATACCGGCTCGAAGGCCAGGCCGTACCAGTGCCACGGCTGGCGCTTGACCGTTTCGTGGATGCAGCGGTCGCAGAAGTCCGCGGCGCTGTCCAGCGCGTCCATCGGCGCTTTTCCGCACAGCAGCTCGCCGCACAGGGCGCTTGTAAACACGTCGCCCGCGCCGTGCAGCGTCAGCTCGGCAAAGGGCCGCAGCACCAGGCGGATGCCGCCGTCCAGCCGCGCAAGATAGCCGATGCCGGTCTTGGTGCGGACGCTGGTGAGAATGGTGTTTTTGACCTGCTGCGCGTAGAGAAGCGTCTCGTCCGCGCTGGAGCAGGCGAGGCCCGAGAGCAGCGCCGCCTCCGTCCGGTTGGGCGTGATCACGTCCGCCAGACTGCACAGCTCCCGCATGGCGTCGACATGCGCGTCGGCAAAGCCGCGATAGAGCCTTCCGTGGTCGCCCAGCACCGGGTCGACCACGACGAGCGTCCGCTCGTCTGTGAAGCTGCGGATGAACTCCGCCGCGAGCCGGATCTGCTCCGGCGAGCAGCAGTAGCCGGTGGCGATGCAGTCAAACTGCATGCCGACCTGCTTCCAGTGCGCGGCAAACGCGCGCATGGCTTCGGTCGTGTCCTGCACGACGTAGCCGGTGAAGCCGCCCGTGTGCGTCGAGAGAAGGGCCGTCGGCAGCGGGACGGTCTCGATCCCGTAGCTGGACAGGATCGGCATCGAGACGCTCAAAGAGCACTTGCCGAAGCAGGACAGATCGTTGATGAGCGCGGCCCGCTTCAGGCCGCAGGGATTGACTGCCTTCATGCCTGGCTCCGTTTCTGGATCTGTCTGCCGACGATCCCGGCCGCGAGGTTGATGAGCAGGGTGAGGATCATAAGGATGGCCGCGATGGCGAAGGCCACGTCAAACTCGCCCTCCTCCTTGGCATAGGCGTACAGGGCGACGGTCAGCGTCGCGCCGGGGCTGGCAAGGCCTACGATAAATTTATTGAGCGTGTGCGCGAAGCCCGCGGTGAACAGAAGCGCGGCGGACTCGCCGAGGATGCGCCCGGCCGAAAGAATGCAGCCGGTCACGATCCCGTCGATGCAGCCCGGCAGCACGACCGTGCGCACCACGCGCCATTTGCCCGCGCCGAGGCCGAACGCGCCCTCGCGGTAGCTCTGCGGGACGGTCCGCAGGCTTTCCTGCGTCGTGCGCAGGACGGTCGGCAGGTTCATGATCACGAGCGTCAGCGCGCCCGCGAGCAGGGAGGTCTGCATCCCCAGAAATTCACAGAAAAACAGCATGCCGACCAGACCGTAGATGATGGACGGGATGCCCGAGAGCGTCTCGGCGGCGTATTCGATGGCCGCGACGAGCTTTTTGTTCTGCGCGTACTCCGTGAGGTACACGGCCGTGCCCACGCCGAGCGGCAGGACGATGAGCAGCGAAGCGAGCAGGATCTGCACCGTGTTGCAGATATCCGGCAGAATGCCGATCGTGCCGGAGACGTAGCTCGGCTTCGTCGAGAGCAGGTGCCACGTGACATACGGCAGGCCTTTTCTGAGCACGTACACGATCATGAACACGACCAGCGCGGCCGTCAATACGGCGGCCAGCACCAGCAGCACGCGCATGACGGTGATGAAGATCCGCCGGGAGGCGGAGAGTCGATTCGTCAGCATACGGTCACTCCTTTTTGCGCTTCAGGAAGAAGTTGAGCGCGGCGTTGATGAGCATGATGAACACATAGAGGACCAGCGCGATGGAAAACAGTGCCTGCCGCTGCAGGCCGGAGGCGTAGGACATCTCGCTCGCCACGGCTGTGGTGAGAAAGCGCACGCTCTCAAACAGCGACGGCATGTTCGGCGCGTTGCCCGAGACCATCATGACGGCCATGGCCTCGCCGATGGCCCGGCCGACGCCGAGCACGACGGCGGCCGCGATGCCGCTCTTGGCCGCCGGGGCCGACACGCGGAACCAGGTCTCGACCGGCGTCGCGCCGAGAGCCAGAGACGCGTCTTCATACTCCTTCGGCACGGCGTCGAGCGCGTTGACGGAGACCTTGATGATGGACGGCAGGATCATGATGGCAAGAACGATGATGGCCGCGAGCAGGCTCGCGCCGTCCGGCACGTGAAACAGCTTCCGGATCCCCGGCACCAGCACCAGCATGCCGACAAGGCCATAGACGACCGACGGGATGCCCGCGAGCAGGCTGACCGCGGATTCCATGACGGTGCGGAGCTTTTTGGGCGCCATTTTCGAAAGGAACACGGCCGTCAGAAACCCGACCGGCACGCCGATCAGGATCGCGCCGCAGGTGCCGTAGACGCTCGTGAGGATGAAGGGGAGAATGCCGAATTTCGCCTCCGCCGCCGTCGAGGCCCATTCGCTGCCGAACAGGAACTTGCCGAGCCCGATCTTTGAGATGGCGGGAAGGCCCGAGAGGACCAGATACACGGTGATCAGCAGCACGCAGCCGACCGTGATGAGTCCTAAGAAGAGGAAGACGCCGTGTACGACGTCTTCCATTGTCTGTTTCTTCTTCATATCAGCCGTTCACCGGAACTGCGCCGGCGGTCGTGATGTACTGGGCAGCTTCCGCGCTCAGAGCGAAGTCGAAGAACTTCTGGGCGTTGTCGGAGAGCTTTTCGCCGGTCTTGGTCACGAGGACGAACGGACGCTGGATGACGTAGCTGCCGTCCTTGACGGTCTCCTCGGTGGGAGCCACGCCGCCGACCGTCAGAGCCTTGACGGTATCCTTGAGGGCTGCGAGGGAAGCATAGCCGATGGCATCCGGGTTCTGGGAGACGGTCGTGATGACGTCGCCGGTGGAGGTCAGCTCCTGACGGTACTGGCAGGCGTCCTTGGTACCGGTGATGGATTCGAAGCCGTCGCGCGTGCCGGAACCGGCTTCGCGGCCGATGAGGACGATCTCGGCGTCATTGCCGCCGACCTCGGACCAGTTGGTGATCTTGCCGGTGTAGATGTCGGCGATCTGCTCGACGGTCAGATCGGAGACGGGGTTTTCGGGGTTCACGATCATGGCGATGCCGTCAAGGGCAACGACGGTCTCGGTCAGGGTGGCCTTCTCATCGTCCTTCAGCGCGCGGCTGGACAGGCCGATGTCGCAGCGGCCTTCGGAGACGGCCTGGATGCCGGAGCCGGAGCCGGTGGGATTATAGGTGACGTTGATGCCTTCCTTTTCGGTGAAAGCTTCGCCGAGCGTGCCGATGACCTTCTCCATGGAGGTCGAGCCGTCGGTCGTGACGGGGGAGGTATCCTTCCTGGCGCAGCCGGCGAGCGTCAGCGCGGCAAGGGCAATTACAAGTACAGTGGTGAGAACTTTGGTCATCTTCTTCATTTTGATGATCTCCTTTCAATTGATTCGACATCTTGTCTACGTGCATCAAGATACTGCTATGACCTAAAATGTGAAAGCAGATTTCGGTAAAACTTTGGTCAAATCTTTCGGGGAATGTAAAAAGAAAATAAAAAGCCGCCGCGCCTTCCAAAGGGAAGGAGCGGCGGCAGAATGCCGGGAAATGGGCTCATTCGCCCTGATAGTCACGCAGACCGGCCCGGCCCTCCTCGGTGACGGGGCGGATCCAGCGCATGCGCTTGAAGTGGAGCAGGCAGAGGATGCTCTTCGGGATGTCCTCACCCAGATACGCGAAGATCACGACGCCGATAAACGGCAGCTGCAGCACGCGCGCAGCCAGCAGCGTCAGCGGGATCGACACGCACCAGAGACTTCCGAGGTCGAACAGCATGCCCGTCAGCGTATCGCCGCCGGAGCGGAACACGCCCACGACCTGCACGTAGGAGATGTTGCGGAAGCAGTATTCCAGCGAGCAGAAGATCGTCACGGCGTAGGCAGTCGAGATCGTCGTGGCCGAAAGATTGTCGCCCGCGGCGAACAGCGACACGAGCGGGTGCCGCGCCGCGATCATGGCCAGACCCACGATGAGGCCCATCAGCGGCACCAGCACGGAAAACCGCCGCGCGTCGGCGACGCCGCGCCGGATCTTGCCCTGGCCGATGGATTTGCCGACCATGATGACGCACGCGCCGCCAAGGCCGACGAAGAAGGCGAAGGCCAGTTCCGAAAACGTCTTGAAGATGGTCATGCCCGCGTAATATTCATAGCCCATGTTGGCGTAGATGCGGTTGAGCGTCAGCATGCCGAGGGCCCACAGTCCCTCGTTCGACATGACGGGCAGCGCCCGCGTGCAGAACTCGCCCAGCTGCTTCCAGCTGAACGCGAACAGCTCCCGCACGGGTCCGATGAGTATGTTTTTCTCAAACACGGAAAACAGCAGGATCAGCACCGGCCCCAGCCACGACGAGATGCACGTCGCGATCGCCGCGCCCTGCACGCCGAGCTCCGGCAGGCCGAACGCGCCGAAGATCAGGCCGTAGTCGGCAAACGCGTTGGCAATGGTCGTGACGATGGAGACATAGAGCGGCAGCCGGACGCGCTCGGTCCCGCGCAGGACGTTGGACAGCAGATACGTCAGCGCGACGGCCGGATACGAGAAGCAGACGATCCGCAGATACCGGCAGCCCGCGTCCAACACGCCCGGGTCCTGATTAAAAAGTCCCACGACCCATGCCGGGGCCGCCAGCGCGACGGCCAGAAACAGCAGCGACACGAACAGCGAGAACACCAGCCCCAGCCCCATGACGCGCCGGATCCCCTTGTGATCCTTGACGCCCCAGTACTGCGAGATGAATACGCTCATGCCAGAGCACAGGCCGAAGTTCAGCAGGTTGCACAGCCAGCCCCACTGCGCGGCCATGCCGACGGCCGAGAGCGTCACGTCGCCGAGCCGCGAGACCATCATCGTATCGACCAGCTGGAACGAGCTCGTCAGCACGTTCTGCAGCGCCACCGGCAGCGCCAGCCGCGCGGTCACGCGCCAGAAGGGCTTATCGCCCAGATAATCAGTCAGTTTCATAGAAAAAATACTCCAAGGCAAAAATATGGGGATGCCGCCCCAAGGCGGTATCCCCACGAAGTTTTTCGATTGGTCGCGTGAGAGACCTTTTCGCCGGAACCGGCCTCGACGGAACGAGCCCGGTCCCTCCTCTCAAAACACAAACCCGGTTTGCGTTTTGGTTTTTGTACAAATCTGATACAACCTCTCAGTCAGCCTGCGGCTGCCAGCTCCCCTGGGAGGGGAGCCAGCGGTATGTACAGGACTTGTCCGATCAGGCCATGCCAGCCGTGATGATGGCCATCTTGTAGACCTCGTCGGCGTTGCAGCCGCGGGAGAGGTCGTTGATGGGCGCGTTCAGACCCTGCAGGATGGGGCCGTAGGCCTCAAAGCCGCCGAGCCGCTGGGCGATCTTGTAGCCGATGTTGCCGGCTTCGATGCACGGGAAGATGAAGGTGTTGGCGTAGCCCGCGACCTTGCTGCCCGGGAACTTCAGCTGACCGACGACCGGGGAGACCGCCGCGTCAAACTGCATTTCGCCGTCGATGGCCATCTCGGGCGCGAGCTTCTGCGCTTCGATGGTGGCGTCGTGGCTGAGCTGGACGGTGCCGCCCTTGCCGGAGCCCTTGGTGGAGAAGGACAGCAGCGCGACCTTCGGGTCGATACCGAAGAACTCTGCCGTGCGGGCAGACTCGACGGCGACTTCCGCCAGCTTCTGGGCTGCGGTGAAGGTCACGGCGCCGGTCGCCTTGTCGACGGTGTCCTGATAGTCGATGTTGATGGCGCAGTCGCCCATGCAATACTTCTCGTCGTTGCCGTCCTTGTCCTTGCGGAAGAGGATGAAGGAGGAGGAGACAAGGTGCGCGCCCTTCTTCGTCTTGACCAGCTGCAGAGCCGGACGGACGGTATCGGCGGTGGAGTAGGTCGCGCCGCCGAGCAGCGCGTCGGCCTTGCCCATCTTGACGAGCATGGTGCCGAAATAGTTGCCCTTGGCCAGCGCGGCGCGGCAGTCTTCCTCAGACATCTTGCCCTTGCGCAGCTCGACCATCTTTGCGACCATCTCATCCATACCGGCGTAGGTGGCCGGGTCGATGATCTCGGCCTTGGCAATGTCGAAGCCGCCCTTGGCTGCGGCAGCCTGGACCTCGTCGACGTTGCCGATGAGGATGACGTCCATCAGATCGTCCTTGATCAGGCGGTCGGCCGCTTCGAGGATGCGGGCGTCGGGGCCTTCGGTGAAGACGATGGTGCGGCGGGTCGCCTTGAGGGCGCTGATCAGTTTTGTAAACATGGTGTGTTACCTCCATTTTGCGGAAATCCCCGCAATTATCTAGTCTCCATTATACAACGCAGCTCTGCGCAAGACAACACCCCCGGCGGAAAAAACGAAAGTTTTTTGCCGGAGGCGCGCAGAGAAGGACGGTTTACGGAAGAATTTCATCAAAGGTCTCGCCGAACAGCTCCTGCGCATAGGCGCGGAGCCGGGTGCAGTAGCTGTCGTAAGCATCAAGCAGTTTTTCGCCCTCCGGCGTCAAAGTCGCACCTCCTCCGTGTTTTCCGCCGGTTGTGGAATCGAGCAGCTTGAAGCCCAGCGACAGCTGGGCGTTTTTGAGGATGGTCCAGGCTTTCGAATAGGCCATGCCGATCGACATGGCCGCCGCGCGTAGCGAGTGCAGCTCGCGGACTCTGCGCAGCAGCACGGCTACGCCGGGGCCGAAGCATTTGTCCTCGCCGAAGATCCGAATCGTCAGGACAGGCCGAAAGTTATTTTCCATGTCTGAATTTTACCATGTTCGGTTCGGGATTGTCAACATTCTTCCGATATTCTTGACGAAGAACCGCGCGGGTGTTATCTTTAAGAAAGGAAACAGAAGGGAGGTATGCGCCGTGAACTTGTCGGAAGCGCTGCAGATAAGACCCGGTGTGACGGCCATCATCGGCGGCGGCGGAAAGACCACGCTCATGGAGCGGCTCGCGCATGAGCTTTCTGGGAAGGCCCGCGTCATCGTCTGCACCACGACGCATATCTACCCCGAAAAGACCATGCCCTGCCTCGTCTCGCCGGCGCAGGCGGAGATCGCCGCGGCGCTGGAGAAAAGCCCCTGCATCTGCGTGGGTGCGTGGTCGGAAAACGGGAAATTCGGCCCGCCGGAGCTGCCGGTCGGGACGCTGGCCCGGCTGGCGGACTACGTGATCGTCGAGGCCGACGGGGCCAAGCGGCTGCCGTTGAAGGCGCATGCGGCCCACGAGCCTGTCATCCCGCCGGAGGCGAACCAGACCATTCTGGTCGTCGGCGCATCCGGCTTCGGACGGCCGATGTGTGAGACAGTCCACCGCGCGCCGCTTGCCGCGCAGGCGCTCGGCGTGCCGGAGGATACGGTCGTGACGCCGGCGCTCTGGGCGCGGTTTTTGGAGCATGAGCACCTGCATACCCGTGTGCTCGTCAATCAGGCTGATCTGCCGCAGGGCAGGGAGCTTGCCCGACGGCTGGCGGCGGGACTTTGCTGCCCGGTCTGCGCGGCGGCATTACAGAAGGAGTGGATCGAATGCTTGTCCTGATCCGGGGTGCGGGCGATCTTGCCACGGGCATCGCCCTGCGGCTGTTCCGGTCGCACCTGCGTGTGGTCATGACCGACCTGCCGCAGCCGACGGCCATCCGCCGCACGGTCTGCTTTTCGCAGGCGATCTTATATGGAAGCTATCAGGTCGAGGACGTGACGGCAGAGCGGGCGGAGACGGAAGATGACGTCCGCCGCATCCTCTCAGCCGGGCAGATCCCCGTGCTCGCCGACCCCAGGGCTGTCTGCCGCGCGTGGCTGCGGCCGGACGTGGTGGTCGACGCGATCCTCGCAAAAAAGAATCTCGGCACCGCAATCACCGACGCGCCGCTCGTCATCGGCGTCGGCCCCGGCTTCTGCGCGGGGAAGGACTGCCACGCGGTCATCGAGACCATGCGCGGCCATACCCTCGGCCGCGTCATCCGCACGGGCGAGCCTATCCCGAACACGAATATCCCCGGCCTCATCGGCGGCTTCACCGGCGAGCGCGTGCTGCGCGCGCCGGACGACGGGATCTTCCATCAGCTCGCCGATATCGGCGCACGCGTGCAGGCGGGCGATGTGGTCGGCGAGGTGAACGGCAAGCCGATGGCCTGCACGATCGCGGGCGTCATCCGCGGGATGCTGGCCGACGGGACGCCGGTCTATAAGGGCATGAAATCCGGCGATGTCGACCCGCGCGGCGAGCTTTCCTACTGCTATACCGCCTCGGACAAGGCCATCGCCATCGGCGGCGGCGTGCTGCAGGCGATCCTCGAATATACGGGCGTTCTTTCGAATGTCACGGGTCAAAATGCATGGGAGGTATAATATAGAATGAAAGATGAGATCAAGCTGACAAAGCTTGCCAAGTGCGCCGGCTGCGGCGCGAAGGTCGGCGCGGGGATCCTTGCGCAGCTGCTGGGCGATATCCGCGTGCACAGCGACCCCAATCTGCTCGTCGGCTTCGACAAGAGCGACGACGCATCCGTTTACAAGGTCTCGGACGAGCTTGCACTCGTGCAGACCGTCGATTTCTTCCCGCCCATCGCCGATGATCCCTACGTCTTCGGCCAGATCGCCGCGACGAACGCCCTTTCCGACGTCTACGCCATGGGCGGCGAGCCAAAGCTCTGCCTCAATATCATGGCAGTGCCGGAGTCCATGCCGAAGCAGACCGTCCATGAGATCCTTCGCGGCGGCTACGACAAGGTCTATGAGGCCGGGGCGCTCATCACCGGCGGCCACTCGATCTATGACGACGAGCCGAAATACGGCCTGGCCGTGACCGGCTTCATCCATCCCGACAGGATCCTCACGAACTCCGGCGCGAAGCCCGGCGACGTGCTGTTCCTCACCAAGCCCCTCGGCATCGGCATCCTCACCACGGCGCAGAAGGCGGAGCTTCTGTCCGAGGACGGCAAACAGCTTGCCCAGCGGCTCATGACGACGCTCAACAAATCCGCGCGCGACGCCATGGTGCCCTTCCGCGTCCACGCCTGCACGGACGTGACGGGCTTCTCCTTCCTCGGCCACGCGTCCGAGATGGCGGCCGGCAGCGACGTGCAGCTAAGAATCGACACGGCGGCCATCGACCTCATCCCCGAGGCGCTGGACTTTGCCCGCATGGGCATCCTGCCCGCCGGCATGTACCGCAACCGCATGTTTGCCGAGCCCATGGTCGACGCCGGCAGCGTGGAGCTGGCCGTGCAGGATATGCTCTACGACCCGCAGACCGCGGGCGGTCTGCTCATTGCCTGTGACCCGGCCAACGCGGACGCGCTGTTCGCCGCGCTCAAGGATGCGGTCCCCAGCGCGCAGCGCGTGGGCACGGTGCAGCCCTACGCGGGCGGCGCAAGAATTTATCTGAAGTGAGGGGCAGCTTATGAATCGCTATGTTCTGATCCCGGAGGATACCCTCCGCATCCTCCCGCCCGAAGACGGCACGGGCGCAGCCATCGAGATCTTCTGCTCGCGCACGGTTATTTATTTTGAGATTGCACAGCTCCGCGAGGTCTGCCTGCTGCACCATGTGCGCGCAGACCGGGAGCTGGTCGACGCGCTCTGCTTCACCGCGGCCGACCGGCTGCTGGAGCAGCCGCAGAAGGTGCTCATCCCGACGAATCGCCCGGATTACGCGGCCTTCCTCGCAGATCTCCGGCATTATGCGCCGCCAACGCTCGATTTTTCCAAAGAAGCGGACGATATCGCGCCGAGCTGCGACCACAACGGGCACCATTTCGAATAAAAGCTGCAAAAGCTGCGCATCCTGAAAGAAAACAGGAGGTGCAGCATGAAAAAACGGAAAAAAGACCGCGCGGACGCGGTGCAGAGAATCATGGACACGCCGCCCAGCTTCACAGACCCCCAAGGCAGCTGGACCGGTCTGCCCGCCGACGAACACGAGACCCCCGTCCAGGACGCCGACGACCTCTAAGCCCCCGGAGACCCCGGCTCCCCTTCCAGGGGCCGATTCCCCCTATCAGGGGGAAATGTCCCGAAGGGACAAAAGGGGTAGGGATGCTGGC
>ENA-UOOC01000779-UOOC01000779.1-human-gut-metagenome-genome-assembly--contig:-C48old-NODE-779-length-29607-cov-4.707939_pt1 | contig 29607 bp, 24 predicted proteins | sample MGYA00242469_ERZ724016 | MGnify/ENA metagenome assembly ERZ724016 | reverse complement strand
CGACAGGATAAAGAAGCTTGAAAAGCTGACATTAGATGGAAGCATAAGCCTTAAGGATATAACAGTCGGCACGGCCTTCGCATGGAGAATACCCGACAAATCCTATTACACAAACATATCCGGAACCGATCAGGCGCTGATAAGCTTTGACCTCGAAGGCTACAGTACAAAGAAATTCAGAATTAATAACTCGCAGGTAAGGGTTATTAACATCGAGCCGGGATATCGTGTTTCCGTTGAGACCAATAGGCTGAATGTCACTGTAGTCGGTCCTGCTGATGTACTTGAAGAAATAGATGCTTCGGATATTGTAGCTCAGATTGACTATATGGAGCATGCATTCACAACGGGTCTCAATATGCGAGAGGCTACGATTTATCTGCCGCAGTATGACAATTGCTGGGTTTACGGTTCACATCAGATAATGCTGAATGTTGAAGAAGTAGCTGAGGATGTCAATGTAAACGAATAAGATTTGAACAAATATGCAGGGTCTGATCAGACCCTGCTTTTATGTGGAGATTATATGCCGATAATTATAATGAATATCCGCTCTGAAGTAGGAGCGGATAAGGACGCTATAATAGCAAAAGCCTGTAAAGCTGTTTTACTTAACAAGAAAGATGTTACCTCTGCTCATATACATAAGTCCTCGTTGGACGCCAGAAAGCGCAGCGATATCCACCTCGTAAATTCAGTTATGCTCAGTCTCTTGTCAAAGGAGATGGAGATAAAGCTGTCGGATAGCCTTAAAAACGTAAAATACTTTGAAGAGCCGGAGCTTGCGCCGGAGATATCCTGCCAAAAGCGAGACGGAAGGGTTGTTATAGCGGGATTCGGTCCCGCCGGAATGTTCTGCGCGCTTGTTCTTTCGGAATACGGCTATAAGCCGATTGTTCTGGAAAGAGGCGCGGATGTTGACGCCCGCGTTAAAGCGGTTGAGGACTTCTGGTCTGGCGGTAAGCTTGACCCGAACACCAATGTCCAGTTTGGCGAGGGCGGCGCGGGCACGTTTTCCGACGGCAAGCTGACAACAAGAATCGGCGACTCTCTTGCAAGATACGTCATGAGGCGTTTTGCCGACTTCGGCGCGCCGGATGAGATACTTTTTAAAGCTAAGCCGCATATCGGAACGGATAAGCTCCGCGGAGTGGTAAAGTCTATCCGTCAAAGGATAATAGAAAACGGCGGGGAAGTAAGATTTTTGACTCCTGTTGAGGACATCAACATTTCACAGGGCAGAGTAGAAAGCGTTATCTGCGCAGACGGCAGTATTCCTTCAAGTGCGGTAGTAATGGCAATAGGTCATTCCGCGCGTGATACGTTTGAGATGCTTCTATCGCGAGGGGCACTGTTGCAGCCAAAGCCTTTTTCGGTCGGCGCAAGAATCGAGCATACTCAGGCAGACGTAAACAGAAGCCTTTACGGTGAATATGCAGATAATCCAAACCTTCCTGTAGGGGAATATCAGCTGTCGCATAGAAGACCGGACGGTCGTGCTGCTTATACCTTCTGTATGTGTCCCGGCGGAAGCGTTGTAGCCGCTGCAAGCGAGGAAGAGGGAATAGTGACAAACGGCATGAGTGAGTATGCAAGAAACGGCAAAAACGCTAATTCCGCTCTTGTTGTATCCGTCACGCCGGATGATTTCGGAAACGGAGCTTTAGACGGCGTTGACTTTGCAAGAAATCTTGAAAGGCGCGCCTATCAGATGAGCGGCAGCTATAAGGCGCCGCATTCAACGGTGGCAAGCTTTATGGATGAGCTTACAAAAAAGCCGTCGGTATCGCCGACATACCGCCCGGGAACGGTCGATTGCGACCTGAATAAACTCTTTCCGAAGTTCGTAAGCGACATGATGAAGGAAGGCATAAGAAGGTTTTCCCGGGAAATGAACTGCTTTGGCGACGGTGGAGCTATCCTCACCGCTCCCGAAACCAGAACATCATCTCCGGTGAGAATATTAAGGTCTGATAATTTCAATGCCGTCGGGATAGACAACCTTTATCCCTGCGGAGAGGGCGCGGGCTATGCCGGAGGAATAGTGTCTGCCGCCGTGGACGGTGTTAAAACCGCTCTTAAAATAATGGAGTCCTTTGCTCCGCCGGAGGACTGACAGATAAAAATCAGGAATGGGCATAGGAGCAGAGTGCTTATCAGCCCATTTTTGTTTTATAAAAAAATTTCAATCATTTTTCCAACCTTTTATATTGTGCGGTGTCTGTATGTATGAAAGCGCTTTTAAACTGCAAGGAGAAAAACTTATGACTGAAAACAATGCTCAAAAGCTGATAGAGAAGTACGTGAAGCCTATATACGGCTTCTGCCTGAAACGCTGCAAGACCTTGGAGGACGCCGAGGATTTAGCTCAGGAGACTGCTCTTAAGGCTTACAGAACACTTATTCTCCGCGACGATATAGGCGATCCCGATAGGTTTATCTGGACTATGGCTCACAACGCGCTGAGCAACTATTACCGCGATTTCAGCCGGAATTCATATGGAATGGTCAACATAGATGAGCTTTCCGAAACTCTGGCAAGCTCTGAGAATCATCCCATAGATTCTCTTATTGAGACTGAAACCGTCGCCAAGCTCAAAAGTGAAATAGCCTACCTTTCAAAGCTGCAAAGGGGAATTGTAATTGCGTATTATTTTGAGGGAAAAAAGCTTGATGACATCGCGCATGGGCTTGATATCCCGCTGGGAACGGTAAAGTGGCATTTGTTTGAAGCCAAAAAAGATTTGAAACGAGGTATGGAAAAAATGAGAAACACAAGCGATTTAAAATTCAATCCTATAAAATTCCTTTACGTTGGTACATGCGGCTGTCCCGGCTCAAAGGGAGCTGACAATAACTTTTTCCGCAGCAGACTTGCGCAGAATATTGCTTATTGCGTCTGGAAGGAAGCGAAAACAGTCAATGAAATAGCCGAGAATTTGGGTGTATCGCCTGTATATGTTGAGGAGGAAGCGGAATATCTCGCCGGGTATGGCTATCTGAAGGAGTGTAAAGGTAAGTACCTTTGCAATATTCTCATAGAAGAACCCACAGCCGAGCTTATCAAGCTGCGCGATGATATCTATTCAAAGGCGGCTAAGCTTGTTGCAAACGAGCTTTACGACGAGCTTTCCTCCAGCGACATTCTTAACAACCCCAACATCTGGGGAGGCGTAACCGGAAAAATGAGCTTTACCGAAGACACTCCGCGTGATAAGAATTATCTTCTCTGGTCGCTGATACCCTATATCGCCGCAAACAGCGGCAAGGAGCTTTACAAGGAGGATATCCGTTTTGAGGATGTTTCAACTGTCCGCCCGGATGGCGGCAACACCATCTGCATGGCGACAGTCGAAAACGAAAGCGTGAAAGGCGAGTGCGAAAGCGACTGGTGCGGCATATGCTGGAATGAATCGGATAACCTCACCCTGTGGCAGCTTGATACCAATTTTTCGGAGCATAGAGTAAACGACAGCTATCATTACGATTCCATGCGGGTAATCTCGCTTCTCAAAAGAGAATACGAGGACGGCGATCTCAGCCCGGATGAATATGCTTTCTTAAGCCAAAGGGGACTGATTAATGTTCTTAATGACGGTGGAAACATTAAAACAGCTTATCGCTGCATCTGGCTTGAGGGTGAAGAAATCGAAAAGAAGCTTTTGGATATCGGGACAAAAATCAAGCAAAAGCACGCTTCAGAGCTGGAAATGATGAATCACGAGCTTGAAGCCGCATTCACAAAGGATGCCCCCAAGCATCTTGTAAAAATGCAGAAGTATGGTTTGCAGCACATCTTCTACTTGAACAGCCAGTTTGTAAGAAGCTGTCTTGATGAACTTATGTCGAGCGGCAGGCTTAAGGCTCCTAAAGAAGAGGAGAAGATTTCTCTTACTACTGTTATTATAAACCGCAAATAATCGCAAATAGCAAAATCCGATTCGTGCAATATATAGGCACGGGTCGGATTTTTGTTAAAAAAATATAAATTTTTGTTATACCCCCTTGACTTACAGACTGTTTTGTGCCAAACTATAATTAGTATTCAAATTAGACAAGGAAAGGAATTAACAACCATGCCAGAAATCAAAAAACTACATAAGGCACTGATTTACAGCTCTGCCGCACATAGAAAAGTCTGCCGAAGCGAATTCCAGAAGCTGAATCTTTCGGAGGGACAGCCAAAGGTTTTGGAGGCGTTGTCGGAAAAGGAAGGCTATCTGCAAAAGGATTTGGCTGCAAGATGCCATGTCGAGCCTGCCACCATGACAATAATCCTTACCAACATGGAGAAAATGGGATATATCCGCAGAGAAACGGCTCACGTTTCGGGCGGAAAGCGCGCTTTTGCCGTGTATCTCACCGACGCCGGAAGGGAAGCTGCCGCTTTGGTCGAGAAAATTGTGTGCGATGTTGAACAAATCAGTCTCGAAGGATTTTCTCAAGAGGAAAAAATGCAGCTTTTGGATTATCTAAAAAGGCTTGGCGATAACCTTGCTGCCACTTTGAATAAATAATTTATCGGAAAGAGGAACATTATGAAAAAGCTTTTTAAGGGAGTGCTGATAACCATGCTGATGTGCGCTGTAACCAGTGCTTCATTTTCTGGGTGTGCGAAAAAGGTAAAAATATATGACGAGATTCCGAGCGACTATAAGAAAGCCTGCGAGGAGGGCGGAACCGTCCAGAAAATAACCTATCCCACAAAGGACTATTCCGCAAACATGGAGGAATACGAAAAGGAAGCATATATCTACCTTCCTCCGAACTATGACGAAAACAAGAAATACAACGTTATGTTCCTGCTTCATGGCGTCGGCGGAGACGTTTGGGAGTGGGGAATGACCGGCGACAATTCCGACGTTAAAAAGATGATGGACAACATGATTCTTAATGGCGATATTGACCCGTTTATAGTAGTAACACCCAACGGAAGATCCACAAGAAACTGCCATGATACTTCGTTCGGAAATATCGACCCGTTCTACATCTTTGGCAAGGAGCTGCGCTACGACCTTATACCGTATATCGACGCTAATTATGCCACCTATGCCGATTACTCGGAGGGTTATGATGTCACCGCAGCTCGCGAGCATAGAGCCTGCGCGGGTCTTTCAATGGGCGGAATGCAAACCACTAATATAGGTCTTTGTGAATGTCTTGATTTGTTCAGCTATTTCGGAGGATTCAGCTCCTGCCCGACTACATATTCAGCGGCTGAAATCGCTAAAAAGCTCGAAGCCTTCCCCGATTACGATATCAAGTATTTCTACAACATCTGCGGCACTGAGGACGGTATAGCTCTTGCAAGCCACACCAACGCTTTGGGAATAAAGAATGTCAACGGCGAAGGCGACGATGCAAAGCCGGAGCTTTTAAAGCTTACCGACAAGCTCAGCAGCAAAAACTTCTATTGGCAAACCCATTCCGGCGGACACGATTTCGGCATATGGTTCTTGGGCTTCTACAACTTTGCTCAGATAGCCTTTACGCAATGATTTAGTCAGAAACAATCGGTGCAAAACCACTGTATTAAGGTTTTGCACCGATATTTTTGTTTATGTGAGCAGCGCTCTAATCTTTTGAACGGTTTTTCCTGAAAATCAGCATCAGCAGTCCTGATACTATCGGAACAGCTGCGGCAAAAATCAGCGACCATGCCATTTCAGCTGGGCAGAGCGGAATCGTCTCCATAACAATCGAAGCCTGCGGAAGGTATATGCACAATGCCGTTACTGCGGCAGATACAATTACTGCAAGCAGAAGCCACAGATTTTTAAAAGGATTCATTCTGAATATCGAAACATACTCACTTCTGCATTCAAAAACGTGTATCAGCTGGCTTGCAATCAGCGTTACCAAAGCGCAGGTGCGGGCAGTTGAAAGGTCAGTTCCTATGTACATCAGCGAATAAGCAAAGCACCCCAATGTGCATATTCCGATAAGTATTCCGCGTATGATGATTTTGTGCAAGAGACCGCCGCTGAAAAAGTCTCCCGAAAATCTCTGTGGCTTCATTTCCATTACCGCCTTTTCTGTCTTTTCCATTCCCAAGGCGATAGCCGGAAGACCATCAGTGACAAGATTTACAAGAAGAATCTGAGTGGGAAGAAGTATCACCGGCATACCAAGAATGATGGATAAAAACATAACCATAACCTCGCCGATGTTGCAGGATATAAGATATCTGACAAATTTGCGTATGTTTGAATAAACCGTCCTGCCTTGTCTGACAGCTTCGCAGAGGGTGGAAAAGTCATCGTCAAGCAGTATAATGTCAGCCGCTTGCTTGCAGGCGTCGGTTCCCGATTTGCCCATTGCAACGCCGATGTTTGCCTCCTTGACGGCAGGGGCGTCGTTTACACCGTCTCCGGTCATTGCGACAATGTTGCCCTTTCTTTTGAATGCCGATACAATTCTAAGCTTATCCTTTGGGTCGACCCGCGAAAATACGCTTACTCTTGAAATAACAGCGTCAAGCTCTTTGTCGGATAGCTTATCCAGCTCGTCTTTTGAAAGGCTTATGCCGCCCATTCGCAGTATGCCTATCTCGCGCGCGATAGCTTCGGCAGTCAGCCTGTGATCTCCTGTTATCATGACTGTTTTTATGCCTGCGCGTCTGAGCTCTGCAACCGAACGTTTTGCTTCCTTTCGCGGAGCGTCTATCATTCCCATAAGACCTATAAATACCTTGCCATCGCTTCCACGCGACAACGAAAACGCCATAACCCTGAGTGCTTTTGAGGCATAGCCCTCGGCGATGTCCATAAGCCTTTTTTTATCCTGAGACGACAGCAGCACAACTCCGTCGTCGGTAAGCGTATACCTGCACTGACCGATAATAACGTCCGGTGCGCCCTTGGTGTAAACAGCTTCGCCCTTAGTCGATACGACCGATACGCTCATCTGCTTGGTTTCGCTTTCAAAGGGAATCTCGCTGATTCTGCGGTATGTTTCTCTTATATTAGATACGCTCATGCCCGCCTTTTCGCAGGCTATCAGCAGTGCCGCTTCGGTAGGGTCGCCGTCGGAACGGCATTCTGAGTTTTCTATTGCTATACTTGCGTTGTTGCATAACGCTCCGCATATCATAAGCTCACTTAATGCCTCCGATTTTTTATGCGGAGATACCACTCCTGTAATGCTCTGACCCGAACCGCTTACGGTATATTCGCATCCGCCGGCGTAAAGCCTTGTAACAGTCATCTTGTTTTCTGTAAGAGTGCCTGTTTTATCGGTGCAGATAACCGTTGTGCATCCAAGCGTTTCAACCGAGTGTAGCTTGTGAACAAGAGCGTTCTTTTTGAGCATACGACGCACAGCCAGCGCAAGCGCGATTGTGACAGTTGCCGGAAGTCCCTCCGGTATAGCGGCAATAGCAATGGTTATTCCGGTCATGAGCATATCAAAGACCGGTTCGCCTCTTATAATTCCCGCAAGAGCAACCACAAAGCACACGCTGAGACAGATTATGCAGAGTGATTTGCCCAGAGCCGAAAGCTTTTTCTGCAAGGGAGTTTCGTCCTTGCCGGCTTGGTCTATAAGGGCAGACATCTGACCCATTTTTGTATTCATTCCGGTTTGTGTGCATTTTACGGTGGCGTTTCCGCGCGTAACCGAGGTTCCCATGTAAACGCTTCCGCTTTTCTTTCTGACAGCCTCAGATTCGCCGGTGAGTATGGCTTCGTCGCACCATAGACCGTTTTCGCTTACCACGCTTCCGTCGCAGGGAATTCTGTCTCCGGCTTCTATCACTATAACATCGTCCGGCACCAGTAGTGAAGCGTCAATGCTCCTTTTAACGCCGTTTCGTATGACTCTTGCGGTGGGGGACGTTAGCTTTTCAAGAGCTTCCATTGTCTTTTCGGTTCTGTATTCCTGAATAAAGCCCAGAATCGCGTCGAGCAGAACTATAATGATGATTGTAACGGCGTCGTAGATTTCGCCCATTGCCGCCGAAATTATTGTTGCGCCAAGCAGTATAAGAACCATGATGTCCTTGAACTGGTCGAAAAAGATTTTAGCCGCGCTCTGTTTTTTGCTTCCTGTCAGAATGTTTTTGCCATAGTCTTTCAAACGGTCGTTTGCTTCCGCCTCTGTAAGTCCTTTTCCTGGATATTCCTGCATAATAAATCTCCCTTTCACACTTTCACACATCTGAGCTTGACCTTGCTTCTAAGATGAATGTATGAAGGGGAGCGCCTTTTTATTCCTGATGATATCTTCTGTCTGAACCGCAAAAAAATTGCCGCGAAATCGTCGGTTTGATTTCGCGGCAATAACAGTTCGATTAATAAGCAGAAAATGTGAATAGTATCAAGCCGATGGGTATATCGCCGAACGCAATCAATTTCTGCCTGCGTGATGTGCGCTTAAAAGCGCCTTGATTTTTTCGTGAGGGTCAAGAATTTCGCTTACAGACATATCGTGGTTCAGCGCGGCTACAAAGTAGGAAACGTACTTTGAGCAGTCAACTATGTGGAACCACTCTTTATTCTTAAGCTCGTCCGGAATGTAGGTAAGGTTGGTACCGAAAACGCCGTCGATAACACCGTCTGCATATGCTTTGTCGAGCTTTTCAAAGCCGGCAGTAAATAAGCCATATGTAGCATAGGCTATAATCTTTCTTGCCTTGCGCTTTTTAAGCTCATAAGCAATATCGAGCATAGACTCGCCGGAGGAAATAAGGTCGTCCGCGATGAATATGTCCATTCCCGTAACGTCGTTGCCAAGATATTCATGGGCAACTATCGGATTTCTGCCGTTTACAACAGTAGAATAGTCGCGCCTTTTGTAGAACATACCAAGATCAACCTCAAGGGCGGAAGCGTAATACATATTTCTTCCCATTGCTCCTTCGTCGGGAGATACCACCATAAAATGCTCTTTGTCGATTTCAAGGTCGTCAAACGCCTTGAACAAAGCCTTCAGCACCTGATAAGAGGGGATGATATTGTCAAAGCCCATCAGCGGAACCGCATTCTGAACTCTGGGGTCGTGTGCGTCAAAGGTCAAAAGGTTTGAAACACCTATCGACTGAAGCTCCTGAAGCATCATTGCGCAGTCAAGCGACTCGCGGTAGTTTCTTCTGTGCTGACGTCCGCCGTAAAGCATCGGCATAATAACGTTTATGCGGTGAGCTTTACCTCCTGCTGCCTGAATTATCCTTTTAAGATCCTGATAGTGATCATCCGGCGACATATGGTTGGTATGCCCGAAAAGAGGGTATGTGCAGGAATAGTTGCCGGTGTCGCAGACTATGAACAAATCATAGCCGCGGATGGTTCTGGAAATCAGAGCCTTAGCATCTCCCGACTGGAATCTGGGGCAGCTGCAAGGAACCAAGAAGGTATCAACATCCTGACCGGACTGCTTAGCCCATGTTACAAGGTAATCGTTGATCCTTTCTCCAAGCTCCTTGGCGCCATCCATAGCAATGATTCCAAGTGGTGCAACGCTGAGTGCAGGATTAAATACCTGTGCGGTTTGTTTCAGCTTTGACATTTTTTATCAATCCTCCAAATTTATTTTTTCAGATATCATTATTAAAGATGATCCGAGCGCTTTTTGCGCGCTCTGTGAACGTTAACAAATATTGTCGCCGCTATAAGACATATCAAGAATATCGGCACAAGCCAAGGGCTTGAATTGCCGATTTTCAGCTGGTTCCAAAGGTTTTGCATCTGAGCGTTAGCCTCGTCCGAAAGATTTACAAATATTTCGGTGTGGTTTACAAGATAGTCATCCGAGGGGTATTGCAGTTCGTTGTTTCTGACCTCTTCGTCTAAAAGCTCGTATGCAGCCTGATTGGGGGTGGAATAGCCGGTGTACTCGCAGTTTGCAAGCGCAACCTCCGGCTCGCACAGGAAGTTTATATACATTTCCGCGGCTTCCTTGTTTTCGGCAGTCTTCGGGATGCATATTGCGTCTACAAACTGGTTTGTGCCCTCTTGGGGGATGCAGTAGGTAAGGTCAGAGTTGTCGTCCATCATGGTAACAGCGTCGCCGGCGTAGTAGGGAGCTATTGCCGCAGAGCCGCCCTCCATCTTGTCGAAGATTTCGTCCATGACGTAGCCCTGAACAACCTCCTTCTGCTCTTTAAGAAGCAGCATAGCTTGTTCAAGCTCCTTGGGGTCTTCGGTGTTCTGAGAATATCCAAGATAGGTCAGAGCCACTCCGAAAGCGTCGCGAGGGTTGTTGAACATAAGGATATTGTTGGCATACTTTTCATCCCACAGCGAAGCCCACGAGGTTATCTCCTCATCAACCATCGTCTGATTGTAGATGATAACAACCATTCCCCAAAGATAGGGGACTGTATAAAGATTCTCCGGGTCATACTCCGGCGATACAAAGGTAGGCATTATGTTTGCAAAGTTGGGAATGTTGTTGTAATCCAGCTTTTGAAGCATATCCTCCTTTATCATTTTGGAAATCATATAGTCGCTCGGAACAACAATGTCGTATGCTGCACCGCCCGAAAGAAGCTTAGAATACAGAGTTTCATTGCTGACAAAGGTGGTATAGTTGACCTTTACGCCGGTAAGCCGCTCGAATGCCTTGTTAACGTCAAGCATTTCCGGCTCGGCTATAGACATGTATTCGCCCCAGTTGGCAACGTTTATAGTTATATTCTGCCCCTTGAACTTGGAGTAATCGTAGTCTGAAAGAAGCTCGGGGTCGAGATTTGAATATGAGCCTATAACGCTGTCAACGTCTTCTTCCTCGGTACTGCCACAGGCTGCGAACATCATAACTGCAAGCGCAGCAGCAATAAGCATGGCAAAGAGTTTTTTAATCATCTTGCACCCTCCTTGCTCATTGCAGCTCTTACAAGAGCTCTTTCGTGACGAAGCTTTCTGTTTTCGATGACGTTTTTGGTTATGAGTATCGCGGAAATAACGATAAAGATTATAGCCGAAAGAGCGTTGATTTCCGGAGATATTTTAAGTCTTGTCATCGACTCAATGGTGATAGAAAGCGTTTGAACGTCAACGCCGGTGGTGAAGTAGCTGACAACAAAGTCGTCAACCGAATAGGTTACAGCCATAAGGAAGCCTGAGAAAATACCGGGCATTATTTCGGGAATGACCACCTTAAAGAACGCCATTTTCTGATTGCATCCCAAATCCAAAGCTGCCTCAACCAGGTTGGGGTTCATAGTTCTAAGCTTGGGAAGGACATTGTAGATAACATATGGGACGTCAAAGGAAATATGTGCCAAGATAAGTGATACAAATCCGAACTTAAAGCCGAAGTAATCAACAAAGAATCTGAAAAGAAGCATGAGCGAAATACCCATGATAATTTCAGGGTTGATAACCGGAATATAGGTAGCTCCCATAATTATTGCGCGGGGAGCTTTTTTCATATTGTGTATGCCCAAAGCTGCCATCGTTCCGAGTATTGTTGCCAGAACCGAAGCCGCCAGTGCAACTATGACCGTGTTCAAAAGCGAACGCAGAATCGCTTCGTTATGGAAAAGCTTAATGTACCAGTCAAAGGTAAAGCCTGTCCAGTTGGCGCGCGATTTTGAAACGTTGAATGAGAACACGATAAGCACAAGTATCGGAAGATACAAAAAGATGTACAGCGCATACATATAGATTTTAGAAGAAAGCTTTTTCATATCATTGCGCCCTCCTCTTCACTTCCGAATTGGTTAAACAGGCTCATCATGAACAGGACAATAACCATTAGAACAAGAGCCATTGCCGAGCCGAGGTGGGGGTTATATGATGCTCCCAAGAACTGCGCCTCGATAAGGTCACCGATAAGGTCGTTGGTTCCGCCGCCCAGCATTCTTGAAATAACAAAGGTTGAAACGCTGGGAACGAATACGGCGATAATTCCGGTGTTTATTCCTGGCATGGAAAGGGGAAGTATTACCCGCCTTACAAGGTTAAGCTTGCTCGAACCCAGATCCTGAGCAGCCTCTATAACGCTCTGATCGATTTTGACCATGACTGAATACAGGGGAAGTATCATAAAGGGCAGATAATTATAAACCATACCCAGTATTACCGCTCCCGCGTTGTTGATAAGGTTTAAAGGACCTATTCCAAGCAGCCCCAAAAATCTGTTGATAAGTCCGTTGGGCTCCAAAAGGGTCATCCATGCATAGGTTCTGAGAATAAAGCTTATCCACATGGGAACCATTATAAGAACTATCAGCGAGGACTGATTAAAGGATTTTGCCCTTGAAATGATGTAAGCCGCCGGAAAAGCCAGTACAAGGCAGATGACTGTTGCTATCATAGCAAAAATGATTGAGCGGAAAAGCACTGCCATGTAGCTTGACATATCAAACAGGTTTTGAAGAGTGAAACCGCCGTCGTTGTCGGTAAGTGCGAATACAACTACCAGACCTAAGGGGACAACGGTAAAAATAAGTATCCATACAACGTATGGTATAGCTAAAGCTTTGGAGGTTTTCATTTATTTTACCTCCGATTTATGCATGATATGAATGTCCATAGGGGTGACATTCATGCCGATAATAGCTCCTACCTCCTCACTTTGGGTGGAGTGGATTATCCATTTATAGCCCAGCGCGTCGACGCTGATTTCATAGTGTACGCCCTTGAAAATGCAGTTTTCAACGACTCCGACGATAGCTCCCTGATACTGCGGAACAACCTTGATATCCTCCGGTCTGATGACGACGTCTACCAGCTCGTCCTTTTCAAAGCTTTTGTCCACACAGGCAAATTCCTTGCCCGCAAATTCTACCAAAAAGTCGCGTCTCATTATGCCGTCGATTATGTTTGATTCACCTATAAAGTCGGCGACAAAGGCGTTTTTAGGCTCGTTGTAAATGTCCTGAGGAGTGCCGATCTGCTGAATACAGCCGTCGCGCATGACGACTACCGTATCGGACATTGTAAGCGCTTCCTCCTGATCGTGGGTTACATAGATGAATGTGATTTCAAGCTCCTGCTGCATACGCTTAAGCTCTATCTGCATTTCCTTGCGCAGTTTTAAGTCAAGCGCGCCGAGAGGTTCGTCTAAAAGCAGTACCTTGGGGCGGTTTACAAGCGCCCTTGCGATTGCGATTCTTTGCTGTTGTCCGCCTGAAAGCGAATTGATTGAACGTTTCTCAAAGCCCTGCATATTAACGAGCTTGAGCATTTCGGAAACTCTCTGAGCAATTTCCTTTTCGGGAAGCTTTTTAATCCGCAGCCCGAAAGCGATATTGTCATAGATATTCAAATGGGGGAATAGTGCATACTTTTGGAAGACCGTATTAACCTCGCGCTTGTGCGGCGGCAGGTTGTTGATCTTCGTGCCGTTAAAAAATAGCTCACCGCTTGCCATTTCGGCAAAGCCACCAATGATTCGCAGGGTAGTGGTTTTTCCACAGCCCGACGGGCCAAGAAGTGTTACGAACTGCTTGTCCATAATGTCGAGGCTGACGTTTTTCAGAACCTGAACACCGTCATACTCAACAACAGCATTTCGTAAGCTGATGATCGCATTTTTCAATTACTTTCTTTGTCTCCTTATTTTTAACAATTTTTTGGCAGCATGATACCCCACAATGCCACATTAATTATATAGCAAAAGATTCAGTATTACAAGCATAATTTAAAATTTTGTTATTCCGACAAAAAAACCATCTTCAGCGGCAATTCTTTTTTTATAATCAACAAATTTAGCATTGAATTTTACGGAATAATGATGTATAATATAAAATGAATTATTGTGAATTGCCATATGTAAATATTTTCAGACGAAAGGCTTGATTTTATGAATAAGACCGAAAGATTTTTTAATTCGCTTAAAAGCTCAAAAGTTGCCCTTATCGGAACAGGTGTCAGCCACACCGAGCTTATAAAGCTGTTTTTGTCCAAAGGGATAGACGTTACCGTTCTTGACAGAAAAACAAAGGAGCAGTACGACCCGGAGCTGTACAGCTATCTGGAAGAAAAAGGCGCTCATTTTGTTTTAGGAGACGGATATCTTGATTCACTTACCGATTACGATGTTGTTTACCGCACCCCGGGTATGTATTACAATAATCCCAAGCTTTTAGAGGCGCGCGCCGCAGGCGTTATAATCACCAGCGAGATGGAGTCATTCTTTGAGCTTTGCCCCTGCAAAATATACGCGGTGACCGGCTCTGACGGCAAGACCACCACAACAACCGTCATATCCGAGTTTCTTAAGGCGGAGGGCTTTAAGGTCTGGGCGGAAATATCGGCAAGGCACTTCTGCCCAGAATAGAAAGCATATCAGAATCCGACGTTGCGGTTGTGGAGCTTTCAAGCTTCCAGCTTATTTCTATGAGGGAATCGCCCGATGTTGCTGTCATAACCAATATAGCTCCCAACCATCTGGATGTTCACGGATGCATGGAGGAGTATATAGCCGCAAAGTGCAATATCTTAGACCATCAGAACGCTTTTTCAAGAACAGTTCTGAATGAGGACAATGCGCTTACCATAGGTCTTTCCGACCATGTAAGAGGCAAGCTTGTAAGCTTTTCGCGGCTTCACCCCGTAAAGGTCGGAGCGTATCTTGACGACGACAGATACCTTTGCTACAGCGACGGCAGACGCAGCATAAAGATAATCTCTGCCGACAAGATAAAAATCCCTGGCGAGCATAATATCGAAAATTACCTTGCGGCGATATCCGCTGTGTGGGGAGAGGTTTCTGTGGATTCTATATGCAAGGTCGCAAGGAATTTCGGCGGCGTTGAGCATAGAATCGAGTTTGTCAGGGAGCTTAACGGCGTTAAGTATTATAACGACTCGATTGCATCCAGCCCCACAAGAGTTATCGCAGGTCTTAAGTCCTTTGGCAGAAAGATAATAATAATCGCCGGAGGATATGACAAGAAAATACCCTTTGAGCCTTTGGCTGAGCCTGTAAACAAGTATGTAAAGGTTCTGATACTCATGGGTCTGACAGCCGACAAAATAGAAAAGGCAGTAACCGAAACACCCTATTACGACCCGGATAATATTAAAATACTTCATGCGGGCAGCATGGAAGAGGCTGTAAAGCTTGCGCATGACAATGCGGCTGCGGGTGATATAGTTTCGCTTTCGCCTGCGTGTGCTTCGTTTGATATGTATCCCAACTTTGAAGCAAGAGGAAAGCACTATAAGGCAATAGTCAACGCTCTTTAAACATAAATCAAGATGATTAAAAGAATAGAAAATATAGAAGACACACCAATAGAGCTGCGTCAGTCTCATTATTCGAGAATAATTCTTTCGCACATCCAGACATACGGAACGGAATACGACTTCTGCGAGCTTTATGAGCTTCGTCAGAAAGGCAAGCGCGCGGCAGTGTTTGTGTCGTTCAATGGCTCGCTTGTGGCTGATGTTCTTGAAGGCGTTTCCCTGAGCGGAGTCTCACTGAGAGAGACTGCCGAGTTCGTCCGTTTCAAATCGCCGTATGCAGTTGAGCTTTCTGAGGATATGACCGGCAAAACCGGAATTTCCGGCTATCAGCGCTCAAAAAGGTATTTTTACGAGGTATCTCCATGGAAAACCGCTGACGGAATAGATTTCGACCCCGACGCCGAAACTGTTTACGCAACGGCTTATTCAGGAAAGGATTCAAACTACGGTCTGTGGCTGACGGACACGGTTCGCAGAAAAAACAAGGATCTTTTAAGGCTGTATTCCTATAAAAGCTCGGTATTAACCGTGAAATGCCGTTCAGGTGGTATGGCGTATATTGCCGATGTTGCAACTTTGGAAGCGGACAGAGGAAAGGGCTATGCAAGAGCGCTTTTAGGCGGCGTTGCCAAGCTTATGGCAGACGAGGGGTACACCTCATATCTCGCGGCGGACGATTCGACAAAGGGGTATTACGATTTGCTCGGCTATAAGCTTATCGGAACCGACAATATTTATAAAATTAAGGACAGTATAAACTATGAACAAATTCTTTAATATCGACGAAAGACTTTCAGAGCTGGCAAAGAAAGCCGAGGAGGAATGCAAAGAGGTCTTTGCAAGAATTGATGATATTGCTGAGTATAACGGCGTAAAGGTTCTGTCGGCGTTTACTAAAAATAATGTCGGAGAAACCGCCCTGCATGGCACCACCGGATACGGTTATAACGACCTTGGCAGAGAGCTTCTGGATAAGGTGTACGCCTCCGCTCTCGGCGGGGAGGATGCTCTTGTAAGACACAGCTTTGTAAACGGTACACACACGCTTTCTGTCGCACTTTTCGGCGTACTCCGTCCGGGCGATAAGCTTCTGATGTGCTGCGGCGCACCGTATGACACTCTTGAAGAGATTATAGGCAAAAGGGGAGAGCCGGGCAATGGCTCGCTTAAGGATTTCGGAGTACTGTATGAGGAGGTTGAGCTGCTTCCTAACGGTATGCCCGATCTTGAAAAAATCACCGAGCGCGTGAAGGATGCAAAGGTTGCCTACATACAACGCTCACGCGGGTACTCCACCCGCCCGTCATATACCGTTGACGATATAGAAAAGATAGTGAAAGCAATAAAAGCAGGAAACCCGAACGCAGTAATAATGGTTGACAACTGCTACGGTGAATTTGTCGAAAAGCGCGAGCCGCTCGACGTCGGAGCAGATCTGATGATGGGTTCGCTTATAAAAAATCCTGGAGGTGGAATAGCTTCAACCGGCGGATATATCGCAGGCAGAGCTGACCTTATCGAGCTATGTGCAAACAGGCTTACCTGCGTTGGAATGGGCAAGGAGATAGGCGCGACGCTCCATCAGAACCGCGAGATGTTCTTGGGCTTCTTCTTAGCACCGCAGACGGTTGCAAACGCCGTTAAAACCTCGGAATTTGCCTGTGCACTTCTTAATATGCTGGGCTATGAATCGCTTCCCAAGCCGGGCGAGCCGAGGGCGGATATAATCGCATCAATAAAATTCGGAAGCGAAGCCCCGCTGACTTCGTTTATAAGGGGAGTACAAAAGGGCGCGCCCATAGACAGCTATGTCACACCAGAAGCATGGGATATGCCGGGCTATGAAAGCAAGGTAATAATGGCTGCGGGAGCGTTTACGGCTGGCGCATCCATAGAGTTCTCGGCAGATGCCCCGATAAGAGAGCCGTATGCCGGATGGCTTCAGGGTGGAATAACCTATCCCACCGGAAAAATGGGAGTTCTGATTGCCGTTCAGAACATGATAGACGAAGGAATACTAAAGCTGTAATAAATTATTGAAAGGATGAACAACATGGCTGAAAAATACTCAGTTTCACTGCAAAAGGTGATTGACGAGCTTAAATTAAGGGTCGTTTATACCCCACGCGAACCGGAGAATATAATGATATCCAACAATGATATCAACCGTCCGGGACTTCAGCTTACAGGCTTTTACGCCTATTTCAACGTTGAAAAAATTCAGATATGCGGAAACGCGGAATTTGCATACTTGCAGGGTCTTTCAGATGAAGCAAGAAAGGAAGCGATATTTACTCTGTTTTCCTATCGATTCCCGGCGCTCATAATAACAAAGGATCATCAGGCGTTTCCTGAAATGATAGATGCCGCTAAGCAGTATGAGATACCGATTCTTGCCACCTCGCTCGACACTTCCGAGTTTATGGCGCAGATAATCGCTTTTCTTAACCTCAACCTTGCCCAAAGAATCACCCGCCACGGCGTGCTTATAGAGATTTACGGTGAGGGTGTTCTGATAGTAGGAGAAAGCGGAGTAGGTAAGTCCGAAACTGCTATAGAGCTTGTAAAGCGCGGACACCGCCTTGTCGCCGACGATGCTGTCGAGATTAAAAAGGTCTCCGCCATATCCTTAGTGGGCTCGTCTCCTGATAATATTCGTCACTTTATCGAACTCAGAGGCATAGGCATAGTCAATGCAAGAAGACTTTTCGGTATGGGCGCCGTAAAGATGACCGAAAGAATCGACCTTGTTGTAAAGCTTGAGCCTTGGGACCCCGACAGGGTCTACGACAGAATGGGTGTTGACAGCGAGTATACATCAATCCTTGGAGTAAACGTTCCCAGCATGACGATTCCTGTTAAGCCCGGACGTAATTTGGCTGTCATCTTAGAGGTTGCTGCAATGAATAACCGTCAGAAGAAGATGGGCTATAACGCCGCTCAGGAGCTTTTGTCCAAGCTCGGTCTTGAAATGGAAGGCAGCGAAAAGTTTCAGAACTGGACAGATTTCTGATTAAAGGAGTAAAAATAACTTGTTTATAGAAGCAGATCTTCACACGCACACGGTCGCATCCACCCATGCGTATTCGACTATAACCGAAAACTGCCGTGCTGCGGCTGACAAGGGTCTTAAAGCAATTGCAATGACCGACCATTACCTTACTATGCCGGATGCTCCGCATATCTGGCACTTCAATAATTTAAGGGTGCTGCCGCGCTCACTTTTTGGTGTTACCGTTCTTAAAGGCGCAGAGGTTAATATAATTAATTATGACGGAGAACTGGATATAAGTGAAAGCGATATATCCAAGCTCGAATGGGTAGTTGCATCCTATCATAAGTATATGTTCAGCGAGCTTTCAACCGACCCCAAGGTTGTCACCGACGGATACTTAAAGCTTTGCCGCAACCCGTATGTTGACGTTATAGGACACCCCACCACAGACTATTTTCCGTTTGAGTACGAGCGGGCGATAAAGGCTTTTAAGGAGTATGACAAGCTTGTCGAAGTAAATGAAAGCTCGATAAAGCTTAAAAAAGGCTCGGCTAAGAACGTCGTCCCGATTCTTGAAATGTGCAAGAAGTATGAAGTTCCTGTCGTCGTCAACACCGATGCCCACTTCTGGGACGCTATAGGCGAAGTTCCGGTATCGGAAAAAATTCTTAGGGATATCGATTTTCCAAGAAGGCTTGTTGCCAACGCCGATTGGGAATACATAAAGTCAAGGATTAATAAAAAGCATCCAGAATTAAAGCTTTGAAAGGTTTGGCTATGACTTATTCCGAGAAACTTATTGATTTTGAAAAAACAGCGCAGGCTTTAGGCATAAGGACAAAACGAAACGAGCCGATGAGCGCGCATACGACTTTCAGGGTCGGCGGGTGCTGCGATATCATGGCGTTTCCGAACAGTGTAGAATCGGTTCGCGGGTTGATTATGTGCGCAAACGCGTCCGTACTAAATTACTATGTATTGGGCAACGGCTCAAATGTTCTGTTTTCGGACAAAGGCTTCCGCGGAGCAATTATTTTGCTGAGCGCGGATTTCTCTGAAATCACAGTCAAGGATGATGTTATCACCGCAGCCGCGGGAGCCTCCTTGCAAAGAGTCTGTCGGCTCGCGCTTGAATCGGGGCTTTCCGGAATGGAATTTGCATACGGCATTCCGGGGACAGTCGGCGGAGCGGTGTATATGAACGCCGGAGCGTATGGCGGTGAAATTAAGGATATAGTCAGTCGGGTTACCTGCGTGAACAGGCAGGGCGAAATTATAACCTACAAGGCTGATGAGCTTGATTTGTCCTACCGTTCAAGCAGATTTTCAACTTCCGGCGAGATTATACTATCTGCCGATTTTAAGCTTGAAAAGGGCGATTCGTCCTCAATAAAAGCGAGGATGGATGAGCTGATGGAAAGAAGAAAATCCCGTCAGCCGTTAGAATACCCAAGCGCAGGCTCTGCATTCAAGCGTCCGGAGGGGACGTTTGCGGGGCTTGTTATCGAGCAGAGCGGACTTAAGGGCTATACGGTCGGCGGGGCACAGATTTCCGAAAAGCATGCGAATTTTATAATCAATCGCGGCGGAGCAACCGCTGACGATATTATGACGCTTATTTCGGAAGTCAAAAAAACAGTAAAAGAAAAAACAGGCTATGAGCTTGAATGCGAAATAAGAATTATCGACGATTAAAAGCACTGATTCCTTCACATTCGGGGTATAACAGCAGCATATTCATGAAAGGCGGGTTATTGTTATGAAAATAGTTATTATAACGGGACTTTCCGGCGCGGGAAAATCAAACGCGCTGAGGTATTTTGAAGACTGCGATTATTATTGCATTGACAATATGCCGCCTGAGCTTTTGCAGAGCGTTGCTCAGTTTATCGTCAACGCTGATAAGGTTGTAAGCAAAATAGCGGTTGCTATAGATATACGTTCGGGAGAGCTGTATTCTAAGCTTAGCCAGAGCGTTATGTCGCTTCGTGCTTCCGATGCTGATGTAAGGATCATTTTTATCGATGCCGACGATGACGCTCTTGTCAAGCGGTATAAGGAAACAAGAAGACGGCATCCTTTGGACGAAGAGGCTTCGGGAAGTCTGTACAAGGCTATTGAGCTTGAACGCCGTGCGACTCTTGGCGCAAAGGAAATTGCGGATTATTACATAGACACAACATACACCTCAACATCCGATTTCAGACAAAGACTTGCCGAGCTTTTCCGTGATGAGGATGGCGAAATGATAGTGAATGTTCTTTCGTTTGGCTTCAAATACGGTATTCCCAAGGACGCTGATCTTGTCTTTGACGTAAGATGTCTGCCAAACCCTTTCTATGTCCCTGAGCTTAAGAATAAAACCGGTCTTGACGATGATGTTTATAACTATGTAATGAACTGTAATGAAGCAAACGAAATATTCGCCAAGCTTTCAGATCTTATAACATATCTTCTTCCTCTGTACGTTAAAGAGGGCAAGACAAGGCTTGTCATTGCTTTTGGCTGTACCGGAGGAAAGCATCGCTCTGTAAGCTTTGCAAGAAGAATGTCTGAGCTTTTGGAGGAAAAAGGCGTGAATATAAGGGTGGAACACCGCCATATTAATCTATAAAAATGAAAATTAAGACTACAGAAACTTTCTCATATAAAGTAAAATCAGAATCACGCGAGAGCATAACAGGTCGAAAGAAGTCCGACGCCTGCCTGATGGGATATCTGCTTGTTTCGCAGGCTGACAAATCAGGAGGAATCCGGTTCGTCACCGACAGTGATGTTTGTTCTGACCTGTTTGTGCGACTTGTCAGCCATGCCGCGGAAAACGAAAACGTCGCAGTTATGACAGTTTTGCGTTCGAGAGGACGAGCTCCGCAGTATTCTATAGCCATCGAAAACCGGCAGGATGTGTATAAGATATCTCAAAGGCTTGGCTTCAGCGTTTCGGATAAAAACTTGCTGATGGCTTCGGCGGAAAAAATATCCGAAAAGAATTACGGAGCTTTTGCGGCAGGAGTGTTTATGGCGTGCGGAAGCATATCTTCGCCCGATAAGGAATATCACCTTGAATTTATTTTTCAGGATGATAGCGTCTGCGGCTGGTTCTGCCGCTCTATGATGGACAGATTTGCAATTCCGCTCCGTCAGACAAAAAGAAACGGAAGCTTTGTTCTTTATCTTAAAGGCAGTGAGGGGATAGAGGACGTTTTAACGCTTATCGGCGCGCAGATGTCCAGCCTTGAGCTTATGAACGTAAAGGTTTATAAGGACTTCCGCAACCGTGCAAACAGGGCAACCAACTGCGACACCGCAAACTGCGAACGCCAGAACCGCTGCGCCGCAAGGCAGATAGAAGCCATCAAAAGGATAGAAGCCTCCGAGGGCGGACTTTCACGGCTCGACGACGACCTGCGCGAAATTGCCGAGCTTAGGCTGAAATATCCCGAATACAATCTTTCGGAGCTTTCAGCCGAGGTTGTAAAACCGATCTCAAAATCAGGAGTCAATCACCGACTTAAGAGAATTGAGGAAATAGCCGAAGAAATAAATAAACAGCAATAACGAGAGGACATATAGCCATGCCCTATTTTGTTCATCTTCATGTTCACAGTGAATACTCGCTGCTTGATGGCGCTTGCCGAATCAAGCGGCTTGTTTCGCGTGTGAAGGAATTGGGAATGAACAGCGTGGCTGTTACCGACCACGGCAATGTTTTTGCAGCCGTGGAGTTTTACAACGAGTGCAAGGCTCAGGGAATAAAGCCTGTTATCGGCTGTGAGGTGTATGTCGCTCCGAGAACGCGTTTCGACCGTCAGGGAAGGCTCGACCAGCCTTATCACCTGATACTTCTCTGTAAAAACGAGCAAGGCTATAAAAACTTGTGTCACCTTGTTTCAAGAGCGTATGTCGAGGGCTTTTACAATAAGCCGAGAGTGGATTTTGAACTGCTTTCTATATATCATGAGGGCTTGTGCTGCCTTTCGGCGTGCCTTGCAGGAGAGGTTTCGCGCAGGCTTTCAAACAATGATTACGACGGCGCTAAGGAAACGGTGCTGCGATACAAAGAACTTTTCGGCGAGGATTACTATATTGAAATCCAGAACCATAAGTTTTCTGACGAGACTAATATATTGCCATATCAGTATAAGCTTTCCGAGGAGACGGGCGTTAAGCTTGTCGCCACCAACGACTCTCACTATATAAACAAAGCCGATTCAGCGGCGCAAAAGGTCTTGATGTGCATTTCGACCAACACCACCACTGATGACCCCGATGGTCTTACATTTCCGACAAATGAGTTTTACATTAAGACCTACGACGAGATGCTTGCGCTTTTTCCAGATCATCCCGAAGCCCTTGCAAACACGGTTGAGATAGCTGATAAATGCAATCTTGAATTTGAATTCGGTGTTACAAAGCTTCCCGCATTCTCGATTGAGGGCGTTTCAGATAACGAAGCGTTCCTGCGGGATATGGGTGAAAAAGGCTTGAAAGAGCGGTATGGAGATGGCATAACCGCTGAAATAAGGCAAAGATTTGATTACGAGCTTGATGTTATCTCCAAGATGGGATATGTCAACTACTACCTGATAGTCTGGGACTTTGTAAACTATGCCAAAACCCACGGCATTCCTGTAGGACCGGGAAGAGGCTCTGGCGCAGGAAGCCTTATTGCCTACTGTATCGGAATAACAGGCATAGACCCCATTAAATACAATCTTCTTTTCGAGCGTTTTCTGAATCCGGAAAGGGTTTCCATGCCCGACTTTGATATCGATTTCTGTATCGAGGGCAGGCAGGACGTTATCGATTATGTCAAGCGCAGATACGGCGAGGATCATGTAGCCCAGATAGTCACCTTCGGAACAATGGCGGCTAAAAACGCCGTAAGGGACTGCGCCCGCGCGATGGCTCTTCCTTATAACCTTGCTGATAAGGTTGCCAAAGCGATTCCTTTCGGCATGACCATTAACGAAGCCAAGGAAAAGGATCCAGATTTCAAGGCACTGTATCTCGGCTCGGCTCAGGTGCATGAGCTTTTGGATATGGCTGTTCAGGTGGAGGGCATGCCGCGGCACTGCTCAACTCATGCCGCCGGTGTTGTAATAACCGCGGGACCGGTCGCCGACTATGTCCCGCTTATGACCAACGACGGTCAGCTTGTCACTCAGTACACCATGACAGTGCTTGAAAGTCTCGGACTTTTAAAAATAGACTTTTTAGGACTTAGAAACCTTACCGTTATAAGAGACGCAGTAAGAAGCATACGCAAAAAAGAGCCTGATTTTGATATAAACAATATCCCTATGGACGATGAGGGTGTATATAAAATGCTCGCCGCCGGAGATACGGTTGGCGTGTTTCAGTTTGAATCCGCCGGCATGACTTCAACCATAATGCGGCTTGTTCCGGAGGCTATTGAGGATTTGCTAGCGGTAATATCCCTTTACCGTCCGGGACCGATGGATTCCATACCGACATATATCAAAAACCGCCACAACACGGGGACAATCTCATATAAAACTCCGCTTTTAAAGCCGATTTTAGACGTTACCTATGGCTGCATAGTCTATCAGGAGCAGGTTATGCAGATATTCCGCAGCCTTGCCGGATATTCCTACGGACGGGCGGATATTGTCCGCCGAGCTATGGCAAAGAAAAAACATTCAGTGCTTGAAAACGAGCGCAAAGCCTTTATCTACGGAGATAGGAACCCAGACGGTTCGGTAAACTGCGTAGGCTGTGTTGCAAACGGCGTTCCGGAGGATGTCGCCAACGAGATTTTTGACGAGATGACAAGCTTTGCATCCTATGCGTTCAATAAATCACACGCCGCCGCATACGCGACTCTTTCTTACCAGACGGCTTATTTAAAGCTTCACTATTTCAAGGAGTATATGGCTGCGCTTATAACCAGTGTGCTTGACAGCCTTTCAAAGGTCACGGAGTATACTGACGAGTGCGAGAAAAAGGGAGTTAAGGTTTCGGGACCCGATATCAACCTGAGCATGGAGGGCTTTGTCGCCAACAGCGAGGGCATTAACTTCGGTCTTCTTGCAATAAAAAGTCTGGGCAGGGGAGCAATACGCGATATTATCGCAGAACGCGAACGCGGCGGAAAATTCGCCTCTCTTGGCGACTTTCTTTCGAGAATGTACGGCAAGGAGCTTAATTCAAGGGCAGTTGAAAGCCTTATCATGAGCGGCGCACTCGACAGCTTTCCGAACAATCGCCGCGAGATGCTTTCAAGCTATGACTATGTTATGAACGTCGTAGCCGACAGCGAACGCGAAAAGATGGAAGGTCAGATGGATCTGTTCGGAAACGGCGGCGAGGAATCAATTGAATCGATATCGGATATCAGAATCCCTAAGCAGGAGGAATTTTCAATTTCGGAGCTTCTTGAAATGGAAAAGCAGATTTTGGGCGTGTATATTTCCGGGCATCCGCTTTCTAAGTACTCGCCTTGGCTTACGGCTTCAGATATGTTAACCGTTAAGGAGATCATCAACGGCGTTGCAGACAGCCCTCCAAAATATCGCGATGGCGACGAGGTTAAGATAATCGCCATGTTCCGCTCGAAAAAGATGTTCATGACGAAAAAGAACCAGCAGATGTGCTTTACCGAATTCGAGGATGTTTCCGGAAATATAGAGGTCATAGTTTTCCCGAAAATATTTGAGGTTGCAAGAACGCTGCTTAATCCCGGCGCAAGCTTGGCTATATCAGGAAAAATATCGGTCAAGGAAGATGAAGAGCCGAAGCTTCTTGCCGATTTGATTCAGAACGCGGATTATGTCGTGTCTAAGCTTTCGCAGCTTCCGCTCTGCCTGCGCTTTAGCTCTGACGAAAAGGATAAAATCGCTGGCATAAGGGAAATATGCAGATCAAATCCCGGTGACGGCAGGCTTATGTGCTATCTTTCGGACGTCAAAAAGCTCACCGTCATTAAAGACGCCGCTTCGGTAAATATCACAGGCGAGGTTATTGCGGAGCTGAAAAAGCTTCTGGGAGCAGAAAACGTTAAATTCAGACGTCAAAGAGACGGCTTGAAATAAACCAATATAATCGAAAGGACAGTTGAAATGAAGAACAAAATTAAACGTATCGCTGCCGTATGCTTGGCTTTGCTGACGGTACTTCTCTCAGCCTGCGGCAGAAAGACCATGGAAAACGCAACCTTTGGTGAGGTCAGAAAAAGCTTCAATGATGACTTGGATTTAAGCGGACCCGTTTTGACCGAAAACGCGGTTTCCAAGGACTTTTCTGCCGTCTACGAAGCCGAGGATGCCACTCTCAACGGCGCGGCAAAGAAAATGAGCAAGGCAGGCTTCTCCGGCGAAGCAGGTGTAACCGGCATAAACGGTGAGCAGGACAGCATAGTCTTTAATGTTTCCGTGGAAGTCTCCGGCTTCTATGATGTTACGCTCGCATCCTATACGGCGGATATAGGTAGAACAAATAATCTGCTTGTAGACGGCGCAAACGCAGGCTCACTGGTGTCCACAAAAAGCTCAGAGCTTGAGGATGTAACCCTTAGATATATTTATCTCGAAGCAGGAGAGCATGAAATAGCCGTAACCCCATCATGGGGATGGGTGGACTACGACTGCTTAAAGCTCACCGCCTGCGATATAGATACAAAGGATATATACAACGTCACCGCAGAGCTTTCCAACCCCAACGCAGACGATAACACCAAGCGTTTGTATAATTTCCTGTGCGATATCTACGGCAAATACACACTTTCAGGTCAGACCGGAGATGAGGGCAGGGAATCGAATGAGTATCTTGCCATTAAAGACGTAACCGGCAAGGAATTTGCGGTTTTAGGCATGGACGTTATGAACTACTCCGGAACTGCCGTTGCGCAGGGTTCAAAAAGCGATACGGTAGAGCGCGCATACGACTGGTATGTCAACGCAGGCGGAATCGTTCAGCTTTGGTGGCACTGGCATTCTCCTGCGGGATATATCCCCGAAGGTGCCAACTGGTACAGCTCATTCTATAAGGAAAGCTCTTCTATAAATCTTGATAAGGCGATGAACGGCGAGGATGAAACTCTGTACAACCTTCTTATCGAGGATATCGACAGAATCTCCGAGCAGATTGCGAGATTGCGCGACTGCGGCGTTCCGGTACTCTGGAGACCGCTTCATGAAGCCTCCGGCGGCTGGTTCTGGTGGGGCAATTGCTCGGCAGAAAGCTATATAAAGCTTTACCGCCTGATGTACGACAGAATGACCAACCACCACAACCTTACAAACCTCATCTGGATATGGAACGGTCAAGACAAGGAATGGTATCCCGGCGACGATGTTGTTGATATAGTTTCGACCGATATATATGCAGGCGAGCAGGTTTACGCTTCGCAGTCCGCATCGTTCATAAGCTGCTCGGAATGCTCCGGTGAAAGAAAACTGATTGCTCTTTCCGAAAACGGCTGCATACCCGACCCTGACCTTATGCACAGAGATAATGCTCGCTGGCTTTTGTGGAACGTATGGGGAGACGATTACTGCATAAAATGGGGCGAAGCAGTATACAACGAGCAGTATACCGACGAGGAAATGCTGAAAAAGGCATATGGCAGCGAATATACGCTGACTCTTGATGAGCTTCCAAATCTGAAAAAATACCGTCTGGACTGATTGCAGACGGCAGCTGTATGCTTAAAGCATCACAAATAGATTAATTAAGACTGAAAGGAATACGTCTATGCGCACTTTGGGCAATATAATATGGTTTTTGTTTGGCGGGCTTATATGCGGCTTTAGTTGGTTTCTTGCCGGAATCATCTGGTGTATAACGATAATAGGAATTCCGTGGGGACTGCAATGCTTCAAGTTTGCGGCTATGAGCTTTTTCCTGTTTAAAAAAGAAATTCAGTATGGGGGAGGTGCGCCCTCTCTCATACTGAACATAATCTGGCTGTTAATTTCGGGCATACCGCTGGCTCTTGAGCACCTTGCTTTCGGAGTGATATTCTGTATAACAATAGTCGGAATACCATTTGGCATGCAGTTTTTCAAGCTTGCAAAGCTTGCATTAATGCCGTTCGGAGCAGAGATAGTCGATATACATTAGTCTATTCTATATCCATAGCACGTCGGCAGAAGCTCAATAGTGATTTAAAAACCGAGTCGAAATCGTAATCAGAGCTGTTTGAGATGTTTAAAAGAATTTCAAACAGCTTTTTGTCGTCTCCTTCAAGCTCAGAAAGAAGCTCCTGCTTTGTGGCACAGAATCTTCCGGATTCGATATAGTGCAGATTCTGCAAAATAAAGAAGATCGGCTTTACCATGCGTGGAAGCTTTCTTACGCTGTTTTCAAGGTCGGTGTGAATAAATCTGTGACATAGCTCGTGATAGAGATTTCCTGCGCTCAGCTTGATGTAATTTACTTCGTCCCGACGTGTGTAGTCGGGAACAAAATCCGACAGCCTTCCTATGATGTCCTTGGTAGTGTGAATAAGCTGGCAGGATTCAAGCGGATTCCAGACTGCAAGCTCGTCCTTGCCGCAGATAAATCCGCAGGATTTGTCATAATAGCCGATCTCGGTGATTGCCTGCTTGTATAGCTTCAAATCATAAAGCGACAGACCGTCTATTACCGCCATAATGTCGATGTCGCTGTCCGATGAAGCCTCGCCGCGCAGATAGCTTCCCTGAAGACCGAGGTATACAAGCCTTTCGCCGAATATGCCGCGGAGCTTTTCGGTCAGCTTTGATATGTAGATGTTTACATCAAACATGTTTACATCAAACGCGTTTACATCAAACGTGTTAATATCAGTCATGTAGGTATGTCCTTTCAATTAATATGCAGCAAAAAAGCCTGCCCTAGCACAAATTTCAGCAGGGCAGGCATAATGCTTTTTAAGAGCTTAATCAGTCTTTATCTGCAATTGCTTTGATTCCGGCAGTAAGACCCGCAAGTCCCTGAATTTCCGAGGGAATAATAATCTTGGTGGACTTACCGTCAGCAGCCTTAGCAAAGGCTTCAAGGCTCTTAAGCTGGATAACCTGAGGATTCGGGTTGGCTTGGTTGAGCTTGACAAGGCTTTCAGCCAGAGCGGTCTGAACCTTTTCAATAGCCTGAGCTTCGCCCTCTGCTTCAAGCATCTTCTGCTCCTTAACGGCTGTTGCACGAAGAATCAGAGCTTCCTTTTCAGCCTCAGCCTTTAATATCTCAGCCTGCTTGTCGGCTTCTGCCTTAAGAATCTTGGATTCCTTTTCGCCCTCTGCAACCAGAATCTGAGACTTCTTTTCGCCCTCTGCCTGCAAAATCTTTTCGCGGCGCTCGCGCTCTGCCTTCATCTGCTTCTCCATAGCGTCCTGAATCTCTCTGGGCGGGATGATGTTTTTAAGTTCAACTCTGTTTACCTTGATACCCCAGCGGTCGGTTGCTTCGTCTAAGATAACGGTAATCTTGGTGTTGATGGTATCGCGGGAGGTGAGGGTAGCGTCAAGCTCCATCTCGCCGATAATGTTACGCAGGGTTGTAGCGGTAAGATTCTCGATAGCCGCGATAGGTCTTTCAACGCCGTAGGTGTAAAGCTTGGCATTGGTTATCTGGAAGAACACAACGGTATCTATCTGCATGGTAACGTTATCCTTGGTGATAACCGGCTGAGGCTTGAAGTCTGCAACCTGCTCCTTTATTGTTACCTTCTTTGCAATCTTGTCGATAACCGGAATTATCATGTGAGGACCGGTGTGAAGCTCGCGGTTGAACGCGCCAAGACGCTCAACAACGTAAACCTGAGCCTGAGGAACGATTTTGAAGTTAGCGATTATCAGTATAAATATAACTAAGAGTATTGCGCCTATGATGTATTCCATAAAAAACCAACCTTTCTTAATAAAAAATTACCTTGATACTATCAGTTTTGCGCCTTCGATGTCCTGAATTGTAACCGTTTCATCCTTTTCGATAACGTTTCCGTCTGCACTGACGGCTTTCCATGAAACCCCTCCTATTGTTGCTCTTCCCTGAGAAAGTTATGTATGGTTTCGGTTACGATTGCGGTTTTGCCGATGTTCATATCTGCGTTTGTTCTGACGTACTGCTTTTTCAGCTTTTTAACAACAGGGCGGGTGAGAATCAGCAGAAGCGCGGTCATAGCGACAAAAACGCAGAACTGCGCCCACCTTGGAGCGTTAAAGCAAGCTAATACAAGTGAAACAAGCGACGCGCAGGAAAACCAGATAGAAATCATCTGGGTTGTTGCAATTTCCGCGACTATTGTCACTACCATAACGGCGCCCCAGACAATCAGCATTGCATAATCCATTTTTGTTGGCTCTCCTTTCGATTAGTATATGCGGGTATATCACACGGCATATTATGCAGACCATAATATGCAGGCAAGCTCTTAAAGCCCGCACTATGCACTAATAATTTAAGAGCTGATTATATATTACCACATTATTTTAAGTATTGCAATACAATTTTTATGGTGAATAAAAGAATATT
>ENA-UOOC01000774-UOOC01000774.1-human-gut-metagenome-genome-assembly--contig:-C48old-NODE-774-length-29789-cov-13.728123_pt1 | contig 29789 bp, 26 predicted proteins | sample MGYA00242469_ERZ724016 | MGnify/ENA metagenome assembly ERZ724016 | reverse complement strand
TAATCATCCTCATATTCATCCTTTCATGTACACCGCCGCCCGGCTTGCTTTCACAGGCCGGGCGGCGGTGTTTTCACTCCTCCATCTGCTTTGCCAGAAAGGCCGCTGCCACCGCCACCGCCTTGCACTGGGCGTCCTCCGGGCAGGCGGCGCGGTCCTCGGTCAACAGACCCACCGCGCCGGTCACGTCCCCGCCCGCCAGTACCGGCGCGGCGCATAGCAGCACCCGGGGTGCGCCCTCGCAGGGCAGCAGGGTCTTTTCCGGTGTGCCGGGGCTCTGGTAGGGCTTGCGGGCATCCATCAGCTTTTCCAGCGGCTGACTGATGCTGCGGTCGGTCAGTTCCCGCCGCCCGCTGCCGCTGACCGCCAGAATGCGGTCCCTGTCGCACACAAAGGCGGTCAGTGCAAACTGGCGGCTGAGCACCTCTGCCAGCTGGGCGGCAAGGGTGTTCACCTCGCCCATGGGCGAGTACTTTTTAAAGATCACTTCCCCGTCGCCGGTGGTAAAGATCTCCAGCGGGTCGCCCCGCCGGATGCGCTGGGTGCGGCGGATCTCCTTGGGGATCACCACCCTGCCAAGCTCGTCGATGCGGCGCACGATACCGGTTGCTTTCATTATTTTGCCCTCCTTGCGGTTTCCTTTGTATGTAGTATCTGTCAGCGGCGGCAAATTATACCGGCAGCGCATTTTTTGCTTTGCCCGCCGCATTGCGTTCCGGGCGGGGTTCTGCTACAATAAATAGGAATAAACCCAAAGAAAGCAGGTGTCCGCATGGCACACATCCTTATTCTGGGCGGCGGTGCCGCCGGACTGGCCGCTGCGCTGGCGGCTGCACAGGCCGCGCCCGCTGCCTGCGTCACGGTGCTGGAACGCAACCCCAAGGTGGGCAAAAAGCTGCTGGCTACCGGCAACGGCCGCTGCAATCTGGACAACACCGCCATTGCGCCGGAAAAATACTTCACCGCCGACCCCGCCGCGCTGCGGCCCCTGCTGGCGGCGGTGGATGCCGCCGCGCCGCTGGCGTGGTTTGAGCAGCTGGGGCTGTACACCCGCACCGATGAGGCCGGGCGAGTGTACCCCTATTCCAATCAGGCGGCAGACGTGCTGGCGCTGCTGGAGCTGCATTTGCAGCGGCACACCGTACAGCTGCGCACCGGCTGCACGGTAAGCACCCTGCGCCAGAGCAAGGGCGGCTACGCCGTGCAGTTTACCACCGCCGAGGGCGGCACCGAAAACCTGCGGGCAGATGCCGTTATTTGCGCCATGGGCGGCGCCGCCGGGCCGCAGTTCGGCACGGACGGCTTCGGCACCCGCTTTGCCGCCGACTGCGGCGGGCAGATGCGCCCCCTTTACCCCTGCCTGACCGCCCTGCAATGCGCAAAGCCGAACAAGAGCCTTGCAGGCATCCGCGCCAAAGCCGCCGCCCGCCTGCTGGACGGTGACCGGGTATTGGCTGAAGAGATGGGCGAAGTACAGTTTACCGACTACGGGCTTTCCGGCATCTGCATCATGCAGCTGTCCGGCCTGCTTGCCCCCGGGCGCAGGCTGAGAGACCCTGTCGTGGAACTTGACCTGTTCCCGGAGCTGAGCGAGATGGACCTGACCCGTCTGCTTGCCCGGCACGCCATCCAAACTGCATCCGACACCCTTGCCGGGTTCTGGACAGGGCTGTTGAACGTCAAGCTGGGCTACGCCCTCTGGGAAGCTGCCAATATGCCCAACAACCGCTCGGTCAAGCAGATGCAGCCCCTTGCCCACACCGCCAAGCACTGGCGGTTCGAGGGGCTTACCCCCTGCGGCTGGCGGCAGGCACAGACCACCGGCGGCGGGCTTGCCCTGACCGAGGTGGAACCGACCTTCCAGTTCAAGGGCTGTCCGGGGCTGTACTTCGTGGGGGAAACGTTGGACTGCGCCGGAAGCTGCGGCGGCTTCAACCTGCACTGGGCGTTCGGCAGCGGCCTTGCCGCCGGGCGGGACGCCGCAAAGCACCTTTGCAGCCGAAAACGGTAACAAAAAAGGGACGAGGGAAAGCCCGCGGGCTTTCCCTCGTCCCTTTTATTATCTAAATCAGGCAGTCTTATTCTCGCCCTTGGAAAGCAGCTTTGCACGCTCCAGTGCGGGGCGCAGTGCCAGATACAGCACCACGGCGCAGGCGGTGGAAGCCACACTGTTCACAAAGGTGACACCGCCGGCGATCTTGGTCAGCGCCTGTGCCACGGTGTACTCCTGCCCAAAGATGTACACATTGCGGAAGTAGCCAAGGAAGGGGTCGGTGAACACGTTCAGCAGCAGACCGGAACCCGCAGAAACGATCACCTTGACCAGATACCCGGCGCTGTGACGATCCTGATCCCGCAGCTTGAACACCTTATGTGCCACGGCACCGCAGGTGATGCCGATGATGAACTTGAGCACGAAGGTGGTAATGGCGTAGCCCGGGTCACCGGCAAGGATATCCGCCAGCGCCAGACCGATGGCACCCGCCAGACCGCCGGATACGCCGTCCAGCAGCAGCGCCGTCAGGGCGGTAAAGGTGTTGCCCAGATGGAACGAGGAGCCGCCGTAGAATGGGATGCGGAAGAACAGGTAAGCCACAAGGCTCAGCGCAGCCATCACGCCGGTAAGCGCCAGCTCGTGCACTGTAAAGCGGCGCTTGTACAGCACACTGAAAAACAGGATCAGGATAACGACGACTGCCAGCAGCAGCCACATTGCAGTAGTAGACATGATACTTTCCCTCCAATCGCGCCGATAACCCCACAAAACTACTTGACATTTGGGTGTCCGGCGGGTATGCTCCTATTATACGCAAAACTGACCCCATGAAAATACCCAGAACAAAGTTTTTTTATGGGGTCAGTTTGACGCAATACCCAGATGGGAGGGACATAATATGGTACATCTGACCACGGCACTGGACCCGGCTTCGGCGGTGCCGCTGTACGAGCAGCTCTACCGCAGCCTTGCCGCCGAGATGCGGGCGGGCACCCTGACGGCGGGCACCCGGATGCCCGGCAAGCGGCGGCTGGCGGCGGAGCTGTCGGTCTCGGTGAACACAGTGGACACCGCCTACCAGATGCTGGCAGCCGAGGGCTACCTGACCGCCCGAGAGCGCAGCGGCTTCACGGTGCAGGAGTATCTTGCCCTGCCGCAGGGGGTGCAGCCGCCCGCCGCGCCCTCTGCGCCAGCGGCAGTGCACCCCGCCGATGCTGCCCCGCCGGTGCAGTTCGATTTATCCACCCGGGGCGTGGACCCGGGGCTGTTCCCCTTCCGCACATGGGCGCGGCTGCAAAAGGAGCTGCTGTACTCTGCGCCGGAGCTGCTCACCCCCGGGGATGCCCGGGGCGACGCTGCTCTGCGGCAGGCACTGGCAGGGTATCTGGCCGAGTACCGGGGCGTGCAGTGCGACCCGGAGCAGCTGGTGGTGGGTGCAGGGCTGGAATATCTGCTGGGGCTGCTGGCCCCGCTTTTGCCCGGCCCTGCCGCCGTGGAGACTCCCGGCTACCCCCGCGCCCGGCAGGTGCTGGAAAACAACGGCGTGCCCTGCCGCTGCCTGCCGGTAGACGCGGACGGCCTGTCGCTGACGGCCCTTTCCGCCAGCGATGCGGCGGTGTGCTACGTTACCCCAAGCCACCAGTTCCCCACCGGGGTCACCATGCCCGCCGGACGCCGGGCCGAGCTGCTGCACTGGGCGGCCCGCGCCCCGGGGCGGCGGTACATCATTGAGGACGACTACGACTCGGAGTTCCGTTTCGATACCCGCCCGCTGCCCAGTTTGCAGGGCATGGCGGGCGCAGACGGCCCGGTGGTGTACCTGTCCACCTGCTCCCGCAGCCTTGCCCCGGGCATCCGTATCGCCTACATGGTGCTGCCCCGGCAGCTGCTGGGCGCGTGGCAGGCCAAGTACCGGCTCTACTCCGGCACGGTGGGACGGTTTGAGCAGCAGACGCTGGCGCGCTTTATCACCGGGGGGTATTTCACTCGGCACTTAGCGCGGGAGCGCACCGCCTACAAAGCCCGGCGGGATGCGCTGGCGGCGGCGCTGCGCACCTCCTTTGCACCGGAAGAGCTGACCCTTGCGGGGCTGCACACCGGTCTGCACCTGTTGGCACAGCTGAAAGACCCGCCGCCGGACGCCGCCCTGCGGGCGGCTGCCCGGCAGTACGGGGTGCGCTGTTCCCTGCTGAGCGACTACGACCTGACCGGCACGGCACACTCTGCCGCCGGGACGCTGGTGCTGGGTTACGGCTCACTGCCGGACGCGGACTGCGCCGCCGCCGGGGAGAGGTTAAAAAAGCTCTGCACCGCCGCCCGGGAAGCATCGGACACCGTATAGTGCCCGCCCGCCCACTCCCCGGGCAGGGCATCGGCGGTGATGTCCACCGGCTCGGCGCTGGTGGCTAAAAATTCCAGCGTGCGTTCCAGTGTAGCAAGGTCTACGGCGGTCAGGCTGGTCAGCAGACTGCTGCTCACCTCCCGCAGACCCTGCGGCAGGGTAGTGGGCAGCAGCTCCAGCGCCTGCCGGAAAAACGCATCCCACACCGCCGCCCGTGCGGCGGCGCTGCGCCGGGGCGAAAGAGCAGTGTCGGCATCCAGCGCCACTAAAAAGCTGTGGGCATCGGCGGCAGAAACGCCCTGCACCCCGGTGCCTTTGCCGTACCGCGTCAGCTGCTCCGGGGTGAGCGCCCCGGTAAAGCCCACCCGCACTGCGCCGTACCGCGCCGCCAGCTTTGTCAGCACCGCCGGAGCGATGGCAAGATAGTCGGTATCCTCCGGCAGGGCGAATACCTCGCCCAGCGCTTCCCGGCAGCGGGCGGGTCCTGCGGCTGCGTAACAATCCGCAAGGGGGACGTTTTTGCCCCCAAAGGGCACTTCCAGCGCGGCGGGCACCGCCAATAGATGGATGCAGTTCTGCCCGGCGTTCAGGTAAGCCAGCACAAAGCCCGGAGTCTCGTCTGCCACACACAGCAGCACGGTGCACCGGTCTGTGGCTTTGGGCAGACGGATGGGCACCCCGCTCTGGCTTTTTGCGGCCTGCCGCAGACTGCTGCGCAACTGGGCGCGGCTGAGCAGCACCGTGCCGCCCACCAGCGGCAGCAGCACCAGCAGGGCGGCGCACAGCGCCGCCCAGAAGGGACGCCAGCCGCTGCGTTTTGCGTGTTTCATGGCTCTTTCCTCCTTTTTGTGCATAAAGCATGACCCGGCGGGCGACCCTTTATGCAGAAAGGCAGGGATGCAGTATGGATCAAACAGAAAACCCCAATGAAAAAGACCGCGAGGAGCAGGAGGATTTCTGGCTGACGCTGGAACCCCTTCCCGCACCCGACCCCGAAAAGCCCTCCGCACCGCATGAGAAGTAATGACGCTGCATAGGATACGGTAAAAAGGGGGGATGGGATGCCGGAGGGGTTCATGCGGGGAATCGAGGCCGTGAACGGCATCGTGTGGGGGCCGGTGGGGCTGGGGCTGCTCTTCGGCACCGGGCTGCTGCTGACGGTGCGCACCGGGGGCTTTCAGCTGCGGCGGTGGGGCTACTGGATGCGGCACACCCTCGGCGCTATCCTGACCGACCGGAGCGTCACCGCCCATACCGCCCGCGAGGAACAGGCCATCAGCCAGTTTCAGAGCCTGTGCACTGCGCTGGCGTCCACCATCGGCACCGGCAACCTTGTGGGGGTGGCCACCGCCATCCTTTCCGGCGGGGCGGGGGCAGTGTTCTGGATGTGGGTCATGGCGCTGCTGGGCATGATGACCAGCTACGCCGAGAACGTGCTGGGCATCTACTACCGCCGCAAAGACCCGGCGGGCGGCTGGCGCGGCGGGCCGATGTACTACCTGCGGGACGGCCTTGGCGGCAAGCCGGGGCGGGTGCTGGCGGTGCTGTTTGCTGTGTTCTGCGCGCTGGCAAGCTTTGGCATCGGCAACCTGAGCCAGCTCAATTCCATCGCGGGCAACCTGAAAGCAGCCTTTGGCGTGCCGGAGGCCGTCACCGGCGCAGTGCTGGCGGCAGTATCGGCGGTGATTTTGCTGGGCGGGCTGAAGCGTGTGGCTGCGGTGGCAGAACGGCTTGTCCCCGCCATGGCGCTGCTGTACATCGTGGGTGCGCTCACCGTGGTGGGGGTGCATATCACCGCCGTCCCGGCGGCGCTTGCCGCTATCCTGAAGGGCGCGTTCGGGCTGCGGGCCGCCGGTGGGGGCATCGTAGGCTATGGGCTGTCCCGGGCGGTCACTTGGGGCTTCAAGCGGGGTGCTTTTTCCAACGAGGCCGGACTTGGCTCCTCGGTGATGGTACACGCGGCTTCCAACGTAAAAGAGCCGGTGCAGCAGGGCATGTGGGGCATTTTTGAGGTGTTTGCAGACACCATGGTGGTGTGCACCCTGACGGCGTTGGTGGTGCTGACCTCCGGCTTTGTGGATCTGGACACCGGGCGCATTGCCGCCGGGGCGGCGGGCAGTGCACTGGTGGGGCAGGCCTTTGATGCCGTGTTCGGCACGCTGGGGTCCAAGCTCATCGCAGTGTGCATTCTGCTGTTCGCCTATTCCACCACTCTTGGCTGGAGCTGCTACGGCTGCAAAGCCGTGGAGTATCTCTTCGGCGCAGGGGCAGGGGCATTTTACCGGGTGCTGTTCGTAGCGCTGATGCCGGTGGGCGCGGTGATACGGCTGGACCTTGCATGGACGCTTTCCGACACCTTCAACGGCCTGATGATGCTGCCGAACCTCATCGGCGTGGTGGCGCTGTCCGGTACGGTGGTGAAGATCACCCAAAACTACCTTGCCCGCAAGCTGCACGGCAGCGCCGCGCCGCCGCTGTTGTCGGCGGGTGAGACGATTTAAAATCGTCAGCCGTCCCCTTGTCCCGGGGCGGAGTTTGTGCTATGCTAAGGGATACAAGCGATTTTTTGCGCTGAGAGGAGGAGCCCCATGGCCGCCGTAAAAACACGGAATACCGCTACCCTTATGACCGAGGGCAGCATTGTAAAAAGCCTGCTGCTGTTTGCCCTGCCGCTGATCTTCGGCAACCTGCTGCAGCAGATGTACAACACCGCCGACAGCATCATCGTGGGCAATTTTGTGGGCAGCAATGCCCTTGCCGCCGTGGGCTCCAGCGGGTCGCCCATCTACCTGCTCATCGGCTTCAGTCAGGGACTTGCCGTGGGCGCGGGCGTGGTGGTGTCGCAGTATCTGGGCGCGGGCGACCACAAGGAGACCCGCGAGGCGGTGCACACCTCCCTTGCCATTGCGGTGGTCATGGGACTTTTGCTGACGGTGGGCGGCGTTGCCTGCGGGCGCGCTTTGCTGGTGGCCATGAACACCCCCGCCGAGGTGCTGGCCGATGCCGTGACCTATATCCGCATCTACTTCGGCGGGGTGCTGTTCAGCGTGGTGTATAACATGACCGCCGGCATCCTGAACGCCGCCGGCAACTCCCGCCGCTCGCTGGTGTATCTGGCATGGGCGTCGGTGACCAACATCGTGCTGGACTTTGTGTTCATCGTGGGGCTGCGGATGGGGGTGGCGGGCGCTGCCATCGCTACCGACTTAAGCCAGCTGGTGTCCTGCGTGCTGAGCCTGCGCTTTTTGATGAAAAGCGAGGACGCCTGCCGGGTGGAACTTTCCGCCATCCGGCTGCACCGCAAAATGGCAGGCCGCATTATCCGGGTGGGTCTGCCCACCGGCATCCAGAACATGGTCATCTCCTTTTCCAACGTGCTGGTGCAGGCCAGCGTGAACAGCTACGGCGCCGCCGCCATGGCGGGCTTTGCAGCCTACATGAAGATCGACGGCTTCAACATTCTGCCGGTGAGCAGCATCAGCATGGCAGCTACCACCTTTGTGGGGCAGAACTACGGCGCGGGGCGTCTGGACCGGGTAAAGCGCTCGGTGTGGGTCACCCTTGCTATTGGGGTCATCTACACCCTTTGCACCGGCGCGGCGCTATTGGCCGGACAGGACGCCATTCTGCACCTGTTCACCGCCGACGAGGCCGTAGTCACCTACGGCAAGCTGGCTATGCGGTGGTTCTGTCCGTTCTACTTCCTGCTCAGCATCCTGCACGGCCTTGCCGGTGCCGTGCGCGGCACGGGTGCCAGCATCCCGCCCATGGTGGTGCTGCTGGTCTCGCTGTGCCTGTTCCGGGTGGTGTGGATCCAGTTTCTGCTGCCCTTCTTCTCCGGCATCGAGGGCGTGTTCATCCTCTACCCCGTCAGCTGGGGTCTGGGCGCTGTGCTCATGATCCTGTATGCGTGGAAGGGTAAATGGATGGAGTATCATACATAACATTTTTACAAACAACGACCCGCCGCACTGAAAGAGATGCGGTGGGTCGTTGTTTTTCAGGTACTCCTGTCGGGGCAGCTTACCATGCAAAGCCCACGGAGTCCATGTCGATCTTCTTTTCCATCAGCCCCAGACGGCTCTCGATGAAGTTGACAGCCATATCCGGCCACTGGGCGATCTGGGTGTAGTAGTCCACATAGCCCTTGGTGCCAGTGCCCAGACCCACACCGTGGGGCGCATCGGGTGCCAGATAGAAGCTGAAATCTTTGAAGATATTCGCGCACTCCGGCAGAGAGGGCAGCATCATCGCACTCAGGCCATCTTTCTGACCCACAACACCAAAGACCGGAGGCAGGTTGGGGTTCTTCGTGAAGTTCAGACCAGTGACGAACAGTCCGTAGATGGGAATCGCCACATTCAGGTCAGCGCTCTCATGGTCCACAGCATCGCAGACGTAGCTGGGGTAGACCTTATCCGGGGTATTCGTAGTGCCGAACTGGTCGGCCACCACCTGCATCACATTCATGCCGCCGGCAGAGAAGCCCACCGCGATCATGATATCGGTCTTGCCGATGTGTTTTTCAGAGGCGTTGTGGCGGATGTAGCGGATAGCACGGGCCAGATCCAGCTGCTGATCCACAGCGGCATAAGGGTTGACGCGGCGCTGCAGCACAAAGGCGTTGTAGCCGTTCTTGTTGAAGAACTCGGCCACCGGGTAGCCTTCCACCACGTTGTTGCGGTGGGTGCTGCCGCCGCCTGCAATAATGATCACGTTGCCCTTCACCTTGCCCTGATCTCGCAGCAAGTACGGGTTCAGGAAGGGACGGAAGCCCTCGTTATCGTAGCAATTTTCCCAGTTGGTGGGCAGCGGAGATTCCACGGCCATCTGATCTCCCCAAATTTCCCAAACGGTGCTCTTGGGGTCCTTGATCTGGCGCAGCGCCTTGCGGGCATTGGTCAGAGCAACACACATATCGTAGTGGGAGGCGTTGATACCGGGCACAGGTGCACCGTCCACCTTCTCGTACTGAGCACGGGACAGCTTGTGGAACAGCACATAGAACTTGTCAAAATCACCCCGGAAAGCAGCCGGATAAAAGGCCACCTCGCGTGAGAGACGGAGTTCCTCTGCCACCATGGCCTGCACCTCAGCATCGGTGTGCACGCCAGCGTTTTCAGCAAAGGATGCGGGCGCCATGCCAGCCACTGCGCCCACAGTCACGGCAGAAGCGGCAGAAAGCTTCATAAAGTCTCTTCTGTTCATCATCATTTCTCCTTTTAAATGCAGACGGCTCATTTGTGCAGAGCAAAGCCGCCCAAAGCTGTGCAGCAAACGCCCTGCTGCCGGGCCCGATAGACATTCCAGTTGTATCATGTCATCGAAATCTGCACAAATCGTACCACAATATAACGAGCTTGTAAATAGATTTTGTTGTTTTTGTGCGAAATTGATATATTAGTATGCCAGTTCTTGTGAAAATCAACAAGCATGAGAATGGGTACAAAAAAGGACTGCCATGCACTCTGCACGGCAGTCCTTTTTTATCTTATTACAGCTTTTCAAACACCAGAAAGCGGAAAGCGATGGTAGTGGTCAGCTGCGGCAGAGCCGCAAGGCGGGCAGCACCGTCGCGGGGTGTTTTCCAGTAGTAGGGGGTCATGGCAAACAGGGCTTCCAGCTGGGCGGCGGGCACGGTGATGGTACCCTGCACCTCCCGCTCATCAATGGCGCGGAAGCCCGGGTACTCCACCTGCTGCACCGGGTTCTTGTAGGGCTTTTCGTAGAGCACAGCCTTCATCTGGTACAGATGCTCTGCCCCCGGCACAACGTAGATCATGCGCCCGCCCGGGCGCAGCACCCGGCTGAACTCCTCCTGTGCAAAGGGCGAAAAGCAGTTCAGCAGCACGTCTGCCCAGCCGGTGCGCACCGGCTGGCTGAAGCTGGACGCCACCGCATACTGCGCGGCGGGCAGCGCCTTTGCCGCCAGACGCACGGCGGGCTTTGCGATATCGAACCCGGCCAGCTGCAGCGGTTTTTCCGCCGCTGCGAACTGCTGCGCGATGCAGCGGTCGTACCAGCCCTCGCCGCAGCCTGCGTCCAGCAGATGCAGCGGGGCGTCCTTCGCGGCGGGCACACCGTGGGCAAGGCACAGCTCCCCCAGCGCCTGCCCGAAGATGCCGTAATATCCGGCGTTCAGGAAGGCGCGGCGGGCGGCAACCATCTCCTTGCTGTCCCCGGGGGCTTTGGTGCGCATACTCTGCACCGGCAAAAGATGCCAGTAGCCCTCCCGGGCGCGGTCAAAGCAGTGGCCTTTTTCACATTTCAGGTCATTCTCCCCTTGCAGCGCGCCGCCGCACAGGGGGCACTGCCACGGGGTAAAGGCTTCGTTCCGGCTCATACTTCTTCGCTGTGATCCTCAATGGGTGCGGTGGCACCGCCGTGGGCGTCCATATACTCCTCAAAGCTGGTGTACTTCTGCTGGGGCGGACGGCGGCTGATGAGCATCAGCCCCGGGTCCTCGTCCCGGGCGGCGGCATTGCGGCCGCGGCGGGCAGGCTCGGCCTTGGCAGCGCGGGGTGCGCTGCCGGTGCGGCTCTGGCTGCCGGCATTGCCGCGCTCGTTGCGGGCAGGGCGGGCGTTATTGCTCTGGACTGCAGGGCGGGCATTGCGCTGTTCACCCCGGTCGTTGCGGTCGTTGCGGCGGCTGCCGCTGCGGTTTGCGTTCTGGTTATTCTGGGGTTCCTGTGCGCTGCGGATGACAGGTGCTGCCGGAGCGGCAGGGGTCTTGCGTGCCGGGCGCAGCGGAGTAGCCTCCGGGGCGCTGACAAAATGGGGGTCAAACTTGGGCTGGGCGTTGCTGCCCCGGGCGGGGGCGGCATTCTCGCGGCGGGCGCGGGGCGCTGCCGCCTCCTTGGGGGCGTTTGCGCCCCGGTTGTTGGCGCGGCGGTCGTTGCGGACCCCGCGCTTTGCGTTGCTGTCTTGCATCAGTGTTTCCTCTTTTTTCGGTTTTGCAGGCACCGCGTTCTTTGCGGCCTTCGGCTCCTGCTTCGGCGCGGGCGCAGCTGCCTTTGCAGCCTTTGCGGGCGCAGTTTCGGCCTGTTTTTTCGGCGCTTCGGCCAAGTTTTCCGCTTCGGGGCGGGGCTTTTTGCCGCGCACGGGCAGCACCGGGCGCACCGGGGCGGGCACGCCGTCCCACGGGTGGCCGGATACCACCGGGATCTTGCGGCGGTTCAGCTTTTCAATGCCTGCCAGATACTCCTGCTCCTCCGGGGCGCAGAAGCTGACGGCGGTGCCGTCCGCACCGGCGCGGGCGGTGCGCCCGATGCGGTGCACATAGGTCTCCGGCACCTCGGGCAGGTCGTAGTTGAACACATGGGAAAGCTCGCTGATATCAATGCCGCGTGCGGCGATATCGGTCGCCACCAGCACCCGGGTCTTGCCGGACTTGAAATCCTCCAGCGCGGTGACGCGGGCGGTCTGGCTCTTGTTGCCGTGGATGGCGGCGGCGGGGATGCCCTGCTTTGTCAGATCCTTTGCGATCTTATCCGCGCCGTGCTTGGTGCGGCTGAACACCAGCGCATTGACCACCGGCGGCTGCAGATTTTTGATGAGCCACGGCAGCAAAAGCTTTTTGTTGCCCTTTTCCACATAGTACAGGCTCTGCTGGATGCGGTCCACGGTGCTGGACACCGGGTCTACCTTGACAAAGGCGGGGTCGCGCAGGATGCCGGCAGCCAGCTGCTCGATCTCGGCGGGCATGGTGGCGCTGAACATCAGGTTCTGGCGCTGGGCGGGCAGCTTTGCAATGACCTTTTTCACGTCATGGACAAAGCCCATGTCCAGCATCCGGTCGGCCTCGTCCAGCACAAAAATTTCCAGTGCGGACAGGTCGATAAAGCCCTGCCCGATCAGGTCATTCAGCCGTCCCGGGCAGGCGATGAGGATGTCCACGCCCTTTTTCAGCGCTTCCACCTGCGGTGCCTGTCCCACGCCGCCAAAGATGACGGTGCTGCGCAGTTTCAGGTACTTGCCGTAGGCTTCAAAGCTTTCGCCGATCTGCAAGGCCAGCTCCCGGGTGGGGGTCAAAATCAGCGCACGGACAGCGCCCTTGCGGCGGGGCGCATTGGCGGTGAGCCGGTCCAGCATGGGCAGCGCAAAGGCCGCCGTCTTGCCGGTGCCGGTCTGGGCGCAGCCCATCAGATCCCGGCCTGCCAGCACCGGCGGGATGGCCGCTGCCTGAATGGGCGAGGGGGTCTCGTAGCCCGCTTCCTGCACAGCGCGCAGCAGCGGGGCGGACAGATTCAGTTCTTTAAATGTCATGGTTCTCCTATTATTCTGTGATCTTCCGGCACTCGATGTAGTAGCGCTTTTCCTCCGCGTGTCCCATGCTGAAGGTCTTGCGGGGCAGCACACCGCCCATCACAACGCCGCGGAACAGATCGCTCTTGGCGAAGGGCGGCATCAAAAACGCCACTGCGCCCTGCTTGCACAAAGCACGCACTGCCGGTTCGTCATGCACATAGTCCACCTTTGCTTCCGGGTGGCGCTCGATATAATCCGAAATAAAATCGTCGATGGTGCCCACGGTCAGCGGCTCGGTGGGGTCCTCAAAGCTGAGCACATTGGCCATGTGGGGGCCCGCCAGCGTAAAAGGCTGCTTTTTGCTGCCGCCAAAGCAGCAGCCTGCCATGTTGGAATCGCTCCATGTAATGAGGCTCAGCAGTACGGTGGCGCAGTCCACGTTGAACAGTACCCGGTGGATGGGCTCAATCTCAATAGCCGGGGAATGCACGTTGCACACCTCTGCCAAGCACCAGCGGGCAGGGTGGTTTTCTGCCTGCTCCGGGGTCAGAGTCTTTTTCAGCTCCTCCCAGCAGGCCTTTGCGGTAGCCAGCGAGTGGTTGCCATCGCCCACGGCCAGCGTCAGCGGGTCGCGGCGGGTGGCATCGGGGTATTTCTTGTCAAATTCTTCCTGACTGCCCAGCACGGTCAGCGCGTTTTCGATCTGCGCGATGAGGGCGGGGTCCTCCACCGCCCAGCCTGCCACATGGCCGCCGCCCAGCATCAGCTCGCCCTCGTATACCTTGGGCAGGCTGTCCTTGTGGGCGGCAATGGGCTCGATGAGGGTGCAGTCCGGGTCATCCGCCAGCATCATGATGTGGGGCGTTTCCAGCGCAGCGCCGGTGCGTACCTTCATGCGGGGCGGGATGCGGCTTTCCACGGTGCACTCGCTGGGGCGCACGGTGCATTTTTCGCCCCGGCGGTAGCTGTAAGCCTCCAAGTCCACACGTCCTACAAGACCCTGCCGCACCCGGCCGCTCTGCTCGGTGCGCTCCACATAAATAAAGCCGTCCACCGCCCGGGTGAGCACATTTTTGGCGTAATCCTGCATGGTGGCGTGGATCTTTTTCACCCGCGCGTCGGCATCTCCGTCCTCCAGATACACCTCCGGCAGGATCAGGTTCAGGGTGCTGGGCGAACCCGCAGCGGTCTCTTCTGCCCGCTGCCAATAGCTGCGGTCACTGGTGAACTGGTCACAGGCGATGCAGCCCCACTGCTCCAGCGGCACCTGCTCCGAAGGCAGCAGAATGTGTGCGGGTGCAAAACAGGTAGTCGGTTTCATAGTCGTTTCCTCCCCTCTCTATCAAAGCCGCTTCTCAGCGGAACGCTGCGGTATCGTGCACCACAACGTGCTTCACACCGGCGTCGGCAGTGGCCTGCTCCAGCGCAGCGCGGCTGTCCGCATCCAGTGCGGTGCTGCTGGTGACCAGCAGATTTTCCATGCCAAGGGACGTACCGGTGGTGCCAAGGGCATCGGTAGCGGCGGTGCACAGTGCGTCCGGGTAGCTGACCCACAGGGTCACGCTGCCTGCAAAGCGGGTCTGCCATGCGGCGATATCCGCCGTCAGCTGGGCGGCGCGTCCCTCCCGGCTCTTGCCGCCGGAGGCACCGAAGTCCTGCTTGCGGGTGATGATATTGGGGAACTGCACCCCGGTAAGCACCACCTGCTCGTAGCCCATGCCCTGCACCTCCTCAATGAGGTCGCCAACATACTGCACCGCGCTTGCGGCAAAGGGGTTCATCCACGCCTTGCCGCCCTTGGCTGCGCTGACGTTGTCCAGCCAGAGACTGTTGCCATCGTAGTGCACGCCCATGCTGCGGTCGGTGTACACCGACACCGGGTCGGTAAAGGCGGCAAGCTGTGCCGCCGGGATAATGCCCTCCTCCCGCAGGATGGCGGCGATATTGGCCGCATCCACCGGGTTTTCGGTGATGCTCTGGGCAGCGGCTGCCACCCCGGAAGCGTAGTACACCGTGCCAGCGGCGTCTTTCAGAGTGACAAGGGCGTAGTCTGCGCCCTGCTGCTTCAGCTGCCGGGCGGCGGCGCGGATGGCGGCTTCATCGGTCAGGGTGGTCACGTCCAGCTCTGCCCAGCTGCCGCCGGTAATGGCCTTGCCGTCCAGCGGCTTTTCCTCCTCCGGCTCAGACGCTGCCTGCGAAGCAGCGGCGCTGCTTGCCGCCGCAGAGGAGGAGGCTGCTGCCTCGGCGCGGGAAGCGCTTTCGGCCTCCAAGTCCCGGTCCTTGACCACGGTATACCATGTGTGGGTGGCCCAATCCAGCACATGGGGTGCGGCAAACCATGCGGCTGCCAGCACTGCCACTACCAGCACCGCAATGCCGATGCCGCGCTTGACGCGCATTTCACGGCTGTAAAAGCTGCGGTGATAATGCTTGACCTTCTGACGTTTATACTTAGCCATGGTATCTTTTCCTCCCTGTCTGCATTACAGGATGACGGAATGTCCGGTAAAGCCATAGATTGCCAGCGCCAGCACGCCGATATACACCAGCGTGATGGGCAGGCCGCGGAATGCTTTGGGGATCGCTTTGCTGCGCAGGCGGTGGCGCGCCTCGGTGACCAGCAGCACCGCCAGCACATAGCCAAGGCCGCTGCCAAGGCCAAAGCCAAGGCTTTCGCCAAGGGTAAAGCTCTGGGTGCGCTCCACCAGCACCGTGCCCAGCACGCCGCTGTTCAGCGCGGCCAGCGGCACGATGCGCAGCAGCTGGGCGCGGCGGGGCAGGCTGCGCAGCAGCCATAGCACCAGATGCTCTGCCAGACACACCAGCGCAATGCTGGCGATATACACCAGCGGGCGCAGCTGGGCGCGGTTATCCAGCGGGGCGATGAACCGCCCGGCAACGAACGCCACCGGCGCCACCAGCATCTGCGTGATGCACAGCATCATGCCGAACAAGGCGCTGCTGGTGCGGTCGTCCCCCACCAGCTGCACCATGCGGGACACGCCCAGTGCACGGGTAAAGACAGCGTTCTGTGCAAAAATGGCCAGCAGTGCATAGCTGAAAAACACTGCCGAGCTGCTTACAACTTCCTTCACGGTTCGCGGTTCCCCTCCTTCTGGTAGTGCACGGTCAGGGTATCCCGTGCTTCCTTTTTCAGATATTCCTTGCGCTTTGCAGCCGCAGCGCGCCAGATGGCGCACAGGATGCCCAGCACGATAAAGCCGCCTGCCGGCATCTTAGCCAGCGGCAGCAGCGCCCAGCGCCCCACCGGGGCGCCGAACACGGTGCCAAGGCTGAGCCACTCGCGCACCACGCCCACCACGAGCAGCAGCAGCGCGTAGCCCACGGTGATGCGCACGCCCTTGGAAACGGCCTTGTGCACTGTCTCCTGCACGCGGCCGAAGCGGTAGGTCAGAAGCGGCTCCACCACCAGCATGGGCAGGTAGATGCCAAGGTTCAAAAGCCCGGTGCCAAACACGAAGTTCAGAATGGGATATGCCGCCAGGTACACCACAGCGGCGCTGGCTGCGTACAAAAGTGCGCGGGGCAGCAGCTTTTTTTGCAGCTGCTCCGGGGTAGGCTCCTCGTCCCGCAGGGGTACAAGGCGGCTGAGCAGGCAGGCCAGCACGCGGGAGGGCACCAGCAGCAGCGTCACCGCCGCCGCCAGCATCAAGCCGTTCTGGCCGGTGGTAGCCACGACCACCAGCGGTGCCAGACCCATGCCCTGCATGACCACCGGGTTATTCAGGAACACGCGGTCATGATGGGCAAACTTTTCGGGATCTTGCAAGATCAGTTCCGCAGTACGCTTTTTCATTCCGCAGCCTCCTTTCGTTCGGACGGCAGACGGTGCAGCAGACGGTACAGCCGCTCCTCGGTGCGGTCAATGAGCGCGGACACACTGTTGACGGCCAGCAGTGCAAAGCAGACGCCGGTCTCGTACACGCCAAAATAGCGGAAGCCCATGGTGGCGATGCCCACCAGTGCGCCGTACAGGATACGTCCGAGCCGGTGATGGGCGCAGGTGTAGGGTTCGTTGAGCAGGAACACCGCACAGAACAGCACCGCACCGGTGTGCAGCTCGTCCCGGATGCCCTGCAGGCGGGGCAGCAGGCTGCTGAAGAGGGTGCTGTCCGCCAGACCCACCTGACGCGGGAAGAAGAAGGCGATGAGCCCGCAGGTGATCAGGAAACTTGCCGATGCGCCGATGTGCACGTCCTTCTGGGTCCACAGCACGAGGCCGCAGGCCAGAATGACCAGCGCCGCGCCGGTGCCCATGGGGGCAGCAAACTCGCCCAGCACAACGGCGAGGGCGTTCAGGTTCAGGATGCCGCCGCTGCGCAGGGTATCCTCGATGGTGCTGCTCACCGGCACGGCAGAGGCGTTCCACAGGGGCAGCGGCGTATAGGGCTGCGGGTAGCGCACCACCTGCTCCGGCCACGATACCGCCGCCACGGCGTAGCCCACGGCAGCGGGGTTGAAGGGATAGCTGCCGTAGCCGCCAAAGACCTCCTTGCCGATCAATACGCCCGCCAGCACTGCCACCACCAGCACATAGATGTCCACGGTGGCGGGCATGAGCAGGGCGATGATCAGGCTGAAGCTCTCGTTGGAGAGATCTTTATTGGTGTACACCCGATGGCGCAGCAGCGCCACCAGACGATCGCACAGGTTGCCGGTAAGCAGGGCGATGCCGCACAGCAGCAGCGGACGCGCCCCATAGAAATAGCAGGCCATGCACAGCAGCGGCACACACAGCCAGAAAACGTGCTTATAGTACCGGCCGGTCTTTTGCAGCTGCCGCTCCTGCTCTTGGATCAAAGCTTCATCCATATACGGGCCTCCTTACAGGCTGGCCAGTGCGCCCACAGCCGCAGCAGGGTCGGCGGCGCCGAACACGGCACTGCCTGCCACCAGCACGTCGGCACCGGCTTCCACGCACAGGGGTGCGGTGGCGGCATCCACGCCGCCGTCCACCTCCAGCAGGTAGGAAAGGCCGCGTGCTTCCCGCTCTGCCTTGAGCCAGCGGAGCTTGTCCAGCGCCGAGGGCATGAACTTCTGCCCGCCGAAGCCGGGCTCCACGCTCATCACCAGCACCAGATCCAGCTGGTCCAGCCACGGTGCCAGCGCCTCGGCCGGGGTGCCGGGCTTAATGGTCAGACCCACCTTGCAGCCCAGCGCACGCACGGCGTCAATGGTGGCCTGAATATCATCTTCGCACTCCAGATGGAAATTATACAGGGTCGCACCGGCCTTGATAAAGGGCTCGGCGTATTGCAGCGGGTGGCTGATCATCAGATGCACGTCATAAAAGGCATCCGGCAGCGCCTTGTGCAGGCTTTTGAGCACCGGCACGCCAAAGCTGATGTTGGGCACAAAATGCCCGTCCATCACGTCGTAGTGCAGCATCTGTGCACCGGCATCCAGCACCATGCGGCAGTCTGCACCCAGCTTGCCAAAATCAGCAGAAAGAATCGAAGGACTTACCATGGCCATAATATTTCATTACGCTCCGTTATTTTTAGCATTTTTTATCCCATGTGTTACGCGTTTTGCAGGGTTCTGCCGGGCAAAAAATACGCGGGCATGGTTATCTTTTAGTTTACATGAAAACGGCCAAAAAATCAAACCCGCAGCAGTTTTTTTCACCGAAAAGTCGTAAATGGCGCAAAAAGTCCATTGCGCGGCAGCATCTCCATGTGCCGCGCAGCTGCCGCCGAAGGCTTGCCATTTTGCAGCAGCTTTCTTTGAAGCAGGACGATTTGGAATGGCCTCCGCTGCTTCCGGGTTGCGGCACCCAGCATCCGCTTCGTGCCTTGGGCGGCACTCGCGTCTTGCTGGCCGCTGCCCCAACAACTCCTCCCTGTTTCCGCCGCTGGCGGCGGTCGTCGTCGTTGCTAGCCATATTCAGCGGAAAATAGATTTTTAATTCCGCGTTTGTCGCACTCTGCGGAGTGCTCCAAACGCATTTTCACAAGAGGGGGTCACAGCGGTAAGCAGAATTTTTATTCCAACAACGCCAAAGCAGCCAGACCGCCCGGGCGGGGCAGTCTGGCTGCGGGGTCTTATTCTACCGGCTTCATGCTGGCGGGTTCCTCCACTGCGCCGGGCTGACCGGCGGCGTCCGGCAGACGCTTCATGCCGCCGGGGTTGGGGGAGCAGGTGGGCAGGGTGAATACAAAGCGGCACCACTCGCCCTGCTGGCTCTCCACGCGGATCTGCCCGCCGGACAGATTGACCAGCACCTTGCAGATGTTCAGTCCAAGGCCGGAGCCGCGGGCGTGCAGGCCGCGGGAGCGGTCCTCCTTGTAGAACCGCTCGAACACATAGGGCAGCGCCTCCGGGCTGATGCCCTGCCCGGAGTTCCAGATGGAGATCTCGGCCTCGGGGCCCAGCTTTTCCACGCTGAAGCGGATGGTGCCGCCCGCCGGGGTGAACTTGATGGCGTTGTCCAGCAGGTTATACGCCACCTGATGAATCAGGTCGGGGTCGGCATAGACCAGCACCTTTTCATCCATGGTCAGGCCTTCCAGCTCGATCATGCCGTCATTGATGCGCTGCTCTGCTGCCAGTGCCACGCCGGTCAGGGTCTCCCAGATATTGAACATCCGGGCGTTCACCTGATACTCGCCGCTTTCCAGCTTGGAGAGATCCAGCATATTCTGGATGAGCCGCGCCAGACGCCCGGTCTCCTCGCTGACCAGCTGCAGGTAGTGGTTCTGCATCTCGGGCGGGATGGTGCCGTCCAGAATGCCGTCCACAAAGCCCTTGATGGTGGTCATGGGGGTGCGCAGCTCGTGGGCGATGTTGCCCATGAACTGACCCTGGGAGTTATCGTTGGACTGGATATTCTCCGCCATCTGGTTGAAGGTGCGGGCAAGGTCTGCCACCTCGCCATCGCCCTCCACGCTCTCCACGCGGACGGAGAGGTCGCCGCCGCCAAAGCGCTGGGCGGCATCGGTCACCTTTTGCAGCGGGTCGGTGAGCTGACGCATCAGCAGGCGGGTCAGCACACTGGCGCACAGCAGCATTACGCAGGCAGACATGAGGAAGTTGGACCAGAACTGCTGCTTGAAGTCGGTGAGCTGCGCACCGGAGGAGCACAAAAACAGCCAGCCGCTGAACAGGCTCTGGTCGTCGATGGTCTCCACCGCCGCGATATAGCTTTTTTCGGTCAGTGCGCCGCCCAAATCGCCGAAAGCGTGGTAGTGCCGGGCGTCCGGGTCAGCCACTGCGTTGGCGCGCTGGCAGATATCCAGCGGCACGGTGCCGGTGGTAAGCTTGTCCGGGTCGGAGGCAATAAGCACATTGCCCTGTCGGTCGGTGAAGAACAGATACGCCTCGGCGCTCTCGCCGATGATCTCCAACTTGGTGTTCAAAGCGTCCAGCTCTGCACCCTGCGGCATGGTCTCGCTGTTTACCAGATACTCTGCGGTGCGCTTGGCGACATTTACCACCTGATCCAGTGTTTCGTAGCGATCCTTCGCAAAATAATTCTTGAACAGCACCCACTCCGAGCAGCCCATCAGCACGATGCCCAGCACCATCAGGGTGGACACCATGGAGAAAAAGGCAGTGGAGATACTTTTACGCATTACTGACGCACCTCGAACTTATAGCCCACGCCCCAGACGGTTTTCAGCTCCCACTTATCAGAAGCCCCGGCCAGCTTTTCGCGCAGGCGCTTGACGTGGACGTCAATGGTGCGGCTGTCGCCGTAGTACTCAAAGCCCCACACCTCGTCCAGCAGCTGGTCGCGGGTGTACACGCGGTTGGGGTGGGAGGCCAGACAGTTCAGCAGTTCCAGCTCCTTGGGGGGAGCTTCCACCACCTTGCCCTTGACCCGCAGCTCGTAGCTGTTCATATCCAGCCGCAGGTTGTCGAACTCGATGACGCCCTCGGTGCTCTCGGCGGCAGCGGAGGTAGTCTGGCAGCGGCGCAGCACCGCCTTGATGCGTGCCACCACTTCTTTTGCGTCAAAGGGCTTGACCATGTAATCGTCTGCGCCCAGCTCCAGGCCCAGCACCTTGTCAAAGGTCTCGCCCTTGGCGGTAAGCATCATTACCGGGGTGTTGCCCGCCTTGCGGATGCGGCGGCAGACCTCAAGACCGTCCATGCGGGGCATCATCACGTCCAGCAGCACCATGTCCGGCTTGACCGCGTTGAACTTTTCCAGTCCTTCTTCGCCATCGTTTGCCACCGTGACCTGATAGCCCTCCTTGGTCAGGTACAGCCGCAGCAGCTCGCAGATGTTGGCGTCGTCGTCCACCACAAGGATCTTTTCGTTTGCCATAGGTATTTCCTCCCCTTTTATGCAGGTTTTTGTTGTATTTGCAGCCCTTCCGGGCGTTTTGGCAGTCTCTTACTCTTCTATTATACGGGACAGTTATGACAAAATAAAGAAGGAAGTGTAGTTTTTTTCACATTTCTGCCCGCGCAGCCGCGCTATCGGCAAGAAACGTTTGCAGCAGAAGCCACAAAATTTGATTTCTTGCCGATAAACCATCCCGGATTATTTCAGGATTCCTTATTCAAGATAGCCCTGCCCCCTTGCGCTGGCGGGGTTCATCGCGTATAATGATAGATGTATCGTTATGCCAAAAAACGTGTAAGGAGCGTATTTTATATGAAGTTAGGTATCGGAGTTTGCAGCGTGTGCGATGTATCCTGATGCCACTTCATATATCCTTATATTCATCGTTGCTATGTCATTTGCACTTCTATGTAAATTTGTACATCCTGCTGCATTCTCATGGCAAAAGGGTGAGTAAAGGGTGAGTGCATTCTCCGCTTTAAGCCCACACAACCAGAAAAAATTATGGCCGCTCATGGATCGAGAGAAGATTCTCTCTTTCCACGAGCGGCCTTTCTTTTTTGCTTATACTTCCAACGTGTCCGTTTTCTATTCAATCCATCAGATATGCATATCGGCGCATCTGTTCCCGAAGAAGGCGCTCTACCCGCATAATGATCTCCTCCGAATAGCCCTCGTTTAACGTTTGGAGTTCTTTCTGCACTTCTTTCGCTCCGAAATGGAAGTGAATTTGGATACCATACAGTTCTTCCGCAGCATCCACCTGCTGCACAAAACTCGAATGGAAGGGCTTCGCTTCCACTCGCTTTATGCAATCTTCCAAGGGCTGTTCTAACGAAAAATCATAGCTGGTATCAGCCAATAGAGAAAGCCCCTGGTCAAAAATCGGACTGAGTTCGTAACAGTCTTTTTCGGTATCATACAGTACTGCAATGTTGTTTGTATGACGATCTTCGTTCAAAAAGAATGCATCTAATTCCAGCATGGCCGTCAGATATTTTCCAAAATCATGCAATTCTGTGTACTTTTCAACCTGTTCCACAGTATATTGGATTCTATTTGGCACTTCTGGAAATTCTACTAAACTCAGCGCCAAACTCTTGCCCGTGTTCTGGCGGTAAAGTTTTTCCAGCGGAATCAGCTTCTGGTTTTCTTTCAGAAAATTTTTGCTGCGGCATCCCAGCAGCTTCTGCCCTTTATAAGCGATTTCTACCGGATGATATTCTACAAAAGGATATTTCAGTTCCGTCTTGTGCAGCAATCTGGATACCAGAACTTCGGACAGTCCCTCGTAGCCCATGTGGTCGGCTTTATACCACTGATCGCCCAGTTTCCATTTCAACTGATTTCCTTTTGATGTGTGTCCCTCGGTTTCCTGCACTGGAATCTTATTCAGGTCAATGCTTTCCATAATTCACCTTGTTACGATGCCTTTCTATGGATCACTTCAATCCACTGTTGATCTTCTGCCATCTTTCCCTTAGTCTTTTCAATAATCATAAGCGGATCATAGAAAGGTACTCCCACATCACTCAGCACCCATTTCAGATGCGCCCGTGTCTCAGGAAAGCAGCGGTCTTTCAAAAACCACTGAAAATCTTCCCATGTTGGGTTTTCAACCATGCCAAACGCTCTGAGTGGAATTTTGTCCGTATAATTTTTAATTTTGATCTTTTCGTGCTTGAAATCCACATCAATTGTCGTACACAGATCATTCCGGTTCATATAATTGAGGCGCAGCATGGTGTTCGGGTCATTACTGAAGTTCTGCGCACGTTCCAGCTGCTTGTAAATCGTCTGGCGACTGATGCCGTACTTTTTCGCCAACTCCGTTGCTCCCATTCCCTGCTGATGCAGAGCCAGCATCTCTGCCAACTGCTGCGGAGTCAGGCTGTTTTTGCGTCCTGCGCCGCGTTCATTATGTGGTTTTTCACTTTCTATAAGCTGTACTTTCTGCGCGATCGCCCGCAGCTGCTCTAAATCCACCGTGCCGAAAATATCAAAAATCTGTGTCTTGAAGTCTTCTTTCACAGTCTCACTTCCCCTCATTTTCATTATAATCATTCTCTTTCATGATGTCAATATTTTAATTTATACACATTATTTATATCGGCAAGATTTTAGTTTTTACGCATTTGTTTATTTGATTTCTTGCCGATAAAATGATATAATCATCTTACAGGAGGTGTTCCGATGAACTATAAATCTGTCGCTGGTACGGCAAAATCATGGAATGTTTCAGAGCGCACTGTCCGCAACTACTGTGCTACCGGCAAGATTCCGGGGGCAATCCTTATCGGCAAGACATGGAACATTCCGCAGGATGCAGAGCGTCCAGAGCGCGTCAACAAAAAGCAACCGGCACCTCGTACCCTGCTCAATATTTTGCAAGATGAAATGGCCGGGCACGTGAAAGGTGGAATCTACCACAAAATTCAGATTGACCTTACCTATAACTCAAACCACATTGAAGGCAGCCGTCTGACCCATGACCAAACACGGTATATCTATGAAACCAATACCATTGGCATAGGGAACGGTGTTGTCAATGTGGATGATGTAGTCGAAACGGCCAATCACTTCAAATGCATTGATATGGTCATCCGGGATGCCAAGAAGCCCATCACCGAAGCTCTGATCAAAAAGCTGCACTTTACCCTGAAAAGCGGCACCAGCGATTCCCGCAAGGACTGGTTCGCCGTTGGCGAATATAAAAAACTTCCGAACGAAGTCGGTGGCAAAAGCACCACTGCGCCAGAACTCGTTGCCCCACAGATGAAAGAGCTCTTATCTGCATACAACCAAAATTCTGCCAAGTCGCTGGAAGACCTGCTGGAATTCCACTATGCCTTTGAATCCATCCATCCGTTTCAGGATGGAAATGGCCGTGTCGGGCGGCTTCTGCTCTTCAAGGAGTGCCTGCGGAACAGCATCGTGCCGTTCATTATTACGGATGACCTCAAAATGTTCTACTATCGGGGGCTGCACGAGTGGAAAACCGAACGCGGGTATCTGCTGGACACCTGCCTGACCGCGCAGGATCAGTTTAAGGCCGTCATGGATTACTTCAGAATCCCTTATTGACCGTTTTATTTTACTACGAGACCGCCGGTGCCTGGGACACCGTTTCTCTCATCCGCCCGATAGAGGAGTTTTATAACAGCCACTTTGAAGAGCCCGAGTTCAGCACCCTTGCCATCAGCAGATAAGAGGCTGTTTTTATAAGCAGTGCACGCCGTTGGCCGTGCGTCTTTGCAATCTGCACAATTTTCCTGTAAAGATTTGTGCGTTCACACAAACTTCATAATCGCTGCTTGCACTCTCGTGATTTGTGTGTTATGATTTTGTGCAGTGAAAGAGAATATTGACGTACACACGGTGTGTTACTGGTAATACAGGCAAGATCCGGTGAGAATGAACGCAGCAGAAGGCGTAGTGGGCTTTTTGTAACTGTGTCTCATTTTCATTGGGTCTTTTTTGTTGTGTACGGCAGCATGATGCTCTTTTCCGCGCGCGGTCCGTTTGTTTCACACTGGTAAAAGGAGAAAAACATGGATTACAACAAGGTAGCCAAAGACATTCTGGACAATGTCGGCGGCAAAGCCAACGTGAAGCAGGTCACTCACTGCTTCACCCGCCTGCGCTTCGTGCTCCGCGATGAGAGCAAAGCCAAAAAGGAGGTCGTTGAGCATTTGGAGGGTGTCATCTCGGTCGTTGTGGCCGGTGGCCAGTTCCAAGTGGTCTGCGGCGCAAAAGTCACCAAGATCTACGATGCTGTCGTGGCTCAGCTGGGCGGGCAGGCTGCATCCTCTGCCGAAGAGGAAGCCGTCCCCGCGCAGAAGCAGAGCCTGGGCAACCTCATCCTGCAGAAGCTGACCGAGATCTTTACTCCGCTGGTGCCCGCCATTGCAGCTTCCGGCCTAATCAAGGGTCTTCTGGCCGCCTTTGCCAAGATGCCCGGCTTTGACACCGCCAACAGCACCTACATCATCCTGAACACCGCCAGCAACGTCATCTTCTACTTTATTCCCATCTTCCTTGCTTACACTGCCGCCAAGGCTCTGAAGTGCAGCACCGTCGTGTCCATGATGCTGGGTGCCTTCCTGTGCCACCCCACCATCGATGCCATGATGCAGGACACCGCCACCCGCTCCACCATCTTCGGCCTGCCGGTCATCAAGATGGCCTTTACTGTGGGTGAGTCCAGCAAAATCTTCACCTATACCGAATCGGTCATCCCGATCCTGCTGGCGGTCATCCTATTGGCGCTTTTGGAACGGCTGCTCAACAAGATCGTACCTGAAATCCTTCAGTTGATCCTTGTCCCCGGCCTGTCCCTGCTGATCATGGTTCCCGTCATGCTGGTGGTCGTTGGCCCCGTGGGCATTTATGTCGGCTACATCATCCAGTGGCTCTACACCGCACTGTACAGCTTCAGCCCCGTTCTGGGCGGTATCATCGTGGGCGGCCTGTGGGGCGTCTGCGTTATCTTCGGCGCACACCGCGCTCTGCTGCCCATCGGCCTGAACGATGTAGCCATGACCGGCACCAACACCCTGATGTGCTTTGCCGGTGCTGCAAACTTCTCTCAGGCCGGCGCTGCTCTGGGCGTCATGTTCAAGACCAAGGATCCCGGCCTGAAGCAGGTGGCCGCTTCCGCTTCTCTGTCCGCATGGCTGGTCGGCGTTACTGAGCCTGCGATCTACGGCTGTAACCTGCGTCTGAAGAAGCCCATGATCTGCGCTGTCATTGCCGGCGCTGTGGGCGGCGGCATCATGGGCATCGGCAAGGCTGTGAACACCGGCTTTGCCAACAACGGCATCCTGACCATTATGTCTTACTGGGGCGAGGGCACGACCTTCGGCCAGTTCATGGCTTACATCATCGGCATCGTGGTGTCCTTTGTGGGCGCTGCTGTTCTGACCTATCTGGTGGGCTTCGAGGACACTGCTGTCAAGGCTGCCCCCGCACAGTCCGCTCCTGCACAGTCCGCTCTGCCCGAGGATGGCGTTGTTTCTGAGATCAAGGCCCCTGTTGAGGGCAAGGCTTACCCGCTGAACGAGGTGCCCGATGACGTGTTTGCATCCGGCGCACTGGGCGGCGGCATCGGCATCCTGCCCAGCAAGGGTCTGGTGGTCGCGCCCGCAGACGCCACTGTCTCGGTCGTTCACTCCACCCTGCACGCACTGGGTCTGCAGATGGAGGACGGCACCGAGCTGCTGATCCATGTGGGCGTGGACACCGTTGAGATGAACGGTGACGGCTTCCACAGCTTCGTCAAGGAAGGCGACAAGGTAAAAAAAGGCGACAAGCTACTGTCCTTTGACATTGACAAGATCAAAGCGGCCGGTCATAATACTACTGTCAGCGTGATCGTTTCCAACTCGGACGACTTCAAGGCTGTCGAGGGTCTGCCCGGCGATCCGGTGAATCTGAGCTGCTCTGTGATCCGCACCGTGCACTGATCCCTTCCTTATTCAAGAAAGGAGCTCAACATGATGAATCAATTTCCTGCAAGCTTCCTCTGGGGTGCTTCCTCCTCTGCCTTCCAGATCGAAGGCGGCTGGGATGAGGGCGGCAAAGGCATGACCGTGGCCGACTTCAACTCCTTCAAACTTTCGGATAAGCAGGCCGACACCAAGGTGGCCAGCGATTTCTACCACCACTGGAAAGAGGACATCGACCTGATGAAGGAGCTGGGGCTGAAGGCCTATCGCTTCTCCCTCTCTTGGGCGCGCATCATTCCGGACGGCGACGGCGAGGTGAACCCCGAGGGCATCGCGTTCTACAACAAGGTCATCGACTACCTGATCGAGCAGGGCATCTGCCCGCTAGTCACCCTGTACCACTTCGACCTGCCCTATGCGCTGGTCGAGAAGTACAACGGCTGGGAATGCCGCGACTGCGCCTACGCCTTTGAGCGCTATGCACGGATCTGCTTCCGCGCCTTTGGCGACCACGTCAAATACTGGCAGGTCATCAACGAGCAGAATCTGATGATCCGCGTCAACAACCGCATGAACATCTACACCAATGACGAGTGGGAAGCTGACCGGATGCGTGCCCAGATGGACTACCACATGTTCCTCGCCCACGCTCTGGCTGTCAACGCCTGCCACGAGCTGGTGGAGGGCGGCAAGATCGCCCCGGCAGTTTCTTCCACCTGCACCTACCCCCTGACCAACAAACCGGAGGACGTATGGGCAGCCCGGATGAACGACTGGTTCAAGACCAACTACTGCCTTGAGATGCACACCAACGGTGAGTACCCCGGCTACTACATGCGCTACCTCGAGGAGCGCAATATCGTGCCCAAGATGGAGCCGGGCGATACCGCCATCCTCAAGAGCGCAAAGATCGATTACATCGCGCTGAACTACTACCGCACTCTGTGCGCCAGCTATCTGCCCGCAGATGCCGAGCATCCGGCAGGTTCCCGCGTGTTCCGCGGCAACGAGGTGGACTTCGACCAGTACGGCTACTGCCGCGACGAGCGCAACCAGAACCTGAAAGCCAGTGAGTACGGCGCACAGATTGACCCCATGGGCCTGCGCATCGTGCTGAACGAGTATTACCGCCGCTACCACCTGCCGCTCATCATCACCGAGAACGGCCTTGGCATGGGCGACGAGCTCACCGCCGACGGTCGTGTACATGATGATTATCGTATCGATTACCTGCGCCAGCATGTGCAGGCCATCGCGGATGCCATCGGCGACGGTGTGGAGGTGATGGGCTACTGCCCGTGGTCGGTGATGGATCTGCTGAGCTCGCATCAGGGCTTCCGCAAGCGGTACGGCTTTATCTACGTCAACCGCACCGATTCTGACCTGAAGGATCTGGCCCGCATCCGCAAAGATAGCTTCTACTGGTATCAGAAGGTGATCAAGACCAACGGGGAGTGTTTATAAGGCCATGCGTGTCATCAAAGTGCTGAACAACTCTCTTGTGCTGGCACTCAACGATGAGGGGCAGGAGATCATCCTGATGGGCAAGGGCATCGGCTTCCAGAAAACCATCGGCTACAAGCTCTCGCCCAAGGAGATCGATAAGGTCTTTGTGCTCAAGGATCGGGAGCTTTCGCGCCGGATTATCCGGCTGGCCGCCGAGACAGACAGCATCTATTTTGAGATGGCCAAGTCTGTCATCGACTATGCCGTGGAGAACTACCACATGAAGCTGATGGATCATATCTATCTGGCCCTGACCGACCATCTTGCCTTTGCCGCCAAGCGCATCCGGAACGGCGTTATCCTGCAGAACTTCTACACGCTGGACATGAAGAAGTTCAACCCCCGGGAATTTCAGGTGGGCGAGTACGCAGTCCAGCTCATGAGCCGCAAGCTGAAGGTGGAGGTGCCGCTGGACGAGGCGGGCAATATCGCGTTCCACTTCATCAACGCCCAGTATGACAACCCCAGCAACAGCCAGAACCTTATCATCGCCCATGCGGTCAGCGCCGTGCTGGATATCGTAAAGTATACCCTTGGCCTGACCTATAACGAGGACAGCCTTTCCTATTCCCGTTATGTCACCCACATCCGGCTTTTCGTTCAGCGTCTGGTCAGTCACAATCAGCTGCCGGAGGACACGTTGCCTTTGTTGTATGATCAGATCGCCCCGGTGTGTCAGAAGGAATTTGCCTGCGTAGACAAGATCCAGATCTACGTCTCAGAGCAGTTCCAGACCCAGATCACCAATCAGGAGCGGCTGTATCTGGCCCTGCATATCCACCGCATCCTTGAGGATCAGTCCTGAAAGTGCATCGCTGATATTTAATGCAAAAGGAGTATTTTTCAGCCCATGAAATCCGAATCCAATAAACTTGCAGTCCGCGGTGAGCTTGCACTGATCGCTATGGTCATCATGAACAGCGCCGGTGTGCTGCTGATGCTGCACTCTGGTTCCGGCATCTCGGCCATATCCAGTGTGCCCTACGGCTTCCAACAGGTGTTCCCCCAGCTGACGCTGGGCACATGGACATACATGTTTCAGGGCCTGCTGGTGCTGGTATTGATGCTGCTGCGCCGGAAGTTCATGCCTAGCTACCTGTTCAGCTTTGTGGTCGGCTTTGTGTTCGGCAAATTGATGGATCTTGAAAAGCCGTTCATCGACGCGTTGCCCCTGAACATCCCCATGCGGGTGCTCTACTTTGTACTGAGCTACCTGATCCTATGCTTCGGCATCTCGCTGGGCAACCGCTGCGGCCTGCCCATCACCCCCACCGATCTGTTCCCCCGGGAGATGGCGGACATCACAAAGCTCCCCTACGCCCGGGTCAAGATCACCTTTGATCTGACCTGTCTGATCACCACCGCTGTCATCACTTTTGTGGGCGTTGGTGCTATCCGCGGTCTGGGCATCGGCACTGTGGTCGCCGCCTGCACCATGGGCAAAGGTATCTCCTTTATCGGCAGCCTGCTGGATAAAAGACTAACGTTTCACTCCGTACTGGATGGCCAAAAGGTGTAAAATAAGAAGGTAAAAAGCAATTAGACCCACCAGCTGATCTGGTGGGTCTAATTTGTTTGCGCTGTCTTTGATCGTTCCGGTCTTTATAACGGTTCGTATTGTCCCACCAGATTATCCAAATCATCCAACCTTCAAGGATCTGCTGTCTGTTTGTGGCGCAAGGCAAAACTGCATTTTCCGGCCCGCCTTGCAGGATAGCTGCACGGAAATCAATATTACGAAAAAAAGGCTGTTGCACATCGTTTTATCCGAAAGTGCGGCAGTCATTTTCAAAATCAAACGCATAATCAAGCAATTCAAAAAATCTCACCCAGATATAATAATAGTGAATCCGAAGCCTCTGAGTCGAAAGACTCAGGGGCTATTTTTATGTCTGGAGGTGAGCATTTTGTTATTCCGCACCATCACTATCATTATTA
>ENA-UOOC01000730-UOOC01000730.1-human-gut-metagenome-genome-assembly--contig:-C48old-NODE-730-length-31029-cov-19.769323_pt1 | contig 31029 bp, 25 predicted proteins | sample MGYA00242469_ERZ724016 | MGnify/ENA metagenome assembly ERZ724016 | reverse complement strand
CGGAATTATTAGGGATTTTGAAAAATAAATCCCCACTGAATTTCTACTGCCCCAATAGAATACTTTTTTCATGACTTTAATCAGGTTAATGGTTTTAAAGCACAAAACGCAACTAACTTTCCTGAAGTTAATTGCGTTTGTATTGAGTTGCGGAGGCCCGACTCGAACGAACGACCTCCAGGTTATGAGCCTGGCGAGCTACCAACTGCTCCACTCCGCGATGTGTTTCTTGATTTCGAGTGCAAAGATAGTGCATTTCCCCCGAACAGCCAAACAAATTGCGGATTATTTTCGTGAAAATGCGAATGTGACTGTCTCGTTGCCAGTGGAGCGTCCCGTGTCCTTTGTCTTGCAGCGGTGGCAGGCCGTCATTGGTCCTGTACAGGGATATAGTCTATTTGGCTTTCTTCGTCGGTGGCCTCCAGTTTGAAGATGACCGGCCTGAGACCGTCGTTACAACTACAGATGGCCATGCCCGGTTTACTTATCCAATCGCCGTAGTAGAACGGTTCTTTCGTTGCGCCGTGGGCCAGCGCAAATACATATTGGTAAATCGCTTTCCAAGCCTCGTCGCAAAATCCGTCGGGTTTGGCATAGTCTGCATAAAACACCTGTCCTTCGCGGAGCATCGGGCAGGGCCGTAGTCCAGCCGCACCGTATTCCTTGGCCAAGTCCTCGTTGAACATTTTGCGGAGGACCGTAATTTTCACTTTCTTCATCCTGTCCTGTTTTTATTGTTTCTGCAGTCGGTGGGAAAGCCCAATCTGCCGTATGCAAAATTACGGAAAAAGCCGGTATGGCAGCAATAATTTCCATGTTAATTTGAGCCGGGCTTACCCGTTTCGGGTAAAAAGGGCAGGCTTTTTTGCAGGACAGAAACGAAAATTAAGGGGGAAATATTGCCTGCTTGCCGGATTTCGCTTACATTTGTAACAGTTATGACTGTTTCGAAGACAAGGACACGATTGGTGGATGTGGCGCGCGGGCTGTTTGCCAAGCAAGGGCTGGAGAATACGACGATGAACGATATTGCCGTAGCCTCGGGCAAAGGACGTCGTACGCTTTACACCTATTTCAAGAATAAGGAAGACATTTATTTTGCCGTGATAGAAACGGAGTTGGAGCATCTTTCGGCCCAGTTGTCGGAAGTGGCCAATAAAAGGATGGATTTGGAGGAAAAACTGGTGGAAATCATTTATGTCCATTTGCATTCCATTAAAGAGGTCGTGTTGCGCAACGGTAATTTGCGTGCCGAATTCTTCCGTAATATCTGGATGGTGGAGAAGGTGAGGAAACATTTCGACCAAAAAGAAACGGAGTTTTTCATCGGGGTGTTGAAAGAAGGGGTCGCCTCGGGTGAGTTTTCCATAGAGAATGTGGCATTGGTGGCCGATGTGATGCACTATTGCGTGAAAGGGTTGGAGGTGCCTTACATCTACGGCCGCTTGGGAGAGGGACTGAACAAGGCGGAAACGCGCCGTATGGTGAAGACATTGATACACCGCGCATTGCGGGGAGAACGTTGACAGATAATATATTTAACCATTAAATAATAAATTGATTATGGGATTATTGACAGGAAAGACGGCTTTGGTGACGGGTGCCGCCCGCGGCATCGGCAAGGCCATAGCCCTGAAGTTTGCCGCCGAAGGCGCGAACGTGGCTTTTACGGATTTGGTAATTGATGAAAACGGGCAGGCTACCGAGGCGGAAATCGCCGCTTTCGGCGTGAAGGCCAAAGGCTACGCTTCCAATGCGGCTGATTTTGCACAGACGGAAGAAGTGGTGAAGCAGGTGAAAGAGGATTTCGGTTCGATAGATATTTTGGTAAACAATGCCGGTATCACCAAAGACGGCTTGATGTTGCGCATGACGGAGGCACAGTGGGACGCAGTGATTGCCGTCAACCTGAAGTCAGCTTTCAACTTCATCCACGCTTGTACGCCTATTATGATGCGCCAGAAGGGCGGTTCCATCATCAATATGGCTTCCGTGGTGGGCGTGCACGGCAATGCCGGGCAGTGCAACTATTCGGCTTCCAAGGCCGGTATGATAGCTTTGGCCAAGTCCATAGCTCAGGAGATGGGAGCCAAAGGTATCCGTGCCAATGCCATAGCACCGGGCTTTATCGAGACGGCCATGACGGCAGCATTGTCGGACGACGTGCGTGCGGAATGGTGCAAGAAGATACCTTTGCGTCGTGGCGGCACGCCGGAAGACGTGGCCAACGTGGCACTTTTCTTGGCTTCCGACCTGTCTTCTTACGTGTCGGGACAGGTTATCCAGATTGACGGTGGCATGAACATGTAATCCGTATGGACGTAGTCTACGAAGACAACCACCTCATCATCGTCGACAAAAGCAGTTCGGAGATTGTGCAGGGCGACAAGACCGGCGACAAGCCTTTGGCGGAGATGGTGAAGGAATACATCAAACAGAAGTACCACAAGCCGGGGAACGTGTTCCTCGGCGTGGTGCACCGTTTGGACCGTCCCGTGAGCGGACTGGTGGTCTTTGCCCGTACCGGCAAGGCTTTGGCCCGGCTCAACGAAATGTTCCGTACGAAAGAAGTGCACAAGACGTATTGGGCCATTGTGGGGAATTGTCCGCCTGCAGAAGAAGGGGAACTGGTGCATTGGTTGGTGCGTAACGAGAAGCAGAACAAGTCGTATGCTTACGACAAGGAAAAGCCCGGGGCGAAGAAAGCCATCCTCGACTATAAGCTTATCGGACGTTCGGAACGTTATTTCCTTTTGGAAATAGACCTCAAAACCGGCCGCCACCATCAAATCCGCTGCCAGTTGGCCAAGATGGGTTGCCCGATCAAGGGAGACCTGAAGTACGGTGCGCCGCGCAGCAACCCCGACGGGAGCATTTGCCTGCATGCCCGCCGTGTGCGTTTCGTCCACCCCGTATCCAAGCAAGAGATAGACGTGGAGGCACCCGTGCCTGAGGGCAATTTGTGGCATAGCTTCCAAAATGACAAATAGTCATTTTCTGGCTGACGAGAATGGCGTATTTGCAGGCCGGGACGGGAGCGGTCGCGAATAATGGATTCTCGCGTGTCGGGAATCTGACAGAATGCTGCCTTTTGTTTTTGGAGCTTTCTTTTCGATAGAGGATATGCCATGTCTTTCCGCATGGCTTTTTTTATATGTCTTTCCGTCGGGCGTTTCCGCTTTCGTTTTGTTTTTCCTTTTTGAGGCTCTCGGGCTTCCATGTAGGTGGGAAAACAGGGCTTTCGGCATCTCTTCTCCACGGTAAGAAGTCGTTTTTCCGTCTTTTGGTACAGGTCGCTCGCAAGTTCTGCGGACATTGGAAAATCGCTTTCAGCCGGATGATTTTTCATTCGGCTGAAAGCGATTCCGGGAAATGCCGCATAGGAGCAAAAGATGCCCTTGCTGCATGGCTTTTTGTTAACGTTTGGCTTCTCATGGCAGGAGTTTCCGTTTTTGGGGCTATGGTGTAAAAGAGGCGGTTGCTGTCTTTTTGCCGGCATTTTCATTTCTTTTCCTGACATCCTGTCCGCACGTAAGTGTTGGCTTGTGCGGCTGTCCGTAATGCCGGATTTTTCGTTTTTTTGGCCGGATTCAGGCTGTATGCCTTGAAAATGATACAAAAAACAAAATAAATGTAACATAGGCGAAAGAGAAATCTTGTTTTTATTCGTAATTTTGCGGCAGGAACAATCAAATAATTAATCAATAATCCATGAAGAAATACTTCTTGCTCGCATGTGCGTTTTGTGTGTTTGGGGTGGCAGATGCGGCCACCATACAGTTTTCAAGTCCTGATAAAAAGTTGCAGGTGACGGTGGCCGATGACGGTGGCCGCCCTACTTACCGTGTCGTTTGCGGTGAGACCGTGTTCTTGGAACAATCTCCTTTGGGATTGCTGACGAATATCGGTGATTTCTCACAAGGGATGACCTTGCAGGAATCTTCTTTTTCTTCCTCGCCGGTGTCCGGCCACTATGAATTGCCTACTATAAAACGCAGCAAGGTAGACGTGCGGGCCACGAAAGCGGTTTGCCCTTTTTATAAGGACGGCAAGCACATTTTCGATGTCGTGTTCCATGTGTCCGACCATGATGTGGCCTTTAAATATAAGATGTATCCACAGGGGAATACCTTGTGCTGTGTGGTCAAGGAGGAGACGACGGGCTTCGTGCTTCCTCAGGGTACCACGACATTCCTCTGTCCGCAGGCCGGGCCGATGGGAGGATTTGCGCGAACCAGCCCGAGTTATGAGACATCGTACACCGCAGACGGTGAGATGGGAAAGAACGGTTGGGGTAACGGTTACACGTTTCCCTGCCTGTTCCGTACGGGGAATAAGGGCTGGGTGCTGATTTCCGAGACAGGAGTGGACAGCCGTTATTGCGCAAGCCGCTTGATGGGAAAGGACGGCGGCCTTTACACCATCGGTTTTCCTCAGGAGGGGGAATATAACGGTAACGGGACGGCCTGCCCCGGTATCGCCTTGCCGGGCGAAACGCCTTGGCGCACGGTTACCGTGGGGCAGACGTTGGCACCGATTGTGGAGACCACCATACCATACGACGTGGTAGAGCCTCTCTATGAGCCTTCGTGCCGGTATGTCTACGGTCGCGGCACGTGGAGTTGGATTATCGCAGGCGACAACAGCATGAACTATGACGAACAGAAGCGTTATGTGGATTTTGCGGCAGACATGGGTTACGAGAGCGTGCTCGTGGATGCCTGGTGGGATTCGCGCGTGGGATACGAACGGACGGCAGAACTGGCCCGTTACGCCGCAGGCAAGGGGGTCGGCCTGTATTTGTGGTACAATTCCAACGGTTATTGGAACGATGCGCCCCAAGGGCCGCGTGGCCGCATGGACAACATGATAGTCCGCCGCCGGGAGATGAAATGGATGAAGGAAACCGGCATCCGGGGTATCAAGGTGGACTTCATCGGGAGCGACAAGCAACAGACCATGCAGCTTTACGAAGACATCTTGGCTGATGCCAACGATTACGGTTTGATGGTGATTTACCACGGTTGCACCCTTCCGCGTGGTTGGGAGCGGATGTATCCCAATTTCGTGGCCAGCGAGGCGGTATTGGCCAGTGAGAACCTGAACTTCTCGCAGAAAAGTTGCGATGCCGAGGCTTTCAATGCCTGCCTGCATCCTTTCATCCGGAACACGGTGGGCAGTATGGACTTCGGTGGCAGTGCGCTGAACAAGTATTACAATGCGAAGAATGAACCGCACGGCAGCCGCCGGGTGACGTCCGATGTCTATGCGTTGGCTACGGCCGTATTGTTCCAGTCGCCCGTGCAACATTTTGCCCTCGCCCCCAACAATCTGACGGACGCTCCGGCTTGGGCGATAGATTTCATGAAGCAAGTGCCTACGACGTGGGATGATGTCCGTTTCATCGATGGTTACCCCGGGAAATACGTCATTCTGGCGCGTCGTCACGGCGATAAATGGTATGTGGCGGGAGTGAACGCGCAGCAGGAAACGCTGAAGACGGAAATCAGCCTGCCGATGTGGGCTTCCGGTACGGAATTGCAGGTATATGCCGATGACAATAAGTTGCAGGGCGAAGTGAAGTCGGTGAAGTTAGGGAAGAAACAGACCGTGAAAGTAACGATTCCGTGCAACGGAGGCCTGATGATGGTAAATCGGTAGGAGAATGATGACGTTCTTGAGCATGATGGTTTTATGCTTCGCCTTAGGTTGGCCGGCCTTGGCGAGGGCACAAGGGAATCCGTGGAACAACCCGGTCGTGTCGCCCCGTGTGGGTACCGGAGGGGAAGTGACTTTTTCGGTCAGTGCCCCTTCTGCTTCACGGGTGGAGCTTTCGGGGCAGTTTATGGACGGTACATGCCCGATGCGGAAAGGAACTGACGGGGTGTGGAGCGTGACGGTAAAGATAGGCCGTCCCGACATTTATCCTTACTCATTCCGCATCGACGGGGTGGAGGTTTCCGACCCGAGCAACCCCCTGGCCTTTCCCAACGAACGTTTCAAGGCCAGCTTGTTGGAGATGCCGGACACGGCAGCCCTCTATGCACGCCATAAAGATGTTCCGAGGGGACAGGTACGCTATTGCAGTTATTATTCCGAGGTCTTGCAGACCGACCGTACGATGTTGGTGTATACCCCTCCGGGCTATGACCGGGAGGCCGGTCGGCGTTATCCCGTGCTTTATCTCGTGAGCGGCACGACCGATACGGAGGAAACCTGGTACAAGGTGGGGCGCGTGGATGCCATTTTGGACAATCTCATCGCCAGGGGAGAGGCCGAGCCGATGCTCGTGGTCATGCCGTACGGTTATATGCCGTCCCACGGTACGCCTATGCCCTCATCGCCTGAGGCTGCCGAAATGTATGCCACCTTTGCCCGCGAACTGACGGAAGCCGTGATACCCTATGTGGAGTCGGAGTTCCGTACGGAACTTTCGCGTGAGTCCCGTGCGGTCGGCGGGTTCTCGCGTGGCGGCGGGCAGGCTCTGTTTGCAGCCTTTTCCCATCCTGAATTGTTCGCCCATGTGGCTTCTTATAGTGCCTATCTTACTCCGCAGGTGATGGACCGTCATTTCGGGCGGCTTATGGGGAATCCCGCACGTATGGACTCCCTCTACAGGGTGAAGTGGTTCGGTGTAGGGCGCGGAGATTTCCTCTACGCCGATGTGATGAGACACCTCGATTATTTTCGGGAGAAAGGCATTTCCTGCCGGACGCGTATCACGGACGGGGGACATACATGGATGAACGCCCGTGCCTATCTGGCAGAAACGTTGAGGCTTTTTTTCCGGTCGTCCGAATCCTAAGGATGGTATTTTGGCTATAAAAGATAACCTTTAAATAATAGATTGGTAAAATGAGACATTCACTTATGACATCCGCTCTCGCCACATTGTTGGCATGTGCAGGGCAAACCGTGCTTTACGCACAAGAGCCCATTATCCAGACCAAGTACACGGCCGACCCCGCGCCGATGGTGTACAACGACACCGTGTTCCTTTATACGTCCCATGACGAGGACGATGCACAGGGATATGGATTCAAAATGTTGGATTGGCAGCTTTATACTTCCACCGACATGGTGAACTGGACTGATCATGGTGCCGTAGCCTCGTTGAAAGATTTCACTTGGCGTAAGCGTGACAACGGGGCATGGGCTTTGCAGGTCGTCGAACGTAATGGCAAGTTCTATATGTACTGTCCGCTTCATGGCAATGGAATCGGCGTGTTGGTATCCGACTCGCCTTACGGTCCTTTTAAAGACCCTATCGGCAAGCCTTTGGTATGGCAAAAGGAGCATTGGGACGACATCGACCCCACGGTATATATCGATGACGACGAACAGGCTTATATGTATTGGGGCAACCCCAATCTTTATTATGTGAAGCTCAACGAAGACATGATTTCTACCTCGGGCGACATCGTAAAAATCGGCAAGCTGAAGACTTATCAGGAAGGGCCATGGTTTTACAAGCGCAACAACCATTATTACTTGGCCTTTGCTTCCACTTGCTGCCCCGAAGGCATTGGTTATGCCATGAGCGGTTCGCCTACCGGTCCGTGGGACGTGAAGGGATACATCATGCGTCCGACCGACCGTACGCGTGGTAACCATCCCGGTATTATCGACTACAAGGGAAAGACGTACGTGTTCGGACAGAATTACGACTTGTTGCGTCTGGAAATGGAAGAACACCACGAACGTCGTTCCATCTCTGTGGCCGAGATGCACTATAATGCAGACGGCACGATACAAGAAGTGCCTTATTTTAAGGATGTGAAGGTGGAACAGATTGAGCATTTCGACCCGTACCGCAGAGTGGAGGCCGAGACGATGGCTTGGGGATATGGATTGAAGACGGAGAAAATGCCGGACGGTGGCATCTATGTGACGGCTGTGGATGATGGCGACTCGTTGATTGTTCGAGGCGTGGACTTCGGGAAGCGGGGCGCCAAACGTTTCCGTGCCTGCATCGCTGCGGAGCAAGGCTGTACCGTCGAGATACATTTGGACTGTGTCGACGGACCGTTGGTGGGCACGCTGGAGGTGAAAGCCACCGGAGGCATGCAGGCGTATAAAGAAATGGAATGCCGCGTGAAAGGGGCTAAAGGCGTACATGACCTGGTGTTCCTTTTCAAGGGCGGTGCCGGCAAGAACCTGATGAACTGGGATTACTGGCGTTTTAGTTAATTCAGGGCTGGGCGGAGAGGCATCCTGAAGCAGGCGGTTGAAGGCAATGGGGCAGGTCTTGCCGGCTGTGGGAATACGGATGTCGGTGGTTGGGTTTCCTCATGGTAGCTATATTGCAAAGGCCGCGCCTGCTTTGGGTCTCTTTGCCCGGACTGTCCTGAAACCACTGTATGAGGTTCTGTACATGTTTTCCCGCATGTCAAACGGAGACATGTTAAATGTAACCCTGTTGTTTGTGTAGCGTAACACGTCGGCGCGAAATCAACATGGTTATTGTTGTTTTTCAACATGAGTATGCCCTGTTTGGGAGCGGGGGCTTTAACTTTGCAGCGTTGCAACAATAAAAACAAATGTATGGATCTATTAATGTAAAAGACAAGTATGAGAAAGACAATGTTTGTGTTGGGCGGACTGGTTTGTGCCACATGGCTGTCTGCCCAGGATTACCAAAAAACGGCTTACGGCATTAAAGCCGCCGCAGGCGGGGTTGACGTGGAGGTGCAGTTCTTCACGCCTTCGGTGGTGAGGGTGGTCAAGTCTCCCCAGGGCGAACACTTTGAGAAGAAGAGCCTGGCGGTCGTGGCCTCGCCGGGCGAGGTCGGGGTCAAGGTCGGTATCAAGGATGGTGCCATCGTGATGGACACCAAAGTCTTGCAAGTGAACCTTGACACGTCTACCGGTGCATTTTCCTACCGGACGGCTGATGGCAAGTTTTTGCTTGCCGAGAAGCCGGTGGAGAAGCCGTTCGTTCCCTTTGACGACGCAGGCGATGCCACCTACAACGTGTATCAGGCTTTCAAGCTCGATGCGGACGAGGCCATTTACGGGTTGGGACAGTTGCAAAACGGGAAAATGTCGCAAAGGGGCGTGCGGAAGAACATGATTCAGGGGAACGTGGAGGATGTCAGTCCCTTCTTCCAGTCGACCAAAGGCTATGGCTTGTATTGGGACAATTATTCCCCCACGCTTTTCACGGATAACGAGGAAGAGACCTCTTTCCGGTCGGATGTGGGCGATTGCATGGATTATTACTTCATGTACGGCGGCGATGCAGACGGTGTGGTAGCACAGGTACGCTACCTTACGGGAGAGGTACCGATGTTTCCTCTTTGGACTTATGGTTATTGGCAAAGTAAGGAACGTTATAAGAGCCAAGAAGAGACGGTAGGTGTTGTACGTAAGTATCGTGAATTAGGTGTACCTCTTGACGGTATTATTCAAGATTGGCAATATTGGGGACACAACTATTTGTGGAATGCTATGGACTTTCAGAATCCTCTATTCAATAATCCCCAAAAAATGATAGATGACGTACATGCGATGAATGCACACATGGCTATTTCCATCTGGTCGTCGTTTGGTCCGGCTACAAAGCCTTATCGTGAATTGGCATCCAAGGGGTTGCTGTATGATTTTAAGACATGGCCGGCTGCTGGGACGGAAAGTTGGCCGCCAGATCCGGAGTACCCTTCCGGAGTGCGCGTCTATGACGCTTATTCTCCTGAAGCTCGTGACATCTACTGGAAATACCTGAACGAGGGAATCTTTAAGCTTGGTATGGATGCTTGGTGGATGGATTCTACTGAACCGGATCATTTGGATTTTAAGCCCGAAGATATGGACACGAAGACCTACATGGGGTCTTTCCGCAAAGTACGTAATGCCTATCCGCTCATGTCCGTTGGCGGAGTGTACGACCATCAGCGTGCCGTGTCGTCAGATAAACGTGTGTTTATCCTGACCCGTTCGGGCTTTTTGGGACAGCAGCGTTATGGGGCTAATGTGTGGAGTGGTGACGTGGGTTCATCATGGGAGACCTTGCGCAATCAGGTACCGGCCGGCTTGAACTTCTCACTTTGTGGCATGCCCCACTGGAACAACGACATTGGTGGTTTCTTTGCCGGGCAATATAATAAGAGTTGGAATGACGGAACGGCTCCTAAGAATCCGCTTTATCAGGAACTTTATGTACGTTGGTTGCAGTTCGGAACTTTTACACCGATGATGCGTTCCCACGGTGCTGACACCCCACGCGAGATTTATCAATTCGGCCAAAAAGGCGAACCGGTGTATGATGCTATCGAAAAGATGATACGCCTACGCTATGCTTTGTTGCCTTATATCTATTCTACATCGTGGGATGTGAGCCATCGCCAGTCCACGTTCATGCGTGCGCTCGTCATGGATTTCCCAAAGGACAAGAAGGTGTGGGACATGAATGACGAATACATGTTTGGAAAAGCATTCCTCGTGGCTCCTGTGCTTGAGGCGCAGTATACGCCCGAGAAAGTGGTGAAGGTCGACGAAGAGAGCGGATGGAACCGCGAGAATGCGGGCAAGACAGGCAATGAGGCTGTGGTTGCCGACTTCACCGGAAAGAAATCCACGGAGCTATACCTTCCGGCAAGTACGGTTTGGTACGACTTCTGGACGAACGAGAAGATAAAGGGAGGCCGGGAGATTACCCGTGAGACCACGCTCGACCTTATACCTCTATATATAAAAGCTGGTAGCATCGTGCCTTTTGGTCCCGACGTGCAATATGCCACGGAAAAGCCGTGGGACAACTTGGTTCTCCGTGTTTATCCGGGTGCCGACGGCAGTTTCGTGCTTTACGAAGACGAGTTCGACAATTACAATTACGAGAAAGGCGCTTATACGGAGATTCCTATGTCGTGGGACGATTCTTCGCGCCGTCTGACCCTGGGGACGCGCAAGGGCGAATACAAGGGCATGTTGCAATCCCGCGGGTTTACGGTGGTGCTTCCCGACGGACGGCAAAAGTCCGTATCTTATAATGGAAAGAAAGTTTCGGTGAAGTTTTGATAAGGTATCTCCCTTTCGGGAAAAGATGTGCTCTCCTGCAAAAGGCAGTATTTGCAGCCCTTTTGTAGGAGAGCTTTTAATGCGGTTGGGGGAAGTGTGCATTTAAGGTGCGAATCCTTTGCAATAGAAAGGGCTGGCCGTTTGTTAGGGGCTTCTTTCCATGAGATTTCAACGACGTTACCATGATTTTCAACATAAGTGTTAGGAATACAGTACAAGGAGGCTGTACTTTTGTAGTTGAATAGTAATAATACGACAATAATGAAAACAAGACATTCTTTCATTCCTTTCGTCCTCTTTTCAATGTGGTTGTGCGGAGGAGCCACTCTCCGTGCGCAGGATCCTATTATCCAAACCAAATATACGGCCGATCCGGCTCCCATGGTTTACAATGACACTGTATTCCTTTATACGGGACATGATGAGGATGACGCATACAGTTTTAAGATGTTCGACTGGCAGCTTTATACTTCTACCGACATGGTGAATTGGACTGACCATGGAACGGTAGCCACAACCAAGACTTTTCCTTGGCGGGAAGAGCAAAATGGGGCTTGGGCCATGCAGGTGGTGGAGCGGAACGGCAAATTCTATATGTATTGTACTGTTCAGGGTAATGGCATAGGGGTATTGGTATCCGATTCGCCTTATGGTCCGTTTAAGGACCCTATCGGCCAACCGTTGGTATGGCAAAAAGGAATTGGCGATGATATCGACCCTACGGTATTCATCGATGACGACGGGCAGGCTTACATGTATTGGGGCAACCCCAACCTTTATTACGTGAAACTCAATGAAGACATGATTTCCTATTCTGGGGGCATTGTGAAAATCGGCAAATTGAAAACCTATCAGGAAGGGCCGTGGTTTTATAAGCGTAACGGCCATTATTACTTGGCTTTTGCCTCTACCTGCTGTCCGGAAGGTATAGGTTATGCCATGAGCGGTTCCCCCACTGGGCCGTGGGACGTGAAAGGATATATCATGCGGCCTACTGAACGTACGCGAGGTAATCATCCGGGTATCATCGATTACAAGGGAAAAACTTACGTGTTCGGACAGAATAATGATTTGCTGTTCTTGGATATGAAGGAACACCGTGAGCGTCGTTCTGTTTCTGTGGCTGAGATGCATTACAATCCGGATGGTACGATTCAGGAAGTGCCTTATTTTAAAGATGTCAAGGTGGAACAGATTGAACATTTCAATCCTTACCGTAGGGTGGAAGCTGAAACGATGGCATGGGGGCATGGCCTGAAGACGGCAAGGTTGGATGACGGCGGCATTTATGTGACGGCTGTAGATGATGGTGATTCGTTGGTTGTTCGCGGTGTGGACTTCGGCAAGCGTGGTGCCAAACGTTTCCGTGCTTGCATCGCTTCGGAACAAGGTTGTGCCGTCGAGATACATTTGGATAGTGCCGGCGGTCCCTTGGTGGGCACGCTGGAGGTGAAAGCCACCGGAGGGATGCAGACGTATAAAGAAATGGAATGCCGCGTGAAGGGTGCCAAAGGCGTACACGATTTGGTATTCCTTTTTAAGGGCAGTGTCGGCAAGGATTTGATGAATTGGGATTATTGGTGTTTTAACTGAAATGGAATGTTGTTTTATGCAGTGAAACCATTAGAAATATAAATAGTATGAGGAAAACAATGTTATTTTTGGGTGGGTTGATTTGTGTGGCTGTAGCTTGGGCACAGGATTACCAAAAGACCGCCTACGGCATCAAGACCACTGTGAATGATGTGGATGTGGAAGTGCAGTTCTTTACCCCTTCGGTTGTGCGGATAGTCAAGTCGCCTCATGGAGAGGATTATGAGAAGAAGAGCTTGTCGGTTGTGGCTTCACCCAAAGAAGTGGGGTTTAAGGTAAACACAAAGAACGGGAACATCGTGCTCGGCACGGAGGCTTTGCAGATGTCTCTTGACACATCGACCGGTGTTCTTTCCTATAAAACAGCCAAGGGAAATCAACTGCTCGTCGAGAAAGCCGTAAAAGAACAATTTACTCCTTTTAATGACGCAGGTAATTCTACGTATAACGTTTATCAGGCTTTTACGCTTGATGATGATGAGGCGCTCTATGGCTTAGGACAATTGCAAAACGGGAAGATGTCCCAACGTGGGCAAGTGAAGAATCTTGTACAAGGTAACGTGGAAGACGTGAGTCCATTCATCCAATCTACCAAGGGGTATGGCCTCTTCTGGGACAATTATTCCCCCACAGTCTTTACCGACAATGAGAAAGAGACTTCTTTCCGTTCGGAGGTGGGCGATTGCATGGATTATTATTTCATGTATGGCGGTGATGCCGATGGCGTTATAGCGCAGATGCGTTATCTTACGGGAGAGGTACCGATGTTTCCTCTTTGGACTTATGGTTATTGGCAGAGCAAGGAACGTTACAAAAGCCAGAAAGAGGTGGTGGACGTAGTGCGTAAATATCGTGATTTGGGTGTACCTCTCGACGGCATTATTCAAGATTGGCAATATTGGGGGCACAACTATTTGTGGAACGCCATGGCTTTTCTGAATCCAGATTATCCTAATCCCAAGAAGATGTTGGACGATGTGCATGCGATGAATGCCCACATGGCTATTTCCATTTGGTCGGGATTCGGTCCGGCTACGAAACCTTACCGGGAACTGGCTGCCAAAGGATTGTTGTTTGACTTCCGTACTTGGCCGCCCTCTGGGATTGACGCATGGCCGCCCATCATGGAATATCCTTCCGGAGTGAAAGTGTATGACGCCTATTCTCCCGAAGCCCGTGACATTTATTGGAAATATTTGAATGAGGGTATTTTCAAACTCGGCATGGATGCTTGGTGGATGGATTCTACTGAACCGGACCATGTGGATCCCACGCCCGAGGATTTGGATACCAAGACCAGTATGGGGTCCTTCCGGAAGGTTCGCAACGCTTATCCGCTCATGTCCGTCGGTGGAGTGTATGACCACCAGCGTGCCGTGTCGTCGGATAAACGCGTGTTCATCCTCACCCGTTCGGGGTTTGTGGGACAGCAGCGTTACGGGGCTAATGTATGGACGGGTGATGTGGGGTCTTCATGGGAGACCTTGCGCAATCAGGTACCGGCCGGCCTGAACTTCTCGCTTTGTGGCATGCCTCATTGGAACCACGACATTGGCGGTTTTTTTGCCGGACAGTACAACCAGAATGGAGATGGTTCCGCCCCGAAGAACCCGCTTTATCAGGAACTTTATGTACGTTGGTTGCAGTTCGGAACTTTTACACCGATGATGCGTTCCCATGGTACCAATACCCCACGTGAGATTTACCAGTTCGGACGGAAAGGTGAACCGGTGTATGATGCCATTGAGAAGATGATACGTCTGCGTTATTCCCTTTTGCCCTACATTTATTCTACGTCGTGGGACGTGAGCCATCGCCAGTCCACGTTCATGCGTGCGCTCGTCATGGATTTCCCGAAAGACAAGAAGGTGTGGGACATGAATGACGAATACATGTTTGGAAAGGCTTTCCTTGTGGCTCCCGTGTTGCATGCGCAGTATACACAAGAAGCTGTTGTAAATGTGAATGAACTGAGCGGATGGAGTCGTGACAATGATGGAAAAGCCGCTGGTGGGGCACAAGCCAACTTCCAACAGCCGAAATCTACGGAGGTTTATCTACCTTCCGGTACTGCTTGGTACGACTTCTGGACGAACGAGAAGATGGAGGGAGGCCGGGAGATTACCCGTGAGACCACGCTCGACCTTATACCTCTATATATAAAAGCTGGTAGCATCGTGCCTTTTGGTCCCGACGTGCAATATGCCACGGAAAAGCCGTGGGACAACTTGGTTCTCCGTGTTTATCCGGGTGCCGACGGCAGTTTCGTGCTTTACGAAGACGAGTTCGACAATTACAATTACGAGAAAGGCGCTTATACGGAGATTCCTATGTCGTGGGACGATTCTTCGCGCCGTCTGACCCTGGGGACGCGCAAGGGCGAATACAAGGGCATGTTGCAATCCCGCGGGTTTACGGTGGTGCTTCCCGACGGACGGCAAAAGTCCGTATCTTATAATGGAAAGAAAGTTTCGGTGAAGTTTTGATAAGGTGTCCCTTGTGACGGGACAAAGATTAGCCTCCGCAAGAAGCTGCGTTTGCAAGCCTTTTGTGGGGGCTTTTATTACATTTGCTCCTCCTGCGTGTCGGCATTCTCCCCCTCCAAGAGTTTTGTAAAAAGGTCTTTCATCTTTCAGGTCGCATGTCAACTGATTGTCATATAATGGATTATGGAATGAAGGATGTTTCAGGCATCTTTCAGTATTTTTTCATGGCGGAAAGCGATAAAAAGTTCTCAGCCGAACGATTTGTCAATCTCAGCCGAATGATTTTGCGTTCTGCGCCAAACGATTTTTCATCCTGTATCAAGCGAAATGAAACTTGGCTGAAGGATACCTGAAACATCCTTCAGTCTGTAATATCAATATTATGAGATGTTTATCGCATCACCTGAAGGATGAAAGACGTTTCTGCAAAATTCTTGTGTAGGGAGATATGTCCGGCATGTAAGGGATTCGATATACTCCATTGGCGAGCCGCTGACTCGTGTTCAGGTTTCATGCCTAAGAATAAGGCTTGTCTTTTGATATGCCCATTCGCTCAGGCGGAAAACCGGATAGGAGGCTAATATCCCGGCAATGGCATCCACTAAGTAATGTGCCTGGATATAGACTGTGGCCAGTGTCAAAAGGATGGCGAAAGGCAATAATATGAAGAAGAAACGTTTGCTTTGCGGATGGACCAGATAAAGCAGGATAAAAGTAATACCGATATGCGAGGAAGGAAAAGCGGCTGTCGGGCGTTCGCCGGAGTCCTGAGCCCATTCTACTAAATGACAGAAGAAACCGTCGGCATAGCCTGGCGAGGGTAGCATATCGGTACGATGGTTGAAGTAGGTGCCTAAAGATGGAAATATCCCGTTCTCGACACTTTCCGGACTTACGGCCTGAAAATAGAACTGGGGTCCGGCAACGGGGAGGAATATATAGATGAGGTAAAAGATGAAAAAGGAGCACATGACAGTGAATGAGGCTTTCTCGTAATGGTTATTGCGACAGAGAAAGAAGAAAACCATGACGGCCACAATCATGGGATAATAAGAGAAATAACCCATATTTACGGCTTCGGAAAACCAAGGCCATGGGCAAAGGCGGCTGAACTCCAATGAGGGTTGGCAACTGAAAAGCACTGCATCCCATCGGGCGAATATGTGGTCCAAATTGGGAAACGTCCGGTTGAACTCGTAAGTGTCCGGATACCAGTAGCTGAGCAAAGCCATCTGTGCTGTGATGCGGATGAAAGTCATAAGTCTGCGCGGCCAAAAGAGATAGATTCTCCACAATAAGATTGTACCGAGAAAGATGTACAGACGGTCGGCCAACATGTCCCGAGGGTGGTCCATGTCCGGCCAAAGCACGAACATGGCCAAGGTCGTGAGGATGCTGTAAGTTATGGCCAACCATTCAATCGGCCATAAGCCTTTGGGCTTATTGTCGTTTCCGGTAAGCCATTGGACGGAAATTCTCATAGCCATCCCTCCTTTTTATACCAGTCCATCGTTTCTTTGACTCCTCGTGCCAAAGGGTATTCGGGACGGAAATCCAACTCTTCCACGGCCGGTTGGATGTCGCATTGCCAGTTGCGTTGGCACAGAATGTGGAATTTGTCGCGGTTAAGGGTGGTGGTGCGGCCCCGCCATGTGCTGAAGCTGCCATTTATGGCACATATGAAACGAAGGAACCATACCGGAGCCTTGATGCGGAGCATGAACGGATGTCCAAGCTCCGTGCGTATCAAGTCGCTGAATTCAGTACTGTGGTATACGTTTCCGTCGCTGATGAAAAATTCGCGCCCGATGACATCTTTTACCATGGCAGAGAAAACGGCTTGTACAAGGTCTTTCACGTAAACGAATGTGATTTCCTGCGGACGGTATCCTACGCTGAAGTCTACGTGCTGTTTGATACTTTGCGCCATGACGAAGTAGTCTTTTTCACGTGGCCCGTACACACCGGTGGGGCGGAGAATGACGTAGGGAAAATCTTTCAAAGACTTGAGATAACGTTCGGCTTCCAGCTTGCTTTCCCCGTATGCCGTGTTGGGGCGTGGCGTATCATTTTCCCGTATCGGGGCATATATCCAGGGATTGTCCGAAGTGGCGTGACGTACTGCCTGTTCGCGTATGGCACCGAACACGCTGAGGGAACTGATGAAAATAAAACGCCCGGGCGCCATGTCCAGTTCGCGGAGCGCATCGACAAAATGACGTGTTCCCTCCGTATTGGTGCGGAAAAAGTCTTCACGTCGGATACATTTGGTGGCTCCGGCTGCATGTACGATGACATCCCAACCTCCGAATTCGGCTTTGCATGCCGCCAGTTGGGGGCGTAGGATTTCAGGATGTTCCATGTCTAATTCGACGAAACGGATTCGGGAGTCCTGAAGATAGTTCCGGCTACTGGTGGCGCGCATGCCTGCCCATATCACGTGTCCTTCCGTCAGTCCCTTTTCAACGATAAAACTACCGATGAAGCCGCTTGCTCCTGTTACTAATATTTTCATACGCGTTTGTTCTATTTGTTTTATTTCCTGTAAGTTCCGTCGGCATCCTTCACAGGCTCCACATGGATGCCCACATGGGTTTCATTTCCGTATTTCTCTTTCAATTTGTTTTCTATGACCGATGCCTTGGCGTGTGCTTCATACAAAGTCAAATGCCCGTCCATCCGGACGTGCATCTCTATGGCATAGTGGTTGCCGATGCGGCGTGTGCGCAAATTGTGTATGGCCGATACTCCCGGTGTGTTCTCCGCAATGAGGCAGATTTCCTTTTCTATTTCGTCCGGCAATGATTTCTCAGTCAGCTCGTCCACACACGGCTTCAAGAGTTGGACGGCTACCTTCATGATGAAGAAACTCACGACCACTGCAGCCATAGGGTCGAGCACACTCCATGATTCACCTAAAACTATAGCCCCTCCGATACCTATGGCTGTTCCGATGGAGGAGAAGGCATCGCTACGGTGATGCCAGGCATTGGCAATGACTGCACTGGAATTGATTTTGCGTCCCACGTGGATGGTGTAACGATATATCAGTTCTTTGGAAACGATGGAAATGATGGCTCCGGCGAAAGCAAGCATGCCCGGGGCGGGAAGACGACCTCCTTGCCATACGGTTTGGATAGCTTGTAGTCCGTTCCAACAGATGCTTGCGCCTACGGCAAAAAGTACGATACCTATTATTGCTGTGGCCAGCGTTTCGTATTTGCCATGGCCGTAATCGTGATTTTTGTCTTGCGGTTTATTGGAAATACGTGTGAAGATGAGTACGACGATGTCTGTTGCAAAATCAGATAATGAATGTACGGCATCCGCTATCATGGCTGCGCTATGCCCCAGAATTCCGGCTATGAATTTGAATATGACTAACAGAAAGTTGACAAAACTTCCTGCCCATGTGACTTGATAGATGGCTTTTTCCCGTTCGGTTAGTTTCATTGGTCTGTTGGCTTATGAAAAAGAAAGAACAAAGATAAGCATTTTCAGAAAAAATAAGAGATAAAAGAGGAGCGGAATGAATAAATATGCTTAACTTGCAGAAAGATTATAGATAACAAACCTCTAAAATATCAGATTTATGGGAAAAACAGGAAAGAAAGGCGGCAAGCGCCTGAAGAAAAAAGAACTGGCGAAAATGTTAATGGAACTTTTTCAAAATAATCCCGCCGAGGTTTACGACATTAAACGTATATTCAGAGACTTGAAACTGGACACTCATCCTGCCAAGTTGCTTTGTATGGACTTGTTGGAAGATTTGGCGATGGATGATTATATAAAAGAAACGGAGAAACTGCATTTTCGTTTGAATACCACAGGGCAAGTGTTTGAAGCCATATTCAATCGTAAAGCGAACGGTAAAAATACCGTGACCCCGTTGGATGGAGGAGAGCCTGTTCTTGTGGCCGAACGGAACTCTTTGCATGCCATGGGAGGAGACAAGGTGAAAGTAACTTTGTTGGCCCGCAGGAAGCATCATGTACGCGAGGCGCAAGTGGTCGAGATTCTCGAAAGGAGCGACAGGTCGTTTGTCGGAAGGTTGGAGGTGCGTAAGGATTTTGCTTTCCTGCTCACCGAGGACCGTACGCTGGCCAACGACATATTTATTCCTAAAAAAGCGTTGAAAGGTGGTAAAAGCGGAGATAAGGCTGTGGTGAAGATTACCGAATGGCCCGAACATGCCAAGAATCCGATTGGTAAGGTCGTGGATATATTGGGGCAGAGCGGAGACAATACCACGGAAATGCACGCCATTTTGGCCGAATACGGTTTGCCTTATGCTTATCCCAAGTCCGTAGAAGATGAGGCAGAGAAGATCGACCCGGGTATTACGGCCGAGGAAATCGGGCAGCGTGAGGACCTGCGTGAGGTGACGACATTTACCATCGACCCGAGGGATGCCAAGGATTTTGACGATGCGATTTCCATTCGTAAAACGGATGACGGATTGTGGGAAGTAGGAGTGCATATTGCAGATGTCTCGCATTATGTAAAAGAGGGGAGCATCATAGACAAAGAAGCTGTGAAGCGTGCCACCAGTGTGTATCTGGTAGACCGGACGATTCCGATGCTGCCTGAACGTTTGTGCAATTTCATCTGTTCTTTACGTCCGAACGAAGAGAAGTTGACTTATAGTGTCGTTTTCAAGTTGGACGACAAGGCTGTAGTCAAAGACTGGCATCTGGCCCATACGGTCATTAAGAGCGACCGTCGTTTTACGTATGAAGAAGTACAGAAAGTGTTGGAAGACCATAAGGAAGCTTCGCCTGAAGACTATAAGATGCCGGGCGACCATGCGGCAGATCCGAACTTTAACGGGCCGGACGTATTGCCGGCCGAACATTTTGCCACGGAATTGATTACGTTGAACCGCTTGGCCAAACAACTTCGTGCCCGGCGTTTCGAACATGGTTCCATCAATTTCGACCGTAGTGAGGTTCGTTTTGATATAGACAATAAGGGTAAACCGATAGGAGTGTATTTCAAGGTGGCGAAAGATGCGAACAAATTGGTGGAAGAGTTTATGTTGCTGGCCAATCGTACGGTAGCTGAGAGTGTGGGGAAGCAGCCTAAAAATAAAAAGCCCAAGACGCTGCCCTATCGTGTGCATGATTTGCCGGATCAAGACAAGCTGATTAATCTGAGTGAGTTTATTGTGAAATTCGGCTATAAACTGAAACCGACAGGGTCTAAGGAAGAGGTGGCCAAAGGATTGAATAAGCTATTGACCGACATTCAGGGGAAGAAAGAACAAAATCTGATAGAAACCGTTTCGTTGCGGGCCATGATGAAGGCGCGTTACAGTACGCATAATATCGGACATTACGGGTTGGCATTCGATTACTATACGCATTTCACCTCCCCTATCCGCCGTTATCCAGACGTAATGGTGCATCGGTTGCTGACACGGTATGCCGACGGAGGACGCAGTGCCAGTCAGGACAAGTATGAAGAATTGTGTGAACATTGCAGTGCGATGGAGCAGTTGGCTGCCAGTGCCGAACGTGCCAGTATCAAGTATAAGCAGGTGGAATTCATGAGCGATAAACTGGGGCAAGTGTTTGAAGGAACCGTAAGCGGTGTGACGGAGTTCGGCCTGTATGTGGAAATCAATGAGAATAAATGTGAAGGTATGGTGCCTTTGCGTGATTTGGATGACGATTATTATGAATTCGACGAGCGTAACTACTGCTTGTGGGGACGTAAGTATCATCATCGTTATTCTCTGGGGGATACGGTACAAGTAAAAGTGGCGAAAGCCAATCTGGAAAAGAAGCAGTTGGATTATGCTTTGGTCAGAGAATGAGAGGGCGGAATCCAATCATTTGGCTGAATATATTTGGCATTTTTCGGGTCATACGCTAACTTTGCAACGGAAAACGTCTCATTAAACGTGTATATATGTCACAGAAATTAGTTCAGTCTCAATCTATGCAGCAGGTTCAGACACTGTCCCCGCAGCAGGTGTTGCAGGTGCGGTTGCTGGAAATGCCCGTTTCAGAGCTGGAACAACGCGTGAAAAACGAATTGATAGACAACGGAGCGTTGGAAGAAAGTCTGGGAAGTCCCGAGGATGCCGATACGTCTTCGGAAGATGTCTATGACGGAACAGATGCAGAGTCGGCCGGGATCGAGACTTCTGGGTTGGACGGTGGTCTGCCTTCCGATGAATATCGTCCGGCAGAGGTGCGGCAGGCGATGGATGATTATCGGACTCCGGACGATGTGCCGGATTATCTGTTGCAGGAACGGGGAGGGAAAGACCGTCCGGAAACGATGGACTATGGCGACACGACATCTTTCTACGAGCAGATGACGGAGCAGATGAACGAATGTGACCTGACGCCGCGTGAACAGGAACTGATGACTTATCTTATCGGTTCGTTGGAAAATGATGGCTTGTTGAAAAAGAAACTTTCCACATTGGCGGACGAATTGGAGATATATGCAGGAATACAAACTACGGAGGCGGAACTGGAAACAGTGTTGGCCCGTTTGCAGACTTTCGATCCTCCCGGTATCGGAGCACGCGATTTGAGAGAGTGTCTTTTGTTACAACTCCGTCGGGACGAACATCGCGGGAGCCGGCAAAAACAGTTGGAGTATGAAATTATCGACAAACTGTTTGATGAATTTACCCATAAACGCTGGGACAGGATTGCCGCCCGTCTGCATTTGACAGAGGCGGAATGCGAACGTTTACAGAGAGATTTGAAGAAGCTCAATCCGCGTCCGGGAAGTGCCATGGGCGAGGTGGTAGGACATAATTACCAACAGATTGTGCCGGACTTTGCCGTAGAGACCGATGACGATGGGGGGATTACCCTTTCGTTCAATAAAGGCGACGTACCGGAGTTGCGTATCAGCCCTTCGTTCATGGAAATCCTTCACCAGGTGGATACCGGGCGTGCCAAGATGAGTCGGCCGGAACGGGAAGCTTTGCAATATACCCGCCAAAAGATAGAAAAAGCACAGGGCTTTATCGAGGCTGTGAAACAGCGTCGGCGTACGTTGACCGCTGTCATGCAGGCTATTATTGATTTGCAGCGTCCTTTCTTTCTGGAAGGAGATGAGACTTTGTTGCGCCCGATGATATTGAAGGATGTAGCCGAGCGTACGGGATTGGATATCTCTACCGTATCCCGTGCTGCCAACAGTAAATACGTGGAGACCCATTACGGGACTTATCCGCTCAAATGGTTTTTTAGCGACGGTTATGTGACAGACGATGGGCAGGAGATTGCTACCCGTAAGATTCAGGCCGCTTTGAAGGATTTGGTCGAGGCGGAAGACAAGAAGAAGCCGCTGAGCGATGAGGCATTGACGGCGATGTTGAATGAAAAAGGCTTTCCCATTGCGCGGCGCACAGTGGCCAAATACCGGGAACAACTGGGAATCCCCGTAGCACGGTTAAGAAAATGAAACACAAGGGACTTATTGTAGCGGCTCGTCTGTTGTCGGCAGTGTTCAGACCATATTACATACCGATTGTGGGGTTTGTGGCCTTGTTCACTTTCACGTATCTGAGCCTGTTGCCGTTGCTTTACAAATTGACGGTGGTGGCGATGGTATATGTTTTCACTATATTATTGCCTCGCTTGTGTATTTACGTATATCGTAAACTGAACGGATGGGCGCCGGTGCAACTGCGTTTGCGGGAGAACCGTGCCATACCTTATATATTGTTCATCCTGTCTTACGTGGCCTGTCTTCATTTGATGTTCCGTATGCACATGCCGCGTTATATGTGCGGTATTTTAGTGTCGGCTTTGCTGATACAGATGGTATGCGTCATTGTGAATGTGTGGTGGAAAATCAGCATGCATTCGGCCGGGGCAGGTGGTGTGATCGGTGCGTTAGTGGCTTATTCGGTACTGTTCATGTTCAATCCTGTTTGGTGGCTGTGTGTTACGGTACTGATATCTGGAGCTGTGGGGACAGCACGTATGTTGCTCCGTCAGCACAGTCTGGCGCAAGTGGTGGCCGGTACCCTCGTGGGAGTGGTTTGCGGTTTTGCCGGTATAATTTTATTATAGAAAACGAGTTCAATTAAAAAATCAGATAAGTCATGAAACCAGTTGTAAGTATTATCATGGGCAGTACGTCCGACCTTCCGGTGATGGAAAAGGCTGCCAAGTTCTTCGATGAGATGGAAATCCCTTTCGAGATGAACGCTTTGTCGGCCCATCGGACACCGGCCGAGGTGGAGGCTTTTGCCAAAGAGGCTGCCGGACGCGGCCTGAAAGTAATTATTGCGGGAGCGGGGATGGCAGCGGCTTTGCCGGGTGTGATAGCAGCCAATACGACGTTGCCCGTCATCGGGGTTCCTATCAAGGGGATGCTGGACGGTTTGGATGCCATGCTTTCCATTATCCAGATGCCTCCCGGCATACCGGTGGCTACGGTGGGTGTAAACGGAGCGCAGAATGCCGCCATTCTGGCCGCACAGATGCTGTCGCTGGCTGATGAAGGACTGGCTTTGCGTTTGGCGGGTTATAAAGAAAACCTGAAGCAGAAGATTGTAAAGGCCAATACGGAACTGGCCGATGTGAAGTATAAGTTTAAGTGCAATTAAAGACAGACGGATGAACTTGTTTGATTACCGACGCAGGGAAACCGGTGAAGTGCAGATCGGCGGTAAGCCGTTGGGTGGGAACCATCCGATTCGGGTGCAGAGCATGACGAACACTTCTACGATGGATACCGAGGCCTGTGTGGCTCAGACGTTACGCATTGCCGAAGCCGGAGGAGATTATGTACGTCTGACGACCCAAGGGGTGCGTGAGGCCGAGAACTTGCGGAACATCAACGCCGGTGTACGTGCGGCAGGCTGTGCGGTACCTTTGGTGGCCGACGTGCATTTCAATCCGAAAGTGGCCGATGTGGCAGCTTTGTATGCTGAGAAGGTACGTATCAATCCCGGAAACTATGTGGACGCAGCCCGTACGTTCAAGCATCTTGAATATACGGACGAGGAGTATGCGCAGGAGTTGAAAAAGATAGAGGAGCGTTTCGTTCCTTTCTTACGCATTTGCCGTGAGAACCATACGGCCATCCGCATCGGTGTGAACCACGGTTCGTTGAGCGACCGCATCATGAGCCGCTATGGAGATACGCCGGAAGGTATTGTGGAGAGTTGCATGGAGTTCCTGCGCATTTGTGTGAAGGAAGATTTCAAGGACGTGGTGGTGTCCATCAAAGCCAGCAACACGGTGGTGATGGTACGTAGTGTGCGTTTGTTGGTCGATGCCATGGAGCGTGAAGGAATGCGTTTTCCTTTGCATTTGGGTGTGACCGAAGCCGGCGACGGTGAGGACGGACGTATCAAGAGTGCCGTAGGCATCGGGGCTTTGTTGGCAGACGGTATCGGTGATACGGTCCGTGTGTCATTGAGCGAAGCTCCGGAGGCTGAAATTCCGGTGGCACGTAAGTTGGTGGATTATGTGCTCCGTCGGGACGGTGCCATGATGATACCGGCAGCCGAAGCGGAGGATTTCGATTACTTGAACCCCGTACGGCGGAAAACGCGGGCCGTGCGTAATATCGGAGGAGACCATGTGCCTGTTGTCATAGCCGACCGTATGGACTTGGCTGCTTCCGGCAGATTGAAAGGTTTCAAAGCTCATCCCGATTTTCGTCCCGACTACATTTATTGCGGCCGTAATCTGCCTCCCGTGGAAGAGCGTGAGGGGGATTATATCGTGGATGCGGATGTCTGGACCGGTGAACCCGGTACGTATCCGGCTTTTCCTTATAATATGCTGCCTTTCATGAGCCAGTGTACAGCCGATTTGAAGTTTCTTTTCCTTTCATACGGAGCTTTGAATGAAGAAGTGCGTGCCTGCCTGAAATATCATCCGGAGGTGGTGGTGATTTCTCAAAGCAACCATCAGAACCGTTTGGGCGAGCATCGTGCTCTGGTGCACGAACTGACGCGTGAAGGTTTGCAGAACCCCGTGGTCATTTTCCAGCAGTACGCCCACGGGCAGGAGGAAAAGGAGGATTTCCAGATAGAGAGCGCAGCCGACATGGGAGCCTTGCTCTTCGACGGTCTTTGCGACGGCCTGTACCTATATAATAATGGTACGTTGGAGCATCGCGATATAGACGCCACCGCATTCGGCATCCTCCAGGCTGCCCGTTTGCGGACGACCAAGACGGAATATATCTCTTGTCCCGGTTGCGGGCGTACGCTCTATGACCTGCAAGACACGATAGCGCGTATCAAGGCGGCCACCGGGCATCTGAAAGGCCTGAAGATTGGCATCATGGGCTGTATCGTGAACGGTCCCGGCGAGATGGCGGATGCCGATTACGGTTATGTGGGGGCTGCGCGTGGTAAAGTCAGCTTGTATAAGAAAAAAGAATGTGTGGAGCGGAACATTCCGGCGGAAGAAGCTGTGGAGAAACTGCTCCGTCTGATCCGGGAGAACGGAGACGACCCGGAATATGCATCATAGACCATCAAATACATTGATTATGGAACAAAAATTGTTTATCTATAATACGCTTTCCCGTAAAAAGGAAGAGTTCAAACCCATCACGCCGGGGCGTGTCGGGATGTATGTCTGCGGGCCGACAGTATATGGGGATGCCCATCTGGGACATGCCCGTCCGGCCATTACGTTCGACCTGCTGTTCCGTTACTTGCAGCATATCGGTTATAAAGTACGCTATGTGCGTAATATTACGGATGTGGGGCATTTGGAGCACGATGCCGACGAAGGAGAAGACAAGATTGCCAAGAAGGCTCGTTTGGAGGAATTGGAGCCGATGGAGGTGGCACAATACTACACGAACCGTTTCCATGCGGCCATGGAGGCTCTGAATGTGTTGCCGCCCAGCATCGAACCGCATGCTACCGGGCATATCATCGAGCAGATAGAACTGGTGAAGAAAATCCTGGATAACGGTTATGCCTACGTCAGTGAGGGCAGCGTGTACTTCGATGTGGAGAAATACAACAAGGCGCATCATTACGGCAAGCTTTCCGGACGCAATCTGGAGGATGTCATCAACAACTCCCGGGCTTTGGACGGCGTGGGAGAGAAGCATAACCAAGTGGATTTCGCTTTATGGAAGTGTGCCCAGCCGCAACATATCATGCGTTGGCCCAGTCCGTGGAGCAACGGTTTCCCCGGTTGGCATTGCGAGTGTACGGCCATGGGTCGCAAGTACTTGGGCGACCATTTCGACATCCACGGTGGAGGAATGGACCTGATTTTCCCACACCATGAGTGTGAAATCGCACAAGCCGTGGCCAGCCAGGGCAGCGACATGGTGAACTATTGGATGCACAACAACATGATTACCATCAACGGGCAGAAGATGGGCAAGAGTCTGGGTAATTTCATTACTTTGGCACAGTTCTTCAGCGGTGAGCACGAAAGCCTGACGCAGGCTTACAGTCCGATGACCATCCGTTTCTTCATTCTTCAGGCTCATTATCGCAGTACGGTGGATTTCAGTAATGAAGCTTTGCAGGCCAGTGAGAAAGGATTGGCCCGCCTGATGGAGGGCATAGCCAATCTGAAGCGGATTACCCCGACAGCGGGTGGCAGTGTAGAGATGGCGTATGTGGACGAACTTCGCCGGAAGTGCTACGAGGCGATGAACGACGACCTGAATTCACCCATCGTCATCAGCCACTTGTTCGATGCCTGCCGTGTCATCAACACGGTGGTAGACCAAAAAGCTACGATGGCCGGTGATGTATTGGCCGCCTTGACCGAAGTGTTCCATACCTTTGCTTTCGACATTCTCGGTTTGAAAGAAGAGACGGGAGGCGGAAGCGGACGTGAAGAAGCTTTCGGCAAAGTGGTGGATATGCTTTTGGAACAGCGTATGATAGCCAAAGCCAATAAGGATTGGGCTACCAGTGATAAAATCCGCGATAACCTGGCCGCTTTGGGCTTTGAGGTGAAAGATACGAAAGACGGTTTTACCTGGAAACTGAATAAGTAAATCCGGGTCTACTTTTCCGGTTAAGCCGGATGGATATGAATTGCGCACGTAGGGGAATACCTTTACGTGCGTAGTTTATTTTGCAGGCCGATAGCTTGGGGGATTGTTTCGTTGCCGGAGTATTCCGCCTTTCCGGAACGGTCTGGATATGGAAAGGGGCAGCCCTTCATGGACTGCCCCAAAACCGGGAAACGTCTTGTAGTTCCGTTCCTCTTCGAATGGGAAACCTTAAAACTCGTTACCCCAGATGTCTTTGAACTTCTCCATGTTGGTCAACACCTCAATGTCCCCGTCAGCAGGATCATCGAAACGGGGAGGGATGGGGCTGCCTACCATCATCATCTGGTCGGTTTCCACATGGCATATTGAAATCTCAGGTTGGATATATTTGCTCTTTTCCATAATCTTTTTCATTGTTTTTGGTTTTCAAATCTTTGGTTTATTTTACGGCTTTCTTCGTGCCGTTCACGATGTAGATTCCTTTGGAAAGGCCTTCGAGAGCCTGACCTAACTTCACATTCTCACGTACGAGTATGCCGTTGAGGTCGTATACGTTCACCAAGGCATCTTCTGCCACGATTCCGTTGATGCCGGTTTCAATGCCCGGGAGAAGCAGAGCCACGATGTTGGCTTCGGCCACGTCGGCATTGATGTAGGCGCGGTAAGGCTTGATGGTGGGTTCGCTGCCCGCGGCCACCTTGTAGAATCCTACTTTACCCTCTTGGTTCTGGAGCACGTAAGTGTTGGTAACGGCTTTTTGCTGTGTGAAGGTACCCGTCATCAGTCCGGCTGCATATTGGTCTTGCAGGGCCATACCGTAGTCGGAGAAGTCGTGAGTGTCCCCGTCCTTGCCTTTTATGATGTACGGCGTGTGTGCCTCGATGCTTTCAGCTTTCTCCAAGACCAATGCCGTGGATGTTCCTACCGGAACTTCTGTACCCGTGCAACTGTACACTTCGAAGCCTTCCGGGATTTCTGCGTCGAACGGCAGGATGAGCGTGCACCAACCCGCAGCCGTGATGGACAAGGGTACGTTGGCTTTTTCCGCTTTCACGAGAGACAGGTCGGAAAGATTGTTCGTGGTGAAGAAGCCGTCATCGCTTGTACTTCCGATGTTGCTGCCATGGAGGGTATTTTTCAGTTTGTACACACCTTCACCAGCCAAGCTGATTTCGAACGGTAATGCTTTTTCGGCTTCTTTCGTTGCGCGGATACGATCATGCCGTGTGCTCACGTTGCCCCCGTCCATATATCCGGCCAAGGCTTGTGTGCTAAAGTAGCGGGTGTTGCCCTCTTCGTCGATGAAGCTGATCGTGTATTGGTTCTTTTGTCCCTCCACCGGAGTAAACTTGAGAGCCTGCGCGTAGTTAGCATTCACGATGTGGTACCATTTCAGGTCATATTCTCCGTCCTCAGCCTTGGCTTCGTTGTAAACCGGAGACACAGCGTTGTTCTTATATCCGAAACCTTCCGAGATGTTGGCGATGCAGAAGAGTTCGCCTTCCTTCGGGGCATTGAGTGTCGGGTGCTTCAATGCTTGTATCGCTTCTTCCAAGGCCTTGGTGGCTGCTTCTATCTCATCGACTTTTTCTGATGATTCGTAGATGCCGTTGGCTTCGTCAAAGACTTTGTCGAATACATCTATGGCCGTTTCCGGGATTTGGAAAGCTTCCGTGCCCACGTTGGTTTCGGTATCCATGCTGCCGGCTTCCTCTAATTTGGCATGGAGTGCTTCTTTGGCTTTGGCAGAAGCTTCTGCGTCAGTCAGTTTGGAGAGGTATTGCAGTTGGATGTTGGTGATTCCGGTCCAATTCGCATCTGTTGTGTTCAAGCCGACAGTCAGTTTGCCTTCGTCCACGATGACATCTTCTATCGTAGGATTCGTGAACAAGGCAGTGCTGTTGTCCATTTTCACTTCCTTGTCGTTGCTCGTGAAACTAGTGTTTCCATTAACCGTAGTGAAGGCGTATGCTGAAACCTTATAGTGTCCGTTGGGGAGCTCGTTGCGTGTATAGGTGATAGTGGCCGTGTAATTTTTGCCGTCCCAAGCTTCCATGAATCCAGTTTTCTGCAAGTCGCCGTTGTTTTTTTCTGCCGAGTTCTTGTATGTGAAATTCTGGATGTTGCCTTCGGTTACGTTTTTGCTCCATCCGTTGTCCGAGTTGTTGGCCTCGTTCATGAGAAAGGTGTAGTCGAAAGGATAACCCGTTTCAGGTTCTGCACTCAGTACGTAGGTTTCACATGCTGTCTGCAAGGCCTGGGTGGCTTCTTGGATGGCTTCAGCCGTGGTGGCCGCATCTAAGGCTGCCTGGGCATCGCTCATGGCCTTTTGGAATGCCTGTTTTACACTTTCTTCTGCGCTTGAGTGTCCGGCATAGCCTTGGCAGGTTGCCATGAGGGTTTTGAATGCTTCGGTGGCCGGTGCTGTTTCTTCTGCCAACGCAATGGCTTGGGTCAGTGCGGCAATGGCTGCGTTCAGGCTTTCTTCCGTGGGTTGGGCATTATCCCCCTGGGTGATGGCTGCATTTACGATGGCTGCAATGCCTTTGGGGCAGTTCTCCACGTATGCCTTAGCCTCCTCTATCTTTTCTTTCAGTGTGGCTTGCAGTTGTTCTATGCTGGCAGCTCCCAAGTACTGCAATTTGAAATTCTTGAAAGACACCCAGTTGAAATTGGCGTTGGCCACTTTTATACCGAAAGTCAGTACGCCGTCTGTCCCTACCGTGCCTTTCACTGTATATGTACCGTAAACGCCGTTAGTACAGGGATTTCCGTTGCAAGCATTCGTGCTACCTTCGTTGGCATAAAGTGTGGCTCCGGATGGGGTATCTCCTCCGGCTTCGTTCAGTACACGAATCAAGCCGCTTACTTCGTAAATACCCGGTATCAGATGGTTGACTGTATGGCTGATGGTGGCGTTTGCAGCCTTGTTTTCTTTTCCTACGTGGTCTTGGATGAAAGGAGTCGTCATGCCGCTTCCGTCTTTTTCACCTTCTGTAGACCAAGTGTTGACTTGGAATGTGTTTCCTCCTTCGATATTCCAACCACCGAGGGCATAATAGTTGGAAGTGGTAATCAGACCGCTCACATCCATGGGCTTGTTTTCGCTTACGTTCTCTATTTGATAGAGGCGCAGGTTGTCCCAAGCGATGTCCGAACGTCCGTTGTTTCTCATATTCTGTACAAGAGAAATGGTTACGGTGGTGGGTTCCGTCACGGTGAACATCGTGCCTAATTCATTCCATGCAGCGTTGACCATATAGGCATCGCTCTCCGGATTAGAACCCCCATTTGCCATGGAATAAGCCCGTCTGACGGCAGGATTTTCACCCAAAAGGTTCGAGGCGGCATCATTGACTTTGATACCTATGGTCGTACCGTTAGTGTTCGCATTGTTGTTGTTGGAATAGTCTGCCGCTTTATAGTCGATGACGGCATAATAAGTTCCGGCAGGCAATTCTTTCGAAGTGGTGGTTTTCAATTCAGAGTCCTTATTGCCCCAACCTTGGCGGTTGAAGTAATAATAGGTGCCTTCTGTCGGTTTGATTTTGCCTGAGCCGTCGGCGGGGAAACCCGTGGAAGAACCGCTTGCCTCGCTTTCCACTTGATAATGACTCATTGCCACGACTTCCCATCCTTGCAGGCCGTTTTCAAGCGTGGTCTTTACCGTCACGTCGGTTGTTCCGTCCGCAGCTTTTAAAGTCTCAAAAGACGGATTGACGAGATACTCCTTAGTGACATCAGTTTGGGCTTGTGCGATGCCCAATGCAGAGCAAAAAGCCAATGCACTTAGTACTTGTTTTTTCATTTGATTTAGAGCCTGTTTAAATTTTCCTGTTTGAAATAAAAAGAGTGCTTCTTCTTTCCTCGAAAATGATTATTTTTAGTTACCAATCTTCAAATACCTAAATTCCGCAGCATTTTAGTTTAACTTATTTTATAAGTACCTGAGCAACAA